>VYME01000418.1_pt1 | contig 14658 bp, 11 predicted proteins | sample 5115281 | NCBI WGS metagenome assembly VYME01 (sample SAMN12291780, study PRJNA351875) | freshwater metagenome | isolation source: freshwater lake | place: USA: Michigan, Wintergreen Lake | collected 2013-08-08
CGCCGCCCGCGGCGGCGGCCCCCGCGACCGGCGCGCCGGCCCGAGCGCTCAATATCCGCTACAGCCAACAGGATGGTTTCGATCGCGCGATCGTCGATTGGCCCGAAGACGTCGATTTCCGCGTCGAGCAGCAAGGCCGCAACGCGACGATCACCTTCGGCGCGCCGGTCGGAATCGATGCCAACCGGTTGCAGCAATCGATGCGTAATTCGGTGTCGGCCGCGCGCGTCGCGCGGGATGGCGACCGCACGACGCTGACGCTGACAATGAACGAGAATGTCGGCTTGCGTCATTTGCGCGCGGGCCCGCGCCTAGTGTTCGATCTCGTGCGCGACGGTTCGGTCGCGGCCGATCGGCCGACCGGCCAGCAGATGCAGGTGCCGCAGCAGGCCGCGCAGCCGAACGGTCAAGCACCGGCGGCGCAAGGCGCGCCCGCGCAGGCAAGCCAGGCGCCGATAACGCCGGGCGCGCCGCTGACCGGGGGGCCGCGCAATACGGTGCCGGATTTCCCCGCGCTGGCGCAGCAAGCTCAGGCCCTGGGCCTCAACCAGCCAGCGATGCCGGCCGGCAGCCTGTCGGGCCGCGTGGGCGTCGAGGTGCAGCGGGAGGAGAATTTCTCCGTCTTGCGGTTCAATTTCGGCGAGCCGGTCGGCGCGGCCGTTTTCGGGCGCGGGACGCATTTGTGGATCGCGTTCGACAAGCGCACGGCGATCGATCTCGCCCCGCTGCGCGCGGACGCCGAGACGCGCGATCTCGTCGGCGATGTCGATCAGCTGCAAAGCGAAGGCACGGTACTGCGCATGGCGCCGCGCGGCGGGGCCAACGCGCTGGTGCGCCGCGACGGAACGGCCTGGGTGGTCGAGCTTGGCCGCCTGCCGCGCAAACCCGAAACACCGCTGTCGATCGTCATCCGCAACCCCGATCAGCCCGCCGACGCGCGCGTGGCGATCGAATTGCCGGGGGCGTCGAACGTGCTGCGGTTGCGCGATCCGGAAATCGGCGACGAGCTCGCGATCGTGCCGACGGCGGTGGCGGGCGTGGGGCTCGCGGAGATGCGCCGGTTCGCGCAGTTCCAGATATTGGCGAGCGCCCAGGGCGCCGTCGTGCGCCCCGATGACGACGGCGTCTCGGTGCGTCCGCTGGGCACCGGGGTCGAAGTCGCGTCGGCGCGCGGATTGTTCGTGACGGCGCCCACCGCGCCCGGCATGCCGGGTGCCGCGCAGTTGCGCAACGCCGCTCTGATCGACTATGCCGCCTGGGCGCGCACGCCCGGCAAGTTCAACGAGGACCGCGCGCAATTGCGGCGCGCCGTCGCCAATTCGCGCGAAGGCGATCCGCGCAACGCCGCGCGTCTCGAACTCGCGCGCTTCCTGTTCGCCAACGCGCTGTTCCAGGAAGCCAACGCCGAGCTGCGCCTGATCGGCGAGGAGCGCCCGCAACTGCTCGACGGGCCGCAGATCCGTCTGATGCGCGGCGTGAGCGAGCTCTATTCCGGCAATCTCGACGAGGCGGCGCGCTGGCTCAACCATTCGAGCCTCGACACCGAGGCGGAAGGCGCGTTGTGGCGCGGCGCGCTCGCCATGGCCCAGAACGATCCGCAAGCCGCAATCATGCAGTTCGACCGCGCGGCGGACGTTTCGGAACGGTTTCCGCGCTTTTTCGCCAACAAGCTGGGCTTGGCGATGACCGAGGCGCGGATCGCGGCGGGCGAGCTCGACCCCGCCGAACGCCGCCTCGATCGCGTCCTCGCCAACCAGCCCACGGTCGGCGACAAGGCGCGCGCCGATTACCTCAAAGGCCGCATCGCGCTTGAACGCGGGGACGAGCGCGCGGCGTTGGCTGCGTGGAAGGAACTCGATTTCGGCACCGTCACCAAAGCGCGCGTTCAAGCCGAGCTCGCGCGTATCGACGTGCAGTCGCGCAAGGGCGAGATCTCGCCCGAGGAGACGGTCGCGTCGCTGGAGCGGCTGCGCTTCGCCTGGCGCGGCGACGAATTGGAATTCGACATCCAGCGCCGTCTGGGCCGCGCGCAACTCGCGTCGGGCGATTTCCGCGGCGGCACGGCGACGTTGCGCGACGCCGCGCGACGTTTCCCCGAGGCGCGCGGGCGCGATCAATTGGCCGGTGACATTTCGTCGGAATTCAAGAAGCTGTTCCTGGAGGGCGGGGCGGACAAGCTGACCCCCGTCGCCGCGATCGGGTTGTTCGAGGATTATCGCGATCTCGTGCCGCAAGGGCCCGAGGGCGACGAGATGGTGCGCAAGCTCGCCGAGCGCCTCGTCGCCGTCGATCTCCTCGACCGCGCGGGCGCGCTGCTCGATTACCAGGTCCGCAACCGCGTGGCCGGCGAAACCCGCGCGCAGGTCGGCACGCGCCTCGCCGCGATCCGCTTGCTCGACCGCAAGCCGCAGCAAGCGCTCGACGGGTTGCAGGCGTCCGAACCCGCGCAGTCGCCCGAATTGCAGCGCGAACGCGCGCGTCTTGCCGCCCGCGCGCTCGCCGATCTCGGCCGGCCGGACGAAGCGCTGGCACGCTTGAGCGGCGATACGGGGGCGGACGCCGATTTGCTGCGCGCCGAAATTGCGATGCGTACCCGCGCCTGGCCCGCCGCCGCGCAAGCTTTCGAGCGCTTGATCGGCGAGCCGCCGGCGGGCAACGCGCAACTCGCGGATAACCGCGCGCGCCAGGCGTTGCATCTCGCCGTGGCGCTCGCGCTGGCGGGTGACGACGCGGGCACGGCGCGTCTGCGCGATCGGTTCGGCCCTGCGATGGGCCGCTCACCCTATGCCGAAGTATTCCGCGTGCTGACCGCCGACAGGGCCGGCGCCACGCCCGACATCGCGTCGATCGCCGCGCGGGTGTCCTCGCTGGCGCCGTTCGAATCTTTCATGCAGGGCTATCGGCAACGTCTTGCCGGGCCTCAAGGCCAGCGGCCGGCGTCGAGCTGAACGTTCCCCCGAGTCGTGTTCGCGTTCCCGTCTTCGGTGCCGGTTTCGGGTGGCCGGACGGGGGCGCCTCAAACCTATCCACAGCGGCACCGCTCGCGATGTTCACTTTTCGCTTGCGTATAAGAACAAGTATGGTACATTTCGATTCACGACGCCGAACCAATGGGTTTTGCGCCGAAACCAGTTAGGGAACAAAACAAGGCCCCGGTCCTGGGGCGTATTTCAGGCGACGTTACTTCGACAATGGTCAACCAAGCCGGTCCCGTGGGGATTTCGCCCGCGCACCCGGCCTGCCATAAGGAGAGAGCACATGTCTTCGGTCACCGCGTTGCGCGCCGCCTCCCGGGACGGCGCCGAGAAGGACAGCAAGGACACTAAGGACAACATGGACAAGAACAAGGCGCTGGAAGCCGCCCTGGGTCAGATCGAGCGCGCCTTCGGCAAGGGTTCGATCATGAAGCTGGGCAGCCGCGAGCAGGCGGTGCAGGCGGAAGTCGTGTCGACGGGTTCGCTGTCGCTCGATATCGCGCTGGGTATCGGCGGCTTGCCCAAGGGCCGTATCGTCGAGATCTACGGGCCGGAAAGCTCGGGCAAGACGACGCTCGCCCTCCACGCCATTGCCGAGGCCCAGAAGGCCGGCGGCACTTGCGCCTTCGTCGACGCCGAACACGCGCTCGACCCGGCCTATGCCCGCAAGCTCGGCTGCGACGTCGACAATCTCTTGATCTCGCAGCCCGACGCGGGCGAGCAGGCCCTCGAAATCGCCGATACGCTGGTCCGCTCGGGCGCCGTCGACGTGCTGGTCGTGGACTCCGTCGCCGCGCTCGTGCCGCGCGCCGAGCTCGAAGGCGAAATGGGCGACAGCCATATGGGCGTGCATGCACGCCTGATGAGCCAAGCGTTGCGCAAGCTCACCGGCTCGATCTCGCGCTCCAACACGCTGGTCATCTTCATCAACCAGATCCGCATGAAGATCGGCGTGATGTTCGGCAACCCCGAAACGACGACGGGCGGCAACGCGCTGAAGTTCTACGCCTCGGTGCGCCTCGACATCCGCCGCATCGGCGCGATCAAGGATAAGGACGACGTCGTGGGCAACCAGACGCGCGTCAAGGTCGTGAAGAACAAGATGGCCCCGCCGTTCAAGGTCGTCGAGTTCGACATCATGTACGGCGAGGGCGTGTCCAAGATGGGCGAGATCATCGACCTCGGCGTCAAAGCCGGCGTGGTCGAGAAATCGGGCGCCTGGTTCTCCTACGACGGCGACCGGATCGGGCAGGGGCGCGAAAACGCGCGCAACTACCTCAAGGAGCATCCGGAAATCGCCGACGCGATCGAAAAGGCCATCCGCGCCAATTCGGGTCTCGTCGCCACCGCGATGATGGTTGAGTCGGGCGGCGGGGATAACTGATTCCCGCCGCCGGTCGCCGGCGCGAACGTCCTGTTTCCGATGCTTTCCGGCCCCGCACGTCCCCCGGTCTTTGCGATCTTGGGGGATGGTCCGGGCCCCATACCGGGTCGGCCGGGCGGTAAATCCCATGTGGTGCGCCCCGCCGGCCCGGTTTTCGTTTGTACGCCTGGGTTTAGGTTCGGTCCCTGGGTTTGACGGGGGCGGGGGCGCCCGCTAAATGTGGCAGCTCCCGCAGCAATTCTCGAGTGCCGCCGCCCCATGACCTCCGCCAGCGACGTCCGCAAGACCTTCCTCGACTATTACGCGAAGAACGGCCACCAGGTGGTCGCGTCTTCGCCGCTGGTGCCGCGCAACGATCCCACGTTGATGTTCACCAACGCGGGCATGGTGCAGTTCAAGAACGTGTTCACGGGCGCGGAAAAGCGCGCCTATTCGACGGCCGCGACCTCGCAGAAATGCGTGCGCGCCGGCGGCAAGCACAACGACCTCGAAAACGTCGGCTACACCGCGCGCCATCACACGTTCTTCGAGATGCTGGGGAACTTCTCCTTCGGCGACTATTTCAAGGAACGCGCGATCGAACTCGCGTGGAACCTGATCACCAAGGAATACGGGCTGCCGAAGGAAAAGCTGCTCGTCACGGTCTATCACACCGACGACGAAGCGGCGGGCCATTGGCGCAAGATCGCCGGCCTGCCGGACGAGAAGATCATCCGCATCCCGACCTCCGACAATTTCTGGGCGATGGGCGACACGGGGCCTTGCGGCCCGTGCTCGGAAATCTTCTACGACCACGGCCCCAAGATCGCGGGCGGCCCGCCGGGCTCGGATGACGCCGACGGCGACCGCTTCATCGAGATCTGGAATCTCGTATTCATGCAGTTCGAGCAGCGCGCGCCGGGCGACCGGGTGTCGCTGCCCAAGCCGTCGATCGACACGGGCATGGGGCTCGAGCGCATCACCGCCGTGCTGCAGGGCAAGCACGACAATTACGACATCGACCTGATGCGCCGGATCATCGAAGCCTCCGCCGCCGCGTCGAACGTCGCGGCCGACGGCGCGCATGCGGTGTCGCATCGCGTGATCGCCGACCATCTGCGCTCCGCCTGCTTCCTGATCGCGGACGGCGTGCTGCCGTCGAACGAAGGCCGCGGCTACGTGCTGCGCCGGATCATGCGCCGCGCGATGCGCCACGCGCACATCATCGGCTGCAAGGACCCGCTGATGTTCCGCCTCGTGCCCACGCTCGCGGATCTGATGGGCCAAGCCTATCCCGAGTTGCTGCGCGCCCAAGCGCTGATCACCGAAACGCTGAAGCTGGAGGAGACGCGCTTCAAAGCGACGCTCGATCGCGGCCTGAAGCTGCTCGACGAAAGCACGTCAGGGCTGTCGAAGGGCGGATCGCTGGCGGGCGACGTCGCGTTCAAGCTTTACGACACGTATGGCTTCCCGCTCGACCTGACCCAGGACGTGCTGCGCGCGCGCGGCATCGGCGTCGACACCGCCGGTTTCGACGCGGCGATGGCGAAGGCCAAGGACGAGGCGCGCAAATCGTGGGCCGGTTCGGGCGAGCAGGCCGGAGACCGCATCTGGCTCGAAACGCGCGAGAAGGTCGGCGCCACGGAGTTCCTCGGCTACGAGACCGAGGCGGCCGAAGGCCAGCTCGTCGCCATCGTCGTCGACGGCAAGCCGGTCGACAGCGCTTCCGCCGGCACGAAGGTGCAGCTTGTCTTGAACCAGACGCCGTTCTATGGCGAAAGCGGCGGCCAGACCGGCGATGCGGGTGCGATCTTCACGGCGGGCGGCGCCGAGATCGCGATTTCGGATACGCAGAAAGAAGCCGGCGACGTCCATGTCCATATCGGCGAGGTGACGCGCGGCACGATCAAGGTCGGCGACTTCGCCGAGCTGCGCATCGACGTGGCGCGGCGCGACCGCACGCGCGCCAACCACTCGGCCACGCATCTTCTGCACGAAGCCCTACGCCGCCGCCTGGGCGATCACGTGACGCAGAAGGGGTCGCTGGTGACGCCCGACCGCCTGCGTTTCGATATCTCGCAGCCCACGCCGCTGAGCTACGAGGACATCACCGCGGTCGAGGACGACGTGAACAAGCGCATCCTGGAGAACCAGGACGTGACCACGCGTTTGATGACGCCCGACGCCGCCGTCGAAGCCGGGGCGCTTGCCCTGTTCGGCGAGAAATACGGCGAGGAAGTGCGCGTCGTTTCGATGGGCTACGCGCGCGGCAATCTGGAAGCGCAGCCGTTCTCGACCGAGTTGTGCGGCGGCACGCATGTGCGCCGCACGGGCGATATCGGTCTGTTCAAGATCGTCTCGGAAGGGGCCGTCGCCGCGGGCGTGCGCCGGATCGAAGCGGTGACCGGCGAGGGCGCCCGCACCTATCTCGCCCAGCAATCCGATCTGCTGCTCGAAGCGGCGATGATCGCCAAATCCTCGCCTGCCGAATTGCCCGCGCGCGTGGGCGCGCTGATCGAAGACAAGCGTAAGCTCGAGCGCGAATTGTCCGAAGCGCGCCGGGCCCTCGCTGTTGGCGGCGGCAAGTCGTCGTCGGGGCCGGAGAAGGTCGGCAACATCAATTGGGCGGGCCGCAAGCTCGAAAACACGCCCGCGCGCGAACTCAAGGCCACGGCCGACGAGATCAAGAAGCAGATCGGCTCGGGCGTCATCGCCCTTGTCGCGACCGACGAAGGCAAAGCGTCGATCGTCGTCGCGGTGACCGAGGATGTCGCCAAGACCGTCAGCGCCGTCGATCTCGTGAAGATCGGTGTGGCCGAATTGGGCGGGAAGGGCGGCGGCGGCCGTCCCGACATGGCGCAAGGCGGCGGGCCGGACGCGGACAAGGCGGACGCCGCCCTGGCCGCCATCAAGGCGGCCCTGGCGGCGAAGACGGCCGCTTAGATCCGCCGCTCGACGCGCGGCCGTTTGGCCGTGACGACGCCTGAATTGATGCCGCCCCAGGACAGTTCGCCGGACAAACGGCCGAACTCGATCTTGGGGCAGCGATTCATCACGACCTTTATCCCGGCGGCCTCGGCCTTGCGCGCGGCGTCTTCGTTGACGACGCCGAGCTGAAGCCACAGAACCTTGGCGCCGATCGCGATCGCTTCGCCGGTGATCGGCGGGACGTGCTCGGACGCGCGGAACACGTCGACCATGTCGATCTTTTCCGGAATGTCCTTGAGCGTCGCGTAGACCTTCTCGCCGAGCAAATCCTGACCGGCGGCACCCGGATTGACCGGGATCACGCGAAAGCCTTTGGCCTGGAGATACTTCATCGCGAAGTAGCTCGGCCGCGCCCAGTTGGTGGAGGCGCCGACCATCGCGATGGTCTTCGTGTCGCGCAGAATGCCGCGGATGTAGGAATCGGCGTATTCGGAATGGTCCATTTCAGCGTCCTTCCCACACCGGCGGACGCTTCTGGATGAAGGCATCGATCCCTTCCTCCGCGTCGCGGGCGAGCATGTTCTCGGTCATCGTGCGGCTGGCATAGGCGTAGGCGTCGTCGAGGCTCATCTCCGCCTGACGATAGAAAGCTTCCTTGCCGATTTTCAGCGTCAACGGCGACTTGCTCGCGATTTGCGCCGCGAGCCGGTCGACCGTGTCGCAAAGCTCGGCCTTGACCACCGCGCGGTTGATCAAACCGATCGCGACGGCGCGCTCGGCCGAGATCATGTCGCCGGTCAGCAGCATTTCCATCGCCGCCTTGCGGCCCACGTTGCGCGACAGCGCCACCATCGGCGTCGAGCAGAACAAGCCGATATTGACGCCCGGCGTGGCGAAACGCGTATCGGACGCGGCGATGGCGAGATCGCAGCTCGCGACCAATTGGCAGCCCGCCGCGGTCGCCACGCCATGCACGCGCGCGATCACCGGCTTGGGGCAACGCACGATCGCGGTCATCAGCCGCGAGCATTGCGCGAACAGCGCTTCGTAGAACTCGCGCTGCGGATTGGCGCGGACCTCCTTCAAATCGTGGCCTGCGCAAAAGGCGGGGCCGGAACCGGCGATCACGATCGCCTTCACCGATCTGTCGGCGCCGAGTTTCGCGAACGCGTCCTCCAGCGCAGTCATCAACGCGACCGACAGGGCGTTGCGCGCATCGGGCCGGTTGAGGGTGAGGGTCGCCACGCCGTCTTTGTCGCCGCGCAGCAAAATCGGCGTGTCGAGAGCGGAATCGGGCATCTGTTCCTCCGCGTCCATTTGCGGCAATTTGAGCGCGTCGAAACGCCAAGGCAAGCACGATAGATGAGCCGCATCACCAAGACCGAAATCTTCGATATCGTCGCGGACTCGCTGCCCGTGGCCGCGTCGTTGTCGCCGAAGATCGACAAGCTGAAAGCGGGGCAGGCGGTCGTGCGCATGCCCTATAAGCCCGATTTCGTGCGGCCCGGCGGCACGATTTCGGGGCCGACGATGATGGCGCTCGCCGATTTCACGATGTACGTCGTGGTGCTGAGCCTGATCGGCCGCGTCGAACTCGCGGTTACCACCAATCTGAATATCAACTTCCTGCGCAAGCCCGCGCCGAAGGATCTGATCGCCGACGGGCGGATTCTGAAGCTCGGCAAGCGGTTGGCGGTGTTGGAAGTCGCGATCTATTCGAAAGGCGAGCGCGCGCCCGTTGCGCATGTGACCGGTACCTATTCGATTCCGCCTGTCTTGGATAAATCCGGTAAATCAGCACGTTCAATAGCGGTAAAATAATAAGGTATTCGCAAACCTTTTGAAATCGCTTGTGTCTTTCGCATTGACGCTGTGCGCCGCGATCAGCATATTCCCGCGACCTTCGGACCCGGTTCGCGCCGGGTCCTCACTCTGATTTTGGAAACCCCGATGACGCCGAATCTAACCGTCGCCGAGGCGCAAAAGAGCAAGAGCTGGATCCTGGTCGACGCCGAAGGCGTCGTGCTGGGCCGTCTGGCTTCGTTCATCGCGCTTCGTCTCAAGGGCAAGCACAAGCCCAGCTTCTCGCCCCACCTCGATCTCGGCGATTTCGTCGTCGTCGTGAACGCGGACAAGGTCCGCCTCACGGGCCGCAAGATGGACCAGAAGGTGTTCCACTGGCACACCGGCCATCCGGGCGGCATCAAGGAAATTTCGGCGAAGAACACGCTGTCGTCGAAGCATCCCGAGCGCCTGATCGTGCGCGCGGTCGAGCGCATGCTCAAGAAGGACAGCCCGCTCGCGCGCCGTCAGCTGACCCATCTCAAGGTCTATGCCGGCACCGATCATCCGCACGCGGCCCAGAACCCGAAGACGATCGACTTCGCCGCGCTGAACCCGAAGAACAAGAGGAGCGCCTGAACATGGCCGAACCCCGTTCGACCGAGAAGGCCGCCAAGCCGAAGACCGCGAGCCGCACGCTCGCCGACCTGTCCATGGCCGCCGCTTCGGCGGCCGCCGCACAGGCTTCCACGACCCCGGCCGCCCCGCAGCGCGACAAGTTTGGCCGCGCCTACGCGACCGGAAAACGCAAGAACGCCGTCGCGCGCGTCTGGATCAAGGCGGGTACGGGCAAGATGATTGTCAACGGCCGCGAGCTGACCGTGTATTTCGCGCGTCCGGCGCTGCGGATGATGATCAACCAGCCGTTCCAGGTCTCCAACCGCGCCGGCCAGTTCGACATCTGGTGCACGGTCGCCGGCGGCGGACTGTCGGGCCAGGCGGGTGCCGTGCGTCACGGAATCTCGAAGGCCATGACGTTCTACGAACCCGAGCTGCGCCCCGTGCTGAAGAGCCACGGCTTCCTCACCCGCGACAGCCGCGTGGTCGAGCGTAAGAAGTACGGCCGCCACAAGGCGCGCCGCAGCCACCAGTTCTCGAAGCGCTGATCCGCTTCAAGATCGGTTCGACTGCGAAGGGCGCCGGAAACGGCGCCCTTCGTTTTTTCGGCGGGAATCCCTGCGCCTGACACGGAACGCGGTTGCGCCTGACGCGGGGATTTCATGGATCCCCCTTATTTTGGGGTGCGCGATCTTTGCGTTAAGATCACCGAACAAGGAGCGATCCCATGGACGGCAGCACGAGCACCACGCGGACCATTTTCATCGACGGCGAAGCCGGTACCACCGGTCTCGGCATCCGTCAGCGTTTGGAAGCTTTGGGCGGCGTTGCGCTGCGCCAGATCGACCCGGCGCTGCGCAAGGATCCCGCCGCGCGCAAGGCGATGTTCGCGTCGGTCGATCTTGTCGTGCTGTGCCTGCCCGACGACGCGGCGAAGGAATCGGTCGCGTTGATCGACTCTCTCGGCGAAAGTGCCCCTCGCATCGTCGACGCGTCGACCGCGCATCGCGTCGCACCCGGCTGGGTCTATGGCTTCCCCGAATTGTCGCAAGGCCACAAGGCGGCGGTCGCGGCGGCCAAGCGCGTCGCCAATCCCGGCTGTTATCCGACCGGCGCCATCGCGCTGATCCGGCCGCTGGTCGAAGCCGGGGTCATCGCCAAGGATTATCCGATCACGGTCAACGCCGTGTCGGGCTATTCGGGCGGCGGCAAGTCGATGATCGAAGCCTACGACGCGGGAACCGCGCCGAATTTCGAGCTTTACGGCTTGGGCCTCGAGCACAAGCACGTGCCCGAACTCGTCGCCTATACGGGCCTCACGCGCCGGCCGATCTTCGTGCCGTCGGTCGGGAATTTCCGCCAGGGCATGCTGGTCAGCGTGCCGCTGCATCTCGATACGCTGGGCGGCAAGCCTACGGCCAAGGATCTCGAATCGATCCTGGCCAAGTATTACGCCGGCGCGGAATTCGTGAAGGTCGTGCCGGCCGAAGCCAGCGGCAAGTTGGAAGCGGAGTCGCTCAACGACACAAACAATCTGGAACTGCGCGTGTTCGGCAACGACAAGCGCGGCCATGCGGTGCTGGTCGCCAAGCTCGACAATCTGGGCAAGGGCGCGTCGGGTGCGGCCGTCCAGAATATCCGCACGATGCTGGGCCTCACTTGACAATCAAGTATCGCGACTGGACGCCGAAAATCGACGGCTCGGCCTTCGTCGCCGACACGGCGCGCGTGATCGGCAATGTCGAAATCGGCGCGCGCGCGACGATCTGGTACGGCGTCGTCGTGCGCGGCGACGTGCACGAGATCCGCATCGGGGCCGACACGAACGTGCAGGACGGCACGATCATCCACTGCTCCTACGAGAAATACGGCACCTATATCGGCGAGCGCGTGACGATCGGGCATCTCGCCCTGCTGCACGGCTGCGTCGTCGAGGACGACGCTTTCATCGGCATGAAGGCCTGCCTCATGGATGGCGTGTTGGTGGAGAAGGGCGGCTGGGTCGCCGCCGGTGCGCTGGTCACGCCCGGCAAGCGCGTGAAGTCGGGTGAGATCTGGGCCGGCAACCCGGCCAAGTTCTTCCGTAACGTCTCGCCGGCCGAACTCGACGGTGCGCTCGCCGGGATGCGCCGTTACGTCGGCCTCGGCCGGGAATACAGCAAAGCCTAGTAGCCCGTCTCGGCCAAGCGCGCGCGGATGGCGCGGATCGCGGCCAGCGCCCGATCGACGCGCGGCGAGACGGCGGTATTCGCCGTATCGATCTGGCGCACCATACGTTCCCATTCCGGCAGCGCGGTTTCCAGCTGGGCGAGGTCGGCTTCCAGCGCCGTCGCGGCTTCCTTCATGCCCGTTTGGCACGTGATCCAAGCCGACGACGCGTCGCCTTCGCGGACGCGGATCGCGGCGCAAGCCGGGCCTTGTTCGCCCAGATAGGCGGCCCAGCGCTTTGCGTCGTCGAGGACCCCGTTGGTTGCAGCCCACCAATCGCGCGCATAGGCGGGGCCGAATTGGCGCTCGACCGCCGAACGTCCGGCATCCTGCGTCAGCAAGGCGAGCGGCTCGGCCAGATCGCGCTGGACGAGGGTGTGGGCGTCCTGCGCCCCCGCCGTTTGCGAAACGGCGCTGGACGCGGCGAAGATCAAAGTCAGGGCAAAAAGAAACCGGCGCATAGCCGTCAGACTATGCGCCGGCGCAGTGGCGTCAATATGGCGCGTTTAGGCGGCTTGCTTCTTGAAGCCCGGCAAGACGCATTCGGCGATCTGCACGGCGTTGAGGGCGGCCCCCTTCAACAATTGATCGCCTGCGCAGAAGAAGTCGAGCCCGTGCGAACCGAAAACGAGACTCTGGCGGATACGGCCGACCTCGACGTCGTATTTGCCCGTCGCCGTCACCGGCATCGGGTAGAGCTTGTTCGCCGGATCGTCGACCAGCTTCACGCCAGGCACGTTGGCGAGGGCCGCGCGTGCGGCTTCGACCGTCGCCGGCTTTTCGGTCTCGATCGTCACGGCCTCGGAATGCGTGCGCGAGGTCGGGATGCGCACGGCCGTGCAGCTCGCCAGCAGATCGGGAATGCCCATGATCTTGCGGGTTTCCCACACGACCTTCATCTCTTCCTTCGTGTAGCCGTTCTCCTGGAAGCTGTCGATATGCGGGATCACGTTGAAGGGCAGGGGATGCGCGAAGACCTTGTTCTCGATCTTTCCGCCCTCGACCCAGGCGCGATACCCGTCCTCGAGCTCCGCCATGCCTTCCGCGCCCGCGCCCGACGCGGCCTGATAGGTCGACACGATGACCTTCTTGAGGCCGAACAGCTTGTGCAAGGGGGCGAGCGGCATGACCAGAATCGCGGTCGTGCAGTTCGGATTGGCGATCAGACGGTGGCCTTGCGCGGCCGAAGCGTTGATCTCCGGCACGACCAGCGGGATCGCGGGGTCGTAGCGCCAGGCCGACGAATTATCGATGACGGTCGTGCCCTGTGCGGCGATCTTGGGCGCCCATTCCTTGGCGAATTCGCCCGAGACGGCAAGCAGCGCGAAGTCCACGCCCTTCGTGGCGGCAAGCGAGAATTCCTCGATCGTTTTCTCGCCATAGGGCGTGGTGACTTTCTTGGACGCCGAGCGCGCGGAGGCAAGGAGTTTCAGTTCCGCGACCGGAAACTTGCGGTCGTGGAGAACCTTCACCATTTCGATCCCGACGGCGCCGGTGGCGCCGACGACAGCGACCGAGTAGCCGCGTGCGTCGCTCATTGTTCCCGTCTCCTGCCTTGAAAAAAGGGACGGATTTATACGGCTTTTTGCGGCGCGACACCAGCGCGGGTGCGGGCCAAGCCGATGGGCCTATGCCCTTGCTTGGCCAAGAAATTATCGGGCTGACCCCACCAATCGGCGACGATTCCGGCATAGATCTGGCGGAAATCCGTCGTGGCGTCGATGTCGCCTTCGACAAGCCTTTCGAGATCCGGCGCCGTGCCTTTGAACCCGCCTTCGACCGAACCGCCCAGCGCGAACAGCGGCGCTGCCGCGCCGTGGTCGGTGCCGCGCGACAGGTTTTCGGCCGCGCGCCGGCCGAATTCGGAATAGGTGACGACCAGCACGTCGTTCCAGCGGCCGAGATCGATCATCGACTTGCGGAAACCCGACAAACCCTGCGCGAGCTGCGTCATCAATCGCTGATGACGGCCGAGCTGATCGGCATGAGTGTCGAAGCCGGCGAGTTGCACCTTCCACACCGGCACGTCGACGCCGTCGGCGATCAGATCGGCGGTCGTGGCGAGCGCACGGTTGAACTGATCGCCGGGGAAGTTGCGGGTGAAGCGATCTCGGCCGGTCTGTTTACGGCGCACGGCGTCGGCGGCGGCGACGGCCTCGTTCTGCGTACGCACGACATGTGCGAGCGCCGCCGTCGGCGCGGCGTTCGCCGGCATGGCGCGCAAGCGTTCCGATTGCGCCAGGAATTGGCGCGGATCGCGCATCGTGACGAGGCGCACGTCGGTTCCGGCGAGCGGGCCGATATTACCTTGGCCGATCGACAGCGCGTCGGCGTCGCCGCCGCGCTTGGACCAGATCGGATGGTCGCGCAGCGCCTGCGCCAGCCAGCCTTCGCTGCCGTACTGGTCGCTCGACGTCGCCTGCTCCCAAATCTCGATCGAGCGGAAATGCGAGCGATTGGGCTTGGGATAGCCCACGCCGTTGACGAGGGCGAGTTCGCCGCGGTCGTAGATCTCGGCGATCGGCTTCAACGCCGGATGCAGCGCGAAACCCTGGTCGATGTCGAGCGCCGCCGCGCGGTCGATCGCGAGACCCGGTCGCAGGCGCTTATAGGCGGGCTGTTCGATCGGAATGACGGTGTTGAGACCGTCGTTGCCGCCATGCAGCTCGATCATCACCAGGATGCGCTTGTCGACGGCGCCGGCGATAGCGGTCGAACGCGGCACGGCCGCGCGCGGGACTTGGGCGGCGGCGGTCGGGGCGCTGCCGGTCGCGGGGCGCGTAC
>VYME01000421.1_pt1 | contig 14611 bp, 9 predicted proteins | sample 5115281 | NCBI WGS metagenome assembly VYME01 (sample SAMN12291780, study PRJNA351875) | freshwater metagenome | isolation source: freshwater lake | place: USA: Michigan, Wintergreen Lake | collected 2013-08-08
CGGCGGTCAGCGCTCCGAGGCGTCGCCGGCGCGGGCGCATCTGCTGGTGCCGCATCCGGGGCTCGGCGCCGCGATCGGCCTCGATGCCGCGCAGCTCGTCGCCGCCGAGGCGCCGCCGATCGTGAACATCGGGATGATCGCCGCCGACGGGCTCGGCGGGTTGCTCGGACGCGGGGTCTACCGCCCGCCGCTCGCGCTCTTCCGCGCAGCCATCACCGAGACGATCGCGCGCACGATCCCGACGTAACCGGTGCACCGGCAGAGATTCCCGGAGAGCTCCTCGCGGATGCGCGCCTCGTCCGCATCGGGCAGGCGCATCACGATGTCGCGCGCGGTGACCAGCATGCCCGGCGTGCAGTAGCCGCACTGCAGCGCGTGCTCGGCATTGAACGCGGCGCGCAGGGAGGTCATCACGGGGTCGTCGTCGAAGCCTTCGATCGTCCGCACCGATGCGCCGTCGCACGCCACCGCGAATGTGATGCACGAGCGCGCGGGGGCGCCGTCGATCTCCAGCGTGCAGGCGCCGCACACGCCGTGCTCGCAGCCGACGTTGGTGCCGGTGAGATTCAGTTCGTCGCGGAGGAAATCCACCAGGTTCCGGCGCGGCGTGATCTCGCGCGCGACGGCCTGACCGTTGACCTTCATTTCGATGCGCTTCATGCGAGCCCCGCCACGGCACGTCGCAGGGCCACCGCATGCACGCGATGCTCGTAGGTGTCGGGCGCGAAGCCCGCGTGCGTGACGACGTCTGCCGCGACGGCGTCGACGCGGCCGGTGAGCAGGGCGGAGGAGTCCGGGATCACGTGGGGGGCACCTTCCATGGCGCCGAGCACGGCGCGCACGACGCCGCGGGCGGGGTCGTGCACGACGGCGGCGATGGCCTCGGCGAACTCGCCGGGCTTTCGGTTGAACTTGAAGTAGCTCCAGCGGGCATCGGCCGACAGGCGCCGGAGGCGCACGGACACGATGATCTCGCCCGGCGCCAGGCAGGTGCTGAGCGGCCCGTCGACCAGGTCTTCGGCGCGCAGCACACGGTCGCCGTCGGCGCTCGCCACCAGAAGCTCGGCGTCGAGCAGCACCATCGTCGTGACCCAGTCCGCGGCGGGATCCGCATGGGCGAGACTGCCCCCCAGCGTGCCGCGATTGCGGACTGCGCGGTAGGCGATGCCCTGCGCGACGCGCGCGAGCAGGCCGTGAGTCGGATCCGGCACGCGCTGGTCCTCGATCGAGGCGTGCGTGGTCGCGGCGCCGAGCGTGATGCTGTCGGCGTCCTCCTCGCACGCGCGCAGTTCCGGCAGCGTCCGGATGTCGACGAGCAGATCGGGCCGCGCCATCCGCAGGTTGAGCAGCGGGCCGAGCGACTGGCCGCCGGCCAGCACCTTGGCGTTGTCGCCGCCGTCGGCGAGGAGGCGCAGCGCCTCCTCGAGCGTCGCCGGCTTCTCGTACTCGAAGTGCGGCGCCTTCATGGCTGCACCTTCGCAGCGGCCAGCGCCGCGAGCAGCCGCCGCGGCGTGATCGGGCATTCGGTGATCTCGACGCCGAGTTCGTGAAGTGCATCGTTCACGGCGTTCGCGATGGCCGCGGGAGGCGCCACCGCGCCACCCTCGCCGATGCCCTTCTGGCCGAAGCGCGTGATGGGCGAGGGGATCGTCATGTGCTCCAGGCGGATCGTCGGCATCTCGGTGGCGCCGGGCAGCATGTAGTCGGCGAGCGTCGACGCGAGCGGCTGCGCGTCGGCGTCGAACGGCATTTCCTCGAAGAGCGCCGAGCCGATGCCCTGCGCCACGCCACCGTACACCTGGCCGTCGACGATCATCGGGTTCACCAGCGTGCCGCCATCCTCGACGATCACGTAGTCGAGGATCTCGACTGTGCCGAGTTCCGTGTCGACGGCGACGGCGCACGCGTGGCACGCGTAGCTGAACGTGCCGGTGTCGCGGACGGCCTTGTAGCCGGCAGTCGTTTCGAGCCCGGACGGGTCGATGTCTGCCGGCATGCGCTGCGGCTGCCGGTACCACGCGTGGGCGACTTCCTTCAGCGTCATGCGGTGGTCGGTGCCGGTCACGCGCACATCCCCGTCGGCGAGTTCGAGGTCCGCCGGCGACGCTTCGAGCAGATGGCCGGCGATGGCCTTCACGCGCTCCGCGATCACGGCGCACGCCGCGGCCACCGCGCCGCCGGACATCACCATCGACCGGGATCCCCAGGTGCCGGTGGAGTAGGGCGTGAGCGCCGTGTCGCCGTGGATGAGGCGCACGCGGGCGGGGTCGATGCCCAGCACCTCGTTCGCGACCTGGGCGAGTGTGGTCTCCATGCCCTGGCCGTGCGAGTGCGCGCCGATGCGCAGTTCCAGCGAGCCGTCCGGCGACAGACGCGCGAAGCACTGCTCGTGGCCCGGCACCATCGGGATGCCCCAGCCGTGATAGACCGACGTCCCGTGGGCCGCCTGCTCGCAGAAGATCGCGAGGCCGATGCCCACGCGGCGACCGTCGGGTTCGCCGCGCTTCTGCCGCGCGCGCCAGGCCGGCACATCGAGTGCAGCGACCGTACGTCGCAGGCATTCCGGATAGTCGCCGGAATCGAAGTACTTGTTGGTGATGTTGGTGTACGGCATGGCGTCGGACGGCACGACGTTCGCCATCCGTACCTCCCACGGCTCGCGGCCAGCCTCGCGCGCGATGGCGTCGAGGACGAGTTCCATCGCGAAGCACACGCCGGTGCGCGCGACGCCGCGGTACGGGAGGATCGGCGGCTTGTTCGTCGCTGCCGCGAAGGTGTGGCAGCGGTAGCGGTCCATCACGTAGGGGCCGGGCAGGATCGAACTCACCTGCGCGGATTCGAGGCACGCGGAGAACGGATACAGCGAGTACGCGCCGGCATCGACGACCGCCTCGCAATCGATGCCGAGGAGCCGCCCGGAGGCATCCGCGTAACCGGTGATGTCGTAGTGGTGCTCGCGGCAGTTGGCGTTGCCGGAGAGGTGCTCGTAGCGATCCTCCAGCCAGCGCACCGGCCGGCCCGTGCGGCGTGCGTACCAGCCGAGGCAGATCTCCTCCGCGAGCAGGATGCCCTTGTAGCCGAAGCCGCCGCCGACATCCGGCGCCACGACGCGCACCGACGCCTGGTCGATGCCGAGACACTCGGCGATGCCCGTGCGGTTGATGTGCGGCATCTGCGTCGCGGAGTGCACGACGAGCTGATCGAGCCGGCTGTCGTACTCCGCCACCACGGCGCGACCTTCGATGGGGGCCATGCACTGGCGCGCTGTGCGCACCGTGCGCCGCACGACGATCGCGGCGTCGCGCTTCACGGCCGAGAGGTCGTCGTCGACCCTCGATTCCAGGAAGGCATTGCGCTCCCAGTGCGCATGGACCTTCGGGGAGCCAGGCGCGAGGGCCTCCAGCATGTCGGCGACGACGGGCAGCGGTTCGAGGTCGACCTCGACGAGTTCGGCGAGATCCTCCGCTTCGGCGCGCGTCGCGGCGACGCACATCGCAATGGGCTCGCCCACGTACCGGACCACATCGCCGGCGAGCACCTGGAGTTCGGAGACGCGGAAGCCGGGCAGGCCGCACACCGCGACGATGGGTTTCACACCGTCGAGATCGGCGAGCACGAAGACCTGCTGCTCCGCGCCTTCGGGCTTGCGCACCGCGAGGACGCGGGCGTGGGCCATCGGCGAGCGCACGAAGGCGACTTCCTGCAGGCCCACCACGCGACGGTTCGCGACGTATTCGCCGCGGCCGCGCATCAGGCGGTCGTCCTCCTTGCGCGGGAGGCTCGCACCGACGCCCTTCGCGCCGGCCTCGACGGGCGCGGTCATGCCGCCTCGGCTTGCGGCAGGATCGAGGCGTCGGCGTCGATGCGTTGTCCGGCGCGCAGGCAGAAGGCGGGCCGGAGCATCCGCTCTGCGGTCACCTGCGTGCCTTCGTTGTCGCGGAGGATCCAGCGGCCCCGCGCGTCGTCGAGCACGGAGACGTCCGCGACGCCGCCCACGGCCAGCGTCCCGAGTTCGCCTTCCAGACCCAGCAGCTTCGCGGCGTTCGACGTGACCATCGGGACCACGCGTTCGAGCGGCAGGCCGAGCGCCATCAGGGCCGTCATCGACTGCACGAGGCTGAACCGCGCGGCGCCGAAGAAGAGGTGCATCTCGGGGTCGGGATGCGAGTCGGGCGTGCCCGCGGGCTTCGGCACGTGCGTGTTGTAGCCGTGCATGTCGGCGCCGAGGGTGTCCGGGATGATGCCGGCGTCGAGCACGAGGCGCGCGACGCGGAAGCTGAAGTGGGAGCCGTGGCCGACGTCCACCTTCGCGCCGCGGGCGAGGGCTTCGCGCACCAGCGGGTGCACCGTGCCGTCGACCGACACGAAACCACCCGGGTGGCGGCTGAACGGGTGAGCGAGCACGTCACCGGGCTTCAGCAGCTTCACGACCTCGGAGAAGATGGTGTCGGGGTCCACCGGGATGCCGTCGGCCGCGGGCGGCCAGAGCTGCCCGAAATGGATGTAGACGGGGAGGGCGGTCTGCCGGCCGATCTCGGCGGCGAGCTTCATGACGTCCACGCCCCAGCGCGAGAACCCGCCGATCTCGGCGTGCGCCTTGATGCCCTTCACGAGATCGCGGTTCTCGTTGGCAGCCCGCACGGTGGCGTCGACATCGAGACAGGCTGGCCGGTACAGCTCCGGGTAGTAGTGCCCTTCCAGACCGCCCACCAGATAGGCCGACAGGAACGCGAGGAGGCGCGACTTCGAGGTCTCGGCGACGTAGTGGCGGAAGGCGGGCAGCGTGATGCAGCTCGGCCCGCCCTGGTCGACGAGGGTCGTCACCCCGGAGTGGACACCGCAGAGATCCGCGTTCATGCCGAACCGGCCGGTGACGTACTGGAAGACGTGGGCGTGGGTGTCGATCAGGCCCGGCAGCACGAGCTTGCCGCGGCAGTCGACCACCTCCCTTGCGGACGATGGGAGGAGGTCCTGCGCCACCGAGGCGATGCGTCCGCCGGTGATGCCGACATCGCGGATGCCGTCGATGCCGGCCGTCGGGTCTATGACACGCCCGCCCTTCAGGACGAGGTCGAATCGGATGAGGTCGGTGCCCTGCGCCATGGTGTCGCGTCCTTGCGGCGTCTGCCGCGGAATCGTGCTGGTGAGGCTAGTGTCTCGACACGGAAGTATCGCAACGTCGGAACGCGCCGCGGGCCGCCATGCGGCGTTGCGAATCCTCGCCAGGTGTCCAACCTGGCTGCGGTTCGCGCCTTGCCTGACGCCCCGTGTCGCGCTCCGACACCGGATCGACGCCGTGCGCAATCGACGGCCAGTCCGCTCCGCTATCGGTCTCCGCGACACCGACCAATGCTCGCGAACTTCCGTGTCGAGACACTAGCGCACGGTACGGTCCGGTGCAAAGCCCCGCACCGGCGTGGTGCCGGGCCGTTGACCCCCTTCGCGTCGCAGGTGCCCTCCAGCGAGCCGCTGTGATACTTTCGGCGTGGGCGGAACCGGCACCCTCTGGGCCCCACGCCGTTCGGGGCATGTGCCACCTCCGCAGTCTCCTGATCGGGCGAAGGAGCGCACATGAGCACGGCTTCCGACGGCAGCGCGCAGGATCAGCGGCGCGCGGTTCACCAGACGAGTTCCTCCGACCGGGGGTCGACGCCTGTCGCCGCCGGCCGGGTACGCGGCGCATGAATCTCTCCGAGACCGCGCACCGCATCTGCGAGTCCGAGCCGATCCACCTGCCGGGATCGGTGCAGCCCCACGGGGCGCTCCTCGTGCTATCGGAGGACGGCGTCGTGCTCGCCGCGAGCGCGAGCAGCGGGGGTGTCCTCGCGATCCCGGCGGATGACCTCCTAGGCGCGACCTTTTCCCATCACTTCGGGGCGGCGGCCGCCACGCGATTGCGTGAGGCCGTCACCGCCGCGACCGACCGCGCGACGGCGCCGTGCCGGTTCGAGATGCAGACGCCGGCCGGCCGCACCGTGGAATGCCGGGCGCATCCCGACGGGTCGCGCGTGCTGCTCGACATCGAGCCATGGGATCCGACCAAGGACCGCGCCGCGTCGATGATCCATCGGGCTGTCCTTGCCGTCACGGCCCTCCGCGAGTCCACCGACCCCGTCGAGATCGCGCGGCGCCTGGCGGTGCTCGCGCGGGAGATGACGGGGTTCGACCGCGCGCTGGTCTACCGCTTCGACGACGATTGGAACGGCGAGGTGATCGCCGAGGCGCGCGCTGACTTCGCCGATTCCTATCTCGGACTGAACTTCCCGGCGAGCGACATCCCTGCCCAGGCGCGCGAGCTGTACCGGACGGTCGAGGTGCGGCAGATCCCCGACGCGGTGTACGTGCCGTCGCCCCTCGTGTCCGACATCGGCCCGGTCGACCTCAGCACCTCCGGGCTTCGCAGCGTGTCGCCCTTCCACCTGGAGTACATGCACAACATGGGGGTGCGTGCGTCCCTGGTCGGGTCCGTTCTCCGTCAGGATCGGCTGTGGGGCCTCATCGCCTGTCATCACGTGCGGGAACCGCGCCGCCTGAGCGGTGCCGAGCGCGACGCCTTCCAGCTCATCTGCCAGACGGCGTCCGCCCTCATGACCAACGCCGAGGCGGAGGCGTTCGGCCGCCGCCAGGCCGCGCTCGCCGAGCACCAGGTCCGGCTCCTGGAGGCCGTGCACGACGGCGGGCTGGAGGGGCTCATGCGCGGCAATCTCCTGGCCGACCTCCTCGGGGTGGTGAATGCCGACGGCTTCGCCTACCTGGGCAGCGATGGCGTCCGCTGCGTGGGATCCACGCCGTCACCGGAGCAGGTCATTGCGCTGCGCGATGCCGCCGCATCGAAGGTCGAGGGCAATGCCATTTTCGTCAGCCACGCGATCAGCGCCGACCTCGGCGTTGCGGAGCCGGGCGGCAAGTCGGCCGGGTTGATCCTCCTGCCTGTCGGCGGCCGGCACGGCATCGGACTCGCCTGGTTCCGGGACGAGCGTCGGCGTTCCGTGCACTGGGGCGGGGATCCGAACCGCCCCGTGGAGATCGACGACAAGGGGATGGTGTCGCCGCGCAAGTCGTTCGCGCGCTTCCTCGAGAACATCGACGGGCAGTCGGCCCATTGGCGCCCGGAGGAGATCGCGTCCGCGGAACGGCTGAAGGAACTGATCGAGGTCGAGGTGCAGCGGATCCTCCGTGCCGAGACCGAGCTGCTCCGTACCGCGCTCGCCACGATGAACGAGATGGTCATCATCACCGAGGCCGAGCCGATCGACGATCCCGGCCCGCGCATCGTGTTGGTGAGCGAGGCCCTGACGCAGTTCACCGGCTACACGGCAGACGAACTGATCGGCCGGTCCCCGCGCATCTTCCAGGGGCCGCTCACCGATCGCGCCGAACTCGACCGCCTCCGCGCCGCCCTCGCACGCTGGGAGCGCGTCTGCGTCGAGGTCGTGAACTACACGAAGGAGGGGCGCCCGTTCTGGGTCGAACTGGAGATCGCCCCGATCGCGGACGACAAGGGCTGGTACACCCACTGGATCTGCGTGCAGCGCGACATCACCGAACGCCGGCGCGCGGCGGCCGAGGTGGAGGCGCAGCGCGACCGCATGACGGCGCTCGCCGAGGCGTGGCGCACGGCCAAGGACGATGCCAATCGCGCCAACGACGCGAAGAGCATCTTCCTCGCGAACATGTCGCACGAACTGCGGACGCCGATGCACGCCATCATGTCGTTCTCCCAGCTCGGCCTCGAGCGCGCGGCGCAGGGTGACACCGAGCGCCTCGGGCGCTACTTCGGCAACATCAACGAGAGCGGTGCCCGGCTGACGCTGCTGCTGAACGATCTGCTCGATCTCTCGAAGCTCGAGGCGGGTCGCATGGAGATGCAGAAGGCGCCGACCGATCTCGCCGACATCGTCGACGAATGCGCCACCGAGTTCGAGCCTCTGCTCGCCGCGCGCGGACTCACGTTCGATTTCGAGCGACCGGCCGTCCCGGTGGTCCTCGATGTGGATGCGATGCGGATCGGCCAGGTGTTGCGCAACCTCCTGTCCAATGCCGTGAAGTTTTCGCAGGAGTACGGGCGCATCGGCGTCACGATCGAGCGCATCGTGCTCCCCGACACCGGCGAGGCGTCGATCCGCCTCGCGGTGGACGACGAGGGCGTCGGCATTCCGGAAGCCGAACTGGAGTCCGTGTTCGACAAGTTCGTCCAGAGCAGCAAGACCCGCACATCGTCGGGCGGCACCGGCCTCGGACTCGCCATCTGCCGCGAACTGGTGTCGGCCCACGACGGCACCATCCGGGCGCTGCAACGAAGCCCGCAGGGGACATGCTTCGAGGTCGTTCTGCCGATCGTGTCTGGCGAGGGCGCTACCGGCGCTACGTAGGTCGTTCTTCCGGCCGACGCGGCGATGGCATGGATGTGAGGTGCTGCGCCTTCACTGCACGTCGGCCAGCGCCAGCAGCTTCCCTGATGACATCGCCTCGGCCTCGACGCGCTTCACGCGAATCGAGCGTCGCGGACGGGCATTTCCGAACAGTTCGTTGAGCCGCTTCCCGAGCCGGCCGGCAGCTTCCGGTGACGCCACCACGTGCAGCACGTGGACGTGGGCGTATAGCAGGCTCCGCAACGCCACGCTCGGCAGACGGACGCAGCGGGCGTCGATGTCGAGATCACGCGCGACCTCCAGCATCGACCGCGTCGCGATCCGCCAGGTGTGGAGGGCGTCGTTGCCCGCGCAGGGGAGGTGGGTCGTCCACTCGATCCATTCCCGCATGAGGTCGACCTGTTGACGCGCGTCGAGGTGACGCGCGTCGTCGGCGTCCTGGGGTGCCGCGGGTCTTGGGAAGGGCGGTGACAGGTCCGCGAGCGGGCAGCGTTCGGTGCCGGCGTCGAGGGCCTCCTGGAGGATGCGCAGGACGGTCTCCAACTGACCGGCGAACACGGCCAGCCGGCGCCCGAACGCCTCGTGGACGCTGCGCGTCGGCACGGAGTCGTCGTCGAGCAGATGCGGCACCAGTTCCGCGGCCTCCTCCGCCTGGCGCCACATGCGCGCGATGGGGGTGGCGAGGGCCTTCTCCAGAGGGCGCGCGAGGCCGTCCTGGAGATCGACCACGTAGCGCCAGTCGAAGTCCGGCGCGCGGCCGGGGAACGGATTCGTGGCGATGCGCACGGTCGCCGGCGGCCGCGGGCCGCGATCGAACGCGTAGCCGCGCGGATTCCCGAGCACCCGCACCCCCTGCGAGATCACGTCGAGGCCCGCGTGCAGATGCCCGTGCGTCCACAGGTCGATGTCGTCGCGGTGCCGCGCGAGCAGCGCGTCCAGCGGACTCGCGTACGCTGCGACGCGTCGCAGGTCCTCGAGGAGCGTCTCGCCGTTCCAGTTCACCGGCAGGAAGTGCTCGGGTGCGATACCGAAGCTTTCCAGCGACCGGAACGTCGGCGCGTGATGCGTCACCACGACCGTCGGACCCTCGAACGGCCGGGCGAGCATGCGGTTCAGCCACGCGACCGACCGCAGATGCTCCCGATAGGCGATCGCCGGATGAAACCGCGGGTTCGCCGCGCGCGCGGGATCCTCCTCGGGCACCGGCAGGTTCGCGGCACGGCACTGGCGCGCGTACCACGCGCGGTTGCGCGGCGACTCGAACCAGCGCGTCGCGCGGATCAGCTCGTAGTCGTTCATCTGTCGGTACGCCTGGTCCACGAGGCCGGGATGCCAGTCGCCGTACGACGTCCAGAGCGTCGTGCCGAGGAATCGGACACCCTGGATCGTCACGGCGTTGCGTTCCATCACGTGCACGCGCGTGCCGCGCGCCGCGGCCCGCGCGGCCGGCAGCACCTCGTCGAACTCGCGGTCGTAGTACTCGTGGTTGCCCATCACGTAGACGACCGGCTTCCCGCACTTCGCGAGCCACGCCACCGCCTCCTCCACCGGACCGATGTCGCCGGAGGCCACGAGGATGTCGAAGTCGAGATCGGGCGGAAGCTCGTAGGGGCCGAACTCCAGGTGCACGTCGGAGATGACGTGGAGGCGCGGCAGACGGCGAGGCGAGACGATGGGCCAGAGGGCTGGCGTGGGGGCGGCGGCATGCGCCGTGGCGTGTTCGTGGGCGTCCATCGACCGAATTATGCCGCCGGCTTTCCCTGACAGGTGTGTGCCGATCTTTCCCCGGCCTCTCGCGGATGCCGCTACCGCGCGTGACCGGCCCGGCGCGCAGTCGGCCCAAGGCCGGTGCCGCATTGCCCCCGATCGGTGCGCCACCGGACGGCTCGGTCGCGTCGCTGCGCGCGCTGGGTCGTCGAGAGCCGCATTCCGATGGGGATCGCGTCCTCTTCCGGCCATCGGAAACGATGGGCATGCCGATTGCTGAAACCCGCGTCGCCACGACGGGCGTCCTGTCCGGCGCGGCGGTCTGAACTCGAGGAAGACCCGCGTAGTGCGGTGGCGGCGCCGGAGATGCAGCCGACCGGCGCGCGCGTCCGAGTGGCGTCTCGGAGGTCCCCTGGCGGGATGCAGGATTCGACGCACGTCAGTGGATCGGCGGATCGTCCGTGGGCCGCTGCCGGCCACGCCGGCGCTTGCAACGTGCCAACCGATTGCACATGCTTCGGCGTGACGCCCCAGCGCACGCAGGATCCTCGGGGCGCCATGGTGGCCGGATGTCTCCCGCCCCTGATGTTTTCTGGCGGCCCGCGGCGGCGCCTTCACTTGGATTTCGGTTGCAACCAGGGACGGGAGAATGGTGACGTACGACATCGTGGAAGGCCACGCGCCCTTTCGGGACTACCGGACGTGGTATCGCGTCTGCGGAGATCTCGGCAGCGGCATGACGCCGCTGGTGGTGGCGCACGGCGGGCCCGGCTGTACCCACGACTACGTGGATGCCTTCCGCGACATCGCGGAGACCGGCCGTGCCGTCATCCATTACGACCAGATCGGCAATGGCCGGTCCACACACCTCCGTGACAAGCCGCCCGGGTTCTGGCGGCCGGCACTCTTCCTCGACGAGCTGGATTCGCTGCTGAAGCATCTGGGGATCGCGCAGCGGTATGCGTTACTGGGGCAGTCGTGGGGCGGCATGCTGGCGGCCGAGCATGCAGTCACCCGCCCGCAGGGCCTGGAGGCACTCGTCATCGCCAACTCTCCCGCCTCCATGGCGCTCTGGCTGCAGGCCGCTGCGCGCCTGCGCGACGCGCTGCCGGAGGATGTGCAGGCGACACTCCTGGCGCACGAAGCGGCGGGGACGCTCGACAGCGACGCCTACAAGGCGGCGTCCCGCGTCTTCTACCAGCGCCATGTGTGCCGGCTCGACCCCTGGCCGGATGAGGTGACGCGAACGTTCGATGCGATGGACGCGGACCCGACGGTCTACCACGCCATGAACGGGCCCACGGAGTTCCACGTGATCGGCAGCCTGAAGGACTGGTCGGTGATCGATCGTCTCGGCGCCATCGATGTGCCGGTCCTGTTGATCTCGGGTCGTCACGACGAAGCGGCGCCGGAAGTGGTGCAGCCTTTCGCGGATCACATCAGGGATGTCGAATGGGTCATGTTCGAGAACTCGAGCCACATGCCGCACGTGGAGGAGCGGGCCGCCTGCATGGGCGTGGTCGCGGACTTCCTGCGGAGAAGGCTCGCCTCCTCGTGACTCTCCGCCCTGTTCCTGATCACGACTTGGGAGACTCTGATTTGCTCGCGCGACCGTGCGAATAAATCAGAGTCTCCCTGGTGTCTCGACACAGAAGTTCTCAAGCATTGATCGCCATCGCGGCATCGGTAAGCGGAGAGAATCGGAACATGAGTGAGCACTGCGCTAGTCCGGCGTTGGAGCGCGACTCGGGGCGTCAGGCAAGGCGCGAACCACAGCCAGGTTCGACGCCTGGCGAGGATTCGCAACGCTGCATGGCGCCGCGCGGCGCGTTCCGACGTTGCGATGCTTCTGTGTCGAGACACTAGCCATGCACCGCTATCGATTCGTGCTGTGGCGCCCGCTGCAGCTGCTGCCGGTCCTGTTCGGGATCAGCGTGCTCGTCTTCCTGATGATCCGCTCCATCCCCGGGGATCCCGCGCGCATCCTGCTCGGCGTGCGCAGCACGCCGCAGGCCATTGCCCGCATTCGCGCGCAGTACGGTCTGGATGAACCGCTGTGGCTGCAGTACTTCTACTTCCTGCGCAACCTGATGCACGGGGAGATGGGCAAGTCCATCATCTATCGGGTCGACACGCTCAAGTTGATCGACTCACGCATCCAGCCGACGATCTTCCTGGTGCTGGGCAGCGTTCTTCTGGCGGTGATCATCGCGCTGCCGCTGGCGACGGGCGCGGCACGATATCGCGGGCGACTCGCGGATCACCTCATCCGGCTGGTCTCGACGATCGGTCTCGGCCTGCCCGCGTTCTGGCTCGGCATCATGGTCATCCTTCTCTTCAGCATCTCGCTGCACTGGTTCCCCGTGTCGGGATACGGCAGCGACTGGGCAGAGCGTCTGCATCACCTCTTCCTGCCTTGCCTGACGGTCGCCTTGGCGCTGTCGGCCGTGCTGACCCGGAACCTGCGGGCCAGTCTGCTCATGGAGTTGAAGAACGACTACGTGACGGCGGTCCGGGCGCGCGGGCTGAGCGAGAACCGCATCTTCTGGCGGCATGTGATGCCGAACTCGCTGATCCCCACCATCAACCTGCTGGCGGTCAACATCGGCTGGCTGATCGGCGGCACGGTGGTGATCGAAAGCGTCTTCGCCATTCCCGGCCTCGGCCAGTTGCTCGTGAAGGGCATCATCAGCCGCGACTACATGGTCGTGCAGGGTGTCGTGCTCGTGTTCGCCCTGGCGACGGTCGCGGTCAACCTGCTGGCGGACCTGCTGACCGTGGCGCTCGATCCTCGGGTCAAGCTATGAGCGCCGCGCACCACCTCGCGACATTCGGGCGCCGCGTGCTGCCGCGCGAGAACACGCTGACCGCCGGGGTCGTGATCCTGACGGCCTGGGTGCTGGTGGCGCTCCTGTGTCCGTGGATTGCACCCTACGACCCGATCGCCCAGGACGCAGCCGCCACGTTGCTCCCGCCCGACGCGGCGCATCCGTTCGGCTCGGACAACTTCGGCCGGGACATCCTCTCGCGGGTGATGTGGGGCACCCGCATCGATCTGCAGATCTGCGTGATCGGCGTCGCCTTCCCCTTCGTCGTCGGCACGATCATCGGCGCCGTCTCCGGCTACGTCGGCGGCAAGCTGGATGCGCTGCTGATGCGCCTGATCGATATCGTCCTCGCGTTCCCCTTCCTGGTCCTGATGCTCGCGATCATCGCGATCCTGGGGCCAGGTCTTGGCAGCTTCTACATCGCCATGGGCATGGTCGGCTGGGTGTCCTATGCGCGACTCGTGCGCGCCCAGGTACTGACGCTCAAGCACCGGGACTTCGTGCTGGCGGCGCGCAGCCTCGGCTACAGCCATGGACGGATCCTGTTCGTGCACCTGCTCCCCAATGCGCTGACGAGTTCGATCGTGTTCGCCATGTCGGACTGCGTGCTGGTGCTGCTGAGCGGCGCGTCGGTGAGCTACCTCGGCCTCGGCGTGCAGCCTCCCGATGCGGAATGGGGCGTGATGGTGGCGGAGGGGCAGGGGTTCATCACGACGGCGTGGTGGATCACCACGTTCCCCGGCCTGGCGATCGTCGTGCTGGCGATGGGATTCAGCTTCCTGGCCGATGGCCTGGCCGACAAGTGGGGGGCGCGTCCGTGAAGCTCCTGGAGGTGTCGAACCTGACGATCGAGGACACACTGGGGACGGCACTGGTGGACGGCGTGTCGCTGTCCGTCGACCGAGGCGAGATCCTCGGGCTCGTGGGGGAGAGCGGCTCGGGCAAGACGCTGGCGTGTCGCGCGATGATGCGCCTGCTGCCCGGCGAAGGGCTGGCGATCCGCGGCGGCGAGATCCTGCTCGAGGGCACGAACGTGCTGGCCTGCAGCGAGCAGCAGATGATGGCGGTGCGCGGGCGGGAGATCGGCATGATCTTCCAGAACCCGGCGAGCCATCTGAACCCGGTGATGTCGATCGGCCGACAGATCGCGGAAGGTCGCCGATGGCATTTCGGTGCCAGCCGTCGGGAAGCCCGCCAGCAGGCGATCGAGCTGTTGCGACAGGTGGGCATTCCGGATCCGGCGAGACGCGTCGACAGCTACCCGCACGAGTTCTCGGGGGGCATGCGGCAGCGCGCGATGATCGCCGTGGCGCTTGCTTGCGAACCCAAGCTGCTGATTGCCGACGAGCCCACGACGGCCCTGGATGTGACCGTCCAGATGCAGGTCCTGCACCTGCTGCGGGATCTCCGGGACCGCCTGGGTCTTGCCGTCATTCTCATCACGCACGATCTGGGTGTCGTCGCGCAGACCTGCGACCGCATCGCGGTCATGTACGCGGGGCGCCTGTGCGAGACGGGCGGCAAACGCCAGGTGCTGGGCGAACCGCTTCACCCCTACACGCGGGGGCTCATCGCATGCCAGCCATCCAGCGAGGGAGGGGCTGGGCGCATGACCACGATCCAGGGCCAGCCGCCGCTGGCGCAGCGCTTTCCGTCCGGGTGTCGCTTCCATCCGCGATGTGATGTGGCGACGTCCGAGTGCGT
>VYME01000424.1_pt1 | contig 14487 bp, 17 predicted proteins | sample 5115281 | NCBI WGS metagenome assembly VYME01 (sample SAMN12291780, study PRJNA351875) | freshwater metagenome | isolation source: freshwater lake | place: USA: Michigan, Wintergreen Lake | collected 2013-08-08
GCCGCCAGCGACGCCGCCTCGGGCAGCGCCGCGAACGCGCGCACGGCGGCGAGGCGCTTCGGCACGTCGGCCAGCACCATCGGCCGCAGGCTCAGCACGGCGTCGATCTCCTGCGGCGTGTAGCCCTGGTCCTTCAGCTGGGCGGCGAGGCGATCGAACACGAACTCGACCAGCGCCGCCGTCGGGTCCTGGATCAGCGCGCCGAACGGGCCCTTCGCCGCCGCGATCAGCGCCGTCAGTTCGACCGGCAGCTGCTTCTCGACCAGCATGCGCACGACGCCGAGCGCGTGGCGGCGCAGCGCGAACGGGTCCTTGTCGCCGGTCGGCACCTGGCCGATGCCGAACAGGCCGACCAGCGTCTCGAGCTTGTCGGCGAGCGCCACGCAGACGCCGACAGGATTGCGCGGCAGCTGGTCGCCGGCGAAGCGCGGCTTGTAGTGGTCTTCGATCGCCTCGGCGATCGCCGCCGGCTCGCCGTCGTGGCGCGCGTAGTAGCCGCCCATGATGCCCTGCAGCTCGGGGAACTCGCCGACCATGTCGGTCAGCAGGTCGGCCTTCGCCAGCTCCGAAGCACGCGCGGCCTGCGCTGCGAGCGCGCCGCCGCCGAGCAGCTGCGCGATCGCCGCGGCGATCTGCTGCACGCGCAGCACGCGTTCGCCCTGGGTGCCGAGCTTGTTGTGGTAGACGACCTTGGCCAGGCCCGGCAGGCGGTCGCGCAGGGTCTTCTTGCGGTCCTGGTCGAAGAAGAACTTGGCGTCGGCGAGGCGCGGCCGCACGACGCGTTCGTTGCCGCCGATCACGGCGCTCGGATCGCTCGGCCGGATGTTGCTGACGACGAGGAAGCGGTTGGTCAACTTGCCGCGCTGGTCCAGCAGCGGGAAGTACTTCTGGTTCTGCTTCATCGTCAGGATGAGGCACTCCTGCGGCACCTGCAGGAACTCCTCCTCGAAGCGGCACAGCAGCACGTTGGGCCGTTCGACCAGCGCCGTCACTTCGTCGAGCAGCGCCGCGTCGTCGATCGGCACCAGACCTTCGGCCTTCGCCTTCGTCTGCAGCTGGCGTTCGATCTCGGCGCGTCGCGCGGCGAACGACGGCAGCACGGCGCCGTCCTGCTCGAGCGTGCGCGCATAGGTGTCGGCGTCGGCGATGGCGAGCTCCGGGCTCTTGCTCTCGAAGCGGTGGCCCTGCGTGCTGCGGCCGGCGACGAGGCCGAGGCCGCGAACGGGCACGACGTCGGCGCCGTGCAGCGCGACCAGCCTGTGCGCCGGGCGCACGAACTTCACGTTCGACCAGCCGTCGGCCTGCTGGTAGGTCATGACCTTGGGGATCGGCAGCTTCGCCAGGGTGTCGTCGAGCGCCTTCTGCAAGCCGGTCTCGATGGCGACGCCGGCTTCGACCTTGTCGAGGAACAGGGTCTCCGCCTTGCCGTCGATCGCGCGCTTCAGGCCCGGCACCACGCTGGCGTCGGCGCCGGACGCCGCCAGCTTCTTCAGCAGCACCGGCGTGGCGTTGCCCGCGGCATCGAGGCCGACGGCGACCGGCACCAGCTTCACCTGCACCTGCTTGTCGGCACCGCGCGCCAGCACGTTCGTCAGGTGCACCGCCAGCCGCCGCGGCGACGCGAACGTGGTCGCCACGGCGTCGCCGGCGACGAGGCCCTGGGCCTTCAGGCTGTCGACGAGCACCGAGCCGAACGCGTCGCCGAGCTTCTTCAGCGACTTCGGCGGCAGTTCTTCGACGAACAGTTCGACCAGCAGGCTCTTCGTGCTCATGGCGGGGCGAGGAGCTTACGGATGGGCAGGGGGCAGGCCAGCTTGGGCTTGGCGGGGTGGCCGTGCAGATCGCCAGGGTCGACGAGGCTCGCTCCAGGCTGACCAAGGCCCGCGACGCCACCCTGGCTGCCGGCCGCGGTCGATGCTCTGCGGGAGATTCGGGTGTAAGGTCGGGCCCGACATGTTGCAGAGAGCGACGAGCCGCCGCTCCGGCTCGCGCCTCTGTAGCGAAGACGTTGGACCGGCATGCGCGTCGTCCTTGGAATCGCCTTCCTCCCGATCGCGAGTTGGCTCTGCTGGCAGGCACAGGATCTGTTCTCGGGCCGAGGCTCTGGTGTCCTGTATCTCGGCTGGTTCAGCGTGCTGACGCTCTTCGGCTTCTTGTCCACGTTCGTCTGCCGGAGCACGGTGGTTTGGGGCGCGCTCCTGATCACCTGGTCCCAGTCGCTGTTCGTCTACTGGCGACTCGATGCGGCAGGGGAGATCGAGCACCCGAGTCGTTCCACCGGTGGCGGAGTCGAGTGGGTGATCGTGACGGCCTTCCTCTTCCTGTTCTCGCCGGTGCCCGCGGCTGTCAGTTGGTTGGGTTGGCGCTGGAGCCGCAAGCCTGGCAGGGAAGTCCATCCCGGAGTGGATCCACGGGCGCCATGAAGACGCTGCTCCGGAGCGATGCTGTGCTGGTCCTGTTGATGCTGACCGGCCTGTTCGCAGTGCTCTTGGCGGTCTGCTGGGCCATGGGGCCGTTCACCGGCCGCTTCGGCGGTCCGCAGGTCGACGAGGTTGCCCGCATCGCGAACCGCGCCGGCGACCTCGAAGTGGTCGTGGTCGAGTGGGACGGTGGCGCGACCACGGATGTCGGTCACGATGTGTTCGTGGTCGAGCGAGGCCGGCCGCTCGAAGCGCGCGCCCTGGTCGCCAGGTTCTACGGCGCACACGTCAACAGTCGGGCGTGGGGGATCGAGTGTCGCTGGGCGGAAGGGGGCAGCCTCGTTCTCGCCTACGACGAGGCGCGGCGTGCGAACCTGGTCGTGCCGAAGGCGATCGTGGCCGGCAAGGTGGTCGCCGTGCAACTCGCCGCCGGCGAGGTGTTCGAGGAGCTCGAAGGCAAGATGCTCGAGAGGTCGAAGGGGCGCCGGTGACCGCTCGGCCGGGACTCGACGCCGCCACTCGTGTTTGGCGAAGCGCGGTGGAGGGCTATCCGCGGTCGGGGCTTCGCCGGCGTCGTGCGAACGCAACCACGAGGCCGGTCGTCGCGAGCGCGCAGACGAAGAGCATCAGCGCCATGGTGACCAGGTCCCACTCCATGTAGTCGGGGGCCGACGTGTGCTCTTGCTTGGTTCTCAACTGCGGACCCCACGTCTTCCGGATCCGGCGCGAAGGGAAGATCGCGTGGTTGGCGAGATGGAAGCACCAGAGCGACAGCGGGATCGTCGCGAGGCAGATCACCACGAGGCCCCTCTTCCGCGGCGTCGATGGCTGAGCTTCCATGTGCGACACAGCATAGAGGAGTCCTGCCGCGTCGCGGCCGGTTGCCGCTCCGTGTCACCGACCGAATCGTCTCTGCCTGAGCACAGCGCCATGACGACTGCCAAGCCACTGCGCATTCTCGGCGTCGCCACCTGCGCGGTGCTCGTGTTCTTGGCGCTTGCGAAGATCCTCGTCGTGCCCATCCCCCGGCGTGGTCTGCAGGGCGCCGGCCTCTACACGTTCGTCGACGCGCTGCGGTTCTACGAACTGTTCTTCGCGACCCTCGGGGCTTCGTGGGTTGCCGCGCGGTGGCTTGGTCTGTCGCGACCCAGCGGCGGTCTGCTCGCCGTCGGTGCCGCCTTCGGCAACGTCGCCCTGTTGATCGTCGACGTGCGAAGGCACGTCTACTCGGATTGGATCGAGCGCCACATCGCCGAGGGCTACGGCAGTCCGACGGCGATTTGGAGCTGCGCTGCTGGTATCGGCTGCGTCGCCATCGGCTGTTGGCTCTGGGCATGGCGGCTCGAGGCGGGGCGATGCCAGTGAGCCACACAGCATTCCTGGTGCCCATATCCGTAGCGGTGACTGCGTGGCGGCGTTCGGCCTGGACTCGGCCTCTTCGGACGAGCACAAGCGAAGTGCCGACAACCTGGCCATGACTTCGAGAACGATCGAACAGCTGATCGACACGGACGAGCCGGGCATCGAGCTGGTCCGGCAGTGGCTCCGAGTGACGACGAACCAGGTCGAACTGCTCGACGTCGACCCGGAGGCCGGCTGCCGCACGCTGCTGGCCCTGCAGGTCACCAGCCGTTCACCGATGGGCGCACTCGCGTACGCGTCTGGCGGCTTGCTCGTCGACGGAGGGTGGGTTCGTGTGCTGGGCGGTGGGCATGCACGTGTGCCGCGCACGCTGGCGACGTGGAATCGTCTCGAGCGGTCCGCGCCACGACTGCCCGACGCGCTGTTGGTCGGGGACGACGTGCTAGGTGGCTTCTTCGCCGTCAATGGCGGCGGCTTGCCGGGGGAGCCCGGGCACGTCTTCTACTTCGGCCCGGACTCCTTGCGTTGGGAAGTGGTCGCGCCCTCCTACTCGGACTGGCTGCTGTTCCTGTTCTGTGGGGACCTCGAGCAGTTCTATCGCGGTCGGCGTTGGCGATCGTGGCGCGACGATCTGGTCGGCCTGGCCGGCGACCGCGCGTTCTCGGTCTACCCACCGCTGTGGGCGGCGGGACCTGCGATCGAGGATCGTTCGCGACGACCGGTGCCGATCGAAGAGCTGTGGGGGCTCCACGTCGTCGATTGGCCGCAGCAGCTCGGTCCATGACGCGCGACGGCCGGCCCGCGTTACCTTTGGTTCAAGACTCGCATGCAGCCTTCCGAACTCGTCGTCTACGTCGACGTCGACGACACGCTCGTCCGCCAGACCGGCACCAAGCGCATCCCGATGGTCGCCGTCGTCGCGCACGTTCGCGAACGGCACCGAGCGGGCGCGACGCTGTTCTGCTGGAGTGCCGGCGGCGCCGACTACGCGCGGCGCACGGCGAACGAACTCGGCATCGAAGCGTTGTTCGCCGGCTTCCTGCCGAAGCACCACGTGTTGGTCGACGATCAGCCGCCGAGCGAGTGGCCGAACTGCATCGTCGCGGTGCCGGCGGGGCTGGCGAGTGCGACGGTGCAGGGGCACGTCGACGACCTCGCTCGCCGCGAACGTTCGGGTGGGCGATAGGAGATCCATGACCCCCAGCGGGCGACAGGCGGCGGGGAACGTGGATGGCCTGGCACTGCCGGCGCGTCTCGTACGGTTGATCGCGGCCGGACAATGGCCCTGCACGGAACACGAGATGAACAGGATGCAGGGGGATGCGCGACTTGCGCCCGACCTCGTGCGGCGCATTCGTTCGACGGAGACGTCCCTGGTTCTCTACCCAACGCCGTTCAGGACCGTGCACCGGCGCGTGGACATGGGCGATCGATGGTGGCTCGACCCTTGCGCTGCTCCCTGGGACATCGACCTTCGTCTCGCAGTGCCCATCGGGGACTTCGGGCTCGGCTCCGACGCCCCGATCGTTCTCGACTATCGAGCGGATCGCGCGCGGCCGCGAGTGCTCGGACTGCTTTGGCGAGAGCGCGGAACTGCGAACAACTGGGATCCGATCGCCGACAGCTTCGACGAGTTCTTCGATCGGCTCGAGCTGGAGGCCAATCTTCCGGTCTTCGCCAGAGAGGAGCGGAACGCGACGCGCCACACCATGCTCGACCTGCTGCGCCTGCTCGCCGATCCGGAGGCCCAGCGAGCCTACGAGCGGAACGTGCCGATTGCGCAGGTGCCAGCGGAGCTGTTCTGCATGTGGTTCGACGACCAATACCACCCCGACTCGGCGACGTTCCAGGAGGCGTTCGATCCAGTCGAGCGCGCAGCGTTGGCACGGTTCGACGCGATGTTCAGCGAGGTTGCCGATCGAATGCCGGAACGCATTGGACGCGTTGCCGAGCTGCACGCCCGGCGTGAGTGGCCGTTGGTGGTGCAGGCTGCAGCCCGTGTGCTGGCAGAGATCGGGGAAGGCGACGACGCGGGCAACCGCGGGTAGCGTGCTGCTTCCCTCGGGGCACCGCGCGCACCACGGAATCGGCATTGAGAACGTCCTCGAGATCGCTGTCGGGGTCGCCGCGGGACGAGGGCTTGGGTGCAGCCGCGGGCTGGCTGGCGCTCATGGTGCGGAACGCGCACTCGTGAGGCATGCGTTCGATTGATGGTCGGATGTTGGAGCGCGCCGCCGGGCTTAGGCCCTTCCGATGAAGGGCAGCGGAAGTGGTCGGTGACGTTGTGCGTGGCCGGATTGCTGCGTCGGTGAGTGGCGGTAGGCTGCGTCTTGACGCGGTGAGCCGGCCTTCGGATTGTCGCTCTGCAACGAGTTGGCCAGACCCAAGCCGCCGCGTCGGCCGAGGTATCAAATTCACAGATGACCACGCTCGGAGAATCCGGAGACTCCTCGCACTGCCGGTTGGCAGGCGACAAGGGCCGCGCAGTGTCGGTCTACTGCTGGCTTCAAGCGTGTGCTGCGGCCTCCTTCATGCTGTGTGCATTGAGGGACGCGACATGCGGCTGGTGGATCTTCGTAGCCCTTCAGATCGGAGCCACCATCGGGTTGGCTCGCCCCGTACCCTGGCGCCAGCACCCGTCCGCCGCTCGGACGTCGCTCGCCGTCGCGCTCGGCTTCTTCGTGACATGGCTTGCAATGCATCTGACGGTTGTTCGTTACGACGAAGCTCCGGAACAGATTCTCTGGCAGTTCCAGTATGGTGACCGCAGAACGGGGCGGGAAGAAGAGGTGCGAGTCGCCCCGGTCGTGGCTGGATTCCCGCTCTGGGGGGTTGGTGGCAGCGATGGAGAGCGTGCAGACCGCTTGGTCGCGCGATGGGATCTGCCGCCAATTCCACCGCCGGATATCATCTGGGGCTCTTTCTGGTCACCCCTCCACATGAAGCTGGAGCGCGGCCTAGGTTTGCTTTGGGGAAACTGGGTGATCCTCACACTCGTTTGTTTCCTTGCGAGCCTGGCCCTGCCAACCTGGATGCTAGTGCGACTTCGCTTGCCAGCCGCCCTTCTCGGCTGGCCTGGTTTGGGCTGGGTGTCGCTTGGCAATCCGTGGATGGCTACAACTGGTAGCACGCATTCGCGCCACCGTCAGGTGCTCGATGAGGTAGGCTGGCCAACAAGCCGCAGGAGGCGATCGGGCGCCAAGCCTGCCGGCGCCTCAGCGACAAAGACCTTGACGGACCGATTTCATGCGTAGGGCTCTTCTTTCGTGCATTCTCGCCTCCTGCACCGGGGACTCGGGATCGTCACCTACGGTTGCCGTGACCCCCACGTTTGCAACTCCCGAGGGCGCGTTGCTGTGCCTTGAAGACGCGTACAGGGCGAAGGACATGGAGGCGGCGGTTCGTGCGAAGGACTTCTGGATCGAGGCCAAGCTGATGCTGCTCGAACATCCGAAGATGCCGGCTGACCAAGTGGACGACTCGATGATCAAGTCGACTGCAGAGGCGCTTGAGCACTCCTATCGCAGGCACATCCAGAGCGACGGATTCCCGGACATGCGCGGCGTCAAGTCGTCCTTTCCCAAGGTTGAGCCACATTCTCCAGGAGTTGTGGTTGTGACCGAGGTCTGCGAATACTCGGATGGGGGAACGTCCACTCAGCGGATCCTGGTGGCAAAGACTGAGGCTGGCTGGCGCGTACTCAACGTTGCTGACTAGCAGCTGTCGACAAGCCGCACTCTCGCCCAAGTTGCAATTGTTATTGGAGAGACCAAATGGTCGCACAGAACCAGCTGATCTACATCGAGCTCAAGAGCGGGCACGGCGATTCCGGGCCGGCGTGGATCACTCGCGCGCAGTTGTCCAAGTCGGGGCGGACCGTCTACTTCAACGGTCGAGCCCTCAAGAGCCTCGGTGGGCAGGGCATCTCGGGAAACTACTACTGCGCGGAGACTGGAGACGAGTTCTGGGTCTCCGGCGTCAAGCGGCGCGGAGACGATCGTCACTGGGCGGGAGGTGGTGTGGTGATGATCGATGCGCGAGTACTCGAGGACTACCTCGAGCTCCGCGGCTTGTCGGAGCTGGACCCGCTTTCCTACCGTGTCGTCTCCGGCATCAAGGACACCGACGTGTCCAAGTTCCATGACTTGGAGAATAAAGCTCTCTGACCTGCCCAAGGCGGTCGGCGTTCTCCGTGATGGCCCCACGCGGCGCGAGGATTCGGATGTCCGTCTCGGCGAGCAGCAACGACGTTGGATCTTCCGGTGCGTCTGAGCTTCCGCCGCGCCGAGGCACTCGGTGATCCGGAACCTCGCCGGCTCTCGCGATTCCGCATCCCGCAAACGCTCGAATCGCTTGCTGCACAGCACCTGCCCCCGATGACCACGATCGAACGCCTTCCACATCCGCCGACCGAACTCGACGTCGCCGACCTCGCCGCCCTGCTCGCCGCCGCCGTCGCCGAAGGCGCCGCCGTCAGTTTCCTGCAGCCGTTCGCCGTCGACGAAGCCGCCGCGTGGTGGCGGCAGATGCTGACGAATCGCGGCAACGTCGTGCTGGTCGCGCGTGCGAACGGGCGCATCGTCGGTTCGGTGCAGTTGCACCCCGCGTGGGCGCCGAACCAGCCGCATCGCGCCGACGTCGCCAAGCTGCTCGTCCACCGCGAGCATCGCCGCGCCGGTCTCGGCGCGCAGCTGATGCGCGCGATCGAGGACGAGGCGCGAACGGCGGGTCGCTGGTTGCTCGTGCTCGACTGCCGCGCGGGCGGCCCAGCAGAACGACTCTACGCACGGCTCGGCTGGGTGCGCGTCGGCGCCATCCCGGACTACGCGATCGACGCCGATCGGCAGGCACGGCACGCCACCGTCGTCTTCTACTGCGATCTGCGCCGCGGCAGCTGAAGGCGCGCGACGTCGCGTCGCGGTGGGCCGCGGGCGAACGTGCGGCCGTGCGCTGCCGGCCAGTTCGCCGCGCTGCAGAACGGACGCGCCGGCTGCAGAGGATTTCCGGGTGGAGTGCGACCGCGGCGCCGCGACTCGACCCAGAAGGGGCATGGAACCCATCCGTTCGCACGATGCGCTGTTCCGGTTCGTGTTCGGCGAGCCGGAGCAGATGGCGGAGCTGCTCGGCGGTTGCCTGCCGCCAGCGCTGGTGGCGGCGATCCGCTGGCCGACGCTCCACCGCCTGCCGGACACGTTCGTCGACCGCGTGCTGAAGGCGCGGCGCGGCGATCTGTTCTTCGCCGTGGAGCTCGACGTGGCTCTCGCCTGCGAGCTCGATCGCGAGCCCGAGGGCGACGGCACGGCGGACGACCGCACGCTGCTGCTGCAGGTGCTGACCGAGCACAAGGCGCAGGTCGACCGCTTCGCCGCGCTGCAGCTGGCCGGCTATGCCGTGCGGCTGCTGGAGGCGTGGCTGGAGCAGCGGCCGGAGGCGCGCACGCTGCCGGCGGTGTTGACGTTCGTGCTGCACCACGGCGACCGGCCGTGGACCGCACCAACCAGCGTGCACGAACTGGTCGACTCGAGCGCCTGGAGTCCCGAACTGACGGCGGTGCTGGCGCCACGGCAGCTGCGGCTGCCGTTCGTGCTGCTCGACCTGGCGACGTTCGACGAGCAGCGCGTCGATGCCATGTGGAGTTCGGCGGTGATGCGCCTGGTCGCGCGCTTCCTGCAGTTCCTGCCCGGCATCGGCCTGCCGGCGATGCTCGCCGAACTGGAGCGTTGGCGCGCGTTGGTCGTGCAGGTGCTGCGGCACCCGCGCGGCCGCGACCTGTCGGCGGCGCTGTTGTCGTGGTACCTTGGTCGCGATCCCGAGGACGCGACCACCTTGCGCGACGCCATGAACAAGATCGAAGACGAGGAGGTTCCGATGCGGACGATGCTCGATGCGGTGTTGGACATTGGGGAGGAGCGGGGGCGGAAGGGGCTCGTGCGCGAGCTGTTGCAGGCGCGCTTCGGGCCGCTTTCTGCGGAAGCGGTCATGCTGCTCGGGGCAGCCGACGCAGCGACGCTGCAGCGCTGGAGTCTGCGCATACTCACCGCTTCGAGTGTCACCGAGGTCCTGTCGGACTGAGCGACATTCGCAGCGGCTAAGGCCCAGACCCCGAAGACACGACCACCTTGCGCGACGCCATGAACAAGATCGAAGACGAGGAGGTTCCGATGCGCACGATGCTGGACGCGGTGTTGGACATGGGAGAGGAGCGAGGTCGGAAACGGTCCGAGGCGCGCGGCATGCAGCATTTGCTGCGCGGCCTGCTGGAGAATCGCTTCGGGCCATTGTCACCAGAGGCGAACGAACGCCTCGCTGGCGCCGATGCAGCCACGCTGCTGCGCTGGGGCCTGCGCTTCCTGACGGCCACCCGCATCGACGAAGTGCTCGCCGACTGACCGCCCACCGCGATCAGCCGCGCGGCTCCGGCACCGCTTGATCGCCGTCGATCGCCACGTCGACCGCCGCATGGAACACGCGGCCGCGATCGTCGAACTCGCGCACCAGCTGCAGCATCGTCGCCAGATCCGCCGCCACGCGACCGGCGAACACGACCTTGCCGTTGGCCACGATCGTCACGTCCTTGCCGAAGTCGACCATGCGCGGGTGCAGGTAGACGCGCAGCCGCCGCACGTTCTCGCTGGTGATCTCGATGCGGTTGCCGTCCTTCACCTCGCCGAGCGCCTTCTGCAGCCGCTTCTCCGCCGGCACGTCCGCCGCGGGTTCGAAGAAGCGCAGCCAGAACATCGTCGACAGCTCGAGCGGCCGCTCCTTGTTCCACGTGTGCTCCTTGCCCCACTGCGGGTTCGTCTCGCTGCTCATCATCTGCACGGCGCCGATGCGCGCTTGCACCTTCCTGCGGTAGAGGTCGCGTCGCTGCGCCGCGAAGAACGCGCCGACCTTCGCCACCTCGTCGGGGAAGATCGTGTGTCGACCGCGCTTCTCGACGCACGTCCACGGATAGTCGTGGGCCTTCATCCAGGTGGCGATGGTCTGGTTGAACTCGTTGATCTGGTACGGCTCGTCGGTGCCGAAGGTCGTGTAGCCCGGCACGTTCACCAGGTTCCAGACGTCCTGCGACTTCACGTAGTCGTAGCCGCCCGACATCGGACTGACCGCCGCCCAACGGTCGGTGAACCAGAACGAACTGCGCCACGTCAGGTGGCCGCCCATCGAGTGCCCGGTCAGGCAGATGCGGTCCGGGTCGACGTGGAAGTCGCGCTGCATGCGCGACACGGCGGCGAACAGGATCGACGTGCCGATCTGCATCCAGCCGCGATCGCTGAGCGGGGCCACGATCAGGAAGCCGTGCTTCTCGGCGGCTTCGAACCAGAACGACCGCATGCCGAGGATCGCCGCGTTGGCGCCGAACGCGAGGTCGCGCCCAGCGCTGCCGCCGTGGGCGACGACCAGCAGCGGCGTCGGCTGGCTCGGGTCGTACGACTTCGGCACGTAGACGAAGTGCTCGGCCTGATGGTCGACGTGTTCGCTGGCGATCGGCAGGCGCTCGCTCAGCTCGCCGCGTGGCTCGACGACCGCCGGGTAGCTGGGGCGGCCGGCGCGCAGCATCGCTTCGAGGCCGGCGGCGTCGACGTTCGCAGCGCGCAGCTTCGCCACCAGCGACTCCGGCGAGGCCTTGCTCCAGCGGTCGAGCACGAACGCGTCGACGGCGGCAGCGAGTTCGGCTTGCGGCGAGGTCGCGGTCGGTGTCGCCGCCGGCGGTGTCGCGACGGCGGGAGCCTGGGCCGCCGCGAGCGCAGCGAGCAGAACGGAAGCGAAGGAGCCGACGAGCGAGGAGCGCAGCAGCATGCGGGCATCATGCCGAGCCGCGCGCCGCGAAGGGTCTGCCGCTCAGCGCCGCCGCGGCGGCGACTTCGCCGCTGGCGCCGGTCCGGGCATGGTGCCCGGCGGTTGGCCACGCAGTGGCGTCCAGTGGTGCCACTGCTGCAGCCGTTCGGGCAGGTCGGCGTGTTCGGCCTGCGCGATCACACAGCGGAACACGTCCTCGACGCACGGGTCCTGGCGCTTGCCGGTCAAGGCGCCCATGCGCGCATACAGCTCGCGGGCGTCCTGGCCGCGCAGCTCGTCGACGCGGCGGAAGCCGAGCAGCACGAGGTCGCCGGCGGTCGCCGGGCCGACCGAGCCGAGCTGCTGGAACGTGCGCCACGCGGCGCGTTCGTCGGCATCGGCGGGGGCCCCGGACTTGGTGCGGGCCACGCCCTTCGTGGCCTTCGCTGCGCTCTTCGTCGTCGCCTTGCTCGCCGCGCCGGCGGCGACGGTCCCGCGGTGCCCGTCGCCGCACGCTCCGTCGGCTTCGGCGTGCACCTTCGCCAAGAAGTCCTCGAGGCGCTTGCCCGGCTCGTCGACGAAGCGCCGCGCCGTCGTCGTCGCCACCTCCACACGATCGAGCCGGAACGAGCGGAAGTCGCCGCGCAGCTCGCACCACGCGACCAGCGTCCACACCTTGCCCCAGTAGGCGAGGCCGAGCGGCCGCACGTCGCGTTCGCTGCTGGTGCCGCCTTCGTCGCGATACGTCATGTGCACGACGTGGCGACTGCGCAGCGCCTTGCGCAGCAGGGCCAGCGTCGGACCGAAGGCCGCGTCGAACGGCAGGTCGGGCACCAGCAGCTTGCTGTCGACGGCGGCTGCGGCGAGCGCACGCGGCGCCACGTTCTCGACCTTGGCCAGCGCCGAACGCGCGGCGCGCTGCAGTTCGTCGTCGGCGAAGCCTTGCACCATGCGCGCACCGAGCACCAGCGCTTCGAGTTCGAGCGCGGTGAACATCAGCGGCGGCAGGTCGAAGTGCGACGGCAGCGCGTAGCCGACGCCGGCTTCGCCCTGGATCGGCACGCCGCTCGCCATCAGGTCCTGCACATCGCGGTAGATCGTGCGTTCGCTGACCTCGAGCTCGGTGGCGAGATGCGTCGCCGTCGTCGCGCGATCGCGGCGCAGCAGGTGCACGATCTGGAACAGGCGGTCGGCGCGGCGCATCGCTCTGTGCTAGCGAAAGTTCGCCTGGTACTCCACCGCCGCCGGGATCGCGTGCGCGACGATCACCATGACGCCGTTCGGATCGCGCAGCGCGAAGCTGCGCATGCCCCATGGCTGGTCGGCGGGCGGGCCGAGCAGTTCGGCGCCGGCGGCGAACAGGCGGCCGTATTCGCGGTCGGCGCTCGGCACGTTCAGCACGAAGAACAGGCCCTCGCCGCCGAACGCGTGCGGCGCCATGGCATCGGGCGGCATGAAGCCGAGCTCCGGCGAGCCCGCACCAGCGGTGCGGATGCCGAGGTAGTGGTCGCTGTCGTAGCTGACCTCGCAGCCGAGCAGGTCGACGTAGAAGGCGCGCGTGGCCGCGAGCTGGGTGGTGGTGACGAGGGGCGTGATCGACGTGACGTTCATGCCGCCACCATGCCGCGGCCTGCTGACAGCGTGCTGGCAGCAGCCTCGTGGCGATCGCGGCCGTGCGGATTCCGGTCGGCCCGCGTGCGCGTTCCGGTCGCCGCATGCCTCCGCGGCGGTTGGCACGGTTCGTGGATCCCTCGCCCCGCCGCTCCAACCTCCGAACTCTCTCCTCATGAGCCACTTCTTCACCCGTTCGTTCGCCCCCGTCGCCTTGGCCGCTGTCGCCCTGGCCACCACCGCCCTCGCGCAGACCCCCGTCACCGTGCGCTGCACGCCGACCGACGGCAGCGCCGCCGGCTGCTACTACTGCCCCGGCTTCGAGCACGTCATCAAGTGGACCGGCACGCAGATGCACAGCTCGTCGGTCAACCTGCTCGCCTACCACGACCTCGACGTCGTCATCCAGGGCACGTGGAACGGCAACGTCCTCGAGGTCACGTCGGTGACGCTCGACGCCGAGTCGTTCTCGATCAGCGGCAACGGCACGATCGGCCACCGCTTCGACTTCGTCACCAACGGCCAGGGCGGCGACCTCGCCATCAACTTCGCCTCGCTGGCCTCGTCGTTCTGGGCGCCGCTGCCCGGCCTCGCGGTGCAGCTCGATCCGGCGTCGATGGTGATCCTCGACGGCGGCGCGATCGGCAACGGCGAGTACAAGAGCCGCCTCGACATCCCGAACGTGCCGAGCCTGATCGGCCTGCGCGTCTACGGCCAGGGCGTCGTGCTGACGCAGGCCGGCGGCTACTACTCGACGAACGTCGACACGAAGGTCATCAGCTGATCCGCCGACGTGGGGCCGCTGGCCGAGAAGGCCGCACCGGCTTCCTCGCTGCGGCTCGGCGCACCACGGGTCGCCAGGGGACGCTGCCTTGGCGACCGGCGCCTACCCACACGAAGGGAAACCCAGGGTTACGTTTCGTGCGGAACTCGCCGATGTTGAGCACGAAACGCAACTCGGCCATCAGCGATGACCGCGCGTGCGCCGCTCGCTCTGCAGCCGCTGCAGCGCCTCCTTGCTGCCGAAGCGCTGCGCGAACAGGTGCCAGGCGCGCACCGCCGCCGCGTTGTGGTCGAACGCCGCGACGCACGCTGCGTCGTCGTCGTGCACGTGCAACGACACTTCGACGCCAGCCGACATGCCTTCGAGCACGGTGGCCATGCGCCTTGCCGCAGCGCAGCCGGCCGCGGTCTTCAGGTCGCACTGCGTCATCGCGCCGACGACGCCTGGCAACGCCACGTGTCCGAGTGCCTGCAGCGCCTTCGTCGCCTGCGGCCAGGCGCGCGGCTCGCCCGCGGCCAGCGCCGCCACGTG
>VYME01000425.1_pt1 | contig 14471 bp, 8 predicted proteins | sample 5115281 | NCBI WGS metagenome assembly VYME01 (sample SAMN12291780, study PRJNA351875) | freshwater metagenome | isolation source: freshwater lake | place: USA: Michigan, Wintergreen Lake | collected 2013-08-08
AGCGCCGCGTCGAAGAACGGCATGACGCGCGCCAGCGCGTAGTGCGCGTCGTCGCCGAGCACGCCCAGCGCCCATCCCGTCGCCGCGGCGGCGACGCTGCCGCAGCGCAGGTCGGCCAGTCGGGCCAGCGCGTCGCCGTCGATCGCGTTCGCCGTGTGCGCTTGCACCAGCTCGAGGCCGAGCTGGGCGACCGGCGTGGCGTCGCGGCAGGCGAGCTGCAGGCGATCCACCAGCGACAGCGTCTGCAGCGCCGCCGGATGCTGCCTCGCCGCGGCGACGATCGTCGGCAGCGCCAGCGCGCTGCGGATCGACAGCAAGCGGACCCAGCCGGCGCCGTCGATGCTGCCGCTGTTGCTCGATTGCGCCAGCGTCGCCGCGGCGAACGCCTGCACCTCGTCGTCGTCGTGCTCGAACAGCGGCAGCAGTGCGTCGGCGGTGAGGTGCCGCAGCCGTTCGGCGTGCTGTTCGCGCAGCATCGTCATCGTCCACGTGCGCACGAGCCGGGCCTGCCCGCGGGCCAGCAGGTCGAGCAGGGCGGGGACGGCGGCGTCGCGGCGCCAGGCCTCGGGGTGCAGCGGCGCCGGGGTCAGTTCGGCCAGCGACCGGCCGTCGGCGAGGTTCGCGTGCGCGACGCCGAACTGCAGCGCCGGGTGGCCGTGGAATGCCAGCTGCAGCAGGCACCACGAGTCGAGGATCGCGAGGCCCGCAGCGAGGTCGTCGTCGCGGTAGTGCGCCAGCGCCGCGGCGGCGGCGACGACGTAGGCGCCCGGATCGCGGTAGCCGATCTGGCGCAGCACGCGCAGCGCGCGGCGGCGGAGGTAGCAGCGGGTGCGCAGCGAGAACGGACCGTCGTCGCCGCGGGTCGACGGCGTGGGCCCCGGCTTCGCGTTCGTGCCACGGCTGGGGCCACTGCCCACACCACTGCCAGCGCTGCTGCCGCTCGGCGGTGTGCCGCGGCGACCACCGCGGGCGAGGCCGATCTCCTCGACGTGGTCCACCGTGCGCGTGGCGCGATCCCAGACCGCGCGGTGCCGCAGGTTGCGCCGCACCAGGCAGTCGAAGCGGTGCAGGAACGCGCCGACCATCGCCAGGTCGCCGCGGCGCTCGGCGGCTTTGTAGAGGCGCTTCACGACCACGTTCTGGCCGGGCGTGGTCCACGGCGCCGCCAGGTAGCGCCACTGCATCGCCATCGCCCACGGCCGCGGGTCGACCTTCCAGCGCTCGACCAGGCCCTGCAGCTTCAGCGGCTCGTCGACCAGCAGCAGTTCGTCGACGAAGCGGTCGTCGCCGCTCGCGAAGTACTCGTCGAGCAGCAGGTGCGAGCCGCGGCGCTTTTGGGTGGGTGGCATGTTCCCGCGGCGCGGACGGTAGCGGGGCAGCCGGCCTTGGCAACGGGTCGTCGGGGTGTTCGCGCCGGACCGCGCGTGCTTCGGGGGCAGGGTCGCGCCCGGGGCGCTGGCGCCCTGGCGTCGTCTCGCTTCCTCCGCGAACGGAGCGCGCTATCCTGCTCGCCCCCATGACCGACTCCAAGAAGGTGCTGGCGACGTTCCAGGTGAACGGCGATCCGCACGAAGTGGCGTTCGCGCCGCACAAGACCCTGCTGGAGGTCCTCCGCGAGGAGATGAGCCTCACCGGCACCAAGCACGGCTGCGAACTCGGCGAATGCGGCACCTGCACGGTGCAGATCGACGGCACGCCGGTGCTCAGCTGCCTCGTGCTGGCGGTCGACGCGATCGGCAAGGACGTGCGCACCGTCGAGGGCATGGCGCAGGGCAGCGAGCTGACGCCGCTGCAGCACTGCCTGGCCGATCTCGGCGCGGCGCAGTGCGGCTACTGCACGCCGGGTGTCTTGATGGCGGCGGACGCGCTGCTGCGCGACAACCCGAAGCCGTCGCGCGACGAGATCAAGGAGGCGCTCGCGGGCAACCTGTGCCGCTGCACCGGCTACCTGAAGATCTTCGAAGCGGTCGAACTGGCGGCGGCGCGCATGCGCGGTGAAAAGGCCGAGCCGAGCAAGGAGTCGATCTATGGTTCTTGACGATCCGGCCGTCCGTCCTGCCGTGGCCAAGGGCGACGCGCCTTGGCAGCACGACAAGAAGAAGGAGGACATGCAGTTCATCGGCAAGACCACCCGCAAGGTCGACGCGCGGGCCAAGGTCAGCGGCCTGCAGCGCTTCGCCGACGACCTGTCGATGCCGCGCATGCTGCACATGAAGCTGCTGCGCAGCACGGTCGCCCACGCCGAGATCGTGTCGATCGACGTCAGCAAGGCGCTGGCCCTGCCGGGCGTGAAGGGCATCCTCACCGGCAAGGACCTGCCGATCCCGTTCGGCATCCTGCCGGTCAGCCAGGACGAGCACGCGCTGTGCCTCGACCGCGTGCGCTTCGTCGGCGACCCCGTCGTCGCCATCGCCGCGACCGAAGAGGAGATCGCCTGGGAGGCGTGTCGCCTGGTCGAGATCCAGTACCGCGAACTGCAGACGATCGGCGGCGTGCACGAAGCCGCCGCGACCAACGAGCCGCGGCTGCACGACTACGGTGTGCGCGGCAACATCCACCGCCTGGAGAACCTCGAGTTCGGCGATCTCGCCGACGGCTTCGCGCGCGCCGAGCACGTGCGCGAGGACACGTTCTTCTTCGAGGGCAATACGCACCTGCCGATGGAGCAGCACGCGTCGCTCGCACACTTCGACAAGGACGGCAAGCTGACGATCTGGTCGTCGACGCAGACGCCGCACTACCTGCACCGCGCGTTGGCGCGCGTGCTGCACCCGCTGCCGGCGCACCACATCCGCGTCGTCGCCACGCCGAACGGCGGCGGCTTCGGCGGCAAGAGCGACCCGTTCAACCACGAGGTCGCGGCCGCGAAGATGGCGATGCTGACCGGGCGGCCGATCAAGATCGCGCTGACCCGCGAAGAGGTGTTCCACTGCCACCGCGGCCGCCATCCGGTGCTGATGCGCAGCAAGGTCGGCGTCACCAAGCAGGGCCGCATCCTGTCGCTCGACTTCCAGGCCTACCTCGATGGTGGCGCCTACGGCAGCTATGGCACCGCCAGCACGTTCTACACGGGCGCGCTGCAGACGGTGACCTACCCGGTCGAGAACTACCACTTCCGCGGCGCGCGCTTCTTCACCTGCAAGGCCCCTTGTGGCCCGAAGCGCGGCCACGGCACCGTGCAGCCGCGCTTCGCCATCGAAGTGCAGCTCGACAAGCTCGCCTGCGACCTCGGCCTCGATCCCGCCGAGCTGCGTCTGCAGAACCTGGCGCCGCGTGAGTCGCTGACCGCGAACTTCCTGCGCATCGGTTCGATGGGCCTCGGCACCTGCATCCAGAAGGTCGTCGACGGCTCGCGCTGGAAGGAGCGCCGCGGCAAGAAGGAAGTGACCAAGGACGGTCGCATCCGCGGCCTCGGCCTCGCTTGCAGCAGCTACCTGTCGGGCGCCGGCCTGCCGATCTACTGGAACGGCCTGCCGCACTCCGGCGTGCAGCTGAAGTTCGACCGCAGCGGCCTCGTCACCGCGTTCTGCGGCAGCACCGACATCGGCCAGGGCAGCGACAGCGTGCTCGGCTGGATCATCGGCGAAGTGCTCGGCATCGACCCGCTCGGCATCAAGGTCGTCACCGGCGACACCGACCTGACGCCGGTCGACCTCGGCAGCTACAGCTCGCGCGTGACGCTGATGACCGGCAACGCCGCGATGCAGGCCGCCGAGCGCGCGCGCGAACTGCTGGCCAAGGGCGTCGCCGAGAAGCTCGCTGTGCCCGCCGGGCGCCTCGTGTTCGCCGACTCGCGCGTCTTCGACAGCGAGGATCCGAAGAAGGGCATGACCTTCCAGGAGGCGATCGTCTGCACCGAGGCGCGCTTTGGCACCATCGGCACCGTCGGCAGCTACACGCCGCCGGCGTCGGCTGCGAAGTTCCGCGGCGGCGGCGTCGGTCCGAGTCCGAGCTACAGCTACTCGGCGACCGTCGTCGAGGTCGAGGTCGATCCGGAGACCGGTGTCTACCGCGTCGCGCACGTGTGGATGGCGCACGACATCGGCCGTGCCTTGAACGCCACCGTCGCGATGGGGCAGATCGAAGGCTCCGTCTACATGGGCCTCGGCGAAGCGATGATGGAGGAGTCGGCCTACCGCGATCGCACCTACAAGGGCAACCGCGTGTTCCTCCACAAGATCCCCTCGATGCTCGAGTACAAGAGCCCGAGCGCGCTCGAGATGCCGACCGTGACCACCTACGTGGTCGAGGACCACGACAAGAACGGTCCGTTCGGCGCCAAGGAGGTCGGCCAGGGCCCGCTGCTGCCGATCATGCCGGCGGTCGCCAACGCCGTGTTCGACGCCGTCGGTGTGCGCGTCGACGAGAACCCGATCTCGTTCGAGAAGGTGTTCGCCGCACTCGAGGCGAAGAAGGCCGGCAAGGAGGGCCGCTACGGCCCGAGCAACGGGCCGGACGGCGTGCCCGCGGTCGACTTCGGCGACTCGCTGAAGATCAAGACGCCGTGGCAGGGTGGTGACGGCACCGCCTGGAACGAACCCAAGCGCGAGAAGAAGGCCGCCAAGTAGGAGCGAGGACGACGACCATGCTGCGACTCCCCACGTTCACCTACCACCGGCCGAAGACCGCGCACGACGCCGTCGCCATCGCGATGGAGCACGGCAAGGCGGCGATGTACGTCGCCGGTGGCACCGACCTCTACCCGAACATGAAGCGCCGGCACCAGACGCCGACGCAGGTCATCTCGCTGCAGGACGTGCCCGGCCTGCACGGCGTCGACGTGCTGGCCGACGGCCGCGTCGCCATCGGCGCGATGGTCAAGCTGTCGACGCTCGAACGCCACCCGCACCTGCTGGCGCACTTCCCGGCGTTCGCCCACGCCGTGCGCGAGATCAGCACGCCGCTGCTGCGCAACATGGGCACGATCGGCGGCAACCTGCTGCTCGACACGCGCTGCACCTACTACGACCAGACGCACGAGTGGCGCGAGTCGATCGACTTCTGCATGAAGAAGGACGGCGCCATCTGCTGGGTCGCACCCGGTTCGCCGCGCTGCTGGGCCGTGCAGAGCTCGGACACCGTGCCGGTCGTCTGCGCGCTCGAGGCCGAGGTCGAACTCGCCGGCAAGGACGGCACGCGCACGATCAAGGCGGGCGAGCTCTACCGCGACGACGGCATCCAGTACCTGACCAAGAAGCCCGAGGAGCTGCTGACGCGCCTGATCCTGCCGGCGCCGAAGGGCTGGAAGGCGAGCTACCTGAAGCTGCGCCGCCGCGACACCTACGACTTCCCGGTGCTCGGCGTCGGTGCCTGCCTGTGGTTCGACGCCGCGGGCGTCGTCACCAAGGCCAACATCCGCCTCGGCGGTGCGGGTTCGTTCGCGATCCCGGCGACCGAGAGCGAGAAGCTGCTGGTCGGGTCGAAGCTGACCGACGCAGTGATCGCCGCGGCGGGCTCGGCCGCGCTGAAGCCGGCGCGCACGATGGACAACACGGACCTCGACGTCTACTGGCGCCGCAAGGTGGCGCCGGTCTACGTCGCGCGCGCGCTCGCCGCCTGCAAGTGAGCGGGTGGTGGAGCCCATGCGTTGCGATGCTCCGAGCTGACGATGGATGGTTTGGCAGTGAACCATCTGCGCGCCCCGCACTCATTCCAGCTGTTCTGGGCGCGCTTCAGGCTTGCGGGAATCTGGATTCGTAGAGCTTCGCCGCCCTGCGGATCATGCTGTCGTAGTGAAGCACATCGCCTGGGTCGACGGCTGGCGATGCCTCGACGATCTTGAACGGTGCCTTGCCGTCGTTTCGACAGTTGACGACAACAACGCCCAGTGCATCGAAGCCTGCTTCTTGTGTCGAGGCGCGGCGCGGGATTTCGCGGATCTTCTCAAGCACGGCCAGGGTGTCATCTGGCTGCTTGTGCTTCGTGATGGCCGCTGGCCTTTCTGCAAGCGACCACTTGTTGCGATCCGGGCTGATGAACTCGTCCGCGACGTTGACCATCACGAAGCCGGCAGCGATTGCGTTGGCAGAGCTACCGTGAATCGTCTGGTGGCTCGACGAGAGCTCGTCGTAGAGGCGGGGGCGTGCCTTGCGATGCGCGGTCATGCACGCCTTGGCTTCCAGGGCTACGTGGACCTCGCCGACGAGCTCTTGCCGAATCGGTGGCAGTGCGTCGAGCCCGCGATTGGCTTCCTCGTCGAGCGCGATCCTCCAGTCCTTCGCTAGATCGCGGAAGTCGAGCTGGGATCGGCCCGCTTCCTTCGCCGTGCCGGGGGTGCAGATCACCAGGTCGAGGTTCTTCTTGCGGCCCGTGCGGAAGTCCCGCATCTCATGGTTGATGCCGAATGCGACTCGGCGCTCGCGGAAGTGGTCCGCCAGGACTCGGCTGGTCAGCAGTAGGTCGAACAGGATGCCCCAGCAGGCGACCTTGGAGTGGTGATCGCTGCGGGAGTGGTATTGCCACGCGTTGTGCAGCTTCTTGTCGAGCACCGTGCAGGTGCTCAGGGTGCGCGCTAGAAGTCTTGTCCCGTGCATCTTTCCCCGTGTCGTGGGCAGGTCAGCCGCTCGCACGCATCAGGGTCGCGATTCGCTGCTTGAGGGCAGCTCGGAACTCCTCGGGTGCGCGCAGGGAGCTTGCCGAGAACCGGCGCTCGAAGCCAGCGATGGCCTTGAGAGAAAGCTGACGCGGTTCGTAGTTCAGGAACTGCTCGATTGGCGTGGCCTTTCTCGCAACCGGCCAAGCGCTCATTTCGACGGCAAAGCGGCCTGCTTTGGATCCGAAGCCTGCGCGAGGCCATGCGCCGGCGATCTCCCCGAGGGATCTGATGCCGGGGTTGTCTTCGGCCGGCTTGGCGAGTTGCTGCCCGATCCACTCGACGACATCGACGGTGACCGCGTTGCCGACGAGCTTCCAGCGGTGGCCAGGTCTCGTGATCGATTCCACCGGCTTCGTCCAGTCGGCGCGGAAACCCTGCATGCGTTCGGCGTCGCGAATGTCCGGCGTGACGAAGTTGCCGTCAGGCATCCACAAGGCGGGCGGGCTCGGGATGCCAATCGTCGAACCACCCTTGAGAGTGGGCACGGCATCGATCGCCCAGCCAAGACCACGGATGCCCTCGGTCCAGTAGAAGCCGCAGGGACGCCCACGGTGGTCCTGCTCGTCGATGGGCTTGCGTTCTGCTGTGAGGAGGCGAGCCGACGGATCCTCGTCCAGTGATGCGAGAATGAAGACTCGTTCGCGACGCTGGGGTAGGCCGAAGGCGCGCGTGTCGATCACGCGATACGCCCAGCGGTAGCCAAGGCGCTCAAGGCTCGTCGTGATGAAGTCCATCGCTGCTCCGCGTGCGAGGCGGAGCATGAAGGGCACGTTCTCGATCAGCACCCACGGCAGCTTCTTGGTCTTGAGCAGGCGGAAAACGTGCGTGACCAAGCCCGACTTTTCGCCGTCGATGCCGCGTGTCCCCCCAGCCTGGGAGAGATCCTGGCAAGGGAAGCCGGCGGTCAGCATGTCCGTGCCGCGCGGCAGATCTTCGAGCGTGCGGACGTCATTCGAGCGTGCGATATCTGGGAAGTGCTTGTCCAGGACCGCGTTGGCTCCCGCATCGTTCTCACACAGCAGCGTCGTCGAGTGACCAGCCTTGGTGAGACCGAGTTCAATGCCGCCGATCCCGGCGAACAAGCCCGCGACGCGGAGCGTCCTTCCAGTAGTTCGACGTGGCGCCACCATGAACTCATCTTCTGCTCGCAGGTCGCTCCTGGTCAAGCGAGCTGATGCGTGGTCATTCGCTACGGTCAGGGCTGCGACATCAGGACCGCTTGCCGCGTGGCGTGGCGGATTCGGTTCCTGATCTCGTCTCGCACCAAGTGCCAGCTGCGCGATCCCATCGAGCCGTCCTCGTAGGCTGCCTGACGACGATCGATCTCTTGCGCCTGAGCCGAGGTGAGATGCAGGGATTCCGGCGCCGATCGGAAGCTCTCCCACGCTTCGTCGAGCAGCTGCAGTCGCTCCGCATCGGAGAGCTTCGTCCAGTCGATCTTCGGGAGGCCCATCGAGGCATCTTGGCGGCTCCATGCCGTTCCGCAACGGGGGGCCACATGCGTGGATCGGCCATGACGCCGATGCTCGCCCTGCTGGCCACCGTTGCTGTCGCCCGCCATTCTGCGTCGATGCTGCCTGACGGCGATGCGCTCGACCCCACCGCCGATCCTTGGCCCGCGGTGTTCGCCTTGCTCGACTTCGTGCAGCAGGCGACGCCGACGACGCCCGCCGACTGGCCCGAACTGATCCGCCGCCTCGACGGCGTCGCTCTCGCGCGGCACGCGTGCCCGACGGAGAGCTGGGACTACGACGACGAAGAGCACGGTCCGCTGCCCGCGCGGTCGTACGACGAGTGGCGGCGCCGGATCGGGCCGCGCTTTCCCGGCTTCGGCTTCTACTGGGACGCGCTCGATGGGCTCGACCTTGCACGCACGGACAACACGGGCCTCGGCGATGCCATCGACGATCTCGCCGACATCGCGCACGAACTGGAGCAGGCAGCGCTGGTGCGCGAGCGCCTCGGCGATCGCGAAGGACGGCTCGCGCTCGGCGAAGCGTTCGACGTCCACGCCGGGGACCACCTGCGCCGCCTGCAGCGTTACCTGCACCTGCGCACCGCCGGCGCAGCGTGGCAGCTGGACGCAAGCGGGCTCAGCGGTGCGCGCGTCGTCGATCCGCGGCCTGCGATCGACGCGTTCCTCGCCTTCGTGCTCGCGCCGGAGCCGCTGACGCGCCCGCAGTGGGCCCAGTTCGCGCGTCTGCTCGACGAACTGGTGATGGCGCGGCACGCCGTCGCCGGAGTCGCCATCGTGGGCAGTGCAGCAGCCAGCCTCGCGTCCGTCGATCCCGCGCGCTGCGAAGTGCTGCGCCGCCGCGTCGCCGCCTGCGACCGCTATCTGCAGACGGCGCCGTTGCACCCGGCGGACGAGCCGGAGGGCACGGTGGAACCTGTGGTCGAGTTGCGGGACGCGGTCGCCGACCTCGAGCAGGTGACGTCGACGCTCGTCGCCGTTGCGGTCGCGTCACCACCGGGCGACGCCCACGCAGCTGCGGTCGCGTTCGCGGCAGCCTTCGATCCGCTGCTGCATGGCCGCATGCGCGATCTGCAGCGCTACGCCTACGCGGTGATGCGCAGCTGAGATCGGCGAACGAGCGGTTGCGTGCGAGCAACCGCATCTCGCCGCGAACTCGATTCGGCAGGAATCGCGCCAGCCATCCACCGTGGGCTTCGTCTTCTCCCGTGGGGTGGACTGACGACCGTTCCAACCGGCTTGGGACTCAGGTCGACGGCTCGCTGCGGTCGATGCTGTCGCATGGATCGGGGTTTCGCGGCGGCTCTCCTGAGCCTCGTTTCGTTGTGCCTTGTCGGTTGCGGACCAAGTGTCGGCGGCCTGTTGGCGGCTCGGGGTGGCGACGGCTCGGAGACGACCGTCGTCAATCCCACGCTGGCCGTCACGGGGCCTCCGGAGTTCCACTCGGCGACGACCGCGTCGTTCACGCTGGCGACCACGCCGCCAGGGCAGCCGGTGGAGGCGTCGCTGGACGGCGGTGGCTATGGACGCGTCAGCAGTCCGTGGCAACCGAGTGGGCTGGCGGAAGGGGAACACACCGCACGCCTGCGCGTCGTCGGCGCGCCGGCCAGCGAACAGGTGGTGACGTGGACGGTCGACGTCACGGCGCCGGCGGCGCCGACTGCCGTCACCGTGGCCGCCGAGACCGCCGGCACCCTCACCGTGCGTTGGACCAACGGCAGTGACGCCGGCAGCGGCGTCGCCAGCCATGCGATCGACTACGGCACGGTCGCCGGCAGCCGCGACCAGCAGTCGCTGGTGGCCGCGCCGGCGACCAGTGGGCAACTGACCGATCTGTCGGCGTGCGCGATCTACTACGTCACCGTGACGTGCGTCGACCGCGCGGGCAATCGCAGCACCACGACGAGCGAACTCGTGCGCCGCGCGAGTTGCGGCGGCGACGGCGCGTTCACCACGTCGGCGCTGGCGCTCGCCGGCAGCGCGTCGACGATCGCGCAAGGCGACTTCGACAGCGACGGCATCGTCGACGTCGCGGTCAACGAGGGCGACGCCTTGCGCGTGCTGTTCGGCAACGGCAGTTCTGGCACAGGCGACGGCACGTTCCGCACCGGTCCGCAGTTCGCGACCGGATCGAACGTCAACGCGATCGCCGTCGCCGACGTCAGTGCCGACCACATCGACGACATCCTGCTGCTGAACGACACGTCGCTGCAGGTCTACCTCGGCCAAGGCAGCGACGGCGTCGGCAACGGGCAGTTCACGCTGTCGTCGACGGTCACCTCCAACCTGGTCATCCCGCAGACGCTGCTGGTGCAGGACGTCGACGCCGATCGCATCGCCGACGTCGTCGTCGGCGACTGGGGCAGCAACGTGCTGGTGGTGTTCCGCGGCGGCGGCAGCAACGGTCGCGGCAACGGCAGCTTCGCCTTCCTCGGCACCGTCGCCACCGGCGCTGCACCCGGGGCGCTGGCCGCCGGGGACTTCAACGCCGACGGCATCGTCGACCTCGCGGTCGCTTGCCAGAGTGGTTCGCAGGTGCTGGTGACGCACCTCGGCAACGGCAGCAACGGCCGCGGCGACGGCAGCTTCGCGTCGATGCAGGTGTGGTTGTCCGGCGGCTTCGTCGCCGGCGACGTGCTCGTCGCCGACGCGACCGGCGACGGCATCGACGACCTGCTCTGCACGCTGGCGCTCGCCAACGCCGTGTGCGTGCTGGCGGGATCCGGCAGTGGCGGCCGCGGCACCGGCACCTTCTTTCTCGACGAAGTGGTCGGCGTCGGCCTGCGGCCGTGGGGTCTCGTCAGCGGCGACTTCAACGGCGACAACGTGCGCGACTACGCGTCGCTGAGCTTCCTCGACGCCGGAGTGACGCTGATCGCGGCCAACGCCGCCGACGGTCGACCCGACGGTACGTTCACCACGTCGGCGGCGGGTGGCGTCGGCAGTTCGCTGTTCCGCGGCGTCGCCGCCGATGCCGACGCCAACGGCTCCCTCGACCTGCTGCTCGCCGACATCGGCGGCAACCTCGTGGTGCTGCGCGGCAACGGGCGCGCCGGCCGCGGCGATGCGAGCTTCGCCAGCCGTTATGCCGACCTGCAGACGCCCGGTGTCGCCCAGGGGCTGCTGGTCGCCGACTTCGACAGCGACCGCGGCCTCGACCTGCTGCTGGCCAGCTACTTCGTGCCCGGCGGCGGCTCCGAGTTCGTGACGCTGTACGCCGGGGAGGCCACCGACGGCCGTGGCACGGGTGTCTACGCGAGTGGAACGCTGAACTTCGTCGGCACCGGGCCCACGACGTTCGCGGCCGGGGACTTCGATCGGAACGCCATCCTCGACGTCGCCGCCGTGATGAGCGATCTGGAGTTGCTCGGCGGCGGCAATCGGGTCGACGTGCTGCTCGGCGGTGGCAGCAACGGGGTGGCCGACGGCAACCTGCTGAACGGCAGCACGATCGCCGTCGGTGTCACGCCGCGCGCCATCGTCGCCGGCGACTTCAACGCCGACGCGATCGTCGATCTCGCCGTCGTCAACCACGCGGGCGACACCCTGCAGATCCTGCTCGGTCAGGGCAGCGGTGGCCGCGGCAACGGCAACTTCACCGCGCAGACGGCGATCGCCGCCGGCGACGGGCCGTTCGCGTTGGTGTGTGCCGATCTCGACTTCGACGGCATCCTCGATCTCGTCGTCGGCAACGTCACCGGCAGCCTCACCGGCGCCGTCCGGGTGTTCCGCGGCCAGGGCACCGGCGGTCGCGGCAACGGCACCTTCACCGCTGGCCAGGTCATCACCACCACGCACGCCGTCACCAGCCTCGCCACCGGCGACTTCGATGGCGACGGCATCGTCGACCTCGTCGGCTCGAACTTCCGCGCCAGCGGTCCCACCAGCGGCAGTGGCGTCACCCTCTATCTCGGCAACGGCTCCGGCGGTCGTGGCGACGCCACCTTCACCGCGGGCAGTGAGATTGCGATCGGCGGCAACGCCCGCGTCGTCGTGGCCGGCGACTGGAACGCCGATCGCATCCCCGACCTCGCCGTCGGCCGCGCCGACGCGGCTACCGTTGCCATCCTGCTCGGCCAAGGTGCCAGCGGCCGCGGCAACGGCAGCTTCGCGACGCCGACCTCGGTGTCGGTCGCCGCGCCCTGCGTGGCGTTGGTGGCCGCGGATCTCGACGACGACGGGGTGCTCGATCTCGCCGCCCTCGGTGGCGAGTCGTTGTCCCTGCGCTTCGGCGGCGGCCTCTACCGGAACTGATCCCTTGGCTGTTGGTGCTGCAGGGAATCCCGGGAATTCTGCGACCGCGGGCGGTCGAGCAGACACATAGCGCCCGCCGCGCACCATGTCGGTGCGGGCGAGGAGAGCTCATGGACTTCGCGCCCCCGTTCTGCCCGTTCCCAGCCTGTTCGAACCACCAGCAGCCCACGACGACGTTCTGCATCCGCTACGGCTACTTCGCCTCCGGGGTGCGGGCGAAGCGCGTGCAGCGGTTCCGTTGCAAAGCCTGCCTGCACACCTTCTCGGAGCCGACCTTCCGGCTCGACTGCGGCGATCGGAAGCCCGAGGTCAACCCGAAGCTGTTCGAGGCGCTGACCAGCGGTGTCGGCTACCGGCAGTCGGCGCGCAACCAGAAGATGGGTGTCTCCGCGATCCAGCGCAAGGCACGAAAGCTCGAGGCCCACGCCGGCTTCCTGCACGCGAACCTGAGCCGGCGGCTGCCCGCCGGACGCACTTACCAACTCGACGAAGAAGAGACCTACGAGCACGCTTCGATCCGCACGCTGACGATGCCGGTGCTGATCGAGCGCGAGCACTGGTTCGTGGTCGCCACTGCGGTCGGCTCGTCGCGGCGCCTCGCGGCGGAAGGCACGGAGCGCCGGGCCTGGCAGGATCGCGAGGAACTCGCCAACGGACCCCGTGAGGACCAGAGCCGCAAGTGCGTGACGGAGGTGATGCAGGCCCTCGACGACCGGCTCGCCGGCGGTGACCTGGTGCTGGAGACCGACCAGAAGGGCAGCTACGCGACGATCGCGGACGAGGTCTTCGGCAAGCGCGTCGTGCACCAGACGACGTCGAGCAAGTTGCCGCGGACGACGTTCAATCCGCTGTTCCCGATCAACACGACGCTGGCGATGACGAGGGACAACCTCGGTCGCCTGCGGCGACAGTCGTGGCTGGTGACGAAGCAGGGCGAGTGCCTGCGCGGCCACATGAACCTGTTCCTCGCCTACCGGAACTACGTGCGCAAGCGCTTCAACCGCGACAAGGACGGGCACAGCCCCGGGGTTCGCCTTGGCTTGCTGGAGAGCAACCTGACGGTTGCCGAGACCCTCGGATGGCGTCAGGACTGGGGTCCGCGCAGCATCCACCCACAGAGTCGCGACGGCAGCCGCTTCGTCGGCATGCCGGCGCTCGGCAAGCCGGTGGCGATCAGCGGGTGACGGGGGGCCGAATCACCGGCGCGGAACTGCGAAGAACGACCTCAGCACCAACAGCCAAGGGATCAGTTTCGAGTTGGGTCCAGGCCCAGGTTCTGGAGATCACGTCGCCGGAGGCCAGCGTCAGCCGCACGCGCAGCAGGGCGCGGCCCGATTGCACGATCTCGGCGAGGGGCAGTCGTCCGGTGGCGTGGTGGCGTGGGCCGTCGCTGCTGGTCTCGAGACGCGATTCCAGCGGGATGGGAATCGTGGTGGCCGACTCGGTCAGGGCGCCGCGTGGCAGCGCTGTGGCCGTCGCCTCGGTGATCTCCTGGCCGGCTTCGCATTGCACCTCGAGATGTTCGCCGTGCACCGTGGCTCGCACGTGGACGTTGCCGGCCTCGCCGAGCGGCGTGCTCTTCAACGTGCGCACCAACTCGATCGGCAGCATGGCGCGCGCGAACGTCGACACCTCCGCGGCCACGGTCGTGGGGTCGTCGGCGACCCAGGCTGGCGGCAGCAGCAGGCCGAGCAGCGGCGTGCTGGCGCGTTGCCACGGCGACAGCGACAGCGGTTTCGCCGCGGTCGTCGTCTCGGTGGGTTCCGGCGTCGGTCGTTGGTCGCCGAGCCAGTACATGTGCGCGACCAGGGCGACGTCGGGGCGGTACTCGCGGTCACCGAGCCAGAGGCCCGCCGGCCAGGCGAGCCACCACAGCACGGTGTCGAGCGACCAGAGTCCTTCGGCGTCGGGCGACCAGACGAGGCCGCGGTCGTCGACGCCCTCGACCACCAGCAGGGCGTCGAGTTCCTGCGCCTGCGCGGTGGTCCAGAGGCGGTCCTGCAGCCGCTGCACCAGCGCCTCGCGCGACACGATGCCGCGGCTGTCGAACGGCAACGGCACGACGTCGGTGAACGCGCCGAGGTCGCGCACGGAGTCGAGCACGCTGTCCTCGGGCAGCGAATCGGGCAGCAGCGTGCGTTCGGCGTA
>VYME01000427.1_pt1 | contig 14466 bp, 9 predicted proteins | sample 5115281 | NCBI WGS metagenome assembly VYME01 (sample SAMN12291780, study PRJNA351875) | freshwater metagenome | isolation source: freshwater lake | place: USA: Michigan, Wintergreen Lake | collected 2013-08-08
CATGCGTTCCTGCCACGCGCGGAAGCGGGAGCTGCGCCACCGGTCGCCGCCTACCTCTACGTCGACCGCGAGTCGGCGAAGACCTGGCTCGCGGCGATGCGGGCTGCCGCGCCGCAACTCGATCGCAAGGCGCCCCGGCAGCACGTGGTGCGGGTGCGCGGCGACACGCTGCAGCCGCCGTGGAGCTTGGCCGTGCGGTTGTCGCCGTTCGTCGCCGAGCCGGCCGCTGGCGCGGCCACGGTGCGAATCGGGCTGCGGCGTGGTCAAGGTCCCGCCGCGCTCGAGCTCGAGTTCGACGTCGTCGGCCTCGAGGCGTTCGCGGCAGCGCTGGCTGCGGTGCTCGAGCGCTAGTCCATGCCGGCGTGGGCTCGGTGCGTCGACTAACGCACGAGCCGCGCCGCCACCTCGCGCCGCTCGACCTCGACCAGACGTCCGCCGCGCACCACCAGGCTGGTGACGCGTTCGACGCCGTGCTGGCCCTGCCGCATGCGCGCGCGCACGACGTCGAGTGCCATGCCCTCGACGATCGGCAGCAGCGCGATGGCGCGGAATCCCTCGTCGGCCGCACCGACGCTGCGCTTGTCCTCGCGGATCAGGTCGGCGGATTCCCACACCCAGCGATCGTCGACGGAGACGAACTGGCAGCGATGGTTGGCGCGGTTCTTGGCGACGAGCCCGCCGGGGCAGACCACGAACGGCGGCTCGATCCACGGCAGCACGCCGAGGCCGTCGCGCGCGAAGCCGCGGGTGAACGCGGCGTCGAGGATCGCGTCCTGGTCGCCGGCCGAACGCGCGCGTCGGGTGACCTCTTCGCGGATCGCGGCGCCGAGCTCGACCAGCGCGTTGTCGCTGAGCGCGGCGACGAGTTCGACGACGGCTTCCGGGCGTTCGTCGAGCTGGCGGGCGAGCGGGCCGAGTTTGCTGGTAGCCATCGGTCGCGATGATCGACGGGACGGCAGTGGATGCGAGCGACGTTTCGCGCGGAGTTCGCCGCGTTGGCTCATGCGGAGGAGCGTGGCGATCGGCCCACCGCGGAGGCGGGCCTCCGAGTCGCTGGGGGCAGTCTTCGGCCAAGGCCCCGTGAAGACTCGGACCCCAAGCCGCTTCTTGGCGGCGAACTCGGCGAGATCTCACGCGGATGGCCCAGAACGGGAAGGCCGTGGTCGAGCGACCACACGGAACTCCACGACTCCCACCCATGCTCAGCCAAACGCATCTCCGTCTCGGTCTGCCCATCCTGATGGGCGGCCTCTTCGCCCTCGCTGCCGGGGCCCAGGTCCGGGTGCAGATCCTGCACGCCTCCGATCTCGAAGGCGACGTCGACGCCGTCGACAACGCGCCGCGCTTCGCTGCCGTCGTGCAGGCGCTGCAGAACGCCGCCGCCGCCCAGTCGATCCCGAGCCTGCTGCTGTCGGCGGGCGACAACTACATTCCCGGCCCGTTCTACTCGGCGGCGGGGGACCTGGCGCTGCGCACGCCGCTGCGCGTGGCGCTCGGCAACCCGGTCGCTCGCGAGGGCGAAGGTCGCGTCGACGTCGCGCTGATGAACATCATCGGCTTCGACGCCGCTGCCGTCGGCAACCACGAGTTCGACGCCGGGACCGCGGCGATGCGCGCCCAGATCGGGCCGAACGTGTCCGGCAGCGAGGTGCGCTGGACCGGGGTGCAGTTCCCGTATCTGTCGGCCAATCTCGACTTCGCCACCGACACCAACCTCGCCGGCATCGCCACCGCGTCGATCCTGCCGAACACCGCCTTCGTCGCGCCACTGGCCAACCCGGCCACAGCCGCGGCGACGCCCAAGCTCGCTCCGGCGACGCTGATCACGCGCGGTGGCCACACCTTCGGGGTCGTCGGCGCGACGACGCCGGTCGTGCAGTCGATCTCGTCGATCGGCGGCGTCACCGTCCGCAACCCGGGTGCCGGCACCAACGACATGGTGGCGCTCGCCAACGTGCTGCAGCCGACGATCGATGCGCTGGTCGCCCAGGGTGTCGACAAGATCATCCTGCTGTCGCACCTGCAGCAGATCGCGCTCGAGCAGCAACTGGTCACGTTGCTGAACCACGTCGACGTCGTCGTCGCCGGTGGCTCCAGCACGTTGCTCGCCGACGCCACCGACCGGCTGCGCGCCGGGGACGTCGCTGGCGGCAGCTATCCGCTGGTGACGACGAACGCGTCGGGTCAACCGGCCCTGATCGTCAGCACCGGCGACGAGTACGAATACGTCGGTCGCCTGGTCGTCGACTTCGACGCCGCCGGCGTCGTCGTCCCGGGCAGCGTCGTCGCGGCCGAGAGCGGCGCCTACGCCGCCGACACGCAAGGGGTCGGCGACTTGTGGGGCGACCTGATCACGCCGTTCGCGGCGGGCACCAAGGGCGGCATCAGCCAGGCGCTCGTCAACGCCGTGCGCGGAATCGTCATCGCCAAGGACGGCAACATCCTCGGTAGTTCGGCGGTCTTCCTGGAGGGCCGGCGCAGCTCGGTGCGCACCGAGGAGACCAATCTCGGCAACCTGACGGCGGATGCGAACCTGGCGTTCGCGCGCAGCTTCGACCCGACCGTGCTCGTCTCGCACAAGAACGGCGGCGGCATCCGCAATCCGATCGGCTCGATCGACGGCATCACCGGCCAGCTGCTGCCGACCGCGGCGAATCCGCTGTCCGGCAAGCTCGCGGGCCAGATCTCGCAGCTCGACGTCGAGGACAGCCTGCGCTTCAACAACTCGCTGTCGCTGTTGACGCTGACGCGTGCGCAGCTGAAGGCGGTGCTCGAACACGCGGTGGCGGCCACGACGGCGACGGCCACGCCGGGCCAATTCGGGCAGTGGGGCGGCATCTCGTTCAGCTTCGATCCGACGCGGCCCGCGGGGGACCGTGTGCGCTTCGCGGCGTTGACCACGCCGGGCGCGCGCTCGCCGGTCGTCGTCGTCGACGGCCAGCTCGTCGGGGCGCGGCCGGTCCGCATCGTCACCCTGAACTTCCTCGCCGACGGCGGCGACGGCTACCCGTTCCCGGGCTTCGTCGCGGCCAACCCGAGCTTCGCGAACCGTGTGAACCTCAACGGCCTCGGCCTGCCGCCGGGAGCGTCGACGTTCGCCGCCCCGGGCAGCGAACAGGACGCGCTGGCCGAGTTCCTGCTCGCCAACCACGTGACGGTTCCGTACGGCCAGGCCGACACTCCGCGCAGCGCCGACCAGCGGGTCCAGCACCTCGGGTTCCGCAGCGAAGGGGTCGTCGCCTTCGTCAACCCGGCCTTCCAGATCGACGTCGCCCAGGACGTCGCGAGCTGCGGGCCGCTGACGTTGAACGTCGTCGGCGCGCTGCCGAACACGCCGCTGCTCAACCTGGTCTCGGGCGCCTGCGTCAACGGCGCGGGCCCGCTGTTCGGCGTCGGCGGCGACGCGTTCTTCCAGTTCTTCCTGCCGCTCGGCTTCGAGCCGATCAACGTCACCACCAACAGCTACGGCATCTACTCCTGGACCGTGCCGACCGCGTGCACGTGGTTCCTGGACGTCGAGACCGTGGCCCTCGAGATCAGCCTCGGTGGCGGATTCCCCGTGCTGACGCGCGTCAGCTCGCCGAGCCCGTGCACGACGATCCGCTTGTGATCGTCGTGTCGTCGACGCGGTGACGCAGTGACGCGGCGAGCAGGTTGCTGGCGCGACTCCCGCTCGCCGTTGACGTCGGCGACGGCAGGCCGCGATGCTCCGGTGATGCCGTTTCGCCGCCTGCTCGCATGTTCGGCCTGCCTGCTGCTTCCCGTGGGGGCAGCAGGCCAGGAACTGCCATCGCTGGAGCAGCCCTGGTCCTGGCCGGTCCTGTACGCGGCCCCGGATGACCCGCTCGTGCAGGAGATCGCCGTGCAGGGGCGCTTCCAGGCGCAGTATGCGAACGACCTCGGCGGCGACCTCGACTTCGGCAGCCGCAGCGCGCCGGAGTTCTCGCGCTGGGGCGATGTCGAGGTGCGCCGCTGGCGCGTCGGGCCGCGCATCCGCTTCCTGCGCGAGTTCGTGCTCGATGGCCACGTCAACGTGCGGCCGGACCTCGATCCGGCCTACCTGAGTCTCTACGACCTGCAGGTGACCTGGAGCCGCGACCCGGCGCTGTCGATCGTCGTCGGCAAGACCAAGGTTCCCTACACGCAGGAATACGCCCTGTCGTCGGCGCGCATCCCGACCATCGAACGCAGCCTGCTGACCAACCAGGTCATCACGACCCCGCTGACCGGTGCCGCCGTGTTCGGTCAGCGCGACGGCTGGCGCTACCGCGCCGGCGTGTACGCCAACGATCCGCGCCCGCTGGAGGAGTTCAGTCGCTTCGACGCCGGTGTCGCGTTCGTCGGCAAGCTGCAGCGCGACTTCGGCGCCAGCGTCGGCGTGCAGCAGCTCTGGTTCGGCTTCGACACCTTCCTGCACAGCGAGCCTCCGCGGAACGGCCAACCGGCCTACACGGAGTCGGTGGCGATGACGCTCGACGCCGAGCAGGGGCGCTGGAACGTCTACGGCGACGCGCTCTGGTCGGGTGGGGAGGGCATCGACAACGTCGGCTTCACGGTGTTGCCGACGTTCCGCTTGACCGGCGAGCTGCAGCTGGTGTTCCGCCAGCACATGGCGCGTTCGTTCGGCGGCGACGGCATCTCGCCGCCGATCCGCTACGACCGCTTCGCCCCCGATGTCGCCGCCCTGTTGACCACCGACGGGCGCGGGGACCGCGTCCACACCACCTACCTCGGTCTCAACTGGTTCCTGCGAGGTCACCAGCTCAAGGTCATGAGCGGGGTCGAGTACACCGACCTCGACGGCGGCAATGCAGGTGGTGGCTACGACAACTGGGCCTTCTACCTCGCCGTTCGCTCGTTGTTCTGATCGCGGCGGTCGCTTGCTGCGCGGTGCTGTCGCGCGGGTCGGAGCCGCGGCGGCAATGGTCTGTTGACCCGCTCCGGCGATGCGGACATCGTCCGGCCCAGCCGGGTTTGCCGCTCGTAGCCCGCCCTTCGCCCCCATGAACCGCGCCTCCTTCTTGTCCGACGACTGCCCGCCGATGGGCATCTACGAGACCCTCTACGCGTTCCGCGACGCCTTCGGCGCGTTCATGGGTTCGCCCGGCACGCATCCGTGGTCGCAGGGCTTCCCGCTGACGACGCGCCTGCCCGGCGGCCCCGAACTGCCGAGCAGCGTCGCCGTGACGCCGGACGACCGGCTGTATCCGAAGGCGTGGGGGCACCCGCTGCTGCGCGAAGCGATCGCCGCGCACTACAACGACTTCTACGGCTCGCGCCTCGCCCCCGAGAACGTCATGGTGTTCGCCGGCGGTCGGCCCGGCATCTACACCGTGCTGGCGTTCCTGAAGAAGCACGTCGAGGTGCGCATCGGCAACGTCGAGTGGCCGGCCTACCTCGACATCCTGACGCAGACGGCGTGCAGCTGGCGCGTGGTGCCGTTCACGCACGAGAACGGCTTCCATCCGGCGAACGCGGCCTACTTCGATCGCCAGGGCCTGAACGCGAAGACGCACCTGCTGGCGGTGCTGTCGAACCCCGGCAACCCGACCGGGCATACGCGTGCTGGCGCCGAGCTCGAGGAGCTGATGGCGATGGCCGAGCAGCAGAAGAACGGCATCCTGCTCGACGAGGCGTACGAGATGTTCCACGCGAGCAAGGGCGTCAGCGGCATCCGCTACGTCAAGGACCTCGACAACAGCAACGTGTTCCTCGCCGGTGCCTGCACCAAGGGCCTGCAAGCCCCCGGCATCCGCATCGGCTGGATCATCGCCAGCAAGAAGAACATCGAGACGCTGTCGAACTACTCGAGCTTCGGCATGGGCGGCGTCAGCCACCCGTCGCAGATGTACGCGGTCGAGCTGCTGCAGAAGCAGCGCGTGGCCCAGGCCCGCGACGCGGTGGCGAAGCACTACGGCATGCAGCGCGAACGCTACGGCCGCGCGTTCGCCGCGATGGGGTTGAAGGTGCACACCGGCGACGGCGGCTTCTACCACTGGCTCGAACTGCCGCCGGGCCTCGACGCCGACGAACTGAACCGCCGCCTCTTCAAGCACGGTGCCGCGATCCTGAAGGGCTTCGACTGCGACATGGCGCGGCCGCATGCGAAGGACCCTGGCTATCGCTCGCCGTACGCGTCGTTCTTCCGCTTCTCGTTCGGGCCGCTGCCGCCGGAGTCGTTCGAGTCGGACGTCGCCATGCTGAAGCAGGTGCTCGACGAGTACCGCGCCGACGTCGCGAAGTCGGGTCGGGCGCGGTAGGTATCCGGGGCGCTGCGTGCGCACCAAGGGCGCCAACCCGCGCGGCATCGTCGTCAGCAACGGCCTGCAGCTGACGGTCGGCGATACGTAGGCCTCCGCTTCGCTGAGGATCTGCGCGCCGCGTCGCGCGACGAGCAAGTACCGGCGACGCGCGGTCGCGATCAGGCGGTCGCCCCACTTGCGCGCGCCGCCGAGCGGTCGAGAATCGCCGCCGCCGAGCAGCACCGCTCGGTGACCTGGAGGAGTGTCGGCATGCACAACGAACCTCTCGTGATCCAGCGCGATGGCGCCGTGTTCTCCCTTCGACGGATCGGCGACGACGAAATGCAACGGCTCGGGCGTCGCTCGACGGCCGTCGAGGACGACTCGCTGTTCTGGTTGCAGTGGCATTGCCGCCAGCGCCACACCGGCGGTCTGACCTTGCCCGAGTTCCTCGTCGGCATGAGCAGGCGGTTCGGTCCGAGCGGGTTCGCATTCGACGACTACAAGTCGTCCTTTTGCTTTCCGTTCCACATGACCACCGAGAAGGCGGGTGTGCGCGGCGACTACCTGCTGCTGGTGCACGATTGGAAAGGTGGTCTCGACGCCCAGCTGCTGCGCAACGACGGCAAGCGCAGCTCGGCGTTCGGACCGATCCAGCGCCATGTCGACGCCGAGTTCGCACGCGACGACTACCGCTACGTGATGAACTTCCTCACGGGCTATCTCGAGGGCATGCAAACCACCCTCGCCCGCGTCGGGAGCAAGGTGCCCGACTTCGTGCAGCGCGTCGACGCGGCCCTCCTGCTCTACGGCTATCGCGACGGACGTCCGTTCGAACAGCACTTCGAGCGTGAGGAGCAGTATCGGAACGCGCTCGCGCTGGTGCCGTCCGAGCTGCTCGATCTCGGCGTCGAGCTCGAGCTCGATCTCGTCTGCTGACGGCTGCCGTTTGGTCCAGCGACGCGGCGAGCCGTCGCCGGACCATCCCGGTCACACGGCGGCCCGCCACCGCCCATGCGGAAGGGCCGCCGCGGCGGGATCGCGATTCCATGAACGCGGGGCGCCGTGCGACGATCCGGCGATGATCACGTCCTTCGTGGTGGTCCACCCGGAGTCGGCCGCGCGGTCGTCGTTCGAACGCCGCTTCCAGTCGGCCGCCGGGTTCCGGTTCGTCGCGGCGACGTTCCCCGGGATCCCGCCGGTCGACTGCTTCGTCACGGCCGGCAATTCCTTCGGCATCATGACCGCCGGCATCGACGACGCCGTCGTGCGCCACTTCGGGGGCGCGATCATGGAGCGCGTGCAGTCGACCATCGTCGACCGCTTCCGCGGCGAGCAACCGGTGGGCACCGCGTTCGTGCTCGACACCGGCGACGAGGACATCCCGTGCCTGGTGCACGCGCCGACGATGCGGGTTCCGGGCAGCATCGTCGGCACCGACAAGGTCTACGCGGCGACGTTCGCCGCCCTCGTTGCCGCCGAGCAGCACCGCGCTCGCCCGATCGGTTCGATCGCCTTTCCCGCGTTGGGCACTGGCTACGGGCAGATGTCGTTCGACGAGGCCGCGCGGCAGATGGCCGTCGCGTGGGAACACTTCCAGCAGCCGCCGGCAGCCATCGGCCGCGACTGGGACTGGGTGCGGGCGCGCCATCGTCGACTCGCCTTCGACGGCGACGCGCAGGTCTTGTCCGGCACCTGAGCGACCTTGGTGTCCTGCTCGGGCCGCTGCCGCCGGAGTCGTTCGAGAGCGACGTCGCCATGCTGAAGCAGGTGCTCGACGAGTACCGCGCCGACGTCGCGAAGTCGGCGGGGCGCGGCTGACCGCGCCGGAGCGGCGATCGGCGCCGAAGCCTCCGAGCCGGGCGGCCCCCCCCTGCGCTCGCAACCGCAGCGGCTATGCTGCTCGTCCATCGGTTGCTCGAGGATTGTGCGCCCCCTGGGATCGAGCCGCCCCTCACACAACGCACCGCAGAGGATCACGTGCTGCTACGCCGCCTGCTTGCCGTTCTCGTTGTCGCTCAGTTCCTGGCATCGCAAGTCGTCCCCGGTGCCTGGGTCGAGCGCCCGGCCTCGGGCGGCCCCGCCGGCTTCAGCCAGAGTTCGCGGCTGGCCTTCGACTCGCAGCGGAACGAGTGCGTGCTCGTCACGTTCGACGCGTTCACCAACGAGGTGTTCACGTGGGACGGCGTGGCCTGGACCGCTCGCGGTGCGACGCCGTTCTGGGGGCACAGTCGCGGCATGGTCTACGACCCGGTTCGCGACCGCGTGGTGTTGACCACCAACTCGGACCAGGTCTGGGAGTGGGATCGTGTGGTCTGGCAGATGCGGGCGACCACGCCAGCACCCCGATCGCTGGTCTGGCACAGCGGCCTGCAAGCGGTGCTGGCCTTGGATGCGCAGGGCCTGTGGCGGTGGGATGGCTTCACCTGGACCGTCTTGCCGGCGTCGGTGCCGCCGTCGTTCCCTGGTTTGCAGACCTCGGGCGGAGCGCTGGCCTACGACGCCGCGCGCAACGTGCTGGTCGCCTCCTACCCCGGCTTCCCGACGATGGAGTGGAGCGGTGCAGGGTGGTCCGGCACTGGCAACGGCACCGAGCTGCGCATCGTGTCGGCACCGTCCTTCGGTGGCGTGATCGGGTTCGCGAACTCTGCCGACACGCTGCGATGGACTCCTGCGCAGTTCCAGTGGCAGACGCTCGTGGTCGGCGGGTCGCCATCGCCGATCGCGACGGCCGGCACGCCGCTGAACATGTCCTTGGCCTACGACAGCCACCGCGGGCGCGTCGTCGCCTTCGTGCAGGGCCCGGATCGCACGCGCCTCTTCGAGCACGATCCTGCCGCCAGCTACGTGCCGCGAACGTGGACGCTCGGCACCGCGTGGTGGCTCAACGATCTGGATCTGGTGCTGGGACACGCTGCCGCGGGCGATCGCGTCGTGGTCCCCGCCGGTGTGTTCGTGTCGCCCAACTTCCGCGTCCTCCGCAAGGGCCTGCACATCGAGGCTGCCGCTGGCGTGAACCTCGGCGACTGGACCGTGCGCCCCGCTGGCGCCGCCGCGTTCTCGCTGACCGGAGGTGTTCTCGGGGAACTCCGCGTCGAGGGGGGCGGGGAGTTCGAGCTGAGCCACTGCCAGGTCCGGTGCACCAGCAACATCCAGGCAGCGTTGACGCGGTTGACCCACTGCACGTTCGGTCCGCTGGTCGGCAGCTGCGTGGCGATGTCGGCTCCAGGCTTGGTGATCGACGGTCCCGCCATCGTCGACCACTGCACCGCGACGGGATCGGGATCGATCACTTTCCTGGGCATCTTCGCGCAGTCGGCGATCGTCTGCCAATCGCCGGCACCCTTGTGGGTCGTTCGCAGCACGCTGAGCGCTGGACCAGGATCCAGCATTTCGGGCGGTTCGGCGCGAGCCATCGACCTGCGGCCGGGTGGCAGCGCCACCCTGGTCGGTGGCACGAACCTGGTCGGCGGTGGCTCGACGTTCGGCCTGCAGGGCACCACGGACACTTCGTGGAACGGTGCGACGCTGCCGAATGATTTCTCGTTGCCGCCCATCGGCTGGATCTCGGCGCCGGTCGGGGTGTCGGTCGGCAGCAGCTTGACGGTGGTCGGCGCGATGCCGCCGGCCAACGTGGTCTTCTTGTTCTTCGACACGAGGCGGCTGTTCGTATCGGCGCCCGGCTTCCTGCTGCCGCTGCAGCTCGATCCGGCGACGGCCATGCCGGCTGCGGTGTTGACCGCCAGCAGCCCTGGCTTCCCCTTGATGGTGCCCAACGACCCCGCGCTGAGTGGTCTGCCGACCCACTGGCAAGGCCTCGACGTGGGGCCCGCGCTGCAACTGACCAACCAGCGGACCGTGCGCATCCTCTGACTGCGGCGATCCCGCGTGGGCGACCCGGCGCGTCGCTGCCTGTCAGCCCGGCCCGTCGGATCTGCGCGTGACCGCCGACCAGCCGGTCGGCTTCTGCGACCACAGCGGGGCGAGCGCCCCGCGGCCCTCGTCGATGCCGTCGCGAACGGTCGCCCAGTCGCCTTCGACCGCGCCTCGCGGGGCTCAGCCCGGCGGCAGCAAGAACAGGCCGTCGCCCTGGGTGAGCACGTGGCGGCCGGTGACCGGCAGTCCGTTCACGTTGGTCTGCATCTCGACGCCCTGGAACTGCGGGTGGCGTTCGCGCAGCAGCGCCAGCAGGCGATCGACGGTCGCGCCCGGCGGCACCTCGAGCCACAGCGTGCTGCGGCCGGCGACCTGCTGCAGCGTCGACAGGAAGGTGAGTTCGACGCGGAGTTGGCGAGCCATCGTCGGCGCATCGTGGCCGGGCGATGCGTCGTGGTCACGGTTCGCGGCGCGGATCTGCGGCTCGCGCCCGACGACTCGGGATCCCGCTCACGTTCGGATCACGGCACCACGACCCAACGCGCGCCGTCGCCGCCGTCACCGTTGGCAGCGAGCTTCGCATCGAGCTTGCCGCTGCTGCCCTGCGCGAACGCTGCATTCGGCGGCGGCGCCTTGTCCCTGCCGACGTAGCCGTACGTGTCGTTGTCGGTGGCGAGCACGTCGCCGTTCTGGTTGACGAAGAAGCAGCGCCGGCCGGACTTCTCGTCGATCGGCCACGCGTAGGCGCACCACAGCTGCTCGGCGCGCTGCGGATCGACAGCGACGCCATCGGCGCCGCCGTTGCTCGCTTCCGCGACGGCGCTGCCGTCGGCGGCCGGCAGGAACAGCTGGAACACGTAGCCGCTGCGATCGACGCGGCGGCCAAGCACCTTGCCGAACGCCGTGGACAACACCGGCGGCGTGATCGTCTTGGTGCCGATGCCGCCAGCACCGTCCTTGCGCACGGGCTGTTTGCCGCTCAGTTCGCCGAAGAAGCCGAACTCGCCCACGCCGTCCCCGTCGGCGTCGATGACGCCGGACGCCTGGCACTGCGACTGGGCGGAACGGATGTTCTTCAAGGTCGCGATCGCGGCGCTCTCGTTCGCCATGGCGCGAAGCGACAGCAGCGCGCGTTCGGCGACGACGAGGCGCAGTCGATCGCCGTCCTGGGTGATCTGCAGGCGCGACGCGATGGACACGCGATCGCCGTGCTGCACGGAGAGGCGCGCCGTGCGGCACAACGGGCCGCGCAGCGTCACCGTGCCGTCGGCACCGGTCGGCGCGATCGCGATCGGCATCGGCATCGGCACCACGGCCGCGGAGTTCGCGTCGTGGTCGAAGCCGACAGTGCCGCACAGCACTTGGGCGCCGACCAGCGGGCGGCCTTGCTCGTCGACGACGAGGAGCGAAGCGCTCGCCGCGGCCTGTTCCGTCCACATCCACATCTGGCCGCTCTCGCTCATGCCGGGCTGGCGCAGCACGTCGGCGAACGTGCCCGCAGCACCGCGTGCGGTGACGAAGCCCGGGCCGAACTGTGCGTCGTCGTCGGGCGCTTCGCCGAACATCGTCGTGCCGTCGCTGTGCAGCAGCAGCGACAGGCGGGGCTCGCCGGCGCTGCGTCGCGCCTTCGCGACGAAGCAGAACGGCTGGCCGCGCGGCAGCCGCTTCGGCATCGTCAGCCCGCCGTCGTCGCCGGCCGCGAAGATGGCGACCCAGGCGCCGCCGATGTCCCACACGCGGCCCGGCAGTTCCTCGCCGAGCGGCTTGCCCAGGTCGTGCAGCCGTGCGTGCCGCACCAAGAGCAACTGCGACAGCAGGTGCGCATCGTCGTCGCGCCACGGCGTCGGGGCGTTCTTCGGGGCGGGGCGCGAAGGCCGTGCTTCGCCGGCTGGTGCGGGCTGCTGGGCCCCGAGCGTGCCGAGGACGAACAGCGCCACCGCGATCCCATTGCGTACCTGCATGGCGCGGCTATCGGAGCGAGGCCGGCCGTGCCTTGCGATCGTGCGTCGGGAATCCCCTTCGACGGCGTTGGTTCGGGTGCTGCGGCCGGAGCGGCAGCGAGCCCGCGAACCCACGCGCGCTTCGCCATCGCGTTCCGAACTCGGAACACGGCAGCTCGCCGGCGTGGTTCGCCGACGTCCGCCAGCGGCGGCACGAGCGTTGCCAATAGGCGGCCCTCTCCCTGCCGACGGCTCCGCCGCCCTTCCGTCATGCTGCGACTGCTCGCCCTGCGTTCGTTCGTCGTGGTGCTGTTGCTCGTGTTGGCTTCGGCTGCAGCACAGCAGGGGGCAGCCTCGCCCCCGGCGCCGAGCCGCGCCGCGGCGCAGGAACCAGCGCACGATCCAGCCCTCGCTGCGCTGTTGGCGCGGCTTGCCGAGAGCCCGGCCGACGTCGGCAAGGCGATCGCTGCGGTTCGATCGCCGGCGGCGCGGGCACGGCTGCAGGCGGCGTTCGGGCCGTTGCGGCTGCGGCCGATGGCGATGCTCGCGGTGGCGCGCGCGTTCCCCGACGACCCCGAAGCCGACCTCGCGTTGCTTGCCGCTGTGGCGGCGCTGCTCGTGCACCAGGGTCGCGGCGATGCCGTGCCCGAGCTCGCGCGATGGAGCGACGAGCTCGGCGACGACCGCCACTACTCCGCCACCCAGCAGGTGGCGCTGCTGCCGACCCTCGTCGCGCTGCGCAGCGAAGTCGACGCGCGGCGCGCCGCGGGCGGCGATGCCGCGGTGCTCGACGAAGCGGCGGCGTTGCTGGCGATCGCCAGCGTGTCGCGCGGTGGCGGTGCCGCCGTGCAGCTCCGACGCGATGCGTCGTTCGCGACGCCGGTGGATCTCAGCGAGCCGATCGAACTCGCCTTCCACCCGCGCGTGCTGCCGTCGCTCGAGGGCGACTGGCGCCATGGCCACCGCCTCGATTGGCACGAACTGCGCACGCTCGGCGAGCCGCTGCAGCGAACGCTGCTGACGCCGCGGCGCGCCGTGGCGACGGCGCCGATGCCACCGGGCCACTACCTGCTGTCGGTGCGGTCGCAGGCGACGCCGTGGTGGGGCGTGGTGCCGGTCGAGGTCAGCGACCTCGAGGCCTTGGCCGTGCTCGAGGACGAAGCGATCGCCGTCGCTGCGTGGGCGGAGGGGCGCGCCGTCGAGGCGCCGTTCGAACTCGTCCGCGGTTCGCAGGTGCAGCGCGGCAGGCTCGCCGGTGGCCCGCAGGTCGTGGCCCTCGACGCCGCCGTGCGCGAAGGGGCCTACGCCTACGACCTTCGGCTCGGCAGTGAGTTCGGGCCCGCCCGACTGCTCGGCACGATTCCGGGGCCGGAGCGCTACGCAGTCGACGAACGGTGGCGCGTGCACTCGATGCTGGACCGGCCGCTGGCCCGGCCCGGCGAGACGATCGCCGGCCGCATCGTGCTGCGGCGGTGCACGCGCGAAGGGCTCGGTCGCGCGCGGGTGCCGACGACGACGGTGGCGGCCGATTGCGCCGTGCGCGTGCGCTTCCGCTTCGGTGACGCCGGTGAGGTCGTGTGTGCCGGCCGCACCGACGCCCACGGACTGTTCGCGTTCGAAGTCGCGGTGCCGGAGACGGCGGCCCCGGCTGGTTCGGTCGCCGCTGACGTCGAAGTGCCGGACGTCGACGCCGAAGGCGCGCCGCTGCGCGTCGCCATGCCGCCGACGTTCGCCGTCGCGCACTTCGCACTCGCGGCGACGACGCTGGCCACCGAAGGCCCGGCCGTGCGGCCCGAGCAGGACGACTGCGAGATCGCGGCCGTCGTGCGCTACGCCAGCGGCGCTCCGGTCGCCGGGCAACTCGTGCACGCCGAGGTCGACGGGCACTCGACGGCACTGCGCACCGACGCGGACGGGCGCGCGGTGCTGCAGCTGTCGATCGCCGCGTGGGACGCGTGGCGGGCGCAGCAGAGTTCGCGCGGCAAGCTGCGGAGCTCCGTGCGCCAGGTGGTGTTCTCGCTGCTCGGTCCCGACGGCCAGCCGCAGCGCGCAACGCACGTCGTGCACGACCACGAACCGACCGCGGCCGCTGCCGCGACCATGGCAGCGAGTCGGTGGTGGGGCGCGCCTCGCGACGAACCGCGCATCGACCTGACGCCGGCGGTCGTCGGTCGGCCCACGCGCATCGTCGTGCACGGCGCGGCCGGGGCTCGGGCGTTGCTCGTCGTCGGCCGCAGCAAGAACGCGCGTGCGTTCGCGCTGCAGTTCGACGAACGCGGCCACGCCGCGCAGAGCGTCGACGTGCTGCGCACCGACTGGCCGCGGCTCGACGTCGCGTTGGTCGACCGCGACGCGCTGGTCCGCGACGACACCGTCGTCACGCTGGCACCGGTCGCGCCCGGTGCCAG
>VYME01000430.1_pt1 | contig 14402 bp, 18 predicted proteins | sample 5115281 | NCBI WGS metagenome assembly VYME01 (sample SAMN12291780, study PRJNA351875) | freshwater metagenome | isolation source: freshwater lake | place: USA: Michigan, Wintergreen Lake | collected 2013-08-08
GCCGGCACGCCGTCCCACGCCTGCCCGGCGCCGACGCGGCTGCCGGCCGGCACGTAGCTCAGCGGCCGCACGAACGCACCGGCGCCCACTTCGACGTCGGGCCCACAACCGGCGCGCGTCGCGAACGTCGCTCCAGCGCCGATGCGCACCGTCCCCAGCACGAGATGGCCGTCGTCGAGCTCGGCTGTGCCGAGGTGCACTTCGCGCCCGAGCGTGACGTCGTCGCCGATCTCGAGCAGATCCCAGCCGCCGCTGAGCACGTCGACGCCGCGATGCAGGTGCACACGCTTGCCGATGCGCGCACCGAGCGCCCGCAGCGCGATGCACTTCGCTTCGGTGCCTTCGAACAGCGACCACGGCACGAGGCGCACGAGGCGCACCACCAGCCAGTGCCGCAGGTGCAGGCCGCTCCACGCCGGCGTGCGCACTGCGCGGTAGCGACCGATCAGCAGCTCCTTGCCGATCACCGCCACCCACAACGCGACCAGCGCGTAGCCGAAGAATCCGAGCGCCGCGAGCCACGGGCCGACCAGCAGCAGTTCGGTCAGCGTGAACGTCGCCAACAGTGCCGGTGCCACGACGAAGCCGAGCACGTAGGCGGCCGACGACACGACGAGCAGCAACGCCAGCAAGAACCCGACCTGCACGACGGTGGCCAGCAGCGGCCGCGAACGGCCTTCGACCGGCCGTTCGCTCCGAGCCAGCGCAGCGGCCACCGGCGCCTCGGCGCGCGCTCGCAGCGTCGCCGCCAGCGCCCCGAGCGTCCTGCCCTCGTAGACGTCGCGCACGGTGAACGCTTCGCCGCCCGGTTGCTTGCGCAGCCGCGACACCAGCATCGCCGCGCGCAGGGAATCGCCGCCGAGCGCGAAGAAGTCGCTGCTGGCGTGCAGGCGTTCGACCGGCAGGCGCAGCACGTGCGCCAGCTCGTGCCACAGCCGCTGCGCCAGCGGCTCGGTGGGCAACGGTGCATCGCTGCTGGCGAGGTCGCCGTCGGTGCCGCTCCCGGTCTCGTCGGCAGGTGCCGCCAGAACCGGCAAGCGCTTGCGATCGAGCTTGCCGCCGACGGTGCGCGGCAGCTCGGCACAGAGGGCGAAGCGCTGTGGCACGCAGTACGCGGGCAGCACTGCGCGCACCGCAGCGGCCAGCGCCGCGAAGTCCGGCGGTGCCTTGGCATCGGCCGGCACGATGTGCGCCGCGATCAGCCGCAACGGCTCGTCGCCTTGCGCGCAGCACGCGACCTCGCGCACCGCCGGATCGCGCGCGAGCACGGCTTCGATCGCTTCGAGCTCGATGCGGTAGCCGCGCACCTTGACCTGCGCGTCGATGCGGCCGTGGTAGGAGATCTCGCCGTCCGGCTGGCGCACGACGAGGTCGCCGGTGCGGTAGACGCGGCCGAGGCCGGGCAGCTCGGGGAACTTCGCGGCGGTGAGCTCCGGCTGGTTCAGGTAGCCGCGCGCGAGCCCGGGGCCGGCGAGGCACAGTTCGCCGGCTTCGCCGTCGGCGACCGGCTGCGAACGTTCGTCGAGCACCAACGCGTGATGCGGCGGCACCGGCGTGCCGATCGTCACCGGCCGCCCCGGTTGCACACGGCCGCGCACGACGGTCACCGTGCACTCGGTCGGCCCGTAGCCGTTCTCGAGCCACAACTCGCGGCCCCACAAGTCGGCGAGGTCCGCGGTCAGCGGTTCGCCGCCGACGTAGCACAAGCGCAGCTGCGGCAGCTCGGTGCGCGGCGAAGCGACGTCCATGGCGCGCAGCAGCGTCGGCGGCGGACAGAACACCGTCGCACCTTCGTCGCGCAGCCACGGCACGAGGTCCGGCCCGGCGCGCACCATCTCGTCGTCGAGCACGAGCATCGTGGCACCGCTCGCCAGCGCCAGCCACGACTCCTCGATCGACGAGTCGTAGGCCGGCGAACTGCCCTGCACGACGCGATCCTCGGGTCCGATGCGGAAGCGCTGCACGCCCTGCGTGATCAGGTTGACGACGCCCTGGTGCTCGATCAGCACCGCCTTCGGCGCGCCGGTCGTGCCCGAGGTGTAGATCGCGTAGGCGAGCGAACGCGGCGTCGACCAAGTCGGTGGCTGCAGCAGCGGGTCGTCGATGCGCACGGCCGGCACGTCGCGCCCCACCACCAGCACCGGCACACCGAGCCCGGCGAAGTGGGCTTCGCCATCGGCGTCGGTGAGCACCGCCACCGCGTTCGCATCACGCACGACGTGCTGCAGGTGCGCGCGCGGGAAGCTCGGATCGAGGCACACGTGCGCGGCCCCCGCCAGCAGCACGCCGAGCTGCGCCGCCGGCAGCCACGCGGTGCCGCGCGGCAGGAAGACAACGACGAACACTTCGCCCTGCACGCGCTCGGCCAGCGCCGTGCGCACCGCAGCCGCCATCGCCGCAAGTTCGCGGTAGGTCACCCGTTGGCGCTGTGGCCGCTGCCGGCCAGGCGGCACGTCGACGGCCACCCGTTCGCCGTGCTGCGCCACCGCCGCTGCGAACAGGTCCCAGAGCCGCATGCGCAATCGCTCAGGACGCGGCGCTGTCGTGCACCGCCAGCGACAGCAGGTGGGGCGCGGTCAACGCGCCGAGCTGCGCCCGCGACTTCGCCGACAGGTGGCGGTAGCCGCGGATCATGCTGCGGCAGTTGCGGCTCTGGCACTCGCACGTGAACGGGGTCGCCATGTCCCACTCGGTCGACTCGTAGTCGAACGTCAGCTCGTCGCCGCGCCGGATCGCGCGTCGCGCCACGAACGTCTTCCCGCGCACCATCGTGTTGGGGTCGCACGAGTGGTTCAGGAAGCGCCACTCGGGATAGCCGCCCACCGCGTCCGGGTCCGGCTCGGCGTCGACGTGCAGGCTTGGCGAGAGCTGCAGCGTGTAGCGCGTCGGCACGCGCACTTCGCGGCCGGTGATGGCGACGACGAGGTCGCCGGGGGCGAAGTCGCGCGCTGCCATGGCAGCGAGCTGACCACGAAGAGGTTGGACGAGTACGTCGGGACCGTGACGCGAAGCGATCGAGTGTGGCATGAAACCGCGCGGTAACGGCGCATGGCACCGCACATCCACTTCGACCGCAACCAGTTTCTTGCGATCACTTGATGACGAAGCATGCATGCGAGCACGCGTGATGGGGATCGCGAACGCATCGCGACACGCACGAGCATGCACGAACACGCTCGTTGATCGCTCCATCCGCATGCTCTTCGCAGCGAAGGCGTGCAGTCGGTGAGCGCGTTGCCGTTCGAGTGCACCGACCTCGCCGAGGACCGCAGCAGGCACGCATCGAACCAGTCGGGCGCAGCGGCTCGACGCGTTCGCCCTGGGCGGCGAGCAGCAGGAAGCACTGCAGTGCAACGTCGACGAGAGGAAGGCGGCCCGGTCCGCGCTGGAACTGCGTCACGATGTCGCGCACCGACGTCGCCGGCCCGGGGAGCGAATCAGCGTCGCCACGCATCGAATGCCGGCTCGGCTCCAGGACGCAGGGCGTAGAAGCGGCGGCGAATGTCGGCGGACAGAGGAAGCAGGTGCAGCATCGCCTCCGCGTTCGCAAGGTCGCTCGGCGCCACCCACCAATCGCACTGGTCGTCGGCGTTCCAGAGGAGAAGGTCGCCCGGTTCGCCGTGCAGTCGCAGGATCTCCCGGGCAGGCCAACCCGACGTGGTCAGCCCCGGCGTGAATCGCTGCATGAGCAGCGCGCGGGTGCTGTCGCCGAGCGGCTCGGCTTGGGCCGCGAACATCGCACGATCGAGCACGAAGCGATCCTCCACCTGGCAGCGAACCCAGGTCGAGAAGGTCGCTGCCGCGGTCTGCCACGTCGGCGGATCGCCTGAGTCGACCTCGACCAGGACCGGCGGATCATCGCCACGGTTCAGAGGCACGGCCCAGGTGCAGACACCCTGGTTCTCGCGCAGGAACGGCAGGAGGCCGCAGGCGCGCGCGTCCCACTTCCACCAAGGCACACTCGCCGTCCCCATGTCGGCCACGGGCACGGGTTCGTCGCCATTGCTGAACTCGCGCAGGAATCCAGGCCAGATGTCCGTGATCAGCATCTCGCGAAGGGCGGCCGGCACCGTGTGCCCCAACCGCGCTTCGAGCGCGCGGACCGCGGCCTCGGCGCTAGGCGAGGGACGCGGGGTGCGCCCCGCGAGCTTCAGAGTGTCGTTGTGCCACCGCATCGCTCGCTACCGCGCCTGCTGCCGTATCGCGAGTTCCTCTGCGGCGCTCGCTGGCTTCGGGGTCTTGTCGGATGGCCGGCAGGTGGCGGCGAACGCATCTGGAGTCAGGAGCCGACACGGCGCTTGAAGGTGGCCAGACACCATCGGACTACCGCGCAGGTGCCTGCCCCCAGCCTACCGGGGCCGACGTGGGTCCGAGCTTTCCGAAGAACATCCGACCGGGCGAACGCCCGGCTTCAGGACGCCAGACTTTGCGGAATCAGGGCGTCAGACTTTCCGGAACCCACACGGTGGCCAGGCTATTGCATCTGGCTGCTCATGAAGACCGCCTGAGCGATGATCTGGCCCACGATGCACGCCGACCATCCGATCATCACGTTCTTGATGTTCAGGGTCGTCGCGTTCATCCAGCCCCAGATGAACGTGTAGAGTCCGCAGATCAGGCCGAGAATTCCGTGGCCCGCCCCCTTCTGCTGGAACAGCTTGACGAGCACGATGATGAAGCAAATGAGCGAACCAAGCGCGAAGACATAGCTGACGATTTGCATAAAGAGATCCAAGGCAACGAGATGCCGCTGAAAGCGTGGGAGACACCTACCCCCGGTGGGAGCGCACGCGGCTGCACCATACACCGGCCTCGCAGCCAGTAAAGGCGCGACACGAGAGAGCGGGATGCCCGCCCGAAGCTGCCGACACGACCGCTGCGCTGCCACTATGGCCGGCGCGACCAGAGCATCCGATGCAACCAAAGCACGACGAAGATCGTCGGCATGGTCGCCTGCATCGTCACGAGCCCGATGCGACGCAGACGTTCTGGATTCTCGAGGTTCTCCACCAGCAGAGAGCCGACCCACGTGAGGAGGAGGCCCAAGCTGATCGGCACTCGCGTCCACTCCGCAGCAGGGGCGAAGGTGACGCAGTAGTAGACCAAGAACGCGCCGGCCAACGCCGACGACCCCACGAGCCCGGCCAGGCGGTTCGGCGGCTCGGCCTTGTCGGCGTGTGCCTTCCTTCCTGCATTCCCCATCGACGCCGACTACCCCTTGGCGCCCGCGACGATCTCCACGTACTGCGTGTCACCCGAACCCCGCGGCTCCGCGCGCAACCCGTGGACGTGCAGCATCGTGCCGACGAACTGCGGGAACTCGGCGCGCTGGCAGCGGATCTCCCCCTGGAGCGTCACCGGGCCGACACCAGCCACCTGGTCTGGCCGATAGACGTAGCGCGCGTTCGTCACCTGCTGCGCGAGCTGCAGGAACTCGGAAACGGTCAGGCCGCGCGTGAAGGCGAGGGACACCGCGTCGCCGTCGATGCGCAGGTCGTAGCCGGGCGACGTCGCGGTGGCAGAACTCGGCGGCGAACTGGCACAGGCCGCGAGCGAGACGAACAGCAGGAGCGAGGCGAGTTGGTTGGAGCGGAGCATGGCGGGTTCGGTAGGGAGTGGAAAGGCGCTCCAAGACGGCGACCGGAGCTCGATCTTCCAGCCAGTTTTCCGGGTTGAGATCCGCCATGCGTCGACCTGGCCCTCCGACCCTCAAGGGGTCCACGGTCCACCACCCTTCTTGCCGAACGTCTCTGGCCTCGAGCCGTGATCGCCGCTGCGGCATTCGCCGGCTGCTGCGGCAGCGGCTTGCTTCGTGACCACGTCTTGAACCAAGCTCGCTACCTCTCGGCCAGAAACTCCCGCTCGATCGACCAACCCGATGCGGAGCCAAGCACCGAGTCGCTCCCACACCTCGGACACAGCGCCGCCTTGCTCACCGCCAGTCCACTCACGCATCTCTACCGGGATGGAAGGAAAGCGACAGCCAGTCGGTTGCCGTGACTCCAGGTCGCGGGCACTGGCTCGCCGGAGACCGCGACATCGCGGCCGACGTATCCCTCCAGCACGACGACACGACCCAACATCCAGTCGTGCTCGACAAACCAAGTCCAGTGATTCCCGGAGTGGGTGGCGCCACCGTCGTTGAAGTAGACGTGAATCCGTCGCGATCCATCCGGCGAGGTCAACACAGGTCCATCGACTCTGGCGAGCGCGAAGGGCGCGAGTCCCGCACCCCAAGGAACCAACTCGCCGTAGAGCCTGACGGCGACCAGCACAGACAGAGCAGAAAGCCCCATTGTCTTCAGGACGCTTCGTCTCGCTGTCATGTCGAGCCCGCCGAACGGCTTGGCCGCTGCAGCCGCGAGCGCCGTTGCGGCGCTCGCCGACTGCAGCGGCAAGTGGGGCAGTAGTCTACCGCCCGGTGATGATCACCCGGTCGAGGGCGCCCGACCAAGACCTGATGTAGACAACGCTCCCCGGCTTGCTGCCTCGCAGGTCTGGCTCCTCGGTCGCTGCCAGGATGCTGGAGCCGCTCCACTTGCCGTCGAATGTCCAGTCCTCGATGAGCGTCTCATCAGCCATCAAGGATTGGATGAACTTGATCGGGTCGCTCTCGGGCCATTGATCAGGAAGCGGCCAGCAGAAGTGCGTGTGGAACATGCCGAAGCCAACCGTGATCTGCTCGTGATCGCTACTGATCCAAAACCGGCAGTCCTGTCGCTCCGGTCCCGGCTCGAGATCAATCAGAAGCCAGCCTTTCTCTGCGCGGGCGTGGTCGCGGAGGTCGGGAACAGCTGCGAACAGTGCGTCAGCGAAAGACCGCGAGAAGTCATCAAGGCCGTCCATTGCCCGCCACCCTACCTGCCCAACGTCCTTGCCCATCAGGCGCGAGCGCCGCTGCGGCGCTCGCCGGCTCCAAGGGCTTGTCGGGCGGAGCTTACCAACTGGCTAGCCGGGAAGGCGCGTAGCCCCGTGAACGATGGCCAGGAGCTCTCGCGCATCGACGCCCAGCCGCTGGTGGACTGCCAACGGATGATCGGTTGGCTCCAGCTGCACGCTCGGGCGGAGACCGACGGCACGTTGGTGGACAATCGTCTTGAGGTACATCGAGTCCGGATAGCCAGGTATCGCAGTGCACAGCCACCCGAAGTACGGACCGCGAGCAGCTCGGTTGGGATCGTCCCATAGCTCCTGCATCTCCTTGAAGCTCCGCTCGCTCAGCGAGACCCAAACGCCCCAGGAGTACTCCGCCGCAGTGTCACGCACTGGGACAAGGAGGTTGGCGGCGACGAAGTACGCAGTCTCGCGCGGGGTCCGAACCACGCACTGATCTCGAGTGAGCGAGGACGCGGCTCGTTCCTCGTCGCTGAGCATTGCCCACTGAGCAGGCTCATGCGCAACGAGCGACATTTGGTCCAAGTCGTGCTCGACTCCGCACTCGCTACAGAAGACACGCATGTGCTACCGCCCAACGTCTTCGACCTCGAGCCGCGATCGCCACCGCGGCGCTCGTCGGCTCCTGCGTCGAGGCAGGCATCATGGCAGCAGTTCCGACTGCCTCACGTAGAGGTCACCACCATCCAAAGCCTCCAAATGGTAAAGCGGGTCGGCACCGGCGGAGTAGATGCTGACAAGCTCGCCGCGCATGCCCGCGTGCGCACCCCGCCGCACGACGACGTCCTGAAGCATCGAAAAGCACACGCCAGGGAGCTTCTCGCCCAGAATCCAACGATTCTGAGTCGCAGCGTCGATGTCGACCTCGGGGCGATGCATGCTGACGTCTTGGTCGAACAGGCGCGAGCCGCGATGCGATGGCTTCATCCCTCGCGGTTGGGTTCCTCGCTGCTCGCCGCCTGCATCGAGTAGTCAGTCCGCAGGCGGAGAGTCCAGCCGCTCAAGTCTCTCCAGTACTTTCTCCGCCTTCACCAGCGCCCGCTCTTGGCGCGGAATGAAGACGTTGCGCACCCAGTCCTTGTGGGGCGGCAACTCGCGGTCGCCTCGCAACTTCACGTCGAACAGCGGCCTGAATCCATGCCAATCGGCATACTGGCTGCTCTCGAGATACTCGCGTCCCCGCACCAGCGACGCCTCGATCGACTTGATCCGATCGAGCACACGCTTCGCCTTCGCGCTCTGTGAGTTCATGGATCGTCGGGCCAACGTCTTTGCCGCTCAGGCGCGAGCGCCGCTTGGGGCGCTCACCGGCTGCATGAGCTTGTTGGGCAGACATCCTACTCGCACAGGTGACGCCGCGCTGCGTGGACGCGTCGCTCATCTTGGGCCCCTCCCGAAACAGGGGCGGGCCCGCGGATCGAGGTCGGGTATCAAGGTCTGGCTCGTCTTGGAGTCGAGCAGCGCGATCTTGATCGCGAGCATGGGCCTTCGACGACCCGGCTGGCTGTTGTGCTCCGTGAAGCGAGGCGCAGCTCCCTCCGCGGGCCACCCCCAGTAGACCACCAGATCATCCGGCATCGCCGCGATGGCTCCCTGTGCGTCGCCTGGCCACTGCACCGGCTTGGACTCGCCCGTCGCCATGTCGACCCGACTCCAGGCCAGCTCCGACCGGCTGATCCAGCCACCGACCAACACCGACTTGCCGTCTGACGCCACCACTGGAAGCCAGCCGACGTGCAGGAACACGCTCCGCCCCGCGTCCATGTCGAACACATAGACGGCCGGCACCTCGTCCCACGATCTCAAGAAGTCGCCGCACCTCTCCAGACCCGCCGCAGCACGGGGCAGTTCGCCGCGAGCGACGAGCTTCGCGTAGCACAGCCGCTTGCCGTCCGGGAACCAGGACATCGGTTGATCGATCGCAGACCGGATCGTGGTGATCTGCGTCTTCTTGACGACGTCCCAGACTTCGATCGACCCGGCGTTCCACAACAGCTCCGGCATCTGCCTGGGGGTCAGGCCGCTCAGAAACGCGACCTGGCCACCGGACGGGGCGAGTGCTTGATGGGAACCGATCTCGCCACGCCCGGCGGCGGAACCGGCCCACATCGCGCTGCCGGTCCGCTCGAAGATGCGTACATCACCGGTGCCGTCGATGTGGACCGTCTTCAGCAGGTGTCTTCGCTCCTTCTCGTTGGCCACGAAGAAGTGATCCTCGATGTAGGCAATCCGCCCCTCGGCATCCGGCCCGCTGAGCGCGTGCACCGTCGTGAACACCTCGACGCCCTCGGCAGCCCGTGGACGCACGACGGAACGGCGCATCTCGGGAAGGGACAACGCCGCGATCTCGCCGCGCGGCGCGGTCCACACGATGTGTCCACTGACCCCGGAAGCCAGTTGCTTCGCAGCGGGCGCAGCGACAGTCGGAACCTGCGAAGAGCACGCCCCGCAGCCAATCGTGGCGATCCAGATCGTCAGGGAAGCCATCGATTGCATGACGAACTGCTCGGAGCCTCGCAGAAGAGGGCAGTCTACTGCCTACTGACCAGCAACGCCCTTGAAGTCACCAGGGTGGTCCAGGGCGTAGAGGAAGATGCAGGTGAAGATCTCGTTGTCGCACGCCCAGAATCTTGGACTCAGCTCCTCGAGTCGCTTCCACAACCCGTCGGACATTGCGGCTTGCCGCCCAGCCAGTGTCGGTGCTGGCCCGGCTGCGCCGAAGGCCTGATCCGCGTCGCGCATCACCTGGGCGGCCACCTTGGCACCTATCGCTTCATACACACGCCTGCGGTCGGCGAACTGCTTGTCATCGAAGCTGAGGTAGCAGGCACTGAGCCCCGAGTTGGAGACCCAGTTGTACGAGTAGCCCGCAATCCAGGCGAACCACTGCGGCTCAGTCAGTGGACGGTCACCCGCGTGAAAGAGCTTGTAGGCAGTATCCAGGGGATCGCCGAGCCCAGCCATCTGGCAGAGCGCGGCTGCTGCGCAGGCCGAAGCAGCGGTAAATGGACCATGAGCCACCGCGTCGAGAGCTGCTCGAACATCCTGGTCTGGACAATCCGGGCAGGCTCCACGAACGGCAGCCAACAGCTCGGCTCCGTTGATGTACCCTTTGTCCCATCGCTCGATGAACGCCCGAGCCTCTTGCTGATGAATGGAATCCATGCTCGGTGAACTCTTGAGACCCTCGCATGCAGCAAGGAGTGCGAGCAGCGGGATCAAGGCTGTGAACGGGCGACGGAATGCCATGCAACGAGATATGCCCAACGTCTTCGGCACTCAGCCGCGATGGCCCGCTTGGGGGCGATCGTCGGCTACTGTGCCTTGTTGGGCGGTGAGAGAGGCCCCGAGCTTGAGCGCATCAGACCGGTGCCGTTGCGCGATCGAGTAGACACTCAACAGGGGCATCATGAACAACAAAGTTATGGTGTCACTGACTCGGTCCAGCCACGGCAGGGTCACCAGACCATCAACCAGCTCCATGCCAACCCAGGAATAGAAGAGCACGCCGATCCACCCTGACGGTATCTCGAGAGGCCAGCCCCGATGCCGCAGGACCCAGTCGGCGAGGTTGGTGATCGCCGCCAGAATCGAAAGCAAGGTCCACACCGTCGTGACTGTGTCCATCGAGCCTCGGGGTTGGCCATCCGCCCAACGTCTTTGACGCTCAGCCGCGAGCGCCGCTTGGGGCGCCCGCCGGATCCTGTGCCTTGTTGGGCGGTGACCATACTACGGCGACTCAAACTCGGGAATGCCCCGAAGACGAAGCTCGACGAGAGCAATCGGACTGAAGAGAGTGTCCACCAGAGTCACCGTCCCGAGGTCGCGATCGGTCGGAGGCACATTGCCGAACGATCGCACGCGAACGATGTGGTAGGTGCGCGATTCGCCACCATCGCAGAGCACGATCTGCGTGAAGTAGATCAGCATTCCGCTGCCGCGCGCGACAGCGTAGCCAAGCAGGTAGAGGAGCAACAGAGCCCCGAGCCAGATGCCAACCTTGAGAATCCACCGATGCATCTCATCCTCCCAACGCCTGAACACCAAGTTGCGGGCGCTGCGCCCGTCAAGTTCCGTTGTGCGTTAGACGGCCTACGTACATTGCCAGAGCAATGCGCTGACTCGACAGGCAGCACACCAGAAACCGTAACAGATACCACCGCTGCCCCACATCCACTCGCCATCCTCCTGAGTGGGTAGCTCGGAACCGAGTTGAAAGGCGAAATGCATGATGCGATGACAGGAAGGGCAAGTCGGATACTCGGCAGACTGGATCCATGTTGGGTATCCGCCGAAACGGTTGAGGTTCTCGCGATCGTTCGAGAGGGCCCAATCCTGCCAACACCAGCGCGATGGAGTGGCAGCGAGTCGAATCGCGCACTCTTTGATGGCCACAGCTGGGAACTGAGGGCTCGTTTTGCCGGAATCTAGAGGCTGAGCGAGACCATCTCTCCCGTGGGAATAGTAGAGGACCTGGCGTTCCCACCCGAGACACGAGAGGCAAGTGGCAAAGGACACCGGTGTCGCGGCGCTGGCCATGGCAGTCGAGCTGCCCGCAACAGTAATGAGGTGATGCAGCGTGCCCGAGCAAAGGCTGCAGATGCCGACGGCAATGCCGCCGAAGCGACAAGAACCGGAATCACCCGCCAGAAGCCATGTCGGATGCAGAGACCTGTCGCTCCAAGCTGGTCGGGCGTTGGCAAAGTAGTCGGTGGGAAACCTCATATGCAAAGGCGATGGAGCGAATAGCGCCTTCGTTGGTGTCTCAAAACCGACCTCGCGGAGACAGGATTCCAAGGGATGCCGCAGGCCCACTGAAGCGGCTGCGTCGATAGCGTATTGGAGAGCCGGTGCGTGACGGGTTTCCAGAAGACAGCGCCAAGCCTTCAGACGGCCGACGGGGTCAGCAGTACGCATGGCTTCATTTAGCGGGGGGAGTGCCAGCGCACCGGAATCGCGCCAAGGCCAATTCTCGTAGTACGTATTCGCATTTGGCGCCAGGGCGAATAGTTGCACGAGATGCGGGTGGAGAAGCCGCGGGAATTGAAGGCTGGCGTACGCGATAACTGAGGACGCTGCTTCTTCTGTGGGGGTGACTGCTAGGCGCTGCAGGGCGAGCGAGATGAGTTGATTGAACGCTCGCTCTGACACGTGACTCAGTGTGAGGTCGAAGAAAGTCCCACCTTGGGGAACCTGGCTCAGGGCGTCCTCAGCGAATCCGTTTGCCGCATCAGGCTCACGTCTCAGTATTTCAATGAGACGCTCGAAAGGTCTAGCCGCCCACCGCTTCGCGGCGAAGTCCGACAATAGTGTATTCTTCATGGGTGCCCCTTTGGCCCGTCTAGCGTTCTTGACCTTGCGCCGTAAGCGCCGCTGCGGCGCTCGTCGGTCTGCATGGCCTTGTTGAACCGTCACGCCCCAGTGTCAGAGCAGGGCTCGGCAGCCACCTGATGATCATCCTCGTAGACTACATACCCAGGCCGTCGAGTGCGCAGCATGTCGACTTGAATTCCGTGGCGCTCGAGGATGTCAGCCAGTAGTCGCATCTGGCGAATGTGCTCGGCGGCTGCGTCCTTGAACCAACTGAGGGCGACGTCCTTGGCCCGAGGCCTCGTCGATCGCGCAAGGCGACCCGGCTTGGGGGAGATGCTCGCCGAACCAGTCTCGCACCCGCTGGTAGTCAAGACTGTCCGAGGGGTCCAGCTTGCCAGCCCTGCTCAAATCCGCGAGGGCGTGGAACAGGCCCTGCTTGCGTCCCGAGTCAAGGTCGAGCTTGTGAATGACGAAGCGAACGAATCCCCGCGGCATCGATCGGTCCAACGTCTTTGACCTTGAGCCGCGGGCGCCGCTGCGGCGCTCGCCGGCTCCTGCGCCTAGTTGGACGCCCCTCGTGGGGCGTCACCGGGTCCCTTGTAGCGAGTATTGGGCTTGATGCCATGGGGGCTTGTCCATCCGCACGCCAGGTAAGAGTGGACGTACTGATCAAACTCAGACTCCTCATCGAACGAGTAGCCGCGACCACCGAGGTCGTCGAGCAACTCCGTCATGATCTCGACCGGACCTGACTCGCGATACGTCACCTCCACAACGCGCCAGCCGAAGTAGTCACCGATCTCGCTGTTGCTCAGCTTAAGCCACTCGCCAACCCGAGGCACCGCAGGAAGGCGCATAGCCTTTTCCAGGTGCACCCATCGAGTCTTGCTCGCGAAGTAAATGCTGACGCTCAGGTCGATCAAGGCAGGCGCGTCCAACGTCTCTCACGCTCAGCCGTGGGCCGCGCGCGGGTGTCGCTTGATCTCGCGGATGCGTGATCGCGCGGTCCGTCGGCTGCTGCGTGGATTTAGGCGCCATGGAATCAGCTCTTGCCGTCTACGGCAACGGCATAGCAGTCTCGATGCTTTTCGCGAATCGCAGCCCACAGCCTGGCCTGATCACCATCCATGTCTTCACCAAGCGGTTCGATGGGGCAGGCTGCCTCGCCATCTGGTGTGATGATCGCATCTGGAGCGAACCTCCACCCGAGGAAGTGCAACTGGCCGTCCGGTGTAACTACGCAACCCGGGGCGAGGTCAGTGGGCAGGTCACGCACCAAGCAGAGGTTGTCGCGCACCTCGCCCCCAAGGTGATCGGTCTCGTTGATCATTACGTCAGCCCGTCCGGCGAAGATGCGATCCCACCTACCCCCGATCTTTGTGTACTCGAAGCGCATCTCGTCCCCGACCGGATCACCGCAGTGACCGACCAGCAGATCCCATACCTGGTTCACGACACTCGTGCCCAGGTACGGGATCAGCACCAGGACAAGCTGATGGGCCATCGGAAGCGCGCCTGACGTCTTTGGCGGTCAGCCGCGAGCGCCGATTGGGGCGCTCGGCGGCTTCGTGGGCTTGTTGGCCAGGCGCTGCGTGCGAAGGCGATTCCGCCTCGACAACGTCAGGACAAGCCACACCGCGGTGAAGGCCAGTCCAACTGCAGCGTAGGGCCAGTGTGAGGTGCCCTGAATGTAGGCGGCGGGCGCAACCACGAGCGCGAACAGGAAGCAGATCCATGCTTCCACTCGACGGTCCTTGTCGCGCGCCTTCACCTCATCCGAGATCGCCGTCCTAAACCTGTTGATCGCTGACATAAGGCCTCCGCTCTGGCCAACGTCTCTGACCTTGAGCCGCGAGCGACGCTGCGGCGCTCGTCGGCTCCAAGGTCCTGTTAGCCGATGATACCCAGCCTCAGCCTGAGGGTCTCCACCAAATCTCCAACCCCCTTCACAGCGTGCACCGCCTCGTAGATGGCGTCCCCCAAGTCTCCCTTTAGTGCAAACACCACGGCTGATCCGGCGCGGGCCGACCGGAAGTAGGGTAGCCACTCACTCTCGCCAGCGCCCGCGGCAACCAGCTCGGAGTAGCGATCGTCCCATCGCGCAACCTGCGCCGCGATCTCAGAGCAAGACTGGGAACTCGCTCCCCGGTGACGCCAGTCGGACAGCGCGCCATCAAGCACTCCCTGTGCAAGCG
>VYME01000434.1_pt1 | contig 14291 bp, 8 predicted proteins | sample 5115281 | NCBI WGS metagenome assembly VYME01 (sample SAMN12291780, study PRJNA351875) | freshwater metagenome | isolation source: freshwater lake | place: USA: Michigan, Wintergreen Lake | collected 2013-08-08
CCGACCAGCGCCTGGCCACGCACGGCGTGCGCTTCCGTTCGAACGGCGGCTTCTGTGCGGTGGTCGTGCACGGCGGCGCGACGCCGAGCGTGCCGAACATCTTCGGCGGCACGACGCCGACCGGAACACTTGCCTACGCGCAGCCGGTGACGATCGAGTTCTTCGATCCGGCCGACACGACCAAGCCGGCGGTGACCGACTTCTTCCGCGTGCGCGGCGATCTGTCGGCGCTCGGCACCGGCACTGGCACCGTGCAGGCGTTCGCGGTCGACGGGCGCTTGCTCGGTGCGCAGACGCTGCCGGACGTGGCGCCCGGCATGACGTTCACGCTGGCGTTCGCGGCGCCGGGCATGCACCGGCTCGTGCTGACGCAGACCAGCGGCACGGTCGGCTGGGACAACGTCGAGTTCGCGCCGCTGCGCCGCGCTGCCCGCTACGAGGCCTACGGTGCGGGTTGTGCTGGAACGACCGGTACGCCGACGCTGGCGGCGGCTGCGGCGTCGCTGCCGCTGCCCGGCACGACGTTCACGGCGACGGTGGCCGGCGCGCCGCTCGGCGTCGCGGTGATGGTGTCCGGGCTGTCGTCGACGAGCTACGCAGGACTGCCGTTGCCGCTGCCGCTCGATGGTCTCGGCATGCTCGGCTGCGTGCTGCTGGCCGAGCCGCTGCTGACCGATCTGCTCGTCGGCAGTGGTGCGACCTTGGACTGGTCGTTGGCGCTGCCCGCGGGCCCGGCGTTGCTCGGCGCCACGTTCTTCCAGCAGGCGCTGGTGCTCGATCCAGCCGCGAACACGTTCGGCTTCGTCGCCAGCAACGGTGCGGCGGCGACGATCGGTTCGTGAGTCAGGAACGCATCGCGGCTGGCTTCGCGCGGCACCGCCAGCATCAGCGCCGTTCCTGCGGTGGCTGGTCGACGTAGATCGGCTTCATCTGGACTCGGAGTTCGGTCGGCCGGCCGTCGACGACCACCAAGGCCTGCTCCTGCCGCGCGTAGCCGGCCTTGGTGACCCGGAGCGTGTAGGTGCCGTGCGGCTGCCGGAGGCGGAAGCCGCCCGTCTTCGAAGTCACGGTGGCAGCGCCCGTCTCGACGACTTCGATCCGCGCGTCCGCGAGCGGCGTGTCGAAGTCGGCGTCCAGCACGACGCCGTGGACTGGCTCGCCCTGGGCGTCCTGGTCATCGTCCGGAGCAGGGAGAACCATCGGGATGCGCAGCCACGTGCGCACCGGTTCGCCGTCGCTGACCCCTGGTTCGAACCGCCACCTGGCGACGGCGGCGAGTGCCAGTTGGTCGAAGCGGGAGTCGGAGCTGCTCTCCAGCTGCGCGTCGACCACGTTCCCCTTCTCGTCGACCAGGAACAACACGACGAGCTTCGCCGGTTCGCACTCGCGCAGTTCGGGGGGGAGCAGGGGGTGCGGCTGGAACAGCGGTCGCGGCCGGCGATTCGAATCGACCGAGACGTCGGTGGCGCCACCGAGCTTGGCTTCGTCGATCACGCGCATCAGCACCGCCGCTTGCACCCCCTTGGCGCAGACGATTTTCACTCGGCGGGGTCCGCCATGAGCGAAACGGGCGACCACCGTGCGCACGCCGCTCACGCCGATCCCCTTGCCGGCGTACTTCACTTCGCCGTTCGCGTCGATGGCCAGCTCGATCGGTCGATCCTGTGCGACCGGTTCCGCTGGCTGCGGGGCCACGTCGTTCGCCTCGGCCACCGGTTGCGCCGGGTCCTCCTTCGCGGCATCGACCGTCGCGCAGCCCAGGCCGACCAGCAGGACGAGGCTGGCTGCGGCCCAGCGCAGTCTGGGCCCGACGCGCGAACGATCCATGTCGGGTCGGAGGAGGGATTGCACGCGCGCTGCGAGCTGCGAAGTGGAGGTCATGGCAAGGGTGGGGAGGTGGTGTCGGTGCGAGGCGCGGACCTGCCGGGCGACCGCCACGAGGGCGGCGGCGTAGTTCGGTGCGTTCGCGTCCGACTCCGCGCCGAGCGCCCGGTCGTCGCAGGCCTGTTCGCGGGCCAGGGCGACCCGGCGATCGAGCAGCCAGACCAGCGGATGCATCCACCAGAGCGCGCGTGCCAGCCGGCAGGCGAGTGCTGTGCGTACGTCGCCGCGTTCGATGTGGGCGAGTTCGTGCGCGATCACCGCGCGCTGCTGCGCCAGCGGCCAGTCGAGGAACGTCGGCGGCAACACGATGCGCGGCCGGAGCAAGCCGGCCACCACGGGCTGCGCGGTCGCGGTGGTCACCTGGACCGGAATTCGGGCCGGCAGACCAAGGCGGCAGCGCAGCGGCTCAGGCAGTGGCGTGGCCGACGCGCCGAACAGACGGTGCATGGCGACCAGGTGACCGAGGGCGGTGAACGCCACCAGCAGCAGCGCGCCCGCGCCCCACAGCAGGAGCAGCCACCCGGCCAACGAGGGCCACGCCGGAGCTGGGTGCCGCGTCGACGACGGATCCGCCGGCATGGCCAGGGCATCGTCGCCGCCGGGCATCGCGAGATTCGCCGTGCTTGGCTCGGCGGCGAAGGCGGGCGGGAGCAGGCCGATCGACAGACCGCTCGCCGCGAGCAGCGGGATCAGGCCGATCGCGACGAGGAACCAACGTCCGACGACTTCGCGGGCCTCGGCGCTGCGGCGGCGCAGCGCCGCCAGCACGGCCAGGGCCACGACGGCCAGCACGGTCGCGCGAGCGATCGCAGCCAACAGCGCGCCGAGTTCGAGTTCGTGCAGCCAGGTCGTCATCGCGCCTGCTCCCGTCGTTGCTCGATGAGTTTCGCCAGGCGATCGAGCTGCTCGTCGTCGAGCTTCTCCGGATCGTCGAGCAGGGACGCGACCGCCTGTTCGACCGAACCGCCGAAGAACGTGCGCAGCAGCCGGCGGAGCGCGTTCTGTTTGGCGCGGCCGCGCGGGGTGACCGGGGTCCAGCTCGTGCGACCGGCCCGGGTCCCCTTGCGCAGCAACTTCTTCTGCTCGAGGCGCGCGAGCATGGTGCGAACGGCGCCGTCCGTGGGCGGATCGGGCAGGCGTTCGACGAGGTCGCGCACGGTCACGGCGGACAGCTCGTAGACCAGGTCCATGATCTGTCGCTCGCGTCGGCTCAGTCCGTCGTTCTCGGTCATGTCGGTGGCGCTCCTTGCCGCTACATCTGTAGCGGTGGAGATGCCGACCGTCAACCGGCGGCGGGGCCGTGGCCAGGAGACCCTCCGCCAGCCTGGGCGCGGCGGAACGAGAACTCATCGCGCACGCGAGGCGATGGCGTGCGCCGCTGGCGCCAGAAGCTGCGCTGGCCCCGTTCGGCCGCCGCCGCGTTCTTCAGCGGCGAACCGGCGCGACCGCCGTGCCCGCGAACGGCAGCGCCGTGCCCTTCCCGTCGAGCACCGGCCCGAGCTCGTAGACGTTGGTGTAGCCGTAGGTCGCCAGTGCGATGTAGGTCGAGATGTTCAGCGAGGCCGCCGGCAGCTTGCTCGGGAACGCCTGCGGTTCGTCGACGAAGTTGTTGTTGCAGTAGATCAGCACCGGCGTCGTCTTGGTCGGGATCACCTTGGCCAGCGCTTCGGCGGTGAAGTCCGTGAACGGCAGGCTGACCGCGCCTTCGACGTGGCGCAGTGCGTACTTGTCGGCGCTGCGCGCATCGAGCAGCACCGTGCCGGGCTCGGCCATCTTCTGCGCGAACTCCGGAACCTCGAGCCGGCGGCTCGCCCGCAGCGCCTCGGTCTGCTGCGCGAGTTCGAGGAAGCCCGGGTAGTCGATCTGCGGGTTCGGAATCGCGGCGGGCGGGTGCTGCGCCGCGGCGGGATCCTGCGGGGCGACGGTGAAGAAGGTCGTGACGGCGAGGCCGGCGAGTGCCAGGACGATGAGCGGGTTCATGGCAAGCAGTGCTCCTTGCCTACATGGTGGCCCGAGTACGGCTCGCCTCGGTAAGGTCCTCGTCAGCGATCTTGGCCTACGCCGCTGTCGTACAATGGCTTAAGCCGCATTTCCTGCCGCAGGCAGCTTCGGTAATTTGGACTTGTAGAAGAGTCCAAATGCACCGATATTCAGGCCTGTGAACGAGACCAAGGGTCCTAGCGATCTGGTGCTGGAACGGGTCGTCGCCGAGCAGCACGACCGGCCACTGCCGCCCTTGGTTCGGCGGGAGGTTCGGCTCCCGGAGGTCGCGGGCAAGGCGGATGCCCTGATCGGGATGCGGCGCAGTGGCAAGACCTACTGCTTGCTCTCTGCCATCCAGGACCTGCTCGCAGCGGGCGTGTCGCGCTCGCGCATCCTCTACCTGAACCTCGAAGACGATCGCCTGGGCACGGCGGACCTCGGCACCCTCGATCGTGCGCTGGAGATCTTCTTCCGGCGCGATCCGGCGGCTCGCGCGCAGGGCAGCTGGATCTTCCTCGACGAGATCCAGGCGATCGACGGTTGGGAGCGGTTCGCGCGGCGTCTGCTGGACACCGAGCAGGTGCGGTTGTTCGTCACCGGCTCGTCCGCCCGCCAACTGTCCACCGAGGTCGCCACCGCGTTCCGCGGTCGCAGCGTGACTGTCGAAGTGCTGCCGTTCGGGCCGCGCGAGGCGGCGACCGCCGACGGCATCGACTGGCACGTGGCGTCATGGCCGCCGGGGGCGGCGCAGCGTTCGCAGTTGGACGCCTTCGTCCTCGACTACCTCCAGCGCGGCGGGTTCCCGGCGGTGCGCTCGGCCGCTGCGTACGACCGTGTGCAGATGCTGCAGGAATACGTCGATCTGGTCGTGCTCCGCGATGTCGGCGAACGCCACGCGGCGACGAACCTGCAGGCGCTGCGCAGTCTGGTCGCGGCGCTGTTCGCCGCCAACGCCAATGGCTTCAGCGTGAGCCGCCTGCATGGGGCGCTGCTCAGCCAGGGACTCGCCGTCGGCAAGGCGACCCTGCTCGCCTACCTCGGCCATCTGGTGGACGCCTACCTGTTCTTCCTGGTGCCGCTGCGCACACGATCGGCCCGGCAGCGCACGGTCAACGCGCGCAAGGTCTACGCCGTCGATCCCGGCCTGGCCGCGGCCATGTACGCCGCCGGTGCGGTGAACCGCGGCGCGCAGCTCGAGAACGCCGTCTATCTCGAACTGCGCCGTCGCTACGGCCGCCTGTCGGAGTCCGCCGTCACCTGGTTCAAGACGCCGTCGGGCAGCGAGGTCGACTTCGCCATCGACGATCCGGTGCGCGGTGGCCCGCCGAGCCTGATCCAGGTGTGCACGGACTTCGATGCGCCGTCGACGCGGCAGCGCGAGATCGCGGCGCTGGCGGAGGCGATGCACACGGTCTCTGCGCGCACGGGAACCATCGTCACGCTGACGGACGAAGGCAGCATCGCGGTCGACGCGGGCACGATCCGCGTCGTGCCCGCGCGCGAGTGGTTCTTTCGCGCGGACGGGCTCGAGCAGGACGGATTGCGCAGCTGAACGGCGAAGGTCCGGATCACCGACTCCTCGGTGCGGCGTTCTAGTTCTCGCGATCGTCCTCGTCGTCGTCGTCGTCCGGCGCGCACGGCATGCCGCCCTTGCTCTTCACGCCGGCATCCTTCGCGTGCACGTAGGTCGGATCGCCGCGCCGCGGCCCGCGACCGTTCGCCGCGGCGCGCTTCGCATCCATCGCCACCTTCGGCGGATTGGCCGGGATCAGGCACTGCGGGCCCGAACCGATCAGGTCCTTGCGGCCGGCTTCGACCAGCGCCTTGTGCACGACGAACCAGTTCTCCGGCTTGAAGTACTGCATCAGCGCGCGCTGCACTTCGCGGTCCTTCAGCTTCTTCACCGTCTCGACCGGCTGCATCGTCATCGGGTCGAGGCCGGTCCAGTACATGCACGTCGCGATGTCCATCGGGGCCGGGATGAAGTCCTGCACCTGGCGCGGCTTGTAGCCCCGCGCCTTCAGGAACACCGCCAGCTCGATCATCTCGTGCACGCCAGAGCCCGGGTGCGAGGCGATGAAGTACGGGATCAGGTACTGCTCCTTGCCGGCGCGTTCGCTCGCCGCCGCGAACTTCTCCGCGAACTCGTCGAACGTCGACGTCGCCGGCTTCTTCATCAAGCCGAGCACCTTCTCGCTGGTGTGCTCGGGGGCCACCTTGAGCTGGCCGCCGACGTGGTGGCGCGCCATGTCCTCGAGGTACTCGTCGTCGAAGCGCGCGAGGTCCATGCGGATGCCCGAGGCGACGCGCACGCTCTTCACGCCCGGCGTCTCGCGCACCTGCTTCAGCAGGTCCTTGGTCGGGCCGTGGTCGACGCCGAGCAGCTTGCAGACGGTCGGATGCACGCACGACAAGCGCCGGCACTTCGCCTCGACGTCGGGGCGCGTGCAGCGCATCTGGTACATGTTCGCGGTCGGGCCGCCGACGTCGCTGATGTGGCCCTTGAACTCGGGGTCGGCGGCCATCTGCCGCACTTCCTTCAGGATCGACTGCTGGCTCCGGCTCTGGATCGCGCGCCCTTGGTGCATCGTGATCGAACAGAACGTGCAGCCGCCGAAGCACCCGCGCATCGTCGTCACGCTGTCCTTGATCATCGTGTGCGCCGGGATCGCTTCGCCCTGGTAGCGCGGGTGCGGCTTGCGCGTGTAGGGCAGGTCGTAGATGCGGTCCATGCCGCCTTCGTCGAGCGCCAGTGCTGGCGGATTGACGACCAGCAGGCGATCGCCGTGCTTCTGCACGAGGCGGCGGCCGTTCTTCGGGTTGGTCTCGTGGTGGATCAGCCGCGTCGCCGTGGCGAACGCGACCTTGTCGTTGGTCACCGCTTCGAAGCTCGGCAGTTCGATCGTCTGGTTGTCGCACGCGGCGTCGTGCCACTCGTGCGCCGGCAGCGTCTCCTTCGACCCCAGAAAGTAGGCGACGCCGCGCAGGTCGCGGCAGTCCTGGATCCGCTTGCCGGCGGCGAGGCGCTTGCAGATCTCGACCAGCACGCGCTCGCCCATGCCGTAGCCGACGAGGTCGGCCTTCGACGTCACCAGGATCGACGGCCGCACGGTCTCCGACCAGTAGTCGAAGTGGGCGACGCGGCGCAGCGACGCTTCGACGCCGCCGGCCAGCACCGGCACGTCCTTGAACGCTTCGCGGCAGCGCTGCGCGTAGACGTTGGTCGCGCGGTCGGGGCGCAGTTCGATGCGACCACCGGGCGAATAGGCGTCGTCGTTGCGCCGCTTCTTGTTCGCCGTGTAGTGGTTGATCATCGAGTCCATGTTGCCGGCGCTCACTGCGAAGCAGAGGCGCGGGCGACCGAACTGGCGGAACGCGTCGGCGGTCTGCCACGCGGGCTGCGGCAGGATGGCGACGCGGAAGCCTTCGGCTTCGAGCACGCGGCCGAGCAGGGCGGCGGCGAACGACGGGTGGTCGATGTAGGCGTCACCGCTGACGAAGACGACGTCGACTTCGTTCCAGCCGCGCGCGCGCATCTCGGCGGCGGTGGTGGGCAGGAACGCGCTCGCGGGCGGGGGGCTGCAGGGGCTCGGGGCGTGGGCCATCGGGGGCGAGGATGGTAGCGGATCGGCCGCGTGGTGCGGGCGGCGAGGTGGCGAGGGGGCGCGGGCGTGCTGTTCGCAGTCCCATGGCAACCTGGATTCGTCGGCGGGGCGAGGCCTCCGTCGTGCGGCTTCGCATCGTGGCAACGGAGTCGTCGGCAGCCAGCGGGAGGTGTGCTTTGGCCCATGCCAAAGTCCGCTGCGCGCGGGCAGGCAAGGTTCCTCGGCGACTCCTCGTGCCTTCGGTTGACGGTTCGTGCTCGCGGGCCTTCGCTTGGCCGAACCCGAGCCCTGGCCGTCGATCGACGGCGGGGCGTTCTCGCTGCAACCCTGCGCATGACTGCGTTCGCCACGACCTCACGACCTTCTCGCCATCCGTTGTTCGCCGCCGGTGTCGCCGCGGCGGCGTGCCTCTCGCCTGGACTCGCCGCGCAGAACGGCTGGCAGCTGATTCCGGCGGTGGCGGGGCAAGCGCGGCCGGCCGCGCGTGGCTACCACGGCCTCGCCTACGACGAAGGGAACGCGCGCACCGTGCTGTTCGGCGGGTTCGGCGCCGGCGGCGCCTACTTCGGCGACACCTGGCTGTGGGACGGCAGCACGTGGACCAACGCGGCGCCGGCCACGGCACCGGCCGCGCGCCTTGGCCATGGCCTCGTGTACGACCGCGCGCGCGGCCGCGTCGTGCTGTTCGGCGGCGGCGTCGGTGGCGGCAGTGGCGTCGACGTCGACGAGACGTGGGAATGGGATGGCGTCGTCTGGACGCTGCGGCAGCCGCTGGTGCGGCCGCCGGCGCGGCGTGGCGTCACCATGGGCTACGACCCGACGCGCGCGGTGACGGTGCTGTTCGGCGGTGGCCTCGGTTTCAGCCTGACGCCGCAGCTCGGCGACACCTGGGAATGGGACGGTACGCAGTGGACGGCGGTGACGACGCCGGTGTCGCCGCCGCCGCGCGTCGCCGCCTGCCTCGTCGGCGATGCCGCCCGCGGCACGATGGTGCTCACCGGCGGTTGGTTCGGTGCGGCGCTCGGCACGCCGTCGGACACCTGGACGTTCGACGGCTCGACGTGGACGCAGCGGTTTCCCGCGACGGTGCCACCCGGCCGCATGGGCGTCGGCGGCGCCTACGACGAGGTGACGCGCACGGTGCTGACCTACGGCGGACAGCGCCTGCAGTCCGGAGTCACCTACTGGAACACGACGTGGGTGTGGGACGGCGTCGATTGGCGCCAGGACCCGCGCACGCCGACGCCGCCGGCGCAGTTGCCGTTCACGCTCGCCTACGACCGGGCGCGTGCGCGCATCGTGAAGTTCGGTGGCTTCGCCGGCACGTTCGACCAGAGTCACTACGAGTACTCGGTGGGCGGGCTGGCGACGTTCGAAGATCGTGGTGGCGGCTGTGCTGGGCCGAGTGGTGTGCCGAGCCTCGCGCCGAGCGGTGGCGGTTGGCCGGTGCTCGGCACCACGTTCGGCCTCGCGGTCGCCTACGGCGCCAGTGCTGGCCTCGCGGTGCTCGCGATCGGTGCCAGCGATCAGAACTGGCTCGGCATTGGCTTGCCGCTCGACCTCGCTGGCATTGGCCTGCCCGGCTGCGCGCTGGCGAACAGCGCCGAGGTGTTGACGCCGCTCGCACTGACGAACGGTTCCGGCGTCGCGCCGTGGACGCTGCCGTTGGTGCCGACGGCCGTCGGCCTGCCGTTCTTCGCGCAGGCCTTGGTGTTCGACGCCGCCGCCAATCCCGGTGGTGCGGTGCTGTCGGGCAGTGGCCGCGGCGTGTTCGGCGCCTTCTGAGCGGAGTGGTGGCCGATGGGCCGCCGATGCGCCGCTGCGGCGTCCTCTGGTGTGCCGGCACTACAGCGAGCCGATCACCATGGTCAGCCGGTTCGTGCTGGCGACGGCGAGCAGGCCGCCCGCGGCCGCGAACTCGACGGGCAGGACCTGCTGATGGAAGACCTGCCCCGCGAGCGTCGCCACGTTCGGGATCGCCAGCTGGGTCGCCACGCTGCCGGCGGTGGGGACCACGGCACCGAGCACGTCGGGCGTGGTCAGCAGGAAGCAGCCCGCGAGGCCTTGCGGCAGCAGCGACGGCAGCGGCAGCGACGACGTGCCGGTGCCGAGGATCGACAGCGCGAGCGAGCCCATCGGCATGCCGGTCGCGCGCGCCGTGAACGTGCCACCGAGCCACGGCAGGCTCGTCGCCGCGAGCGCCAGCGGCCCCGCGGTGCTCGCACAGCCGGAGCCGAACGCAATCGCGGTGGCGGGGCAGCTAGTCGTCAGCTCCGCGAAGTAGGCGGAGACGTTGCCGTCGACGAGCGTGAAGGTGCCGCCGACGAGCAGGTTGCCGTTCGCGCGCGTGGCGAGGGCGAGGACCGACGGCAGGGTCCCCGAGAGCGTCGAACCCGGGGCGAGGGTCGACCACGTCGTGCCGTTCCAACGCTCGAGCGCGCCGGTGACGAGGTCGCCGTTGCCGAGGGTCGCGAGCGCCGTCCTGGTGTTGGCGGAGCTCGCGCCGAGCGAGGACCACGCGGTGCCGTTCCAGCGCGCGATCGGGACGCTGTTGCCCGCGATGAGGAACGACCCGGAGGCGACGATCTCCCCGGGCCGGACGAGCAGTGCGGCGAAGGGGGAACTGTTCACCAGCGGCAGGCCGCCGCCGAGCGGTTGCCACGCGCTGCCGTCCCAGCGCGCGACGTTCGGCGCGGCGATGCCGCCGGCGTGCGTGAACGTGCCGCCGACGACGAGGTCGCCGTTGGCGAGCACACCGGCGGTGGTGGCGCCGAGGGAGCCGGAAGGCAACGTGAGGCCGGTGCCGAGCGGCGACCACGCGGTGCCGTTCCATGTCGCCACGTGGTTCGCCGGCACGCCGCCTGCGAGCGTGAACTGGCCGGCGGCGACGACGTCACCGTTCGCGAGCTGCGCCAGGCACGCGATCGGGCCGTTGGTGCCCGCGGCGAGCGGCGACCACGCCGTGCCGTTCCAGCTCGCGATGCGGTTGGCCGGCGTGCCGCCGGCGCTGAGGAACGTGCCCGCCGCGACGACGTCGCCGTTCGGTCGGATCGTCAGCGCGCGCACCTGACCGTCGCCGATGCCGGCTCCGAGTGGAGACCACGTGCTGCCGCTGCGTCGTGCGATGCGGTTGGCGGCGACGCCGCCGAACGACGTGAACGCGCCGCCGACGAGCACGTCGCCGTTGTGCAGCGGCGCGATGGCCTGGACCAAGCCGTCGTTGCCGGACCCGAACGGTCCCCAGGTACTGCCGTTCCAGCGCGCGAGGTAGCGGCCCTCGCCGACGAACTGGGCGTTGGAGCCGCCGGCGGCGAGATCCCCGTTGGACAGCACGAGGAGTGCTCTGGTGTCGACCACACCGCCGAGCGGCGTCCAGGCGATGCCATCCCAGCGGGCGACGCCGAACGGCTGGCTGCCGAGGCCGGACAACCAGCCGCCGGCGAGCAGGTCGCCGTTCGGCATCACGACGAGGGCCTTCACCGGCCCCACGAGTCCCGATCCGACCCCTTGCCACGTGGTGCCGTCCCAGCGCGCCACCGGCACGCTCGGTCCAGCGCCGATCTGCAGCGCGCCACCGGCGATCACGTCGCCGTTCGGCAGCACCGCGATGGCCTGCGCGCGCCCGCGCAACGCGTTCGCCCCCGATCCGAGGTCCGACCACGCGGTGCCGTTCCAGCGCCGGACGGCGACCGCCGGGCTGGAGCCGGTGGGCCAGAACTCGCCGCCAGCGAGCACGTCCCCGTTCGGCAGCGTGCGCAGCGCCTCGACCCCGCCGTTCAGGCCGGTGCCCATGGCGGACCACGCGGTGCCGTTCCAGCGAGCGACGGCTTCGGCCACCACGCCGCCTGCGGCGCCGAAGCTGCCGCCGGCGACGAGGTCGCCGTTCGGCAACGCGGTCAAGGCGCGCACGACCGGAGGCTGCAGGCCACCGCCGAGCGGCGACGACCACGTGCTGCCGTTCCAACGCCGGAGGCCGTCGTTGCTGCCGCCGTACGGGCCGCCCGCGTAGAGGTCGCCGTTCGGCAGCGCGAGCAACGCGCCCACGCCATAGGGCAGGCCAGCGCCCATCGCCGTCCAGGTGCTGGTCGCCTCGTCCCAGCACGCGACACCGCGAGCCGGCGTGCTGCCCGCGACCTGGAACATGCCGCCGGCGACGAGGCGCTCCGGCAGTGGTCCGGGGCCGTCCGGATCCCACCGCGCCAACGAAGCCACCGTGCCGTCGGGCCCTTGGCGCGGTTGCCCGGGCAGCCAGAAGTTCGCGCACTGCGCGGGCAGGGTCGCGGCGGCGAAGACGAGGGCCGCGAGTGCGGGGACGAGGTGGGCTGACTGCATGGCGGGCGGAATGGCGAGTACGGCGCCGATAGCCTGCGGGCCCGCAGACGTCACACGGAGCGTGGTCGTCTTCCTGGCCAACAACATGGGCGTGCTCGATGCCCCGCGGCGGGTTCGCCCGCATAGAGTCGTGCCCAACGCATGCTCGTTCGTCCCTCCGTCCGCATGCCATCCCGTGCGAGCGCAGCTCGGCAGGCGCTGGTCGTGCTGTGTGGCCTGAGCCTCGCTGCCTGCGGCAAGGCCCCGCCGCTTGCACCACCGCGCCCCGCGAGCCTGCCTTACACGGTCACCACGCAGCACTTCGTGATCCACACCGACCTCGATGCCGAGGCACGCGACTTCCACGCGCGCTTGTTCGAGGCCTTCCGCGCCGCCTACACGGCACGCTTCCACGAACTACCGGAGACGGCAACACTGCCGATCTACCTGTTCCAGGGCACCGAGGCCTTCGCGGCGTTCGGACGCGAACTCGGCGCGAGCGCGAACACGTCCGGCTTCTTCGGCGTGCTGACCAACGGCGCCCCGATCCTGGTGGTCGACTTGTCGACGGGCCTCGGCACCGCGATGCACGAGCTCGTGCATGCGTTCGTGCACTTCGGCTTCCCGCGGCAGCCGCCGCTCTGGTTCCACGAAGGGCTCGCCTCCTACCACGAGAAGTTCCTCGGCTCGCTCGACGACACGCGGCTCGATATCTCGTTCGGATACTTCAGCAACTGGCGGTTTCCCCTGGTGAAGGCACAGGTCGACACGCTGACACTTGCGGGCCTCGACGATCCTGCGCGCGATCCGACCAGCGCTGCGCGCGACCTGATGCTGTTCCTTGATCGTCGCGGTCTGTTCGTGCCGTTGGTCCGGGCGATGCGCACGGCGATCGACGACGAGAGTGGCATGCGCACGTTGGCGCAGGTCGCCGGCGACCTGGAGACGCTCGAGCGAGAGTGGAAGGACTGGATCCGTGCGCAGCCGCTCGACGAGGAGGTGTTCCTCGTGCCGGAGGCGACGGTGCTGCCCGCCAGCCAGTGGTCCGAATGGTTGGCCGGCCGCGGCAAACGACTCGCATGGCGCGCCGATCTGCAGCGCTACGTGCCGGCGCCGGCCGAGCCAGCGGGCGGCCAACCGCGGTAGGCGCCATGCCCCACATCGCAATCGCGCAAGCGGCGCGTTCGCGTGCTCGGACTCACCACCCCCGGACTCGAACCGTCTGCCCGATCGGCGGACGGCCGCAGCACGTGAGCCTCGATCCCGGCGAGTCCGGAAACGAGAACGACCGAGCCGCTGCCGTTTGACGGCCCCTGGCCGGCCGCCGAGGATCGCCGAACCGATGGCCGAACCGCCTGCCGACGACGCGAGTGCGCGCGACGAAGCCGAGATCACCGATCTCGTCGAAGCGGCGATGCAGGCGCACTTCGCCGGCGGCGAACCGCAGCTCGCCGCGTTCTGCGCGGGGCTCCCGCGCCATCGCGAGATCGTGCAGAAGCGGTTGTCGGCGCTGCGCCGGCTCGGCCTGCTGGGCGATGCGCCGCCGCCGGAGCCGGCACCGTTTCCGGAGCGCCTCGGCGAGTTCGAACTGATCGAGCCGCTCGGCCGCGGCGGCATGGGCGTCGTCTACCGCGCGCGGCAGCTGACGCTCGAACGCGAGGTCGCGGTCAAGCTGATCCGCCCCGAGCAGCTCTACTTCCCCGGCGTGCGCGAGCGCTTCCAGCGCGAGATCCAGATCATCGCGCGCCTGCAGAACGACGGCGTCGTGCGCCTCTACAGCTTCGGCGAGGACCGCGGCATCCCGTGGTTCGCCATGGAGCTGGTGCGCGGCGCGACCCTGGCCGAGGTCATCGTGGCGCTGGCGAAGCAACGCGGTCGGGCGCTGCGCGGCGACGACCTGCTGCGGCAGCTGCCGTCGGCCTCGTCGGCGACCGCGGGCGAGACGTTGTTCGACGGCGAATGGTCCGACGTGGCGCTGCGCATCGTCGAACGCGTGGCCTTGGCACTCGACGAAGCGCACCAGCAAGGCGTGCTGCACCGCGACATCAAGCCGTCGAACATCATGGTGACGGCGAGCGGCCGCGTCGTGCTGCTCGACTTCGGCCTCGCGTGGGCGCACGGCGTCGACCAGCTGACGCGTTCGGGCGCCGAGCTCGGCACCATCCACTACATGGCGCCCGAGCAGTTCGCCGGCGCGTCGGCGCGCGTCGACGAACGCACCGACGTCTACTCGCTCGGCGTCGTGCTGCGCGAACTGGTGACGCTGCGCTCGGCGTTCGACGGCACCACCGTCGACGAGGTCGCGCGCAAGGTGCGCGAGGGGCGGCACACGCCGTTTCACGCCAGCAGCTCGTCGGCGATGCGCGACATCGAGACCATCTGCCTCGTCGCCATGGATCGCGACCCGCAGCGTCGCTACGCGTCGGCGCGGCTGTTCGCCCGCGACCTGCGCTGCGTGCTCGAGCGGCGGCCGATCGAGGCCGTTCGCCCCGGGCTCGCGCTGCGCCT
>VYME01000435.1_pt1 | contig 14284 bp, 12 predicted proteins | sample 5115281 | NCBI WGS metagenome assembly VYME01 (sample SAMN12291780, study PRJNA351875) | freshwater metagenome | isolation source: freshwater lake | place: USA: Michigan, Wintergreen Lake | collected 2013-08-08
TGAAGATCGACGCCAAGGGGCTCCCCACGCTCACCATCGGCAACGACGAGAACACGCGCATCGGTGAATGGGTGCTGGCGGTAGGCAACCCGCTCGGCCTCGACTTCACCGTGACGGCGGGCATCATTTCGGCCAAGGGACGCGGACGGGAAATCAACCTGCCCAACTCCGGTGTCTTCACGATCTCCGACTTCATTCAGACCGATGCCGCGATCAACCCCGGCAACTCGGGCGGTCCGCTCATCAACATGCGCGGCGAAGTCATCGGCTTGAACAGCGCCATCGCGAGCCAGACGGGGTTCTATTCGGGCTACGGTTTCGCCATTCCGATCACGCTCGTGAAGAACGTGACGGATGATCTCATCAAGGAGGGGCGTGTACGCCTCCCCGTCATGGGGGTTTCGGTGATGCCCGTGTTGCCGGAGGACGCTGGCATCAACGGATTGACGCGTGTGGCTGGCGTGAAGGTTATGGGCTTCACTCCCCCCGATGCCGGCCCGGCAAAGACGGCGGGTATCGAAGTAGGTGACCTTATCGTCACGGTCGACGGCAAGGCGGTTGACCGTGTGAGTTCGTTGCAGCGCATAGTCCGCATGCGCAAGGTGGGTGACCGAATCCCCGTCGAGGTCATGCGCTTCGGCACCAGGAAGCGTTTCGATGTGCGCCTCGAAGAAGCCAACGCGACGGGTCGCCTTGCCGTGAACACCGAGTCGCCGGAGACGGCGAGGACCCCGACGGCAGGCAAGCTCGGTCTTTCGGTGGAAGCGCTCCCCGCCGACGTGGCGGCGCGCCTGCGCACCAACGGCCGCGGCGTGCGTGTGGCCGACGTCTCCGAAGACGGTCCCGCGCGCGACAAGATCTTCGCCGGCAGCGACATCGTGCTCGCCGTGCTCTACCCCACCCCCCGCCGCGACGTGCGCAGCGTGGGCGACCTGCAGGCTGCCGTCTCGACGCTCAAAGACGGGGACTACGTGAGCCTGCTCGTGCAGTCGCTCGATCCCCGGATAGGTCAGCGCGTGGTCAACCTGCGCATTGGTGGGTGAACGATGTTGTCTCGACGCGGACACGCCGTTCCGCGTGTCCGCGTCGAGCTGTCGGCACAGGGACTTATCGGCGGAAGAGGTACAGCGAGACGCCCGCTTGCACTCGAGTGGCCGTCGACCGGAACGTCTGGTCGGTCCGGTTGGAAAGCTGGCTCGCACGCGTGAGGTTGCCGAAGGTCCAGAGCGCGGTGCCGTTGAGGGCAATCTTTGGAGTGACGTACAGGTGCACGCCCGCGCCGCCCGTGGGTGCAATGCCGTCGAAGTCGCGACCGGCGTTGGCGGTGCGGCCCGTGGCGCCCGCGGTCACGAAGAGCCGAAGTGGCGATCCCGCCCCCGGTAGGACATGCACGCGCAGCAGCGCGTCGTACTGGGTCAGCCTGACGTCGATCGCATTGTCCGACCCTGTGAGGACACTGCGATCGAAGTTCACCAGTACCGACACGTTGTCGCTCAGGCCAAGGCCGGCGTGCAACCCGAAGCCATTGCCGAACTCGAGGTCCTGCGCAGCGCTCGATACGTTGACCGAGGTGCCGGCGTACTGAATGCCGACGAACAGGCCCTTGGTGGAGCCCGCCTGAGCGCGTGCGGTGGTGGACATGGCACACATAGCCAGCGCCGACGCGACGACATGCGAACGCAACGAATGAATCATGGTGCCTCCCGACACGAAGGACCGACCCATCAGTCGGTATTGATGAAACGATAGATCACCCGAATGAGGCGATAGGCATCGGGCATGGATTCCCGGGTGAACTCCACCGTCGTGGGGTTTACCAGACGAATCTCACGAAAGGCCGACGCCACTTCGGGAATCGTGGGGTCACGCATTTCCATGCGTACCACGTATCGCGCCAGTCGTTCCGGCGGCGCCTTGCGGGCAGCCGCCACCGTGCTCTTCGCCACCTCCTGAATCTCTTTGCGGGTGTCCGCCAGCGGACGCAGCTCCACCGCACGGGAATTGATGGCGCGCTTCACCACCACTCCCCGGACCATCGGGGTCGTTTCCTTCTGTTCTGCCACGGCCACATCATCTCCCGTGACCATGATCACGGGAACGCCGTACCACTTGGCCAGGAACGCATTCATTCCGCCTTCGCCTACCGACTGGCCGTTGATCTGCAGGTCGTGCAGCACCCCAGAGCCTGTGTGCGCAAACACCCCACGGGGCGATCCCGCCTTGGCATGGTAGCCCACAAAAATGATGGCATCGAAGGTGGAGTCGAGCCCTTCCATCATCCCGTGCCGCTTGAAGCTGTGGCTGATGAGATGCGCCCGCGGATCGAGATCCTCGGGGAGGATGTTGCGCTGGCTGCCATGGGAGTCGTTCACGATGACCTGTACCGCTCCACCCTCAAACGCGCCGCGAATCGCCGCGTTGGCGTCCTCCACCATCAGCTTGCGGGCGCGCCCATACTCGGCACCGGCCGCCGATGTCTGATTGTCGCTGTTCACGCCGCTGATGCCCTCCATGTCCACGGAGATGTACACTTTGCGTGCCTGGGCGTGCGCCGGCGAGGCAAGGCAAACGCCGGCAAGTGCTGACAACAGCAAGAGTGAGTAGCGCATGGTCACGTATCGAAGGTGTTGAGAGGTTGGCCTGACGCTAACGACAGCGGGGCATCCGGAAGGCCCCGATGCGAGTGGAGTAGGACGTGGCACCGGCTCGCAGATAATCGCCCACATACCAAATGGTGCAGTCATCCACCGGATCCATCGCGGTCTGGGTATAGTCTTCCCAGCGCAGCGTGGTGGTTTGCGGCGCGGCCCCATCGGCGAGCGTGGCCTCACGAAGGCCGAGCGTGCCTAATGGCTGCGCCGGCGTGCGGCCGGCGAATCGTTGGCCGGGGTAGGTGTGCTGGTCACCGGTGGAGTACCCCACGCCAATGTTGCCATAGCGGTCCATGGCGGCGCTGGGGAGCCAGCGATACAGACTATCCGGCGCATAGGTGCCCTGTTGGTGTACGGTCACGGCTCCTGCCGGCGATACCCGCAGTTCATACCAACGCACACCACCGGTTCCCTGCCCGGTATTGATGGAGTGCGCCACAACCATGGCGTCGTGCGTGGCCAAGCGCCGGTAGATCAACCGCGGCATGAGCTTGTCGCCCTGCGAGTCCAACCGTCGGTCGGTGCCGGGCTGCGGGACACAATTGGTCAGCTGCCCGCCGCACAGGTAGCGGTACGGGGCCACCGCCAGAGACTCGGGGCCACGCAAGACGGTCCGGCTGGTATCCAGCCAATTCACTGAGAAGCGCCAGAGCTGCAGTTCCTGGCTCTCCACCACGCCGCGCAGCTGCGTGCCTCCGGCGGCCAGAATCAGATTCGCTGTGCCTGGGGCCGGCGCTCGTCGGCCATCCAGATCGGCCGTATTGAGGAAATTCACGCCTGGGACAATGCGACACAGCTCCCGCGCGGGGAGCCCCCGCAGCATGCGCGGGCGCTCGGCCACGCACAGATGTTTCTCCACCACGTCATCGCCGGTGCTGGTGGGCACGTAGTAGCCATCGGGCCACACCGCGGGGCGTGGATAGTCTGGGAACAGCCGACGCGTGAACTCGTAGCGATGCCAGGCGCCCAGCGGATTGCTCGTGGCGCTGACGGCGTAGCACATGGCGTAGTCGCCACTCACGGTATCGGGTGCGCCACGGGGCGGCAGCGGGCGAATCGCGCTGTCGGTCACCGGTGGTGGAATAATCAGTCGCGCGGTACGCGGGCCAGGCGCGCCCTTTCGCGCGGCCACTCGGCGGAAGATCGGTAACACCAACAGCCACCGATCGGCCAGCTGATCGTAGCGCACCACCGCGTCACCGCTCAGCACATCTTCACAGGCGCCACCGAATCCCTTGAACACCGCATTGGTAGGGAGCGGGCCATATACAGGGGTGCCATCCTTGCGAAAGATGGCCCACTGGCTGTTGACTGTCTGCACAATGTGGGTGCGGCCAACGGCTAGGGAGTTATCGCTCGGGTTGCGCAGCATCACCGCCCCGTGCGGGCCCACGAATCCGGCCCCCAGGCCGTCGAAGGCGCGCACCAAACGCACGCCAGCGTCGGGGCCCAGGCGCCGCTGTTCTACCGAAGCGCCACCGGCGGGGATGCCGGTCGTCGTGGTCCCGGCGGGCGGCGCCTGGGCCGACAACGCCCCGCCGCGCACAACGGACAGAGCAGCGCACACCAGAGCGGCCAGACACCCAATGCGAGGCGCCATGGAAAGCGGTGAGGGAAGCATGGGCAACGTTACCACTCCCCAACGTACGCTGCTACCTTCGGTGCTATGACCGCACCGCTCCAGCTTTCCCGCGACGACATGCAGGCGCTTGGCTCCCGCGCCCTCGACATGGTCATTCACCATTTCGAAACCAATCGGGACAACCCCACGGCTAGGACGCTTACCCGCGAGGAGGCAACGGCGCGGTTGCATACGCCGCTACCGGAGGCACCAACGCCGGTAGCAGAGCTCATGGATCTGCTCGCGCGCGAGGTGTTCCCCAACGCGTTCCACGCCGACCATCCGCGGTTCTACGCCTTCGTGCCCAGTCCCACCAACTTCGTCAGTGTGGTGGGTGATTTCCTCATGAGCGGGCACAACATCTTTGCGGGGCATTGGCTCGCGTCGTCTGCGGCCTCGCAGATCGAGCTGACCGTGCTGGAGTGGTTGCGCGACGCCTGCGGGTTGCCGGCAACGGGTGGTGGCATTCTGGTGAGCGGCGGCTCCATGGCCAACCTCTCGGCCATCGTGGCCGCGCGTGAAGCTCGGCTGGGCGGTCATGACATGCAGGCGGTCGTGTACTGCTCCGACCAAACGCATTCGTCCATGTTCAAGGGGCTGCGCATCCTTGGCTTCGGGAAGCAGCAGCGTCGCGCGGTGGCCACTGATGCCCAATATCGGATGTCGATCCCGGCACTGGCCGGCGCCATTGCACACGATCGCGCGAACGGCCTGAAGCCCTTCTGCGTGGTGGCCAATGCGGGCACCACCAACACGGGCGCGATCGATCCGTTGCACGAACTCGCGGATCTGTGCGAACGCGAAGGGCTATGGCTGCATGTAGACGGGGCCTATGGTGCCGCGGCCGTGCTCACGCCGCGTGGCCAGTCGCTGCTGACGGGACTGGAACGTGCCGACTCCATTACCCTCGATCCGCACAAGTGGCTCTTTCAGCCGTACGAACTCGGCTGCCTGCTGTTGCGTGATGCCGCCATGTTGCGGCACGCGTTCCGGGTGGAGGAGGACGACCACGCCGATTACCTGGCCGATGTGTCACGGCACATTCAGCAGGATGTGAATTTCTACGAGCGCGGCGTGCAGCTCACGCGCGGGTTCAAGGCGCTCAAGCTGTGGCTGTCGCTGCGCACGTTCGGCGCGGCGGAATTCCGTCGCGGCATTGACGTTGGCTTTGCCATGGCCGAGGAGGCTGAGCGTGTGTTGCGGGAGGATGCCCGCTGGGAAATCGTGACACCGGCAGCCATGGGCATTGTGACGTTCCGCTGGTCACCCTCGGGGCTCGACGCTGTGGAAGCTGACGCCGTCATTGCCCGTACGGCCGACCGCATGCGTGCCGACGGCTATGCGCTGGTGATGTCCACCATGCTCAAAGGGCGTCCGGCGTTCCGGTTGTGTCCCATTCACCCGGCGACGACCGCCGAGGAGATTCGGGAAACGGTCGTGCGGCTGACCCGGTTCGCCGAGGAATCGACCACGGGGTAAGACCCTATTAGCTTGTGAGAGCAGTACGCGGACGTGGCGAAATTGGTAGACGCACCAGCCTTAGGAGCTGGCGGGGCGACCCATCCCGGTTCGAGTCCGGGCGTTCGCATTCAAAGAAGTGACCCGCACGACCGGTTGGTCTTGAGGGCCGGAGGCCGGTGAGCGGCACAATCGTCGCCTGACGCGGCGCTGTGCGCGCTGCCGGTATTCAGCCCGTGCGATCAGCGCCCAGCGAGCAGAGCATCGAGCCAGTTGATGACGCGCGCCTGAAGCTCGATGCGCCGGTCGTTCCACGAATGGTCCGTCGCGACGTGAGCGGTGGTGATGCGACGGTTGCCGCCTGCGCGAAGCGCGACCACCAGTGAATCGGTGCTGGGAGCGTTGCCGTCGTCCGACGACAGCACCAGCATCGGCACTTGCGGCATTCTCGTCGCGCTGGCGGTCAGGTGCCAGCGCTCGCGATTGGCGGCCAGTTCCTCGCGGAGCTGCGTGCCGGTGGTACCGGCGAGCGCCGATGCGACGGCCCCATCGTAGAAGGCGCTCGTCTGTGCGCTGTCCCCGCGCGGTTTCACGGGCATGTCCGACGCGGAAATGAGCGCCGCGCCCAAGAGTCCCCGCTCGTCGACCGCCGCGAGCGCCGTGAGCCACCCGCCCATGCTATGTCCGGCCAGCACTACGCGCGTGGTGTCGATACCCAAGCGTTTGACCGTAGCCGGATCTCGAAGCCAGCGAAGCCACCCTTTCACGTCCTCTATGTTGTGCGCGAAGCTGTACGTTCCCGGATTGCCCCACGCGCCGCGGTATCCGATCTCCAACGCATTCCATCCCGCGCGGCGGATCGCCTGCACGAGGTCGAAGTTGCGCTCGTTGCCGGGGAAGCCGTGCAGGAACACGAACGTCGGCTTAACGTCAGCTCCCGATGGGAGATAGGCCATCCCCTTTACCACGACCCCGCCGGTCGACAGCGCGATCACCTCTCCCCGCGCCGGGTACAGCGAATCACGCGGCGGGTCGGTGAAGATTGCTTTCGGGAGTGATTGGGCGCGGAGAGGAGCGGCAGTCAGCAGAAGCGTTCCCGCGAGCCGTAACAGTCGTGAAGGGCGCATGGTCCTACGTTCGAGCCTTCTGACGCTGCCCGCAAGCGAACCTCCTCCGGTACGTTCGCGGGCGCGGTGGGATTTTTGCGGCGGCGCCACCTGCACGAGCTGGCAGGGCAACCCATCCCGGTTCGAGTCCTGGCGTTCGCACTGGAGGTGTCGCTGCTCACCACTCTCGAACGCCCGGCCAGCCATTCGCTCGCGGGGCTTCGGTGCATTGAGGAGTCAGATACTCCAGCCATCTGTTCCGCGACCTTCGCATTCGCCGCCGCTTCGAACGCATACGCGGGCTTCAACGGCGTCATCGAAACTCCGACGAGAGGGGAGCCCTCGCGCAACGACAGAAATTACATTAGGTTATCTTGATAACACATTAATGCACTTTAGCGTTATCTCAAGAGACCGCACATATGCCTACACCAACGACACCAGTCCCTTCTGAGGTCAAGCGCGCCCTCGAGCGCCTCGGCGCCGATGTCAGTGAGGCCCGCCGCCGCCGCCGCCTACCGATGGAGGTGGTGGCCGATCGCGCGCTTACCACCCGGCAAACGGTAGCCCGGATCGAGCGCGGCGACCCGCGGGTGGCATTTGGGACGTGGGCCAGCGTGCTGTTCGCGCTCGGTCTCGCGAACCGCTTGGGAGAGTTGGCCGCTCCGGCCGGCGACCGCGAGGGGCTGGCGCTCGAGGCCGAGCGCCTGCCGAAGCGCGTCCGGGTACCCCGGACCGATCGGGGGAATCCATGAGCGCGCCGACCGCTTACGTCTACATCGAAATGGACGGGGCGCCGCGCTTGGCGGGTCGCCTCTACGTGACCGCCCATCGCGGTCGCGAGACGGCGACGTTCCAGTACGACGACACCTGGATCTCGAGTAACGACAGCTTCGCCCTCGAACCGGCGCTGTCGGTGTCCCGTGCCCCGCACTACGCGGGCGAGGATCGACGCATGTTCGGCGCGCTCGGCGATTCCGCCCCCGATCGCTGGGGGCAGACGCTCCTGCGCCGCGCCGAACGCCGACAGGCCAAAGCTGAGAACCGTGCCCCGCGCGCGCTGCGCGAGGTAGACTTTCTGCTCGGGGTCACGGACAGCGTCCGGCAGGGGGCGCTTCGTCTCGCGCTGACGGAAGGTGGCCCATTCGTCGCGCCCGAACTTCCGTCGGGCGTTCGCCCTCTCGTGGAGCTCCCAGCGTTGCTCGCGGCATCCGAGCGGTATCTGACCGACCAGGAAACCGCCGAGGATCTGCGCCTCCTGCTCGCCCCGGGATCGTCGCTGGGTGGTGCCCGGCCGAAAGCGTCGGTACGCGACTCCAGCGGTGCCCTGCTGATCGCCAAATTCCCCAAGAGGAATGAGGATGACTACCGGGTCGTCGCATGGGAGGCGGTGGCCCTGCAACTTGCACGCGACGCTGGCCTTCGCACTACGGACTCACGCCTGGATCGAGTCGCCGACACCGACGTGCTGCTGGTGACCCGCTTCGACCGCGACGTGACCGACCAGGGGGTGCGCCGCATTCCGTACCTGTCCGCGATGAGCATGCTGGGCGCCGTCGACGGTGAGCGGCGAAGCTATGTCGAGATCGCGGACGCATTGCGCGCACATGGCGCCGCGGCCACACAGGATCTGGCCGAGCTCTGGCGGCGCATCGTGTTCTCGGTGCTCATCTCGAACACCGATGATCATCTACGCAATCACGGCTTCCTGTTTGCGGGGGTCGCCGGCTGGCGCCTATCACCCGCGTTCGACGTGAACCCGGTCCCGACGGACATTAAGGACCGGGTGCTCTCTACGGCCATCAGCTTCGACGGCGACCCCACGGCCTCGCTCGACATTGCCTTTGAGGTGGCGCCGCAGTTCGGATTGAAGGCGGCGGACGCCAAGCGCATCGCAGCCGAAGTGGGTGCTGCGACGTCGCGATGGAACACCGTGGCCGCGCGTTTCGGCATTGCGGCGTCGGAGATCGAGCGTATGCGGTCGGCGTTTGAGCATGATGATGCCAAGGCCGCCGCGCGATTCGCACGGTGATCGTCCCATGGTTTGATCGGGCGTTGGCTGGATTCGGCCGCGGGACGACGGGGCATCAGGGACTCCTCCTCTCACGCAGAGATGGAGGCTCCACCCAAACGGGGCAAGTTCAAGTTCATTGATACCTTTGACTCACGGAGTCAGCACGGGACGGTCGCGTACGGTCCGCGCCCAAGAACGAACGAACTCGCACTGCTCGGTCGTCTCCGGCGCCGTGCGCTGCCGGTGTGGCGCGAGTGACGCCTTGGGCGTGGCGCGCCACAAGCGATTCACTTCGGCGAGCGCGTCATCTACCCCCCAGCCAGCGCGTACCAGGATCGCGGCGGTCACCATTCCGGTGCGCCCTACGCCACCCCAGCAATGCACCGCGAGGAGCTCACCCGATTGCATCCGAGTCATCAATCCGTCGATCATGCAGGCGAACGCATCGATGGAGACGGGGATGCTGACGTCGCGAATCGCAAAGCGCTCGCGTGTCGGACGCCAAGCACCATCCGGTGTCCACACCATGAGTTCCCCCGGCTCGGTGAGATCGATGACGTGGGTCACGCCAAGTACCGCGAGAACGGTGCGCTTATCACGCGCGATGGTGGCGTCCTCGGGATGGTGTGGGTACTCGCAGGCAACGAGAGGCAGCGTGGGCAGCCGGTAGTAGTTCAGCAGCGTTGCGGGCATGACTTTTACGCGGTTCGTGTGGTAGATGCCGGCCGCCGCGTTCGCCGCGTGTCGGCCTCCAGCAGGCGCAGCACTCGCGCATCGAGACCACGCATCGTCATGAACGCAATTTCGTCTGCCTGATGCTCGGACAGTTTCTCCTCGGGCTTCTTCACCTCCACGAAGCGGGGCGACTCGATGCGTCCGTCATCACGCACCGCATACAGGAACAGGTCCGGAACGCCCGGGTTGGCATGACGTGCCTCGTCGGCGTGCCGCTCTACCAGCTGTGTCAGGATCGACGTCCCGAGGACGGCGATCAGCGCGTGCACGGCCGCCGCATGTGGCACAGCGGGTGGTCTCCCGTTTCGCTCGTCCACATGCAGCGTCGCTCGAGCCTTCGCGATGGCCTGCTCGATGTCTGCAGCAGACTGGTGCCGCCAGTTGGCGATGTCGGGACCAAGGACCGTCGACAGGGCCCGCCAGATGCCCGGCGGCAACCGGGTACCCGAATACGTTCGCCCGGGCTTGGACCGTCGCCGCCAGCGGATCAGAACGACCTCCTCTGGGATCTCTCGGCGTAACGTCGCCTGGTCGGCCGGTGTCCCCGGCGGATCGACGTCGTACTTCACGCGGATCCCTTCCTTCAAACGGTTCCGGACAACACGGCTGATGTGAAGGGATCGCAGACGCTGTGGAATGTTCGTGCGGCTTGGCATGTCGCTCCTGAGCAAGGGGCATGGCATTCAAAACGGCGGGGCGACATGAATGCGTCATGTCTCGATCAGCTCGCAAGATCTGATGGCGGGCCGAGCATCCCGCTATTCGCGTGTACGCGTGTACGCGTGTACGCGTGTACGCGTGTACGCGTGTACGCGCGCGTTCCTGACTTCAGTAGGCCGGTATCGGGTCGCGCGCGGCCGGTCTCACAAACCGTTGCACCGCCCTAACCGCTCCTGCCCCCTCCTGCCCTATTGCGCCCTTTCGACCAACGCCCCACTATCCCAAGCGAATGAACGCAGCCGCTTCCGTCGAGGAGCCGTTGACCGAACCATCCGACGATGAACAGCGTGTAGCGAAGGCGGCGCGGGTCTTCCCGTGCGCCCAGTGTGGGGCGTCGCTCACCTTCGAGCCCGGCATCAGCCGGCTAGTCTGTGCCGCCTGTCGCGCGGTAAACGAACCGCCCGCCGTCACCGACGCCGAGCGCGCCGGCGCGTTGCAAGAGCTCGACTATCTTGCGCAGCTGCGACAGCAGGAGAGCGTTGAGCCGGAGCTCGGCCGCCAGCTCGTGGAGTGTCCGCAGTGCGGTGCGCGCACGGAACTTGGTGACCATGTCGTCGCCGACCGCTGTGCGTTTTGCGCAACCTCGCTCGTCTCCGTGGCGGCGCACGAGGGGCGACAGATCCGGCCTCGTGGCGTGGTGCCGTTTGCCGTGGAGCAGTCGCGCGCCCAGGAGACGTTCCGGCAGTGGATCGCTGGGCGCTGGTTTGCCCCGAATGCCCTCAAACGCACGGTGACGAACCTCGAGCGCGTGCGTGGCGTGTACCTGCCGTGCTGGACGTTCGACACCCGGACCACGAGTCACTACGTCGGGCAGCGCGGCGTTGACCGGCAGGTGCAAGACACCAGCACCGACTCGACGGGCAAAACCGTGGTCGTGACGCGGACGGTCACGGACTGGTACCCGGCCTCCGGTGTCGTCACCCTGACATTCGACGACACGCTGGTGCTGGCTTCGCACAGCCTGCCCGACAAACTCGAGAGCGTGCTCGCCGACTGGGATATCGCCGCCCTCGTACCGTTCGCCAGCGATTACCTGGCCGGCTTCACGACTGAAGCGTACCAGGTCGGCCTCGAGCCCGCATTCGAGGAGGCCAAGGCGCAGTTCGGCGCGGGCATTATCGCGGCGGTTCATCAGGACATCGGCGGCAATCACCAGCGGGTGCACGACGTGAGCACGCGCTACGATGACGTCACGTTCAAGCACATCCTTTTGCCGGCGTGGATCTGCTCCTACCGCTTCGGCGACAAGTCATGGTGCGTCGTCGTCAACGGACAGACCGGCGCAGTGCGGGGCGATCGCCCGTGGTCGATCGTCAAGCTCACGCTTGCCGCGCTGGTGGTAGTGGCCATTGTCGCGGTACTGGTGGTGCTCAATCAGCGGCAATAGCAGGACGCGATGGTCGCGGTCACCGACGACCTACTGATAAAGGGTCGTCGGTGGGATGCGCCGAGCCGGCAGTGGCCAGCCAGCGTGGTGCCTACATCTTTGGCGCGATATCCGTGTTGTTGATGTCCCGAATGATCTTCCAGCTGCCGTCGCCCTGCTTCTTCCACACGGTGAGGTACTTGATCGTATCGACGGCCAGCTTGGCGCCCTTGGGGCCCGCCTCCATGGTCATCGTTCCCGACTCGATCGCCACATCTCCCTCGACGACGACATCCGTGGTAGTCTGCTGGAAGTTCTTCATGTCGAACGACTGGAACATCCCCTTCATGCCGGCGTCGATAGCAGGTTTGCCCACCATCGCCTTCATGCCGGGCATCATCACGACCGCGTCGTCGGCATAGTTGGCGATCATGGCGTCGGCGTTGCCCGTGTTGAAGCCCTCCGCGCCGCGCTTGTTCGCGGAATCAATGGCGGCTCGTACGGCTACCGGATCGGCCGCGGCGACAACAGCAGCGGGCACTGCGGCACTGTCTGTTTTGGCGGCTTCACTACCACTATTGCAGGCGCTCACCCCCAACACCACGCCCACGACCAAGAGTTCTCGTAGCATCTGCAGCATCTCCAATTGAGGGAACAGCTCTGTCCTTCAGGTGAAGGGAGCGTCGCACCAAAGCGGCAGTCGTTGAGATGAGAAGCCGCCCAATGACCGTAACGGGAATGTACGCTCGCCGTCACTGACCCGCACGACTCGCCCGTGTTGAGTGGCCATGGCGGCGGACGTGCGTATGGAGCGGCCACGCTTTCCCCACGGCCGCGTCCTCGAGACTGGCGACGGCGCTTACGCCCGTGCATACTCGCTGATCAACGAGTCGTCAGCGCTCTCCTCTGCACGAGCATTCCGGACCATGCAGGCTCGCCCGCTCTTCCCTGCTTCCACACGGTTATCGCTGGGTCTGCTGCTCCTGCTTCCGTCAGTGGTACAGGGGCAACGCGCGACCAGGGCAACCGAACCGCCGTACGACGTCCTCATAACGCGCGGGCGCGTCATCGACGGCACCGGCACGCCGGCCAAGCGGGCAGACGTGGCATTCAAGGGCGGTCGGATTGTCCGCGTGGCCGCACGCATTACCGGTGCGGCGCGCGATACCATCAATGCCACCGGGTTGATCATCGCGCCGGGCTTCATCGACCCGCATGCCCACATCAGCGCCATCGCAGAGCAGCCCGACGCACAGAACTTTCTTCGGCAGGGGATCACCACGATCTTCAATTCGCTGCACAGTCTCGATCAGCCCTATCCGTTGGGCGCCTTTCTCGACACGCTGCGCATCGCCCCCAACACCCTCTGGACCGCGGGACACACGTGGGCGCGCAAGCGGGTCATGGGGACGCAGAACCGCGCCGCCACTGCCGCAGAACTCGACAGCATGCGTGCGCTCGTCTCGCGAGCCATGGATGGCGGCGCCTTTGGCCTGGGCACGGGGCTCGAGTACATCCCTGCCGTGTACGCACCGCCTGAGGAAATTGTCTCGCTCGCACAGGCCGCCAAGCGCCCCGGCTCGTTGTACGTCACGCACCTGCGCGATGAAGGGGTCGCGCTCGAACTCGCGCTGGCCGAGGCCATCGATGTGGGGAGGCGCTCGCAGCAGCCCGTGCATGTGAGCCACCTCAAGAGCACCGGCAAGGCCAACTGGGGCAAAAGCACCGCCGTGCTGGCCGGATTCGATGCGCTCAATGCCCGCGGTGCGCGCATTTCGTTCGACGTGTACCCGTACAATGCCTACAGTACCTACTCCGACGTACTCTTTCCCGGATGGGTGTTGGCCGACGGGAAGGACTCCGTGAGTGCCAGATTGCGCAACCCGGCGTTGCTCGCGCGTGTGCGCCGGGAGATGCGCGACATCTTCGAAGCGCAAACCGGTGGCACCGCCAGCAGTGTGCGCTTTCGCACGATGCCCACGGCGCCGGAGTTTGCGGGCAAGACGTTGGCGGAATACCTCACCGCGCGCGGCCAACCGTCGTCGCTAGACGCAGCCATCGACGCCCTGATCGCCCTGCAGCGGGACGGCGGCTTTACCGCCATTGTGGAGGCGATGAACGAGCGCGACATCGAAGCGTTTCTCACACACTCGGCTGCCATGGTCTCAACCGATGGTGACCTGGTGACGCCCGGCAAAGGGTTTCCCCATCCGCGCAGCTACGGCGCCTTTCCGCGCGTGGTGTCGTACTACGTGGGGCAACGGAAACTCATGAGCCTCGAAGCCGCCATTGCCAAGATGACGTCGGTACCGGCCCGCACGCTGGGGCTTCTCGACCGGGGTGTCGTTCAACAAGGCAAGATCGCCGACCTCGTGCTCTTCAATCCCACGACGTTCGCCGACAAAGCCACGTACACCGATCCGCATCATTACGCCGAGGGCGTAGTACATCTGTTCATCAACGGCCAAGCGGTCATTCGCGATGCCAAAATGACCGGTGCCCGCCCCGGCCAAGCGCTGAGACGGGTACCCTAGCCTGCCAGACCGCACGCGCCGTTCAAGGCATGCGCGTCATCAGCAAATTCGTCATGCGGCCGCCGGGCCCGATGCTCAC
>VYME01000437.1_pt1 | contig 14146 bp, 11 predicted proteins | sample 5115281 | NCBI WGS metagenome assembly VYME01 (sample SAMN12291780, study PRJNA351875) | freshwater metagenome | isolation source: freshwater lake | place: USA: Michigan, Wintergreen Lake | collected 2013-08-08
CGTCGTGGCGCGGGAACGGCGCGAAGATGCCGAAGAACGACTGCATGCCGGCACCGGCGAACAGGTCGAGGCGTCGGCGACGCGGGTCGGCGATGAGATTGGCGCCGAACCTGCCACCCATCTGCGACACGCTGATCGACTGGGTCCAGACACTGCCGCGCAGTTCCCAGGTGTCGTCGAAGGCCGTGTTGCCGTCGCGACCACCGTGCAGCACGACGCACCCGCACAGCGGGTCGTAGGCCATCGCCGCCGAAGCCCGCGGCGACGGCCCCGTGGTCGTCACCAGGGTCCAACCGGATGCCGTGTAGGCCCAGGTCTCGCTGCTGCGACCGCTGGCGGTCTCGCCGCCGAACACGAGCATGCGGTCGTTGGCGGCGTCGTGGACCATCGCGACGTCGGCGCGCGGCGACGGGCCACCTGTCGTCGGCAACGCGACCCAGCTGTTGCCGTCGTATCGCCAGAGGCTCGCGAGCAACCCAGAACCTTGGCCACCGAACAGCAGCGTGCGTTGCCGCAGCGGATCGTAGGCCATGCCGAAGCGACCACGCGCACCCGGCGACCCGACGTTGCTGCGCAGCGACCATTGCCCGGCCGCGAACTCCCAGGTGTCGGCGAGCGGCACCGCGGGCCCGATGCCGCCGAACAGCACCGTGCGATCGCGGGCTTCGTCGTGCACGAAGCCGTGGGCGAACCGGGCGGACGGTCCGGGGCTCGCGTCGATCGGATACCAGAGGCTGCCGATGCGCTGCCAGCTGCGTGCGTTCGCCGAAGACGCCGCCTCCTCCGAACGACCACCGAAGAGCAGCCAGCGATCGCGCCGCACGTCGCGAGCGATCCGCGCGTCGAAGGCTCTCGGCGGCGCCACGCTCGGGTCCCACGGGATCCAGCTGGTGCCGACGAGCTCGGCGAACCGCGCGTGCGGTGGTTGGTCGGGTGAGCCCGTCGCCAGCACGGCGCCTCCCGTCACCGGCTTCACGGCCAGCTGCTGCAGGCCGCTCCAAGGCACCGAAGCGACCATCGGCAACTGCGACCAGGTGAGGCCGTCGTACTCCCATTCCTGGGCGGCGACGGACTCGCCGATGCGCGCCAACACGCGCCCGCGCGCGGGCTCGAACACGAGGCGCGCGACCGCGGCCGGTGGCGACGCGACGGGCGTGATCTGGGTCCACGCGAGCCCGTCGAACTCCCAGGTGTCGGCCAAGTACAGCTGCGCGAAGAAGCCGCCGAACAGCACCAGGCGCTGGCGCAGCGGATCCAAGGCGAGGCCGAATCGCGTGCGCGACGGCGGCAACTGGCCGATGGCGAGCGGTTGCCAGGTCACGCCGTCGTAGCGCCAATGCTGGCCGTTGCCGGTCACCAGCATGCAGCCACCGAGGGCCGGCACGTAGGCGAGACCGGCGTCGTTCGGCACTGGCGGCGCGTTGCCGACGAGGATGCGCTGCCACGCCGTTCCGTCGTGCTCCCAGGTCTCGTTCAAGCGGACGCCGGTCGGCGAGACACTGCCGAACAGCACCGTGCGCCCGCGGACCGCATCGTGCGCGAGCCAGCCGTTGCCGAGGGGCGCCGGCGTCCCGGGCGCCGCCGCCAGCTGGAAACCCTGGGCGTCGACCCACCACGTCTCGTCGAGCCAGTTGGCGTTGCCCAGGGTGCCGCGCAAGCCGCCCCAGGCGAGCAAGCGACCGCGCGTGGTGTCGGCGACGACGACCCCGCCGAGGCCGGTCGGCGAAACCGGCGCCCAGCTCTGGGCCGCGAGCGACGCAGCGCATGCCGACAGCGCGGAGATGACGACCAGGGGCGACCAGGAAGCGTTCATCGGGCGATGCCCAGGACGGCGTTGCTGACGCTGCCGAAGCCGTTCGCGGCCGCGGGATCGAGCACGAAGGCCTGCAGGTCGAACAGCACGCCGGCGAACGACGGCGTCGACGGCAGCGGCACCAGGAACGTCTGCGCGATGCCGCCGTGGACCACCGGCGCGGTGGCGAGCAACGGGATCCACAGCGAGCAGCCCGGCAGCCCGATTGCCTGCAGCGACAGCGGCAACGGCAGGCCGGCGGCGGTCGTGATCGAATCACCGAATGCGAGCACGGCGACCCCGGGAGACGGTGGGAGCATCGACAAGCGCAGCGGCAGCAGTTGCCCGAGCTGCGGCGTGGTCGGACTGATGCGATCGAGCCGCGGCGTGCCGGCGCTGCCCGGGCAACCGCGGCCGTAACGGACCAGCGACGCGGTGCCGGGCCAGTCGAGCTCCCAGACGGAGCCGGTGCGCCCTACCCCGAACACGCGACCGGAGCTGGCGTCGGCGGTGAAGGTGGCGTTGTCGAGTTCGACGTGCGCGCCGAGTGGCCACGTCGTCCACGCAGCCCCGTCGAAGGTGTAGGAGAGCCCGACGAAGGCGTCGACGCCGAGCAGCACGCCGCGACGCACGTCTTCGACCAGGTCGTTGGCCGCGGCGTCGGGGATGTCCGGAGCCGGCGTCCAGGCGAGGCCATCGAATCCGCGCACCGAGGTGGCCAGGAACGAGGTGCCGAACGAACGATCGGCGGCGGCGAGATGGCGCACGTGCGCGAAGTTGCTGCCGCCGGGCGCAAGCCGCGTGGCCCAGGCGTTGCCGTCGAAGCTCCAGATCGTAGAGCCGGGGGACACACGCACGACGCCATCGTGGCGGTCGAACCAGATCGGGCCGTTCGACGGTACGGGCGAGAGCGTGCGCGCGAGCCAGCCGGTGGCGCGGTACTCCCAGGTCACCCCGCCATCGACTGCGACCACGCACTGCCGTCGCGCGTCGTAGACGATCGGCGTCGACGGTCCGACGTTGCTGGCGGTCTGCGTCCAGGTGCCTTGGTGCCATTCCCACGTGTTGCGCTGCGGGCCCGAGAGGCCGCCGCCGCCGTGCAGCACGAGGCAATCGCGGGCGCTGTCGAACGCGAGACCTGGTCGGTCGCAGAAGAACGGATACTCGGCGCTCAAGTTGGACCAGCTGGTGCCATCCCAGCGATAGACGCCAGCGGACGCGGCAGGCATGCCGCCGGGCGCGCCGCCTTGGCAGACGAGGCCGAGCTGCGGCGACCAGACGAGGCCGCGGCCGTAGAGACCCGCTGGCGCCGTCGTGGTGGGCATCGACTGCCAGTCGACGCCATCGAACTCCCACGTGTCGGTCAGCGAGGTCGGTTGGACCTGCTGCCCGCCGAACAACACCGTGCGACCGCGCACCGGATCGTGGCCGAGCCGCGCCCGCACCCGCGGCGGGGGCACGTTCGTGGTGGTCAACAACTGCCACGAGGTGCCGTCGAACGTCCACGACTCGCACGGCGCGATGCTGGTGATCATCGTGCCGCCGCCGACCAGCAGCAGACGTTGCAGCGTGGCATCGAACGTCATGACCGCGCCGGCGCGCGGCGAGGGTGCGGTGGGCAGGGTACGCAGGGTCCAGGCGACGCCGTCGTACTCCCACGTGTCGCCGAACTGGGTCGAAAGGTCGTTGCCGCCGAACAGCACGATGCGCTGGCGAACGGGGTCGTAGGCCATCGCCGCGTCGAAGCGTGGCGACGGGACGGTCGGGAACGTTCGCTGCGCCCACGTCGAGCCATCGAACTCCCACGTGTCGCCGAGCAGCAGGGTACCCAGCGTCAGACCGCCGAACAGCACGGCGACGCCTCGTCCTGCATCGTACGCGATGGCTGGTGTGAGGCGCAGCGGCGGCGCCACCGGCCCGACGACCTCCTGCCACGCCGTCGTCCACCGCCACGTGCGCATGCCCTGCGCCTGACCACCGATGACGACCAAGGCGCCGCCTGGCTGCTCGACGTAGAGACCAGTGGTCGCGAACGAGCCGATCGGCGGGTGCTGCTGCCAGACCGGCCCGGGCACCAGCTGGGCGCTGGCGTTCGCCAGCAGCGCGAGCGCCGTCATCCCCACCCGCGGAACGGACCACCACGGCAAAGCCCCGTCGTCCATGCGTCGAGCATCGCCGAGACCCGCCGCCATCTGCAAAGGCCGCGGCGAAGATCGCGCGATCCTTGCCGCGACGCGTCAGCTGCGCGCCGGTTCGGCGGCGCGCGACTCGAGCACCAGCTGCCCGTCGCGCACGTCGACCGCGACGATGCTGCCGTCCTGGATCTCGCCGGCGATCAGCTTGCGCCCGAGCCGCGTCTCGAGTTCGCGCTGCAGCAGGCGCTTCAGCGGCCGCGCGCCGTAGACCGGGTCGTAGCCCTGGTTGCCGAGGAACGTCTTCGCGCCGTCGCTGACCTCGAGCTGGATGCGCCGCTCGGCGAGGCGCGCGCGCAGGCCGACCAGCAGCAGGTCGACGATGCGGCGGATCTCGGCGTTCTGCAGCGGCTTGAACAGCACGATGTCGTCGATGCGATTCAGCAGCTCCGGCCGGAAGTGGCTTCGCAGCTCCGCCATCACCTGGTCGCGCGCCGACTCGCGCAGTTCGCCGTCCTTGCTGATGCCCTCGAGCAGGATCGGCGCGCCGATGTTCGACGTCAGGATGATCACGGTGTTCTTGAAGTCCACCGTGCGGCCCTGGCTGTCGGTGGCGCGCCCGTCGTCGAGGATCTGCAGCAGCACGTGGAAGACGTCGGGGTGCGCCTTCTCGATCTCGTCGAACAGCACCACCGAGTACGGCTTGCGCCGCACGGCCTCGGTCAGCTGGCCGCCCTCTTCGTGGCCGACGTAGCCCGGCGGCGCCCCGATCAGGCGCGACACCGAGTGCTTCTCCATGTACTCCGACATGTCGATGCGCACGAGGTTGTCCTCGCTGTCGAACAGCGCCGCCGCGAGCGTCTTCGCCAGCTCGGTCTTGCCGACGCCGGTCGGGCCGAGGAAGAGGAAGCTGCCGATCGGGCGCTTCGGGTCCTTGATGCCGGAACGAGCGCGGATCACCGCGTCGGCGACGACCTGCACCGCTTCGTCCTGGCCGACGACGCGCTCGTGCAGGATCTGGTCGAGCTTCAACAGCTTCTCGCGCTCGCCTTCGACCAGTCGCGTCACCGGGATGCCGGTCCAGCGCGCGACGATGCTGGCGATCTCCTCGGCGGTGACCTCCTCGCGCAGCAGGCGATGGCCGCCGCCGTCCGCGTTGCCGGCGAGCCGAGCTTCTTCCGCCGCGAGCTCCTTCTCGGCCGCCGGGATGGCGCCGTACTTCAGCTCCGCGGCCTTGTTCATGTCGTAGCGGCGTTCGGCGGCCTCCTGCTCGCGACGCAGGCCTTCGAGCTTCTCGCGCAACGTGCGCAGGCTGCCGATCGACTTCTTCTCGGCTTCGTATTGGGCGCGCATCGTGTCGGCCTGACCGCGCAGCTCGGCGATCTCCTTCTTCAGCTGCTGCAGCCGCGCCTTGCTGGCGGCGTCCTTTTCCTTGGCCAGCGCCGCCTCCTCGATCTCGAGCTGCATGACGCGGCGGCTGACCGTGTCGAGCTCGGTCGGCAACGAGTCGATCTCGGTGCGGATCATCGCGCACGCTTCGTCGACGAGGTCGATCGCCTTGTCCGGCAGGAAGCGATCGGTGATGTAGCGGTGCGACAGCGTGGCGGCGTTGACGAGCGCCTGGTCCTGGATGCGCACGCCGTGGTGCACTTCGAAGCGCTCCTTCAGGCCACGCAGGATCGAGATCGTGTCCTCGACGGAGGGCTGCTCGACCAGCACCGGCTGGAAGCGACGCTCGAGCGCCGGGTCCTTCTCGATGTACTTGCGGTACTCGTCGAGCGTGGTGGCGCCGATGCAGTGCAGTTCGCCGCGCGCCAGCATCGGCTTCAGCATGTTGCCGGCGTCCATCGCGCCCTCGGCCTTGCCGGCGCCGACGATCGTGTGCAGCTCGTCGATGAACAGCAGGACGCGGCCCTCGCTGTTCTTGATCTCGGTGAGCACGGCCTTCAGGCGCTCTTCGAACTCGCCGCGGAACTTGGCGCCGGCGACCAGGCTGCCCATGTCGAGCGCGAACACCGTCTTGTCGCGCAGGCCCTCGGGCACGTCGCCGCGCACGATGCGCTGCGCCAGGCCCTCGGCGATCGCCGTCTTGCCGACGCCGGGCTCGCCGATCAGCACCGGGTTGTTCTTGGTCTTGCGCGAGAGGATGCGGATCACACGGCGAATCTCGTCGTCGCGGCCGATGACCGGGTCGAGCTTGCCCTCGCGGCTCATCTGCACGAGGTCGCGGCCGTACTTGCCGAGCGCCTCGTAGGTCGCCTCCGGGTTGGCGCTCTGCACGCGCTGGTTGCCGCGCACTTCCTTCAGCGCGTTGAGGAACTTCGCTTCGTCGATGCCGAGCTTCTTGAACACGTCGCGCAGGCCGTTCTTCGCGTTCTGCAGCAGCGCCAGGAACAGGTGCTCCACCGACACGTAGTCGTCGCGCATCTTCTGCGCCTGCTGCTCGGCGGCGGTCAGCACCTGCGCGAGCTCCTGCGTCAGGAAGATCTTGTCGGCGGCGAAGCCGGGGCCGGAGACCTTCGGCAGCTTCTGCAGTTCGTGCTCGACGGCGGCCGTGAGGACGTCCGGCAAGACCTCCATGCGCTGCAGCAGGCGGCGCACCAGGCTGTCGGTCGGCTCGACCAGGCCGAGCAGCAGGTGCTTCGGATCCACCTGCTGGTGCCCGAAGGCCACGGCCTTGTTCTGGGCGAGTTGCAGCGACTCTTGCGACTTCTGCGTGAACTTCTGGACGTCCATCGTGCGGTGCCTCCTGCTTGGGGAGCTCGCACGACTGCAGCATCCATGCCACATTGGTCACGGATCGCTAACCACCTTTCACAAAGCAGCTTTCAGCGATCCTCCGCCAGAAGACGCAATCCGGCGAGATGCCATTTTGGCGCCATTCATCGGAATGTCGCCAAAATGGCGTGACGACTACACGCGGATGTCGCCGGCCAGGCCGCCGAGATCCACCCCCACCAGCCGGGGGCCGATCTCGTCGCGGACGAAGGCGTCGACCTGCTGGGCACTGCGGCCGACGAAGCGGGCCGGATCGAGCAGGCTCGGCAGCGCCGCCTGGATGGCCGCGAACGCCGGGTCCGCCGCGATCAGCTCCATCAGCGGATTGGCGCGGCCTTCTGCCTTCACCGCATGCGCCGCCGTCCGGCTGTGCACGCGCACCCGCTCGTGCAGGTCCTGGCGGTCGCCGCCCGCGGCGACGCCCGCCATCAGGATCTCCTCGGTGGCGAGGAACGGCAGCTGCTCGCGCAGCTTGCGCTGGATCACCTTCGGGTAGACGACCAGGCCCTTGGCGACGTTCTCGACCAGCATCAGGATGCCGTCGATCGCCAGGAACGACTCCGGCAGGGCGATGCGCCGCACGGCGCTGTCGTCGAGGGTGCGCTCGAGCCACTGCGTCGCCGCCGTGTGCGCGCTGGTCGTCGCCGTCTCGATGACGTAGCGGGCCAACGAGCAGACGCGCTCGCAGCGCATCGGGTTCTTCTTGTAGGCCATCGCCGAGCTGCCGATCTGCTTCGACTCGCTCGGCTCCTCGATCTCGCCTTCGTGCGACAACAGCCGCACGTCGGTGGCGAACTTGCTCGCCGACTGCGCGATCGCCGACAGCGCCTGGTGGATCGTCCAGTCGAGCTTGCGCGTGTAGGTCTGGCCGCTGACCGCGATCGACCGCTCGAAGCCCATCGCCTTGGTGACGCGGCGGTCCAGCTCCTCGACGACCCCGTGGTCGCCGTTCGCCAGGGTGAGGAACGTCGCCTGCGTGCCGGTCGTTCCCTTCACCCCGCGGAACGGCAGCCAGCCGGCGACGCGGCGCACCTCGTCGAGGTCGAGCGCGAAGTCCTGCGCCCACAGCGTGGCGCGCTTGCCGACGGTGACCGGCTGCGCGACCTGGAAATGCGTGTAGCCCAGGCACGGCTCGGCGCGCCAGGTCCGGGCGAACTCACCGAGCGCATGCAAGACCGCCGCGAGACGCCGTTCGAGCAGACGCATGGCCCGGCGGTACTGCAGCAGGTCGCCGTTGTCGGTGACGAAGCAGCTGGTGGCGCCGAGGTGGATGATCGGCCGCGCCTTCGGACAGAGGTCGCCCCAGTGGTGGACGTGCGCCATGACGTCATGGCGCAGTTCCTTCTCGTACTTGGCGACACGATCCCAGTCGAACTCGGTGCGATGCTGCTCGAGCTCGGCGATCTGTTCGCGGGTGACCGGGAAACCCAGCTCGTGTTCGGCTCGAGCGAGCGCGATCCACAGGTCCCGCCAGGCAGTGTGCCGCGCTCGCGGCGAGAACAGCTGCGCCATCTCCGGGCTCGCGTAGCGCTCGATGAGAGGGTGATCGAACCGGTCGCCACGTTCCATGGCGCCTCTCTATCCGCGCTGCGACCCGATCGCCACGACACCGGAAACGACTGCGGGCTCGGATGGCCTCGATCGCCACCCGAGCCCGCAGTCTGTGCGGTCCATCGACCGCTCAGCGGGAGACCCACACCTGACGGCACCGGGTCTCGTAGCGCGCCGGCACCCAGATCCGGCGGCAGCCACCGGCGTCGATGATGCCCCAGTGGCGGCGGCCGCAGTGGTCGAAGATCCAACCGTAGGTCGGCGGGACGTGCTCGTCGCGCCAGTAGCCGGGGACCAGGACCTGCTCGTGGACAGTCTCCCAGTGACCACGCGGACGACGGTGATCACCGCAGTGATCGCGGTGGCCGCCGAAGCGCCCACCACCCGCGTCCACCACCACCACGCCGCGCGGGCCGCGGCCGAACTGGCCCTCGAACGAGATGCGCTGGGCCGGGACCGAAACCGCGAGCCCGAGCAGGGCCGCGACACAGAACAGGGGGAGGTTCTTCATGGCACCCGACACAGCGCGCGGGCAGCCTGGACAGTTGCAGCTGAAGAGAGATATTAAGCCTTTGACTGCAGTGACTTGCAGACAGTTCACGCCGCCGGACCACTGTCCTGGGAGCGATTCACACGGGCACGAAGGTCGCCAGTGATACGGCGATGACAGCGACACATACGGCCAACGGAATCAACGCACGGGCGCGCCCGTGCTGCAGGTACAGCCAGTTGAGGCAGAGGATGGCCAGCCATGCGCCGGCTGCGTCGCTACCAAGGTCCGTCACCGAGCAGGTCCGCCCGGGCACCGCCGCCTGATGCAGTTCGTCGACCACCCCGTAGGCGACCGACAACAACCATGCGGCCGTACCGAGTTGCGCGGGCGGCACGCGTCGCACCAGCAGGGTCCACCAAGCCGTCGCCAAGGCGCCGTAGGCGACGATGTGGGCTCCGTTGTGCAGGAACGACTTCACCGCCGACGCTTCGCCCGCGGTGGGCTGCCGCGACGACGACCACCAGAGGAACAGCATCAACGCCGGTGGCAGACAGGCGCGAAGAGGGACCGGCAGTCGGATCCACCACGCCACGGCGGCCGCGAGCCAGCGGACCGGAGCGGGGTACGATAGGTCGTTCACTTCCGGGAGATCACTGCAGGGGGATCACTGCAGGGGGATCACTGCAGGGGGATCACTGCAGGGAGATCCGGCCTGCGAGGCACAGCCCACCGTCCGGGGCGACACCGGCGCGCACGTCCTGAAGGTAGACCGACAGCAGGAAAAGCCCTCGCCCGCGCTCGTTCTCGAGCGACGGCATGCCGTTGGCCGCAGCCAGCAACGCCTTGCCGAGGTCGACGACGGCGTCCGCCGGCATCTCCTGATCGAAGAACTCGATCAGCAGACCGTCCGGGCACGTGGCGATCCGGACCGCGAGATCGAGGCCGCGCCGACGGTAGCCGGCGCCATGTTCGATGGCATTGTTGACCAGCTCGTCGACGACCAACGCCAATTGGTCGCCGATACGCGCCTCGGCGCCCAGGCCGACGGCGACCTTTCGCACGTCCGCCCGCAGCTTCCGAAGCACCGCGGCGCTCGGCGCGAACGACAGTCTCTTCTCCATCAGGACACGCCCTCCACCAACAGCGAGAGATCGACCGCGGGAGCGGAATGGGTGATGGCCCCGACCGAGATACGGTCGACTCCACACTCGGCGAACTCCCGCACGGTCTGCAGGGTCACGCCGCCAGAAGCCTCGGTGAGCACGTCCGCGCGGCCGAGCTGCGAGGCAGTGTCGCGAACGGCCTGCACCGCCGCACGCAGGTCCGGCCCGGGGCGGAAGTTGTCGAGCAACACGACCGCCGCCCCACCGCGCACCGCAGCGACGGCCTCGGCCACGGAACGCGCCTCGGCGACGACCGGCCGAGTCTGCCCCTGCACGCACCGACGGACGACGTCTTCGTAAGGGACCGGAGCCGCGAACCCGAAGTGGTTCTCCTTCAGCAAGACCTGGTCGAACAGGCCGATCCGATGGTTGGTGCCACCGCCGGCGGCGACAGCGGCCTTCTCCAGCAACCGCAGGCCAGGGGTCGTCTTGCGCGTGTCGAGAATGCGGGCGCGGGTGCCGGCGACGGCCTCGACGAACGCGCGTGTCACCGTGGCAACGCCCGACAGCCGCTGGATGAAGTTCAGCGCGGTGCGTTCGGCGGCCAGCAGCGCGCGCATGTCGCCCTCGACCTCCAGCACCAGGTCCCCGCGCTCGAAGCGATCCCCGTCGCTGCGCACACGCTGACACGCTGCCTTCGGGTCCAACAGCTGGAACGCGACCACGGCCGCTGTCGAACCAGCCAGCACGCCGCGGGACTTCGCCCAGAGACGAGCGCGACCGCGTTTCCCGGCGGGTACCGACAACCGCGTCGTCACGTCGGCATCCAGCGACAGATCCTCCCGCCCGAGATCCTCTGCCAGCGCTCGCTGCACGCAGGTTCGCAAGGTCGGATCCTGGAGTTCCATCGGGTCGGGGAGCCTACACCAACGTGCGCAGGCACGCATCCAGCTAGTGCCTCGTGGTGCCCGCGGGTGCGACCGACGGCATGTCGAGGTAGCGCCCAATGGCTCGGATCGTCTCCAGGCCGATGCCATCGACCCGAGCCAGGTCCTCGAGGGAGCGGAAAGGCCCGCGGCGAATGCGCTCCAGCACGATGCCTTCGGCCCGCGTTCGGCCCACCCCCGGCAGCAGCTGCAACTCCTCGACGCTCGCCTCGTTCGGATCGAGGCGCACCGGCGCTGCGACGACCCCGCCGCTGGGCTGGCGGACCAAGACCGCCCACAGCAATCGCACCGCCAGGACCAGCACCAAGCCGGCCCACGCCCGCAGCAACCACCGGCCACGACTCACCAGCGCAGGATCTGTTCGGCCATGCGTTCCTCCACGCCCGGGCCGATGGCGACCTGCATCGTGCGCACCTGGTGACAGATCTCTCGGAACACCGCCTGCAACGCCTTGGTCGTCTCGCATTCTGGGAGGCTGCGAAGCAGAGGGGGTTGGCCGAGGCGACGATGGGTCACCGCGGGATCCTCTGGAACCTCGCCCAGGTAGTGGATCGAGCACCCGACAAAACGACGCGCAACCTCGGCAAGACGCGTGAACGTCGCCTGTCCGAGACCAGGTTGGGTGACGCGGTTGACGACCAACTGGATGCTGGGGTGCTTCCCCTGGCGCGCGAGGCACTTGATCAATGCGTAGGCATCGGTCAGCGCCGCGATCTCCGGGTTGGTCACCAGCACCACCTCCTGCGCCGCGAGCACGGTGATCAACGACTGCGGCGACAGGCCCGCCGCGCAGTCGAGCAGCACGACGTCGTGCTGGCTCGCCACCCAGCGCAGGGCGCGGCCGAGCGCCTGCATGTGGCGTGCATCGAGGTCCGCGAGGCTGGCGATGCCCGAGCCGCCGGCCAGCAGATTCGGGCCGAACGGTGTGCGCTGCAACACCTGCTGGACCGGCACCCGGTCGTCGAGCAGATGCTGCATCGAGTAGCGGGGATTCACCCCGAACAGCAGGTGGGCGTTGCCGAGCCCGAAGTCGCAGTCGACCACGGCGACGCGCAGCCCCTCGTTGTGCAGGGCCAACGCCGCATTGGTGACCAGGAACGACTTGCCGGTGCCGCCTTTGCCACTGGCGAAGGCGATGACCGCCGCTTCCTGCACGCGCGGCGCCGGGGTCGCTCGACGAAACCACCGTCGCAGGAAACCCCTGCTCGCCCGATCTGGGTTCAGGTCCGGTTCCAAGTCCACCTCGGGAACCGACCGCGCCCTTGCGCCGATCGATTCGCTCTAGTCCGTCGACCGCCGGGTCGGCGGCCAAGGACCTTCTTGCGCTGCGACGATCTTGACGACGTCGTCAGCCGCTGCCGCACCATCGGTATCGCCGCCGGCCGCCAAGGCCGGACCACCGAGTGCGGAATACTCTTCGGACGACAGCTTGGCCGCGGCGACAGCCGCCCGCAGACCTTCGCCGCCACCCCTGTGGACCATCCGGTTCGTCGGGGCCGAGCGAGTAGCCTCCGGCGACGCACAGACGGTGTTGTTCGGTTCCTCTCGATGCAGACCAGCGACGCGCGCGTAGCGCCGCAGCAGCTGGTCCACGAAGTTGCGGACGTCGTTGGCGACCTGCAGCGGCGTCGCCGCGCCATCGCCGACCCTGGCCTGCAGCCCGCCGGACGCATAGCAGACCTCGCCGAGCAGGGCGCTGCGCCAGAGGATGCGCCGCGAATAGCGATCGCCGACGAGGCGAACAGCCGGATCGATGCGCGCGCACAGATCGCGGCAGCTTGCCCAGAGCCCGGACAGCTCCCCGGGCAGGTCGAGGTCCACGACCGGCTCGGGTTCCGCCGCCGAGGAGGCCGGGGCCCCGACGGCCAGATGGCGCACGGCGAATCGTTCGCTGCCGGCAACACGGAACGGCTCGAGGCGGCAGACCTGGAGTCCCGCCACCGGCAAGCGCCGCAGCGCTTCGATCGCGGCGTAGGAGGCATCGGTGCCGATCGCCAACACGCGCCCGCGCGCGCCGACGGTCAGCTGTGCCTCGGGAACTGCCTCGACCAACGCATCGCCGACCCGCTGCAGGAAGTCCGCCGCGGCCAGCACCCGCGGCACCAACAGCGAATCGCCGTCGAGGGCGAGAACCACCAGCACCGGCCCGCCGGCGGCGTCGCGGGCGAGTCCTTCGACGACGCCCAGGTGGCCGCCTGAGCAATCGAACGCTTCCATCACCAACGTCAGCCCGCGCTCGATCTGGTCGAGGCGCACCGACACGAGCGACCAGAGCCCCTCTCGGGCCTGAGGCAGAACGGGACCGCGGATCATCAGAATCCCTCCCCGAGCCAAGGTGGCGCACAGTGGAGCGAGGGATCCCCCAACCGCTGCGGCGAGCCGCTGCGGCGCATGTTCGACGATGACGGGTTCGGTCCCGCCATTGCCACCCTGAGGGGTTGGTACAAGGGGTAGGAGCCTCGCTGACCGGTAGGCAGCATTACAGGTGGGACCAACCGAAAATGCAAGGCCCGGATGCGTCGGCACGCATTCCAATCCGCGCAATGGGCCAGTCGTCAATCCGGCGGACCGCCCTCGGCCAACCACTGCGCCATGGGCGAACGACGCTGCTCGAGGCGGGTCCAGGCGACCGCGACTGCGTCGGTGGCGTCGAGCGGCAGGTCGCCAGCCAACGCCCCGCGCCCGTGCTGCACCAGCTGCCGCACCATCGCCGCCACGGATTCCTTGCCGGCGGCGCCGTTCCCCGTGATGCAGCGCTTGACCCGCGCCGGCGGGAACTGGAACACGGCGGCCCCACCGCGCGCCGCCTCCGCGAGCACGACCCCGCGCGCTTCGCCGATGCGCAGCGCGGCTTGCGCGCTCTTGCCGTAGAACGCCTCTTCGATGGCGAGTTCGTTCGGCGCGAACTGCTTGAGCAGGCCGCGGAACTGCTCGGCCAGCGACAACAGTCGCTGCGGCAGTTCCGTGCTGCGACCGCCGAGCCGCAACACGCCGGCGCCGACCAGGTGCGCACCGCCAGCACCGCCGCCGCCGACGCGCACGACATTGGCACCGCGCATCGCCAACGGCAGCTCGCGCGCGGGCGCAGACCCCGTGTCGACGACCAACTCCAGGCAGCCGAAACCGACGACCTGGGTCCCTGGATCGATGCCGAGAATCCGCACCACCGCCACGCACGCAGTGTAAGGTCCGAGCCGTGAAGGTCGCCATCCTGCTGCTCGCTGCCGGCCGCGGATCCCGCTTCGGCGGCCCGATCCCGAAGGCCTACCTGCGGCTGCAGGGCAAGACACTGCTCGAGCACAGCGCCCAGCGCTTGGTGCAGGCGCTCGGCGATCTGCACCGCTGCGAAC
>VYME01000896.1_pt1 | contig 14111 bp, 7 predicted proteins | sample 5115281 | NCBI WGS metagenome assembly VYME01 (sample SAMN12291780, study PRJNA351875) | freshwater metagenome | isolation source: freshwater lake | place: USA: Michigan, Wintergreen Lake | collected 2013-08-08
TCAAGCTAGAGGTTTAAAGACTGATCGGGTTCCAATTATTTTTATTAATAAATATTTTACACAATTCATACCAGGTAAGCAAGAGGGCTACGCCACTACTACCGAATCATTACCGGGGAGGGGAAGTCGAGCATTTGTGAGGAAAAAAAACCTGCCCCTAATGCCGATGATAACGAGAAAAGGGACAGATTGGCTCAATTGAATGAGATTATTTTGAAGGGCCAGACGGCATCAGGAATTACATCATACCCATGCCGCCCATGCCACCCATGCCACCCATGCCGCCCATGCCGCCCATGCCGCCCATATCGGGGGCTGCGGCTTCTTTAACGGGTTTTTCGACCACGAGGGCTTCCGTAGTTAAGACCATACCGGCGATGGAAGCGGCGTTTTGAACGGCTGACCGTACTACTTTAGCTGGATCGATAATTCCGGCGGCGATTAAGTCTTCGTACTTGCCGGTGAGGACATTGTAACCGATGCTAAAAGCGGTATCGCGCACACCTTCCACGATCACATCGCCTTCCACACCGGCGTTGTTGGCTAACTGACGCAGGGGGGCTTCTAGGGCTTTGGCGACGATATCGGCGGCGACTTTTTCCTCATCGTTAGTGAGAGAAGCTTTGAAAGCCTTCACCTTAGAAGCCAGATGAATCAAGGTTGTACCACCGCCCGGGACGATACCTTCTGCCACGGCGGCTTTGGTGGCATTGAGGGCATCTTCGATGCGGAGTTTGCGATCCTTGAGTTCGGTTTCTGTGGCTGCCCCGACCTTAATGACGGCCACACCGCCGGCTAATTTAGCGATGCGTTCCTGTAATTTTTCCTTATCGAAGTCAGAATCGGTTTCTTCTAGCTGTTTTTTCAGTTGGGCGAGACGTTTCTGCACATCGGCTTTATTGCGGCTGTCCCCGGAGGCGACAATAATTGTATTGTCTTTTTCTAGGGTGATTTTTGCCGCTTGCCCTAGCAGATCGAGGCTAACCGTGTCAAGACTTAAGCCCACTTCTTCGGAAATCAGACGACCGCCGGTGAGAATGGCGATATCTTGTAAAACCGCCTTGCGACGTTCCCCGAAACTGGGGGCTTTGATAGCGACGACATTTAAGACACCCCGGGCCTTGTTGACCACGAGAGTGGCTAAGGCTTCGCCGTCCACATCTTCGGCGATAATTAATAGGGGACGACCTTGACGAGCAACGGCTTCGAGGACGGGGACTAATTCAGTGATCGCACTGATTTTTTTATCGGTAATCAGGATCAGGGGGTTGTCGTACTCGACGATCTGTCTTTCTTGATCGGTGATGAAATAGGGAGAGATATAACCGCGATCGATCTGCATCCCTTCCACCACTTCTAATTCCGTGGTTAGGGATTTCGATTCTTCCACGGTGATTACGCCATCGGTGGTGACTTTTTCCATGGCGGCGGCGATCATTTTTCCCACTTCTTCGTCGTTGCCGGAAGAAACGGTGGCCACTTGAGCGATCGCATCTCCAGCGATCGGTTTAGCGACGGCGGCGATTTCCTCGACCAGATAGGCGATAGTTTTGTCTAGTCCGCGTCTTAAGGCGACGGGATTGGCCCCGGCGGTAACGTTTTTGAGACCTTCTTTAATTAAAGCTTGGGCGATGATGGTGGCGGTAGTGGTGCCATCTCCCGCTAAATCTTTGGTTTTTGAGGCTACTTCCTGAATTAATCTCGCCCCGGTGTTTTCGAGGGGATCGGACAATTCGATTTCTTTGGCGACGGTGATGCCGTCATTAACGATCTGGGGGGCGCCGTATTTCTTTTCTAACAAGACATTGCGTCCTTTCGGACCGAGGGTGATTTTTACCGCATCGGCCAAGGCATTGACACCTTTTTCTAGGGCGCGACGGGATTCATCTTTGAAGGCAATGATTTTGGACATAGTATCGCTGTTGTGATAGGACTCCTTATAGTTAATTTAGCACTCTTAGGGCTTGAGTGCTAATCTAGGCGATCGACTCCCCTCTAATCCCTGAACCGACAAGCGCGATCGTTTTGGTTGCCCTAGCTGGAGAGATGAGTTAGTCCCGATCTATCTAAATGGAGCAAGAGGACTCCCGTTAAATTTCTCCTTAATTAAAAATATACCAGAAATTAACGGGAGATGAATTGCCCCCAGAATCTAAACTAACGCGACAGCGTTTCCTAATAAGGAAAGGCTTGATTCTCAAGGTATGTATGAGCTTGACATATTTAAGCGGTAAGTGTTATACTGAAAAGATAGCACAGATGGGGTCAGGCTGATGTTAAATGTTTTAAAAGTGAGAATATACCCAAACAAAAAACAGGAACTAGCCTTAGCTAAAAACTTTGGTTGCGTCCGTTTTGTTTGGAATTACTACTTAAATAAAACTAACAATCAGTACCTAGAGACTGGTAAAGGAATGACCTACTGTGACATGGCAAAAGACCTTACCCAACTCAAGAAACAACTGGATTTTGAATGGTTAGCTGAGGCTACTGCCGCTACCTTGCAGCAATCATTGAAAAACTTAGAATCTGCTTTTAAGAACTTCTTCTCAAAAAGAACAAAATTCCCTAAATTTAAAAGTAAGCACAAAAAACAATCAATCCGTTATCCTGAAAGTTGTTCAATTAGAAATAAGGGAATTAAGCTACCTAAATTAGGGGTTGTAAAAGCTAAGATTTCTCAAGTAATAAATGGTAAGATTAAATCCGTAACTGTTTCTAAAACCAGTACAGATAAATATTTTGCTGCCATCTTGTTTGAGATGGATGACTCAACAACCATTGAAAAACTAAAAATATCAGGGATAGACCTAGGTTTATCTTCTTTAGTTACGGTTTTTGATGGTGAAACAACCTACAAGATTGACCCAATCAAACCTACCAGAAAATATGCTAAACGTTTAAAGCGGAGACAACAAGCATTGTCTCGTAAAGCCAAGGGGTCTAATAATCGCCAAAAAGCCATTAAGGAGGTAGCCAAGGTTCACGAAAAGATAGCAAATACTAGACAGGATTTTCTTCATAAACTCTCCAGAAAGTTATGCGATGAAAACCAAATCGTTGTAGCCGAGAATCTGAATATTAAAGGGTTAGCAAGGACTAAATTAGCCAAATCAATACATGATGCTGGTTTTGGTATGTTGCTTAATTTCTTGGATTACAAGCTAGAAAGAGAGGGAGGAAAACTTGTAGAAGTTGACAGGTTTTATCCGAGTACAAAGCTCTGTTCTTGCTGTGGATTTAAAAATGATTTGTTGACTCTCAGTATTCGTGAATGGATTTGTCCAGAATGTAAGACGCAGCACGATAGAGATGAAAACGCCGCCAAGAATTTAAGGGAAGAAGGTATGAGAATACTGTCAACAAATACCGATGGACAGTCGGAATTTCAAGCTTGGGGAGAAACTGTAAGACTCGTTGGTACTTGTACCGAAAAGCGGGTTTCTGTGAATCAAGAATCCCCCGTCACAGCGTCAGCTTGACGGCGGGAGTGTCAATTTTGGCCTTAAAAATGCGATCTGGGAAAGTGAGCGATGTTAACTTGCATAATTTAAGATGAAGATTCCGACAGCCTAATCAGATCGATGATAACCAAGCTAACCCTGAGAAATTTCAAGAGTATCAAGGAACAAACCTACGAGTTTGCTCTCTTCGATCTCTTGGTTGGACGGAATAACAGTGGTAAAAGCACCATCTTACAGGCTTTAGCGATCTGGCAGTTCTGTATTGAGGAGTTCCGGCGGGCAAAACGGGGGGGAAAGACCGGCAAACAAGTTGTCCTTCCCAACTTTACAGCCCTTCCCGTTCCAGAATTTAATCTTTTGTGGCGAGAGAAGACCGAGCGCCACTATCCAACAAAAGCAGATGGTTCCAAAAAGCAAGAGTTTATTCTCATTGAAATTGATGTTACTTGGATAGCGGAATCTTCCGGACCAAAACCATGCTCTTTGGGGGTTAAACTACGATATAGTTCTCCTCAAACTATCTACGCAATTCCTTCGGAAGGATGGGAACATTTCCGTGAATTAGAAGGAGAGTCAAATCACTCCCCTTCTCTGTTACCTATTATTGCTTACGTTCCGCCTTTTTCGGGATTAGAACCCAATGAAGAATGGCGTGATGACGGACCGCTGCGAAAACAAGTGGGAAAAGCGCAGCCCGGAAGTATATTAAGAAATTTCCTGCTGCGAGTTTGGCAAGAAAATCGAGAGGATTGGAGTGAAATTCAAAAGGTTGTCAAAAACTGGTTTACCGTTGATTTAAAAGACCCTCAATACGAACGAGGAGTGGACACCCAGATAATCTGCGAATATAAACAGGGGGGCAAATCCTACGACATTATATCTGCTGGCAGCGGTTTCCATCAAACCTTAACCTTGTTGGCATTTTTTTATGGTTATAAACCTACTACTATCTTACTGGATGAACCCGATGCTCATCTTCATGTTAACTTGCAAAGAGAGATTCTAGATTATTTTAAGAATCAAAAGGCGATCGAGAGAAATACTCAATTTCTTATTGCCACCCACGCAGAAGAGTTTATTAGAGGGGTTGACGTTCGGCAAATAATCTCATTACTTGATAGCATTCCTAAAAGAGTGGAAGCTACACCAGCGATTTTAACAGCGATTGCCGATGTTTCTAACTTAGAGATAACACAGCTTTCGGAATTTAATTATCCCGTTATTTTGTATGTTGAAGGAGAAACAGATGAGCGTCTTTTACGAGGTTTTGCCACTTCTTTAGGAAAGCAGGATAACTTAAATAAAGTTTGTTTTCGGGTTATGGGAGGCGGCAATAAGAAGAAAATGAAAGAAGATTCTGATCGTCATTTTGCTGGGATTAAACAAATAATTCCATCAGCGAAAAGGTGGGTATTGTTTGATTATGATGATGACGATCAGGCCTTCCACCCAGAAGCAAATGATCCGAAGCAATCATTATATGAATGGCGACGAAAAAATATTGAGAATTATTTATTAGTTCCCGATGCTTGGATGAGAGCAGCCCTACAAACCGGCGGTTTTAACGACCCAGATATTTTTTTCGCTCCAGTTCAAGAATTAATTAGGAATTTTTTTGATAACGAAAATCTTACCCTGCCTCGAAATCAATCTTGGAGAGATGTCAAAGCAAATATTTTTCAAGTTGTGGATGGGAAAAAGCTATTGTTTGAAAATAAGGACTCTCTTTTTCAAAGACTTAAATCTTATCAACTTTCTTTAGCATCTGTTCCATCTTTAGAATTGACCCGTGAAATCGTCGCCACTAATATGAAATCTGATGAAATTCATGAAGATGTTCATCAATTCTTCGCTAAGTTGGATCAACTTCTGAGTTAAGCAAAATTGTTATTTTTGACTTGTAATCGGAATAGCCAATGCTTGAACTTGAATTTTTTTTAACTCGGAAACTAATCGAATCGCCTGCTGTTCGTAGAGGGGGGCGCCGAGAGTCGCTGGCAAATTTTCCATGAGATCGCTGGCGGTTTTCAGGGGACAATTAGAAAAACGACTGATTACGGTGGGTGCTTCTGCGGCAATATTGCGGTTAAAGGCTTTTTCCACCCGCACGCGCCAAGTTTTGGGAGTTCGACGACCCTGTTCCACCCGTCGCAGTCCGTTGATGGTGGCCAGCACCACAATGCGATCGCCGATGCGTAAATTGAGATAGTCTTCCGGCATTAATTTCGGGGCTTCCCGTCCCCGTTGGTGTAGGATCGGCACGACTCGATAACCGTAGGCAATATCGCCGATCGAGCTACCATTGAGAGTATCTCCAGCTTCGATCTCGTATTCGGTCACCAGAATCGTTTTTTGCGCCCAACGGAACAGATAGATGATATTTTCTCCGAAAGCGGCCCCCGTAAAGGCTTCTGCCGCCACGGTGTTGGTTCCTAAAATGTGAGATTGGGGCAGAATTTGACTTAATTGTTGACTAAGGGTGTCGTCGGTGGTGCGGATGACTAAGTAGCTTTGGGGGTTGAGTTTGCGGGTGGTTAGGGCTACTTCTAAATTGAGGATTTCGTCATCGGTAACGATCGCTATACTTTTGGCCCTATCTAAATTGACATTTTTTAAAGATTCTTCGATATTTCCCGTCATCAGGGGCATTTTTGGCAGGATAGTCGCATCAAAATCCCTATTTAAGCTGACCCCGACGATCGCCTGTTTCATTTCTAGTAATAAATTAGCCACTTCTTTGCCGACTCGACCTAAGCCAACAATAACGATATGATCCTGTTGGGGAACTGGGGGACGGTTAGGGATAAATTGAAATCTTGATGATAATAAAGTTTCTGTCAAAAGGGCATAGAGAACCCCGATAAAAGCGGTTCCAGCTAAGGTTAAAAAGAGACTAAATAGCTGCATCCACCAGGGAATTGCATTTAAATCTTCGGGGTTAGAGCCACCAAAAACATCGCCGTAACCACCTAATAAAAGAATCGCTGTTCCTGAAAGAGAGGAAATAAAGTAAGCTCTCGGAGCGTAGAGATGGAAAAGAAAAGTCCCGATAATTACTAGCAGGATAATGATAAATACTGACAGGAAAGCCACCCGGTGAATTTGCTGCTGAAAACTCAATTGCCAGAATTGTTGTATTTCTTTGAGCAATTTTTGCCAAAAATACCGCAACTTCTGGCGAGAATTTGACGGTTTCTGGCGGGTAGCATCGATGTTTTGGTAGGTAGTTTCGATGGTGGTAATGGTATCACCGGCTCTGATAGTGGTGGTGGGGGACCATTGATAAAATCCGGCCGTTAAAGGTTCATCGGGGGCTGTGTGTGCTAACAGACGACGGGTGGGGGTATTTAAATCACCTAAAAAGCGATCGAGTAAACCATCTTCGGGGCTAATTTGTCTCTGGATAATCCGCAATTTCTGACCGTCGAGATGCAAAAAACCGAGGGTTTCCGTGCCTAATGTGGCTAAAGCAAAGGCATTGGCGGGTAGTTGGGTGGGTTCATAGGCGATAAAATTGCCTAAACGTTCCTTGAGTAGCTCATTGAGATTATCTTTAGAAGAACGCACCACTAAGCGGGTAAGGGGATTTAATTGCCGAATAATTAGGGCAGTAGTGGCATTAATTCGCTCATCACTGGTGACAATTAAAGCAGCCCGACAGCGCTCGATTCCCGCTCTTGCTAAAATGTTTTTTTGACGACAATCACCGATAATTATTTCCTCTAATAAATCGGGAAAATCATTAATTTCCCAACTGGGAGGCTGTATTAGTTCGATACCGACAACGCTAACCCCAAACTCTTTTAAAGACTTGACGCAGTGTTGTCCAAGACTACCCAATCCACAAACTAAAAAGCGATCGGCTAACTTGACATTCCCATGGACAAAGCTGAGAGATTCTTGGTTCATAGATTCTGCTTGTCTTAAAAAATAGAATGCTTTTTCAGACTTTTAATCCCCCCTTAATCTACCATTAATTTTTTGTTAACCAAGAGGGGTGTCTGACAATTTTTAACACCTAACTAATTATAACATACCAGCGTTTTTATTGCGTACCCGTTGATACATTTCTTCCATTACCTCGATAAAGGAAGTATCCTGATCCCAAAATGCAGGATAATCACCAGCTTTTTTAATGACAATTGCGGGAATAATTGCCGCTTTAACTAACTGAGGATTTTCGGGTAAACGGTGATGAGAGTGCCAAAATTCTTTGAGATCAATTGTTTCTGATGCTGGTATAGTTTCGGATTTAGTGTGATAGGAAGTAACCGGGTTAAGAGGAATTTGTTCCTCTTGGATGGAGGAGGAAAGCAGCTTACCGAGGGGAGTTTTTGCTAACTCTTGCAGTAATTTTTGACGAGAAAACCTAAATAGTGATTTCAGCTTTTATCGACTTGACTTTTAAACTAACTTCGGGATGAGACTGCTTTAATCTCGCTTGATAAACCTGAACATTGGTTCCAGCTTTTGGTACTCTAGAAGCCACGATATAGCATTCTTTTTTGGATTCTTTATGTCTTTTTTGTAAGTAAGAATGATTTAGACTTGACAATAATTGATCATAAGCTTGTTCAATATTTTTACCCTTAAGTTCAATATAAAGAGCCAAGCGACAGGGACTATCAATTTCTAACAGCCAGTCGCATCTTTTTCCCTCGATGATTAAACAATTATCTATTTTTATCTTAGTAATTAATCTCTGACTATTATTATTGACGATGAATTCTTTACAATTTTCACTAACTTTGACTATTTTATTATTATTGCATTCAGAACAGTGACTAATATCCATTATTGTTGAGCCTTTCTTTCTAAGATTTCTTCAAACTCTTGACTAAGTTCATCGGAGACAGCATCGAGGTTATTGATACCAATCAAGTTCACCTCTGTATCTAAGATACTTTGAGTTTGTCCGTTGCTAATTGTGTAGGCTGACACATCTTGAAATTGAATAGTATTTTTATAACCTAAAGATTTTTCCGCTTTGGCAGGCTTAACGTTAGCCGCCATGATTTTATTATTCAAAGCTGTGAGAATGTAGGGACTATGGGTAGTGAGAAAAAAACGACAATTTTTATTAGCATAAAGTAAGGTAAATAGTTCTACCATATCTCTTTGAGCGGAGGGAAAAAGATGGGTTTCGGGTTCCTCAATAAAGAATTGGTTGGATTCGGAATCAGGAAAAAACGAGAAAACTAAGAGAATTAATAACATTGGTAAGGCTTCTTGTTGTCCGCTTGAAGCATCAATTAAGTTAATCTTTCTCCCATCGGCATGATAAAGCCAATCTTGATCTTTCTCGCGCGCATAGCTGCCTGATAGAATCTTTTCGCTAATTAATTTAATTTGATCATAAAGTTTTTTATCATCTTCTTTATCTTTGAATAAACTTTCTGATTCGTTAATTATTCTGTATAGGCGTTGAGCCTTTTCATAATTAGAACCAAAGTTAATAATGAGAGGATCAAGATCAAAATTATTAGCTAAAAAGGTAAAAATATTATTGGTAAAGTATTTAACAAACAGAGTGCGACTAGCTGGAATAAAGAAGATTTCTGCGGGTATAAATCCTTCTCGATCTTTAAACAAGTCAGAAGAAGAAAGAGTATTTGTGATATATTCAATAGCCTTTGAGTTTATTTCCTGAGGCTTTAAGCTGTCATCTCTATCCAATCGTCTTATCTGTCTAATGATTCTATTATAAAGCTGTTTAAAATTTTCTGAATAGGTGAATGTTAATTTATAATATCCATCGGAACTTTCTTTATGTCTTTCAATAATAAAAGTAGTATTTTTAAAAGCATAACTTATTTTGAAGGACTGATCTTTCCACGCATATCTAGGAAATAGCTGCTCGAAATCTTGGAGCACCATGCGTCTGATAGCTTTTTGATCCTTATCATTAAAAGCATAAGTTTTAATCTTTAAAAACAAAAATGTTTCAAATAAAAAAACTAATTTAGCAATAATACTTTTACCAGTGGACTGTTCACCGATGATAACATTAATTTTTTTAATCTCTATTTCCGCATACTTAATAATCAGAAAATTTTCAATAATTAAGGATTCCATTGTATCTCTCTTATGTCCAGTCTCATAACAATACTAGCAGGTTAGGGGTAGATTTTTAATCACTGTCAGTTGTTGACCTGTTTATTCTAATCTACCCTCCTATGGATAGATACCTAAGTCAAAAAGTCAGCAATTTAGCTACAGCGTTTCTCATCAAGATAAAGTGTAACCTAATTTGGCATCGACTCCTGAATCCTGATTCCCCAAAAGGAAAACTTATATTTTTTTAAAGTATCCCTGCATTTTTATTGCGTACCCGTTGATACATTTCTTCCATTACTTCGATAAAGGAAGTATCCTTATCCCAAAATGCAGGATAATCACCGGCTTTTTTAATGACAATTGCGGGAATAGTTGCGGATTTAACTAACTGAGGATTTTCTGGTAAACGGTGATGGGAGTGCCAAAATTCTTTGAGATCAATTGTTTGTGCTGCTGGTATGGTTTCGGGTTTAGTGTGATAGGAAGTAACCGGGTTAAGAGGAATTTGTTCCTCTTGGATGGAGGAGGAAAGCAGCTTACCGAGGGGAGTTTTTGCTAACTCTTGCAGTAATTTTTGACGAGAATATGTTTACAGGGATTTTCCCAATCGGGACAGGAACAATTAGTGATAAAATCCTTTTGACTGTGGGGTAATAAGTGTAGATTCAGATCGCTAAATGCTTCATCAATATTATCGGGAACTTCTTTGAGCAGCAGTTTAGAGATCATACTCGCTCTTGAACCAAGATTATATAAAGCTTGTGACCACTCTGCTTTAGTAATTGGTTTAATCTCGATACTCACCCTATACAAAGGTTCTTTGTAAACTCCAAAGTAGGGATTAATGGAACCTCGCACCTGAGCAGTAATTAAATTACCATCAATTTTATAATTCTTGACTTTATCATTTTTTGCGTAGGAACGTCCTCGACTCAAGCGCGCTGAGTCAGTAAATTCCTCTAATGCTTCTATAAAGCGTTGTCCCCACCAAGTTTTACTAAATTTATTCATGGGTTTACCTCGATTAAATAATTGTCTGTTTATTCAATGCGATTAACTGACGAAAACTTTCGTTATCTAATTCCGTTAACCAGGATTCATCATTACTAACAATAGCATTAGCTACCTTTTTCTTTTCCTCGATCATTTCATCAATTCTTTCCTCTAAGGTTCCCAAAGTGACAAATTTATGCACGAAAACATTTTTTTGTTGACCAATTCTAAAAGCGCGATCGGTTGCTTGATTTTCTACCGCAGGATTCCACCAACGATCAAAATGAAAAACATGATTTGCTTTGGTTAAAGTAATCCCCACCCCCCCAGCTTTTAAGGATAAAATAAATACGGAAGGTTCTGTTTCGGGATGTTGAAATTCTTCGATCATTTGTTCTCGTTTTGGTTGAGAAGTCCCCCCGTGAAGATAATAAGTATTATAGCGAAAAGTTTGTTTCAGGTACTTTTGTAAGGAGTCCCCGATTTCAGTAAATTGAGTGAAAATTAGCAAACTATCTCCCTCTAAAATTACTTCTTCTAGCATTTCTCCCAAACGCTCTAACTTATGCGATCGCTCAGGAGTAAAAGCGCTGTTATCCTGTAAAAATTGACGCGGGTGATTACAAATTTGTTTCAAGCGCATCAGGGTAGATAAAATTAATCCTTTGCGTTTTATTCCCTCCGCTTCTTCTAATTGTTTTTCCACTTCTTTAATGACAACTTCATAGAGAGAAGCTTGTTCTTTAGTTAAATTACAATACTGTTTGTTTTCCACTTTGTCAGGCAAATCTTTAATTATCTGCTTATCGGTTTTTACCCGACGCAGAATAAAAGGTTCCACTAATTTTTTGAGAACCGTGGACTGGAGACGATCATTTTGTTTTTGGATTGGCACTTCAAACGCTTTACGAAATTGAGTTTCTTTGCCTAAATAACCGGGGTTAAGGAAGTTAAAAATTGACCATAAATCAAGCAGTCTATTTTCCACAGGAGTTCCCGTTAATGCGAGACGATGTTGTGCAGATAAACTCAAGATTGCTTTAGTTTGTGCCGCTTTAGGATTTTTGATATTTTGTGCTTCATCAATTACCAAACGTTGCCAAGATTGCGAGTTAAATAATTTCAAATCCTTGCGAACTAGGGTAAAAGAAGTAATGACGATATCCTTTTGACTAGCTACTGTCTGAAATTCGCTCTCATCTTGATAGCGCTTACTACCATGATGAATTAAAACCTGAAGATGGGGGGCAAATTTTTCAATTTCTTTTGCCCAATTTCCCACCACAGAAGTGGGTGCGACTAGCAGAGTTGGTAAAACATTATTATCTCCCTCTCTTTCCCCAACCAATCTAGCAATTACCTGTAGAGTTTTTCCTAATCCCATATCGTCAGCAAGACAACCATTTAAACCCAATTGTTCCAGGTATTGAATCCAGGCAACCCCGCGCTTTTGGTACTCCCGCAGCGTTCCTTGTAATTGGGGAGGATTTTCGATCGGTTCTAGTTGACTAGGATTTTGTAATTTCTCTAGCATAGAACCCAAAAATTCATCGGTTTCAACAATAATCTCCTCCGGGTATTCGGCAGCTTTTTTCATTAATTCAATCAGATTCATCTCAGGATTTTCCTGCTGATATTTCTGCCAAAAATCCAGCATTTGCTGCATTTTATTTTGTTCTAATTCTACCCATTGACCTCGAAATTTAACTAAGGGTGTTTTGGTGTTAATTAATTGTTGCCATTCCTCTTGGGTAATAGTTTCTTCACCGATGGCTAGTTCATATTGATATTCAATGATGTTTTCGAGGCTAAAAATCCCTTTACTAACGGGGGTAGATTTGCCCGATTTAGAAGTAGTTTTTAGCCGAACTTTGGCGCGCTGACGACCTTGGGGAGTCCACCAAGCGGGAATAATCACTTTATATCCCGCATCTTCTAAAATCCAAGCAGTTTCTTTCAAGAAAGTAAAAGCTTCTGTAAGATTGAGAGAAAATCCCGTCGGTTTATCCGTTTCTAATCCTTGCCAAATAGGGGGATAAATACGGGCAGCATAACCCAAACTTAGTAAAATATTTTTGTCTAAATCTTGACCAAAATGCGCTCGTATGCTTGTTCTAGTTTCGGGGACTGCATACCAATATTCGTCTAATTCTAATCGCAGGGAGGGGTCTTGTTTAGAGATGAGGATAAAGGTAATTTGCCACTGTTCAATATTATCTTCTGGTGCTTCCGTTAGTTTAAAACCAAGGCTAAAACTAGATATATTTTGGTCTCCTAGTAATTGCTGTCTCCAAGTTTGCCACTGTTGATATTTTTCTAAGGCAGCGGCAGTTTGCAGAAATCCAGCAGCTTTAGTCACAGAGAGGCAGTCACCTATAATTGTCTCGCCAATTTTTTTATCAAAACTGGCAGGAATTGCCGTATTAGTGACAATTTCATTGAGGAGACATTCGGAGAAGTGCCGGAGTAGGGTTTTGGGATCGTATAATTGTGGTGAAGCATGGGGATTTTCAGCACCAGCAAGACAAATGCGGGGAAGATATTCGAGATAGCGATCGAGATTGGTTTCGTAGGTTGCTGATATAATTTCCCAAAGAGGGTAGATGGCAAAGTTAGCGGTTTTCTTGTTATTTGTGGCTAATTCTCGATATTTAAAAGCAGGAATATAGTTATCTTTGAGAATTATTTCTTTAAAAGCTTGACTGTAGTGATACCAAAAAAGTAGATCTGCACCTAACTGAATCTCTGAGGAGTTGTAAAGACAGATAAAGTGCAGATCATTGAGCAGTTTAAGTACAGGACTAAGGGGATAACAATCAATTTGCCAAGATTGCCATTGGCTATTTTCTGGGGGTTCTTTTTCTAGATAACGCAGTAATTCTAAGGAGGGTAAAGGTTGATTGTCGTGGCTAGGTAAAAGAAAGTAGCGGGGGACAAATTGCCGACTAAGAGGATTATAATTCGATTGAACTATTCCTAACTCTCCGGTGAGAAAGCTAGTTAATTCTTCTTTGCTTAACTGAAAAGGATGATAATTATCAGCAGTGGTGCGACTCTTTTTCGGGGTGCTAGTTTCTCCCCAAAGATAAAAGCTACCCTTCTGAATAAATTCATCCGTTGATTGGGGAATCCAAGTACCGTGAAGAATTTTCATGGTTTTCAATGAGTACAAAAGAACTTAAATGAGGGCAATACTTAGCCTCTAGAAAAATTGTAGCGATTATGGGAGGATTCTCCACACTTTTTTGTCCCTTTGCGAACCCAGAAGTCCTCTGGATAAGAGAAAAAGGTTATTGACTCTCCCCCGCTAACCGCTCGCGCGGTGTAGCGGGGGATTCTCGGTTCTTAGGCTTTTAACTAGATCGACCTGGTTTAACCCGGTCGATCCCCGTCAAATCGCCTCCGCGAGCGTTTTCTAACACGGTCAGTCCGACCGCATTTTTTCCTCGGTTCTCAATTACCTTTGCTGATGCCGTATCTCTTGGTTCAATGTGGCCGCAAGAATCACACCGGTGAACTCTTTCCGATAACGCTTTTTTACCAGTAATTGCGCCACAATTCGGACACTCTTGCGAGGTTCCGTTTTTATCAACCTTA
>VYME01000455.1_pt1 | contig 14099 bp, 10 predicted proteins | sample 5115281 | NCBI WGS metagenome assembly VYME01 (sample SAMN12291780, study PRJNA351875) | freshwater metagenome | isolation source: freshwater lake | place: USA: Michigan, Wintergreen Lake | collected 2013-08-08
CGGCGTGCGGCGGGCGCGCTGGGGTTCGCCCGCTGACGGGCCTCTTCGGCAATGGAGGCGTTCGCGCCGAACTTGTCGGGCACGTCGGCGCAGCTCACGAAGCTCGCCGGGGCACCGCTGCTGGCCGCGACACGTCCGGCACTCGGCGCGGCACTGAACACCAGCACTTTGCCGCGATAAGCGGCGGCGTCGAGCATGACGGCCGAATCGCCCCACACACCGGCGTACACCGCCGGCACCCCGTTTACGGAGGCGGTGCCACCGAAGCCGTTGGCGGCTGTCGGCGTGGTGGGAATCCAATCCTTTCGTGCGTTCAGCGCGCGCCCGCCCACCGAGAGCGTGGCGCTGCTGCTGTCGAAGCCGATGGGCCCGAATGGGAGAGTTTGAAAGTAGGTGCCGCTGTCGCCCGCCGGCTTGAGCCCCAGCCGGTTGAACTCGCTCGCGATGTAGCTCGTGCCTTTGTAGTTGCCGGGCTCGCCAATGCGACGGCCCAGCATGGAGTCGTCGGCAAAGCCGTAGAGGCGGGTGCGCAGGTCGTTGGCGGTGATGGCGCCCTCGGTGGGGCGTGGTGCCCACTTGAGCGGCCCTTCGTCGGACCAGACGGGGCGCTGGGCCGTGCGCGGCGGGACCGACTTGGCACCGACGGGACGGTTCTGGGCAGCGAGCGGGGCAGCAAGGCTCGCCAGCGCCAGAAACGGGGCGATCTGACGGCCAACACGGGGGAGGAAGGTCACGTCGGGTGGGAACGAGGTGGGGAACGACGAGCAGCCGTGAGCACTACGCAGCATATTCGCCTGATGCTGACTCGCCCCCCACTTCGCTCTGTTCTGGCCGCCCTCTTCTGGGCGTCTACCGCCGCGTCCGCTGCCCTCGCGCAGCCCGCCTTCCGCGCCGAGGACGTCAACGGCCTCCGCCTCCGCTCCATCGGCCCCGCCTCCATGAGCGGCCGTGTCGTCGACATGGATGTCGTGGAGTCGAACCCGTACACCATGTATGTCGCCGCCGCGACGGGTGGCCTGTGGCGCACCACCGACAACGGCGTGAACTGGACGTCGGTGTTCGATGCGCCGGTGCACTCCATTGGTGACGTGGCGGTCTTTCAGCCCAATCCGCAGATCGTGTGGGTGGGCACCGGTGAGCGCGCCAACCGGCAAAGTGTGGGATGGGGCGACGGCGTGTACAAGAGCACCGACGGCGGCAAGACGTGGGTGAACATGGGGCTGCGCACGAGCATGCATATCGGGCGCATTCAATTGCATCCCACCAATCCCGACATCGCGTGGGTCGCGGCGCAGGGGAGCGTGTGGGGTGCGGGCGGTGAGCGCGGGCTGTTCAAGACTGTCGACGGCGGACGGACGTGGACGCGCACGCTCTTCGTGGACGACGAAACGGGCGTCACCGATGTGGCGATCGACTGGAACGATCCGAATACGCTGTACGCGTCGAGCTATCAGCGTCGGCGTAGTGCGTACGGCTTCGATGGTGGTGGCCCGGGCAGCGCGCTGTACAAGAGCACCGACGGCGGCAACACGTGGAGCAAGCTGACGGGCAATGGCCTGCCCGAGGGCGAGTATGGCCGCATCGGTATTGCGGTCTATCGCAAGAACCCGCGCATCGTGGTCGTGAGCATTGAACAGGGCGCGCGCTACAACGCGAGCACCGCGTACATCCAGCGCAAAGCGGGCGTGTACCGCAGCGAAGACGCGGGCGCGACGTGGACGTTCATGAGCGATTGGAACCCGCGTCCCATGTATGCGAGCCAGCCCATCATCGACCCCAGCGACGACAAGCGCATGTACATGCTGAACGCGTACTCGTTCAGCGATGACGGCGGCAAGACGTTCACGGCACCGCGTACCACCACGCACGGCGACGACCGCTTCGTGTGGGTGAACCCGAAAGACAGCCGGCACGTCATCAAGCTCGATGACGGCGGCATTGGCATCAGCTACGATCGCGGAGTGTCCTTTCTCTTCGTGAGCTCGCTGCCGCTGTCGCAGTGGTATCGCGTGGCGCTCGACAATGCGGTGCCCTTCAACGTGTACGGCGGCCTGCAGGACAACGGCTGCTGGATGGGGCCGAGTGCCAGCTGGAGTACGAACGGCATTCTCAACGAACACTGGTCGCGCCTATGCGGCGGCGACGGCTTCTGGGTCGTGCCGAACCCCAAGAATCCGCGCACGGTGTACTCGGCGTCGCAGTTCCTTGGCCTGCAGAAGAACGACACGAAAACCTGGCAGGTGCAGGATCTGCGCCCGGGCGACTCCACGGGACGCATTGGTGGCCGCCGCAACTGGGAAACGTGGGGGAAGCCCGGCGCCACGCAGGTGCTGGGGAACGCGATGCACCCGGCCAACTGGGATGCGCCCATCGTGCTCTCCCCGCACGATACGAACACGTTGTACGTGGGGATGCAACATCTGTTCACGTCGCGCGATGGGGGACGCACGTGGAAGAGCCTGGGCGACATGACGACGGGCGTCGATCGCAGCACGCTGCCGCTCATGGGGCGCAAGCCGAGTGAGGCGACGTTGTCGCTCGACGACGGGGTGCCGTACTTCCCGGGGGTGACGGCGTTGGCGGAGTCGCCGCTGGTGAAGGGTGTGTTGTACTCGGGTACCGACGACGGGCGGTTCCGCGTGTCGCGCAACGGCGGGCTGTCGTGGACCGATGCGCAGACCAAGTTCCCCGGATTGCCCAAGGATTCGTGGTTTGCCGGCGTGGAAGCGTCGCGCCATGCGGCGGGCACGGTGTACGTGGTGGCCGATAATCATCGCAGCAACGACATGCGCAACTACGTGTACAAGAGCACCGACTTCGGGGCCACGTTCACGCGCATCGAGGGCGACCTGCCCCCCAACCGCGTCGCGCGTACGCTGCGTGAAGATCCGCGCAATCCGTCGCTGCTGTATCTGGCGACGGAGTTCGGTGTGTTCTATTCGCCGAACGGCGGTGCGAACTGGCTGTCGTTGCGCGCGAACATGCCGCTCATGCCGTTCAACGACATGGCCATTCATCCGCGCGACAACGCGCTGGTGCTGGCGTCGCACGCGCGCGGCGTGTGGGTGCTCGATCAGCTCAATGCGTTGCAGGAGCTCACCCCCGCGGTGGCGTCGAGTGCCTCGCACTTGTTCACGGTGCAGCCGGCGTATCAGATCCGCACGACCAATCTGCGGCCGCACACGGGCGACATGATTTTCCGTGGGGAGAACCCGGCCAATGGGGCGCTGGTGGATTACTGGGTGCGTGATGAGGGGGCTGCCGTGGCGCTCACGGTTCACGATGCCGCTGGTCGATTGGTGCAGACGCTCACGCCGAGCAAGCGCCGTGGCGTGAACCGCGTGGTGTGGAACCTGCGCGAGGCCGACTTGCCGGTGCGGAGCGGCGGCGGTGAAGACGACGACGAAGGGCCGCGCGCGACGACGCCGGGCCCGCTGGTGTTGCCGGGCACGTACACGGTGCGCTTGGTGCATGAGGGGCGCACGACGAACCGCACGGTGGTGGTGAAGGAAGACCCGCGCGTGACGGTGACGGCGGCGGAGCGTGCGGCGTGGACGGCGTTCCACCGGGATGTGGCGGGCGTGGTGACGCGCTTCGCCGATGTGGCGGCGCGGGTGCGCGCGCTCACCGGGACCGATGCGGCAACGCGTGATGCGAAGCGCCAGGTGCAGGAGCTGTCGTCGCGGCTGTCGACGCTGTACTCGGCAGTAGGGCGGTGGACGGGTGCGCCGACGGCGGATCAGCGGTCGCAGTTGCGCTACTACACGCGGATGGCTGTCGAGCTCGACCGCGTGGGTAAGTAGGTACTGCGCGCCTGCGGTCTGTGGTTTCTGCGGTCTGCTGTCTCGGCGCGATGCTGCGGGATCGCGCCGAGACGGCGGACGGCAGAAACCATGGATGGCAGCGGTGGAGGGGGCTTAACGACTCTGACCCACGAAGGACTTGGTCGGGTGTGGCAGTCGGCCTGGAGACTCGGCCGCACACAAGGGGTTGACACGGCATTGGGGGGGGCGTACCGCACTATGCCGGGTGTCAGCAAAACCTCCCCCAAAGCAGGACTATGACATGAAACGCTTCTTGATTGTTTTCGTCGCGGTATGCGGCATCGCCATGTTGTATCCGTCGATCAGCTCAGTGGTTGATGGCGATAGAAGTGTCGTCTTTGCCCAGGACATTGGAACGGACGACGGCGATATGGGCGGCTGTGAGCAAACATGTGCGCCGATGCCAGCAAGTTGTGATGGCGGTCATCGTGTTTGCGCCGCTCTCCCGGGATGCACCATATGTATATGCACTCTGCGCGACCCGGTCACCCAAAAGTGTACGACGGTAACCTCTACCACCAACACGCCTCATCAGCAGAACTAGACTGCTTGAGGTTGGAAGTAGAGGGCCACGCACCGCAGTGAATTCACGCTCACACCCGGCAAAGGTGTCCGTCCCCATGCGTTATTTCGCGCTTGCATTGCTTGTCTTCGTAGGCTGCGTTGAGAATCAGCCTCGCAAAGTCCGCACCTTCAGAGACCTTGGAGCCGCACTCTGGGCTGACTCATCGGGCGCAGCAGTTGGCGATGGGGATGTCTTGGACGCGATGCTGCTTGATTCATTAGTCATCATGCTATCGCCAGACTTGGGAAATGTCCGTGCGGTCTCGGCGAACACAGGACGGCTGAAGTGGGTCGCGGGACGAAAAGGTGCTGGCCCTGCCGAGTATGCGTCTCCCACTACGCTCCTGTGGATGACGTCAGAACGTTTTGCTGTAATCGATCCTCGACAAGGTAGGGTCAGTATCCTCGCTTCAGATGGGCGCTTCCTCAGCTCCACAAGCGGCGACGCGACGTCCATTGACCTCCACAACACGTGCTATACGCGGACGGGACGCCTTCTCGGCGTTGATCTGGCGCGCAGTCGGGTCATCCAGTGGAGTATGGAAGGAAGCGTTGTGGCCAGCGATTCGATCGTTTGGCCGGACAAGGAAATGAACGAGGTGTTCATCTATCGACAGGGCTACTTCGCGAGGTCCAGAGGGTCAACCTGCGTGTTGATTTCGCTAAGAGGGAACTACTTCCTGGCGCTGGATTCTGCTTCGTTTCGTGGCGCAAAGTACATGCCGTACTTCGAGCGTTATTCCTACGCGCCGGTCACCGGATATCGCAACGGCTACGCAATTGTAAATGATGCAGGAGCGTCGGCTGACGGTTCAGCGGTGGACGGGAAGAATCTGTTTGTGCTACATGTAGGAAGTGGATCACTGAAATCAAGAATCGTCGACGTGTACGATATCTCAACCGGTCGGTACGAGTACTCGATCAGACTGGAGAGGCCCGCCTTTTCGGTCGACGTCGCGGGCGGAAGGATGATGGTGCTGGAGCGCAGTGATCTCGGAGTCCGAGTATCGGTTCATCGCTTGCCCGAGTCCAAGTAGTGCGGCTTTGGTAAGCAGACCTCTTCGAATTGACGCCGGGTGGCTATGCATATGAAGAAAGTACTCATCGCGTTGGCGGCTGTTCTCGCGCTTGTTCTTGCTGTCGAGCTTGGCCGCATCAGTTTGGACGACAGGTCTGCGTTGCAGCGCAAGGAGTCGCCAGAAATCGCTCGAGTTGCGGCACTCCAGAGATTGTCAGATCGGTCCGTTCGTGTCGATGACGGATCGGTGATAACTGCAGCTCCCCAATACGTGCTCGTTGTTGACGGGAGTTGTCCCGGCTCGCTTGAAGCGCTTCAGGCAGTGCTAAAGCACTCGAGTTTGCGACAACAGACACAGCTGATTTTTCGTCCACAGAAGGAACGTGACCATATAGCCGAACTCGAGACAGTAGCGGTGGAGTGCGCGCGACGGCATGGTCGGCTCTCGGAGTATGTCGGTGATCGCATTGCGAGCTTTAGCAATGTTTCGCGTCCCATTCTGCCATCGGCGCAGCGGGCGGGGATCATGCCGGACGGGTTTCTCAAGTGTATGCGTTCGGAAGAAGTCGCTGTTTTGGTCGCGCAACATGCCAGGCTCGCAGACTCTATTGGTGTGTTCCAGCTCCCCGTGCTCCTCGGAAAGGACACTGCATGGACGGGCACGGCGCTGTTCAAGCGGCTGAGCGGTTCGTAACGCTTCGAGGTGAGTGCGTTCACTGACGCGGATTTTCCCTAGCGCAGAATCGAGCACTCAATTGGCATAGCCGACTCGGTGTGATTCCGCGGCATCGCGCCGAGACGGCGGACGGCAGAGCTTTAGACGGCAGGGGCGGAGTATTCGGCTCCGTGACGCCGCGATGATGCAAGTGCAATTGAATTCCGCATACGGACATGCGTAACGCAAAAGGATTTGATTGCTGGCGTTTGCACACGGCGTGGTGCAAACTCGCTGCATGACGTTCTACTCGGTGAGTCTCATGTGGGCGATCGTGCTCTTCGGCGTGCTGCTGTGGACCACGGCGTGTGTGCTGCTCAATGCTGCGCTGCGACGGGGCATGGGGATCATGGGGCTCGTGCTGAGTTATGGCGTGCTGGCGTGGATGCTGTACGACTTGCCGCTGCGCGAGGCGGTGGTGACGTGGAGTGTGTTCGCGTTTTTCGGCGGCGCGCTGACGGTGGTGTACGAGCTCTGGGCACGGCGGCGCTATGCGGGCACGGATCGTCGCGCACGACGGCTGCTGCGGCTCGAGGGGCTGCTGTTGTGGCCAGCCATGATTCCCGATGCGGTGGGGCTCATGATGAACGACCTCGGCATCATTCCGGCGGACGAACGCAGCGAGACGCACCAGGAAGACACGCGGCGGATTACGGCCGAGCATCGCACCGACGCTCCGCGCTGACTGGTCGGGGTCTTGGTCGGGGTCGTGGCTATGGTCTGGGCACAGCCACTACAGTCGGGGTACAGCCACGACAGTCGGGGCACTGCCACCACAGTCGGGGTCTCCCTGCGGTCGGGGTCTCGGCCGGGTCGGGGTCTTACAGCAGTCGGAGTGGCGGTCTTGGGGCGGCGCTTTGCGCGCTGGTTGGGGGCACACTGTCGGGGCCGGGGTGTGGTCGGGGACCCCGACGTCTTGACCCCGACACTTTATCCCCAACCCCAACCCACGCAAGCGAAGCGTCGCGCCCCGACCCGACCGGGACCCCGACCGCAGGTAGACCCCGACCGTAGTAGCAGTGCCCCGACTGTCGTAGCTGTACCCCGACTGTAGTGGCTGTACCCCGACCACCACCCGCCACCACGACCAAGACCAAAACGGGGCGAGCCAATCGCGCTACAGTAGTCCCGCCAGGCGTCGCAGCGTCGGCCCAACCCCTTCCGCGTCGAGCAGTATCATGCCGAGGTGCACGTCGGACACCCCGCGCAGTACGCGATGTGTGAACAGCGGAGTCGGTCCGGCGATGTCTACCTGCATGCACCAGCACGCCACACCGCCATCGTGCGTGACGTTACGCGCGACACTGGCGAGGTGTGACGCAATGACGAACGTACCGTGAGGAGCATGCGCGAGCCCCTGCACCAGCAAGGCGGTGGCTTGCGTTGCGTCGGCGATGTTGGTGCCGCGAAAAACCTCGTCGAAGATCGCCGCCACGGATTCGCCGCGCGCCACGGCCTCCACGATAGTGCGCACACGGCGTATCTCCGCGAGGTAGAGACTCTCGCCGCGCTGCAGGTTGTCGCGCGCGGTGATCGACACCATGAGCGTGTCGAACAGCGGTATCGTGGCCAAGTCCGCGGTCACGTTCATGCCCAAGTGCGCGCAGTAGATGGCAATCCCAAACGCGCGGAGCAGCGTGCTCTTGCCGGCCATGTTCGGACCGGTCAGAAAGAGCACGCGCTCCTCACGGGAAAGCGCGATATCGTTGCTCACACCGTGCGGCAGCAGCGGATGGCGAAGCCCTTCGAACGACACCGCGGCGGCGCCACGCGGCGCCAGCTGTGGCGTGACGCCGCCAACGGACTCCGAGGCGGTGCCGAGCGAGCAGAACGCATCGAGCTGCCAGATGGCGTCGATGAGCGCAAGCAACACGTCGCGAAATGGCGTTCCCAGTGCGTTCGCGTGAACCGACTCCATGGCGTCAGTTGACGTACCGCGCACCATGGCATCGAGCCCGGCGAGTGCGTTGATGTTGTCCCGATCGACTGCCGCACGAAGCGTCGCTACCCGCGGGTCGCGAACGGCGTTGGTAAACGCGCCGGCGATACGCGCGAATGCGGTGTCATCCGGCAGTGTCGCGAGCCGAGGCTGCAGCAGTTCGCACTGTCGTAGCAGTTCGTATACGCGGCGCAGCTGTGCTGTGAGTTCGGCGACGATGTCCCGATGGCGGATCGCGAAGACCGCCCGCTCCACCGGAGACGTCGGGAGCAGCACGTAGTTGCTCGCCAGGTACCGGCCGACCTGCGACGCGAGTCCGTGCAGCTCGGACCATCGAACCCGTGGCGACAACGCGGCGAGCGCCCGCAGGAATTGTTGCCGCGCCTCGATATCGGCAATCGTGTTGAGTGGCGCGGCGATGAGACGCTTGAGCGCGTCGTGGGCTGGCCGCGAATGGGTGTGATCGAGGAGCGTGGCCAAGGGCCACTGGCCAGCGGTGTCGGGAAGTAGTCCGAGTTCCGAGAGGGAGGCAGGCTCTGCGCGCATTGCGATCAATGAAATGTGAAGAGGAATGCGGTGAAACACCCGAACCATGCTGCGGATCCGCAGTGGTCTTTGTGTTTCACCACGGCGCTCCGGTGTCGGAGACGCGTATCGACGCACCGCTTTCCTTCGACCCGTCTTGGTCGGGGTCGTGGCTATGGTCTGGGCACAGCCACTACAGTCGGGGCACTGCTACCACAGTCGGGGCACTGCCACCACGGTCGGGGTCTCCCTGCGGTCGGGGTCTCGGCCGGGTCGGGGTCTTACTGCAGTCGGAGTGGCGGTTTTGGGGCGGCGCTTTGCGCGCTGGTTGGGGTCACACTGTCGGGGCCGGGGCAGCGGTCGGGGCCCCGACCCCGACCCCGACACTTTATCCCCAACCCCAACCCACGCGAGCGAAGCGTCGCGCCCCAACCCGACCGGGACCCCGACCGCAGGGAGACCCCGACCGTAGTAGCAGTGCCCCGACTGTGGTAGCAGTGCCCCGACTGTTGTGGCTGTACCCCGACCACCACCCCCCACCCCGACCAAGACCCCGACCCGAGTGTACGTTAAGCGCGTGCTGAATCTCTGGTCTTCTGCGCAGTACGCCATCGAACTCCCCGACGGCCACCGCTTTCCGATGGCGAAGTACGCGCTCCTCCGCGAGAGCGTGTTGCGCGAACGGCTCGTCTCCCCCGACCGTCTCCACGACCCCCAGCGCGTCGACATCACTGATCTGTTGCGCGTGCACACGCCGGAGTACGTGTCGCACATTCTGCACGGCACCCTGCCGCCCGCCGAGCAGCGCCGCATCGGGCTGCCGTGGAGCGAAGCGTTCGTCGAGCGCGCGTTCCGTGTGGTGCAAGGCACCATCGAAGCGAGCGATGCCGCCCTCGAGCACGGCGTGGCGATGAACCTCGCCGGCGGCACGCATCACGCCTTCCCCGATCGCGGCGAAGGGTTCTGCACCTTCAACGACGTCGCGGTCGCCATCCGTCGCCTGCAGGCACTCGGCAAGGTGCGTCGCGTCGCCGTCATCGATCTCGATGTGCATCAGGGGAACGGCACGCATGGCTGCTTCGCCGGCGACGACTCCGTATACACGTTCAGTATGCACGGCGCGAAAAACTTTCCGTTTCACAAGGTGCCGGGCACGCGCGACGTGGAGCTCGACGACGGCACCGGCGACGAGACGTATCTCGCGTTGCTGCAGGAGCATTTGCCCGACGTGCTGCGCGAGGCGCGCCCCGACCTCGTTGTGTATCTCTCCGGCGCCGACTCACATGAAGGAGACCGGCTGGGGCGACTCAAGCTCACCTTTGACGGGCTCCTGGCGCGCGACCGCTATGTGATTGGCAGCTGCCGAGAGGTGGGAATTCCCGTCTGTGCCACCATGAGCGGTGGCTACGGGTACGATGTCCACAACACGGTGGCGGTGCACCTCAACACGGTGCGGGTGCTCCGCGCCTTTGCCCGCGGGTAGTCGGGGGCGCTACGTTTCCCTCGGTTATTTCACCCCAACGGAGTTCGTGATGCGTCGTTCGTTCCTGCGGCTTGCCGCTGCCGTGCTTCCTGTCGCGGTCGGCGCGCCTGCGCTCTCGGCGCAGTCGCCCGTTTACCAGTCGTCCGTGCACGACTACCGCGTGGTCACGGTGGCTACGGGCTTCGTGAATCCGTGGTCCATTGCGTTTCTCCCCAGCGGCGACCTGCTCGTCACCGAGCGCCCGGGGCGTTTGCGCATCGTGCGCGGCGGCAAGCTGCTCCCCACGCCGGTGGCGGGCGTGCCGGAAGTGGTCGCACGCGGACAGGGCGGGCTGCTGGACGTGGCGCTGCACCCCAACTTCGCGCAGAACGGCTTCGTGTACCTCACGTACTCCAAGCCCGTGGGCGGCGCCGCGGCGACGACGGCGCTGTACCGCGCCACGTTCAGTAACGACGCGCTGGTGGACGGCAAGGATCTGTTCGTCGCCGAAACGAAGGGCGCGCCGGGCCACTTCGGCTCGCGCATCACCTTCGACAAGCGCGGCCACGTCTTCATCAGCGTGGGTGACCGTCAGGTGCCGCCCGAAGGCGACCTGCCGAACCACCCGGCGCAGCAGCTCACGAACCACCACGGAAAAATCATTCGCCTCATGGACGACGGCCGCGTGCCGACGGACAACCCGTTCGTGAGCACGGCGGGCGCCAAGCCGGAGATCTGGAGCTACGGCCATCGCAATCCGCAGGGGCTCACCATTCACCCCGTCACGGGCGACCTCTGGGAAATCGAGCACGGCCCGCAGGGTGGTGACGAACTCAATCTCGTCGAGCCGGGGAAGAACTACGGCTGGCCGGTGGTCGGCTTCGGTGTGAACTACGGCCCGGGCAAGGCCATTCACTCGGCCACCATGATGAAGGGGATGGAAAACGCCAAGAACGTGTGGGTCCCGTCCATCGCGACGTCGGGATTGCTGGTGTACACGGGCACCAAGTTCCCCGAGTGGAAGGGGAGCGTGTTCGTGGGGGGCCTCGCGGGCCAGCGTCTGGTGCGCCTCACGCTCGACGGTCAGAAGGCCGAAGTGGCCGACAATCTCGTCAAGAACCAAGGACGCGTGCGCGACGTGCGTCAGGGGCCGGACGGCTTCATCTACCTCGCGATCGATGACCAGCAGGGCAAGCCGACGGCGATCGTGCGCCTCGAGCCCGTCGCGCGGAAGTAATGCGCGCATCGTCACACGCCGCACGCCGCGGAGCGCACCAGCGTTTCGCGGCGTTTTGCGTCTGTGCCGCCACGGCGCTCATGGTTGGCGCCTGCACCGGCAAACCGGCCGACAAGACGGCCGACGAGACGTCGCCGTGGACGCTCACGTGGAGCGACGAGTTCAACGGCGCCACGCTCGACAGCACGCACTGGGCGCTCGAAGCCGGCAACGGCTTCTGGAACGCCGACAGCAGCGCCCGCGTGGGCGGGTGGGGGAACGACGAGCTGCAGTGCTACACGCGCCACGCGAACAACGTGCAGCTGCGCGATGGGGCGCTGTCACTGGTGGCTCGGCGTGAAACCGTTCGCGATGTCTCATCGCGCGACCGCACCGCGACGTGCGCGTTCACGTCGGCGCGTCTGAAGACGCGCGCGCACGACGGTACCGCGTTGTTCGCGCAGCAGTACGGACGAGTGGTCTTCCGCGCGCGTCTCCCCGAAGGGCAGGGGCTCTGGCCCGCGCTCTGGATGCTGCCGCTGCGCGATACGTACGGCACCTGGGCTGCGAGCGGCGAGATCGACGTCATGGAAGCGCGCGGGCAGAACCCCACGGTGGTGCTGGGCACGCTGCACTACGGCGCGCAGTGGCCCAACAACGTGCACTCCGGCATGGACTACACGCTGCCGCGCGGCGGTCGCATTACCGATTGGCACGAGTACGCCGTCGAGTGGACGCCGCGGCGCATCGCGTGGAGTGTGGACGACTCAGTGTACCAGGTGCAGACGGCGTGGTACAGCGGGAGCGACAGCACGACACGCGACCGTGCGACGGCGCCGTTCGATCAGCCGTTTTATCTCGTGATGAATCTCGCGGTGGGCGGGCGCTTTCTGGGGTCGCCGGATCGTACGACGCGCTTTCCGGCGCAGATGGAAGTGGACTGGGTCCGGGTGTACGCGCGGCGCTGAAACGGGCGGCTGTCTTTGTCGGTGACAGTGACGGTGACAGTGGCGGTGGTCGGGGTCTTGGTGGCGGGTAGTAGTCGGGGTACAGCCACTACAGTCGGGGTACTGCTACCACAGTCGGGGCACTGCCACGACAGTCGGGGTCTACCAACGGTCGGGGTCTTGGTCGGGGTCGGGGTTGGGGTTGGGGCAGCCCCGACACTTTTTCCCCAACCCCGACGCGCCAGCGAAGCGCCGCGCACGACCCGACCGGGACCCCGACCGTTGGTAGACCCCGACTGTCGTGGCAGTACCCCGACTGTGGTAGCTGTGCCCCGACTGTAGTGGCTGTACCCCGACCACCACCCGCCACCACGACCACGACCAGCTACACCAGCGGCGGCTCCATCCCGAACTCTTCCCATTCCTCTTTCGAAGGCCCGTACACGCCCGGCACGCGCAGTCCCGCTTGCCGCATCAGCACTGTCAGTTGTCCGCGATGATGGATCTGATGGCTCACGAGTGCCGCGAGCGTCATCGCCTTGGTCCAGGTGAAGCCGTACATCTCGTCGGTGGTCGACAGCGATCCGTCGGTCCACCTAGTCGTGATCTCCTGCACCAGCGACGCGGCGGCCGCGGCGTAGGCGTGCGCGATCTCGACCGCGTTGTCCGGCGCCGGCGCATGCTCGTCAACGCCGGTGACCGCGAGCCCGGTCTTGTTCATCATCTCCGGGACCGTCTGCGCAATGTGCCACGCCAGACGGCCGAGCGTGCGCCCGCCGGGATACATCGGCTGGGTCAGCGATGTGTCGGTCAGCGCGTCCATGAGCTTCTGGGTGTCGGCACTTTCGAACGCCCAATGCGACAGGAATTCTTCGAGGGTGTGGTACATGGAAGGGGAGCGGGGGTGATGGAACCTCACGTCGGTCTCAGGAATACAGCAGAAACCACGAACCGTCGGATCAACCGTATTGGAGGATGCGCGTGCAACGTAAATGGAACGCCTTCGGGCGAATCGCGGGAGTGTCTGCCGGAGTGATGGCGTTCGCCGGCGCGTGCGGGTGGGCCGCGTTACGCTTCGACGATCCTGTCCCCGCGTTCGCCGAGCGTCGGGGGGAGGTGCGGTCGGTCCTCCGGGATAGCGCCACGGTGGAAGACGGGCATGTCGTCCAGGCGGTGACGGTGCGCTCGACCAGTGGCGTGACCGTTCCGCTGCTCATCAAGCGTCCGGTCGACAGCACCCCATCGCCACTGGTGCTCATTCTCGGTGGGCACGCCACCGGCCGCGACGCCGCACGACTCATTCCCGATACTCGCGGTCGCGTCGTGGTGGCGCTCTCGTATCCGTACAAGGGCCCGCACCGCATGAAGGGGCTCGAAGTGCTCAAGTGGGCGGCGTAGGCGCGAGCCTCGGCACGCCGTTCATGACCGTGGCCGCAGCACTGGACACGCGCATCACGCACGTATGGAGTGTGCACGGGGCGGGGCAGTCACGCGCGCTGCTCGCCCACAATGCCAAAGAGTCGATGCCTGCCGTGTTCGCGCCGTTGGCGGGCGCCGTGGCCGACGTGATCGTCGGCGGGCCGTATCTCACCCCCGAACGATGGGTGTCGCGCATTGCGCCGCGACCGTTCACGATGATCAATGCCACCGAAGACGAGCGGCTGCCGCGCGCGAGTATCGAAGCGCTCTATGCCGCAGCGCACAAGCCACGCACTATCGTGTGGATGCCGGGCAAGCACGTCCAACGCGGCCGACCCGACATCGTGCGCGCGCTCGTCACGACGGTGCTCGAGCGCATGGACCGCTCCGCTGCCGACTAATCGCGGGTCGTGGTCTGGGTCTTTGTTATTGTCGGGGCACTGCCACGACAGTCGGGGCACAGCCACTAC
>VYME01000494.1_pt1 | contig 13890 bp, 7 predicted proteins | sample 5115281 | NCBI WGS metagenome assembly VYME01 (sample SAMN12291780, study PRJNA351875) | freshwater metagenome | isolation source: freshwater lake | place: USA: Michigan, Wintergreen Lake | collected 2013-08-08
TTCGGCGCGCAGCGATGGCGGCGCGTGATGGCGCCGCTACTTCGGCTGGCCGGCGGGCGCCTGGCCGCCGACCATGTTGCGCAGACGCTCGGCGGCAGTGCGCACGTCGTCGGCATCGAGCGTCACCACCACCAGCCCACCGGCGACCACTTCGCCCGGCACGGCGCGCGCGAGCGGGCACCCGACGTTGCCCAATCGCAGGAAGAGGGTCAGCCGGTGCAGGCCATCGCCGATCGGCAACGCGGTGCGGCCGTCGACGAAGCGATCGTCGCGCACCTTCGGCAGCAACCTGCTCTCCAGCCGTCCCGACGAACCTCCGTAGCGACAGCGAGCCTCGGGATGCACGGCGGTCGCCGGCGCCAACGACGCCATCACCTGCATGCCTTCCGGCACCTCGGTGCCCGGGGCGAGTGCCAGCTCGAGCTTCGGCCACGGCCGCAGCAACGCCACCACCGCGTCGCCCTCGACCGCCACGCGCTGCGGCACGAAGCCATCGCCGCTGACCAGCAGTTCGCGCACCGAACGGCCGACAAGCTGCTGGCCGCGCGCCGTGAACTGGCCCGCGCCACCCCACACTGCGTCGCCCGTCATCGCCTGCGGCTGCGGGAAGATCCCCCAGTGCTGCCGCGGCAGCGGCGCGCCGTCGGCGTGGCGCAGTTCGACCTGCACCCAGCGCATCCACTCGCGCAGGTCGAGCGCCGGCTGTTGCGCACCCGCCGGCATCGGCAGCACGATGCCCGGCCGCTGGTGCAGCGGTGCGCCGTGGCCCGGCAACTCGACGCTCAGCGTGTAGGTCCCCGGCGGCAGCCCTGCCCAGGTGGCGCGCACCGTCTCGTCGTTGCGCCGTTCCAGCCGCGCGCGCCGCGGGTCCGGGATGCGGGCGAACGGCATGCCGTCGTCGGGCGGTGCGTGCACCGTGGCGTCGGCGGGCCCATTGCGCAGCATCAGCGCCAGGTCGTCGAGGTCGCCACCCTTCGGCAGCGAGGCCTCGAGCGCCCACGTGGCCCCGACCGCGACCGGGATCGCGATCCCACGCTGCCCAGGCTGGAACTCCACCGGCACCACCGGCTGCAGGTGCGCACTCGATCCCGCTTGGGCTTGCCGTTCACGACGAACGTACCGTCGTCGGCGACGCGACCGCGGCACGAGTGTTCCGGCTGCCATTGCACCCCATCCGCCGTAGCGCGCGCGAACTCGACCACGAGGCCGACCCGGTCTTGCGGCGGCGGCGCGTAGCCGACGAGTCGGCCCGCGCAGACGATCGGATCCCCGTGCAGGCGTATGTCGCCGAGGTCGTTGACGCCGAGCTGCAGCTTGCGCGGCTCGACCTTGCCTTGCAGCGGCACGCCGTCGACTTCGCCCTTCAGTTCGAACTTCTCGAGCTGGACAGCCTCCGGCGCACCAGCGCTTCCCCTGGGATGCGGCCGGAGGACGTGCAGGAACCGTCCCTCGGCGTCCAACGGAAACGACCCCATGCCACTGCGCACGCCGATGTCGAACGACAACGACAGTCCATGGTTCCGCACGTCGAACGGGCGGCCCTCCGGATCCAGGACGCGCCCACGCAGCACGATCGCCTGTTGGCCGAGTTCGACTTCGTGACGCACGGCGACTCCTGGTGCGCCTGGTCCCGGCACCGAGAGGTCGGGCAGCAAATGCATGGCGTCGCCCCGACCTCGGACGAACAAGGTCGGCTGCACCGGCACGAACGGGAAGTGCGCCCAGCCCTCGGCGTCGACCGGCTGCTCCCAGGACTGGTTGCTGGCGTCGGAGTCCTCGTCCGGTCCCGCATGCAGCGCCATCCGGTCGACCCCGGGCAGCGGCTTGCCAGCGAGCACGAGCCGCACCGACAACGCTCCGCACGGCGGCAGCTGCAGTTCGACCGGTTCGGTCGGCAACGGTGCTGCTGCATCGAGCACGGCCCGCACCGGCGGCAAGCCGTGGATCGACACCATGACCACGAACGCAGCGACCGCTTCCTGCCGATGCCAACCGTCTGTACCGCGCCGCACGAGCTGCACGTGCGAGAACGCAACGAGCCCGTTCCGGTCGGTGTCGCGGTTGTTGCCCACCACCTCGTCTTGCTCGCTGCCGTCGGCGAGGCGCCGGCGCAGATCGACCGGCACGTCGACCGCCGGCTGGCCCGCGGCATCGCGCACGAGCACGCGCAGCGTTTCGTCGGCGACCAGCACTAGGCGGTGGCCGTCGGCTGGCGGCTCCGCGTTGCCGGCGATCCGCAGCCGGCCGTAGCGGCCGCCGTGGCGACCGTGCAGCAACACACCCTTCCGGCTGGCGAACATGCGCAGCCGTCCGTTCGCGTCGCTGCGCGCCGTGCGCCCGAAGCGCTCCGCCAGCACGTCCGGCTCACGCTGCAGCGCGCGGTATTCCTGCAGCGGCAGCGTGCCGTAGCGGTTCTGGACGGCGTCGTCGACGCCCCACGCGTCGGCCCCGGCGATCGGCTGCTGCGACACCTCGTCGACGACGAGCACGTCGTAGAAGCGGCCGTCGTCGGCGGCGAGCTCGCTGCCTGCGGCCGCATCGACTGCGGCGGTGCGTTCCGGCTCGCTCGCCGACGCACTCACTGGCGCATTCGCCGGTGCCGATGCCGGCGAGACGTCGTTCGCATTCGCCTGCGGCACCGACGGTGGCTCGATCGGCAGTGGCGCCGCGTCGTCGCCGCGCAGCCACCACCACGACGCCAGCACCAGCGCGACAGCAGCGAACGCGAACAGCAGCGGAGTCGTGGCCTTCTTCATGCGAGGTCTCCGCGCGGCACCTTACCGCACTTCGCCGCCAAGCGAACGAAGAGGCCTCACTTCGCCTTCGCCGGCGCCGCCAACGCCGCCGCCGCGGCCGCGAGCTCCTCCGCATCCAGCGTGATCGTCACCGGCGCACCGGCGACGACTTCGCCCGGCGTGAAGCGCTGCAGCTTCTGGCGTCGATCGCCGCGACGCAGACTCACGGCCAGCGCACTCGCACCCTCGCTGACGAACACGACGACCGGCTCCCCACCGGAACGCAGCGTGACCATCGATTCCTCCGGATGCAGCACGGCGTGCAGATCCTCGGCGCGGTGTTGGCTGGCGTGGCTCGCTTCGTAGCGCCCATAACGGCGCGTCGCGCCCACGAGCTCGACGAGCACTTCGCAACCGGCGGGCAACGGCGAACCGGTGGCGAGGGACAACGCGACACTTGGCCAAGGCTCGCAGCGAACCTCGAGCGACGTCGTCTCGGGCGTCACCAGCACGGAGACGGGACGGAATCCACGGTTCACGACCAGCAGTTGCTGCGCGCGCATCGGCAGCGGCACGACGGCGCTGCGCTCGTCGAGCAGCGAACCGATCCACCGCTCCGCAGACTTCTGCGGCTGCGGGAACACCGCGCCTTCGACCGGCAGCGGCTGCCCGTTCGCATCGAGCAACCGCAGCGCAACCGTGCGCAGCACGGCTCGCAGGTCGAGCGAAGCCAGCCGTGGATCGCCGTCCGCCGGCGGCGGCAGCACGACGTCGGGCACTTCGAGCAACGGCTCCTCGATCGCGAGCAGCGACACCCGCAGCGTGTAGGTGCCGGGCTCGACGGCCGTCCATCGGCAGGTGGTGGTCGTGCCGAACGATGGGATCAGAAAGCCCCGGCGGTTGTCGGCCGGCGAGTGGAACCAGCCAAGCTCGGCAGCAACGAAGGAACGCGGCGGCCCGCCGACCAGATCCAGTTGCAGTTGGTTGCAGTCGGTGCGCGGCGGTACGAGGCAGGCGACCTCGAGCCGCGCACCGGTGCGCAGCGGCACGACGAGATCGTCCTGGCCCGCGCGGAACTCGATCGGCGGCACTGGCAGGTAGTCGCGCGAAGTGACGACGAGACGGTAGCGGCCGGCGCCGATCTCGCCACGCGCGGCGAACACACCGTCCGCACCGACCCCAACCCGAAGGCCGTCGACCACCCGCCACGCGCCAGCCCCCGCGCTGGCGTCGATCCGTTCGCGCTCGATCGTCAGTTGCACGCCTTGCTGCCCGGCCACGTAGCCGTCGAGCCGCCCCCCGCAGACCAGCGGCTCGCCGCCCACACGCAGGTCGCCGAGTTCGTTGACACCCAACTGCAGTTCGCGCGGCGGCACCTGCAGGCGGAGATCCGGACGATCGACGACGGCGAGCTCGAGGCGCTGCAGCTGGATCGTCGTCTTGTCGCGCGAATTCGGCAGGAAGTGCAGGAAGACTCCTTGCGCGTCGGTCCGCACGCCGAGGCTGCCGTAGCTGCCATCGACGCCGAACCATCCGAGCAGCGATGCGTTGGCGAGCGGCGCACCGGCGGGGTCGAGCACCCGTGCGCGCACCCCGATCGCCATGCCGGCGAGGTCGACCTCGCACTGGCGCACGGCCCCGACGGCGACCGGCGGAATCGCCGCCGCAGCGAACATCGAGACGATCCGCCCGAAAGGCTCGGCGAACAGCGGGACGCCGGCCGGCAGCCAGCGGAACGTCGCCCAGCCGTCGGTGTCGACCGGCGCGTAGACGGCCTGGTTCTGGTCTTCGGGCGCGTCCGCCGATCCGGCATGCACAAGCACGCCGTCGATGCCATCGCAGAACTTGCCGGCGAGCGAGTAGCGGATGCGCAACGAACCGGTCGGCGGCAGGCGCAGCTCGATCGGGTCGTTCGGCAGCGGCGCCGCCGCGGCGAGTTCGACGGGAGGCACCGACATCCCGGGGAGCGCGATGCCGACGACGAACGCATGGATCGGCTCACCCTGGTGCGGCCCCCACTGCACGGTGCGATGTTGCTGCAGATGCGCCACCGTCGCGAGGCCAGCGGCATCGGTGAGCGCTTGCTTGCTGCGCAGGTCCGGCCGCTCGGTGTCGCCCTTCGCCCGCACCCTGCAACCGACGGGCACGGCCTCTGCCGGCCGCCCCGCAGCGTCGAGCACGCGCACGGTCACGGCCTCTTCGAGCACGAGCAGCAGGCGGTAGCCACCGGCCGGTGGCGGCGCCTCGCCACCCACGAACAGCTCGCCGTAGCGGTCCGTCGTGCGGGCGAACACCCGGCAGCCGCTGCGATCGACGACGACGCGCAACCGCCCGTCGCGATCACTGCGGCCGCGTTGGCCGAGTTGCCACGCCATGCGTTCCGGATCGCGCCAGAGTTCCTGCGACTCCACCGCCGGCAGCTGGTTTGCCTGCTGCTGCGTTGCCGCATCGCTCCAGCAGGCTTCGGCGTCGGCGACTGGCTGCTGGGTTTCTGCGTCGACGACGAGGATGTCGAACGTCGCCGTCGCTGCGGCCTTCGGCGGCGGCGCGGTCGCATCGACGGCGGCGGAACGTTCGGGTGCTTGCGCGCTCGTGCTCGCGGGCGCAGCCGCAGTCGGCGTGGCTTCGCTCGCGATCGGCGGCTGCTCGACCGGCAGCGGCACTGTGTCGTCGCCGCGTTGCCACCACCACAGCGACAGCACAAGCGCGATCGCGACGAGTGCGAACAGCAGGGTGAGAGTCGTCCTCTTCATCGGTTTCGCCCCACCTCACTTCGCCTTGTCCGGTTCGGCCAACGCCGCTGCCACCGCAGCGACTTCGGCGGCATCCAACATGATCGTCACCGGCGCACCCGCGACGACTTCCTTCGGCGTGAACCGTCCCAGCCCCCGAGACCGATCGCCGCGCTGCAGGTAGACCAGCAGCGCACTCGGGCCATCGTCGCCGACGACCACCGAGCCGACCGGCGCATCGCGGCGCAGCACCGTCGAGCTGCCGTCGGGACGAAACAGCGCATCGAGCCCACCCGACTGCCTCGAACCGCCACTAGGAAACGCGAACGACCCGGTCCGACGAGACGGAGCAGGCTCTGCACGGATGGTCAGCTGCGTGCCTTCGGGAAGCACCGTCGGATCGGCGAGCGTGATCTCGGCGCGCGGCCACGGTTCGACCCGGACCGTGAACTCCACCACGTCGGCCGGCACCACCACCGTCGTCGGACGGCTGCCTTCGCTGGCGACGACGATCGACTGCGCGCGCAGCGGCAGCAGCAGCTTCGCAGGCCGGCCGGAGACTCTCGCGCCAAACCACCGTTGCGGATCCGCCTGCGGCTGCAGGAACACCTTGGCTTCCCGGGAGAGGTCCTGGCCGCGTGCGTCGAGCAACTTCAGGTCGACGTGGCGCAGCGCGGTGCGCAGGTCGAGCCGTTGGAGGCGCGGATCGCCGCCGGCGGGCAGCGGCACCACGACGTCGGCGACTTCGAGCAGCGGCTCGGCACTGCCACGCAGGGTGACGCGCAGCGTGTAGCTGCCGGGCTCGACCGCCGACCACTGGCAGGTCGCAACCGCAGGCTCTCGCACGAAGACGCAGGCGCGGCGGTTGTCCGCGGGGAGGCCGTTCCTTTCCTCGTCCTCGGGGATCCAGCTGCGCGCCGGACCACCAGCCAGGTCGACCGCCAGGAAGCTCACGTCGGTGTCGGCCGGCAGCAGGCACTCGACCTGCAGCGCCGCCGCACTGCGCATCGGCACCAACAGATCGCCCTGCCCGAGCGCGAACTCGATCGGCGCCACTGGCAGGTACTCGCGCGCGGTGATGCGCAGGCGATAGCGCCCCGGCTCGACGCGGCCTCGCGCCATGAACACGCCGTCCTCGCCGAGGCCGACCTTCGGTTGCACGAGCGAACGCCACCTCACGGCCCCGGTGCTGCGATCGGCCTCTTCTCGTTCGAGCACCAACCAGGCGCCGGAGCGATTCCTCTCGAAGCCATCGAGCCGCCCCGCACAGACCAGCGGCTCGGCGCCGAAGTGCAGGTCGCCGAGTTCGTTGATGCCGGCGTGCAACTCGCGCGGCGGCAGCGCGAGAGCCAGTTCCTGACGACCGAGCGGCATCAGCTGGAAGTAGTTCAGCGGCCAGGTTTCCTTGTCGCCTTTCGGCTTTCCCCAGACGTGCAGGAACACCCCGCGATCGTCGGTCAGCAAACCGACGCTGCCGCCGCCCCCGTTGATGCCGTAGTTCAGCACGAACCCCGCGTTCGCCATCGGCACTCCGCCCAGGTCGAGCACGCGGCCGCGCAGCACGAGCGCTTCGCTGGCGAAGTCGATCCGCAGCTCGCGCACCTCGCCGACCGCCAGCGCCGGCACCTCCTTCGAATCGAGGAACGGCACGTTCGGGCCCCAGGGCTTCGCCAACAGCGGCACGTCGGCCGGCAGCCAGCGGAACCAGGCCCAGCCGTCGTCGTCGACGCGCTCTTCGATGCCGCGGTTGTGGTCGCCGCTGTCGCCTTTGGAGCCGCCGTAGACCCGCACGCGGTCGAGGCCGTGCATCGGCGCACCGGCGACCGTGCAGCGCACACGCAGCGAACCCGTCGGCGGCAGGCGCAGCTCGATCGGTTCCTTCGGCAGCGGCTGGGTGGGCGCGACGACGACGGGGGTCGCCGGCAGTCCAGGGATCGCGATGCCGACCGCGCAACCCGTCGTCGCGTGGCTCGCGCTGGGTCCACTGTGGCTCGAGCGCAGCTGCTGCAAGTGCGCGAACGTCGCCACGCCCGCGGCATCGGTGGCGGCGTAGGAGTCGTAGCTGGGATTCGCTGCGGAACTCGCCTCGGTGCCGAACGACAGGCCAACGCGCGCTCGCGGTGCCGGCTGTCCTGCCGCATCGAGAACCCGCACGCGCAGGTTCTCTTCGCGCCGCAGCAGCAGACGATGACCGCCTTCGGGCTGCTCGCCGTAGGCAGAGAGCACGAGTTCGCCGTAGCGATCGCCGGCGCGCGCGAACACGTGGCAGCCATCCTTGTCGCCGACGACGCGCAAGCGCCCATCGCGATCGCTGCGCGCCTGGCGGCCGAACTGCTGCGCCATGCGCTCCGCACTGTCCCAGAACTCGCGGGCCTGTTCCTTCGGCAGCGTCTTCATCTGCTCGCGCGTGGCGGCATCGCTCCAGCAGGCTTCGGCGTCGGCGACCGGCTGCTGGGTTGCGGCATCGACGACGAGGATGTCGAACGTCGCCGTCGCTGCGGCCTTCGGCGGCGGTGCCGCTGCATCGACAGCGGCGGAACGTTCGGGCTCGGCCGGCGTCGTGTTCGCTGGCGTTGCGGGTGGCGGCGTGGCTTCGTTCGCGACCGGTTGCAGCTCGACCGGCAGCGGCACTGTGTCGTCGCCGCGTTGCCACCACCAAAGCGACAGCACCAGCGCGAGCGCCGCGAGTGCGAGCAACAGCTTCAGGGTCGTCGTCTGCATCGGGTTGTCTCCAATCTCACTTGGCCTTCGCCGGCGCCGGCAACGCCGCTGCCGCCGCCGCGAGCTCCTCGGCATCCAGCGTGATCGTCACCGGCGCGCCAGCGACGATCTGCGGCGGCGAGAACCGCTTCAGTGCTTGCTGGCGCCCGCCGCGTTCGAGATGCAAGAACAGCGTACTCGGCCCATCGCCGACCACCACGGCGCCGGATGGTGCACCGGGCCGCAGCACGACCCCTCTGCTGTACGGTGTCATCAGGCGATCGATCGAGCCCTGTTCCCCCGTGCCTGCGCTGCGAACCGAGAACCCCCCGGCCCACGGCGACGGCGCCGGCACCGCGTGGACTCGCAGTTCGCATCCTGCGGGCAAGGCCTGCGCATTGGCGATGCCGACCTCGACACTCGGCCACGGTTGCAGCTGCACGGCGAACTCCTGCACGTCGGCCGGGACCACCACGGACGTCGGCCGCCAGCGCTCCATGCTGCCGCTGGCGACGAGAATGGACTGCGCGCGCGTGGGCAGCACCAAGTGCCAAGGCTGGCCGAGGCGGATCACTCCGAACCACCGCCGCGGGTCTGCCTGCGGTTCGAGGAACACGAAGGCGCCACCACCGGGATCCAGCCCCTGCGCGTCGATCAACTGCAACCGGACACGTCGCAACCCGGAACGAAGATCGAGCGGCTGCAGGCGCGGATCGCCACCTGCCTCCTGCGGCAACACGACGTTGGCCACTTCGAGCGCCGCGTCCTCGCTGCCGAGCACGGCGACGCGCAGCGTGTAGGTGCCGGGTTCGACCGCCGACCATTGGAACGTCGCGAACTCGTCCTTCGTTCGCCATGCGTAGCCGCGACGGTTGTCGGCCGGCGGGCCGTACACACCACGATCCTCAGGAATCCAAGTGCGCGCTGGACCACCGACGAGGTCGAGCACCAGATGGTTCGCGTCGATGTTCGGCGGCAGCGTGCACAGGACCTCGAGCGCGGCCGCACGAAGCATCGGCACGACCAGATCCTGCTGGCCGAGCGCGAACTCGAGCGGCGGCACCGGCAGGTAGTCGCGCGCCTGGATGCGCAGTCGGTAGCGGCCAGGTGCAACGCGACCGCGCGCAGCGAACACGCCACGAGCGCCGACGCCGACCTCCGGCTGCTCCAGCGAACGCCACTCCACCGCCCCCGTGCGAGCATCGGTGTCCTGTCGTTCGAGCACCATCGACGCTCCGTGGGGGCGCGATTCGTAACCGTCGAGACGCCCGGCGCAGACCAGCGGTTCGCCGCCGAAGTGCAGGTCGCCGAGTTCGTTCAGTCCGGCTACTACTTCGCGCGGCGGCAGCGACAGGCGGAGTTCCTGGCGATCGAGCGGCATCAGCTCGAAGCGTTCCAGCGGCCAGGCCTCCTTCCCGCCCCGCGGCTTCTGGGCCACGTGCAGGAAGACGCCGTGGGCCTCGGTCCGCAGACCGACGCTGGCGCTGCCACCGGCAAGACGGGTATGCAGGCGCACCGACGTGTTCGCCATCGGCGTGCCCGCGGGATCGAGCAAGCGACCGCGCAGCACCACGGCCTCGCTGGCGAAATCGATGCAGTGCTCGACGAGTTTGCCGACCACCAACGGCGGCAGGGCCCTCGGCTCCGCAAACGGCACGTTCATGCCCACAGGTGTCGCGAACAGCGGCAACTCGGCGGGCAACCAACGGAACCAGGTCCAGCCGTCGTCGTCGACGCGTTCCTCGGCGCCGAGCTTGGCGGTTCTCGAGGAACGATCCGCTCCTTCGTGCACGCGCACGCTGTCGAGTCCGTGCATCGGCAACCCCGCGACCGTGTAGCGCAGGCGCAGCGAACCGGTCGGTGGCAGGCGCAACTCGATCGGCTCCTTCGGCAAGGGCTTGTCGCGGGCGACGACGATCGGCGTTGCCGGCAGCCCCGGGATCGCGATGCCGACGACGCAGCCGGTCGTCGCGTGGCTCGCCTCGGCGCCACGTTCCTTCGCTCGCAGTTGCTGCAGATGCGCGAACGTCGCCACGCCGCCCACGTCGGTATGGGCGTAGGTGTCGAAGCGCGGGTTGGCGCCGGGGGCCACGGACGTGGCGAACGCCAGGCCGACGCGCGCCCGTTCCGCCGGCTGTCCTGCCGCATCGAGAACCCGCACGCGCAGCTGTTCTTCGCGCCGCAGCAGCAAACGATGGCCGCCTTCGGGCTGCGCGCCGTCGGCAGAGAGCACGAGTTCGCCGTAGCGATCGCCGGCGCGCGCGAACAGCTGGCAGCCGTAGTCGGTGATGGCGACGCGCAGTCGGCCCTCGCGATCGCTGTGCGCGCGGCGGCCGAACTGCTGCGCCATGCGCTCCGCACTGTCCCAGAACTCTCGGGCCTGGTCCTTCGGCAGCTGCTTCACCTGCTCGCGCGTGGCGGCATCGCTCCAGCAGGCTTCCGCGTCGGCGACTGGCTGCTGCGTCGCGGCATCGACGACGAGGATGTCGAACGTCGCCGTCGCTGCGGCCTTCGGCGGCGGTGCCGTCGCATCGACGGCGGCGGAACGCTCGGGCTCGGCCGGCTTCGCGTTCGCTGGCGCAGCGGCAGTCGGCGTGGCTCCGCTCGCGATCGGCGGCTGCTCGACCGACAGCGGCGCAACGTCATCGCCGCGTTGCCACCACCACAGCGACAGCAGCAGCACGAGCGCCACCAGCGACAGCCACAGTGCTTCCCGAGCCTTCTTCATGGACGAGCGACCTCCACCCACACTACCCGAAACCGACGACGACGAACTGCAGTCAGCGGGCGAGCCAGCGCGCGACGTCGGCGGCGCCGGCGCGATGGCCGAGCAGGCCCGCGAACGTGCCACACAGCTTCGCCCACGCCGGCCGCAGGCCCGACGACAGCACCAACGGCCACGCCAACACATCGCAACAGAACCAACCGAGCCAGCCGCGCAGCGTGCCGCGCGCCTTCAGATGGCGCACGGCATTGCACGCCATCAGGTACTTGCGCAGCGGCGAGCGCCCGCCACCGGACGATTGCCCGGCGGCGTGTTCGACGCGCACCCACGGCAGCCAGACGATCTTGCCGCCGCGCGCGCGCAGACGTTCGCAGAGGTCGACGTCTTCCCAATACATGAAGTAGGCGTCGTCGAAGCCGCCGAGGGCGTGCACCAGTTCGGTGCGAAACAGCACGCAGGCGCCGGGCAGGAACTCGACCGCCTCGGGCCCGCTGGTCGTCGGCGCCGGCGGGCCGTTGTGCCCGCACAGCACGAGGCCGTTCGGCACGAACGCGGTGCGGCCGCCTTGCGCCCACACCGTGCCGTCCGGATGCAGCACCGTCGGCCCGACCGCAGCGACCGACGCGTCGAGGTCGAGCACGGAGACGAGCGGCGCCAGGAAGTCGGCACCGAGGCGCAGGTCGTTGTTGAGCACCAGCGCGTAGGCGCAGCCGAGTTCGTGCGCGCGCACGAAGCCCGCGTTCATGCCGCCGGTGAAGCCGCGGTTCTCGGGCAGCGCCAGCAGCTCGACGCTGTGCACGCCCGGCCGTTCGCGCAGTGCTTCGGCGATGCCGGTGCGCAGCGCCGCGAGCTCCTGCTCACCGGAGCCATTGTCGAGCACGACGACGTGCATCGGCGTCGTGCGCACGGCCAAGAGGTCGGCGAGGCAGCGCAACGTCAGGTCGGCGCGCCGCCAGTTCAGCAGCAGGGCGGCGATGCGCGGTGCGGTCGGCGCCGCTCGCTCAACCACACAGCCTCCGCACCACGCGCCAGTAGCCGCAGAAGAAGCGATCGAGCGAGCGGCGCAGCGCCGCGGCGAAGCCCTTCTCGGCGAGGCCCGGGTTCAACGTCACCGGGGCAGCGATCAGCAGGTCGCGGTCGGGCACGGTGCGCCCGCGCTGTGCGGCCTTGCGCGCGCGGACCGCCTTCGGCAGCAGGCACAGCAGTTCCCACTTGCCGCGCAGCCAGTCGCCGAGGTGGCCGCGGCGCACGCCGAACGCCGCATAGACGATGCCGTAGAGCAGCTGGGCCGGCACCGTCAGCCAGAACGTGCGCCAGCGCATGCAGGTGATCAGCACGTACCAGCGGTTCCTGCTGTGCAGGAACGTGCGGCGGCCGGGGTAGCGCCCTTCGCCGCGCACCGACAGGCCGGCGGTGCCAGCGAGGTGCGTGCACAGGGCTTCGGGGCACAGCCACACGGTGTGGCCGCGCATGCGCAGCTTGTAGGAGAACTCGTTGTCCTCGTAGAGGATGAACAGGTTCTCGTCGAAGCCACCGACGTCCTGGTAGACGCTGCGCCTGGTCAGGAAGCACAGCGCGATCGCGGCGCCGATCGGGCCCTGCGGGTCGTCGGCTTCCTCGCGCGGGCGGTACCAGTTGCGCAGCACCAGCGTGCCGAGGAAGTGCAGGTCGCCGCCGTCGTAGTGCACGACGTTCTCGTCGTCGCCGCACAACGAACGCGCCTGCACCATCGCCGCCTTCGGGTCCTGGTCCATGCGGGCCAGCAGGGCGGCGACGGCCCCCGGGTGCAGCACGACGTCGTTGTCGACGAACAGCAGGCGCTCGTGCTGGGTGCTGGCGGCGCCGACGTTGCGCGCGTGGCAGGGCCCGCGGTTGTCGCCGGTGTCGACCACGCGGACTTGCGGGTAGCGGCTCTGCACGAGCTCGCGCGAACCGTCGGTCGAATGGTTGTCGACGACCACGACCTCGGCGGGCGCAGGGACTTGCGCCAGCAGGGCGTCGAGGCAGCGCGGCAGGTAGGCGCAGCCGTTCCAGTTGACGACAATCGCGGCGTACACGAGGCGCGCGGATGCTAGTCGCGCGTCGCCGGACGCGGAGCGACTGGGCTGGGAAATCCCCGGCCGGGAAACCGGGTGGCTGCCCCGTCCGGCAGCCACCCTCCCTTGCACATCTCTCTTCCGGTCGATGGCCCCGCCCGCACGGTGGTTCGCCGCACGTTCGGGTCCGGCCGCCCGGATGCGCGAACGCCTGGGAAGACGTTCGCAACCGGGAGGCGTCGTTTCCGGACGAGTGGCCAAGGCAATGCGAGAAATTCTCCGCCGCTTGGCGCGCCGACCGCCCGGCGGCGCGCCGCTGCGGCGCCCCGAGCCCCGACGAGGCCAAGGGCGTGACACGCAGAGAACGTCCCGGCCCGGGGACGACGAGCGCCCCCGGGCCGAAGACTCGATTCGCGAGAACCGGTGCCCGAGCCCCCCTGGCCGCCGTTCCCTTTCCATCCTGCACCTCGGCTCTCGTTCCTTGCCTCGATGCAGGAACGTCTCTCTGACGACGTCCCGGTGGCTCGCGCACGCAGGCAGAGCGAGCGCAAGCTGGCGAGCGGACGCCAGATCGCAGGTTTTCCACCGGGCGCGTCGGGCGCTGGCTGGGCGAACCGTCAGCCGGCGGCGGACTCGTCGCGCTCGGCCTCGGCTGCCGCCAGCGCCACCGGCAGGCCACCGGTGCGCAGTTCGGCCATGCGCGCACGCAGCCGTTCGACGGCGCGGCGGTAGGCACCGCGCGCCGACTCTTCGTTGCCGCCGAGCTCCTCGGCGATCTGCGCGAACGGCAACCCCTGCCACTCGCGCATCACCACGACCTTGCGGTCGCGTTCCGACAGCAGCTCCATCGCCAGCCGCAGCCGCTCCGCCATGTCCGCGCGCGCCGCGGCAGCCACCGGGTCCGGTGCGTTCGCCGGCAGCGCCGCCCCCTGCGTCGTCGTCAGCCCGCGCTCGCTGCCCAT
>VYME01000442.1_pt1 | contig 13853 bp, 12 predicted proteins | sample 5115281 | NCBI WGS metagenome assembly VYME01 (sample SAMN12291780, study PRJNA351875) | freshwater metagenome | isolation source: freshwater lake | place: USA: Michigan, Wintergreen Lake | collected 2013-08-08
GGGGTGGGGGGGGCCGGGGGCATCGCGGCGCGGACTCTATGCAAGGCCTGGGGGCGAGCCCATCGGATGTTGCTCGGGTGGAGCCAGCGCGTCGCGAACCGGAGTTCGTGCTGCATCGAGCGCTGTGCCCGTCCATCGCGCCGATCGTCGTCTTTCCGTAGGCTGCGACGGAGGCGACGGCCTCTGCGCGGTTGCGCGAAGTCCCCGCGTCGGGAAGCCACGAAGGTGCATGCGATGACCCCCTCGCGGGATGATCCGTTCGCGAGTGTCCGCGCAATGGCGACGGAGCTCGGCGCCACGCTCGTCGACCAGCCGCTGGCGTTCGAGATCCACTTCGCCCGACCGCCGCTGCGGCTGCGAGTCACGGTGGTGCCGGAAGTGCTCGAGTGGTTCCTCGACGTCGACGACGACGCGTCCGGGCTGCGCTTCCGCGACTGGGGCGACTACACCGGCTACGACAAGCGGTCGCACGACGAGCTGGCGGCGGAGATGGCGGGTCACCTGCGCGCCATGCTGCCCGTGCTCGCGGCCGGCGAGTTCCGCATCGTGCCGGACACCGTCTCCTGGTTCTGCCCGGTGGATCGCCTGGAGTTGCGCATGCGCGGCCAATGGACTGACTTCCAAGACGCAGAACTGTGGTGACTGCGCGGGCTCCAGGAACTGCACCGCGCCTTGCCGAAGCCCGAGCACACGCCATGCTGCACCCATGACGGAGCGCGTTCGGCCCTACCTCTTCTATGGCGCGACCACCGCGCTCTGCTCGACCTGCCTCGTCACCGTCGAGGCCAAGGAAGTGATCGAGGACGGCCGCGTCTGGCTGCTGAAGCGCTGCCGCCAGCACGGGGCGCAGCGCGTGCTGATCGCCGACGACGCCGACTACTGGCGGCTCGGCCGTGAGAAGTTCCTGAAGCCGCCGGAGCAGGTGGCGAAGCCGAACACCGCGTTCCGCTACGGCTGTCCCTACGACTGCGGCATCTGCACCGAGCACGAGCAGCACGGCTGCCTGTCGGTGCTCGAGATCACCGACCACTGCAACCTGCGCTGCCCGACGTGCTACGCGGCGAGCGGGCCCGAGCGCCTGACGCACCGCGACCTGCCGACGATCGAACGCATGCTCGACTGCATCGTGCGCAACGAGGTCGAGCCCGACGTCGTGCAGCTGAGCGGCGGCGAACCGACGCTGCATCCGCAGTTCTTCGCGGTGATGGACGCGATGCGCGCGCGACCGATCCGCCACCGCATGCTGAACACCAACGGCATCCGCATCGCCCAGGAAGACGGCTTCGCCGAACGGCTGGCGAGCTACGGCCCCGGCTTCGAGGTCTACCTGCAGTTCGACAGCCTGCGCGAAGGGCCGCTGCGCACGCTGCGCGGCGCCGACCTGCGGCGCGTGCGCGAACAGGCGCTGGCGAAGCTGAACGCGCTCGACCTGTCGACCACGCTGGTCGTCACCGTGCGCCGCGGCAGCAACGACGACGAGCTCGGCGCCATCCTCGACTTCGCGCTGCAGCAGCGCTGCGTGCGCGGCGTGACGTTCCAGCCGGTGCAGGACGCCGGCCGCAACGACGGCTACGCGTTCGACGCGCACCGCCTGACGCTCAGCGAAGTGCGGCGCCGCATCCTGACGCAGTTCCCGCATCTCGGCGCTGCCGACCTGATCCCGGTGCCGTGCCATCCGGACACGCTGGCGATGGCCTACGCGCTGCGGCGGCCGCAAGGTCGTTCGCCGATCACGCCGCTGACCGGGCTGGTGCCGCCGGAGGTGCTGCTCGAGGGCACGCGCAACACGATCGCCTACGAACGCGATCCGGCGATGCAGCAGGCGATGGTGAAGGCGTTCAGCACGGCGCACGGACCCGAAGGCGCGGCGGCGGCGATCGCGAAGCTCTTGTGCTGCCTGCCGGGCGTGCGCTTGTCGGCGACGCAGCCGCTGCGCTACCAGGACGTGTTCCGCGTCGTCATCATGAAGTTCCTCGATCGCCACGACCTCGACCTGCGCAATGTGCGCAAGAGCTGCGTGCACATCGCGCACCCCGACGGCAAGCGCTCGATCCCGTTCGACACCTACAACCTGTTCTATCGCGACGATCTCGAGCGCACGGTGCTGGCGCCGCTGCGCGCGCGCATCGACGCCGCGTCGCCGCTGTGATCGGCTACACGCTGTGCGTGCTGCTCGGCCTCGCACTGGCGGCGCTCGCCATGCGCTGGCAACCGCGCAGCGTCGAGCTGCCACCGGGCGAACGGCAGGCGCTGCGCTTTGGCGCACTCGCCGGCGCGATCTTCGGCGCCTACGGACTGCAGCTGCCGGCCGACCTGTTCGGCTGGAGCGCGCCGCCGCCGGCGGGCTTGCCGCTCACCGGCGATGCGTTGCCGCTCGGCGGCCGCACCGTGCTCGGCGGCTTGCTCGGCGGTTGGCTCGGCGTCGAAGGCGTGAAGTGGATGGCCGGCATCCAGAAGCCGACCGGCGGCGACTTCGCGTTGCCGCTCGCGTTGGCGCTCGGCTGCGGGCGGCTCGGCTGCTGGTGCGCTGGGTGTTGTGCTGGCGCGCCGTGTGCCGCGGGGTGGTGCACCACCGTCGACGCTGCGGGTACCCCGCGCGTGCCGGTGCAACTGCTCGAAGCCGGCTTCCACTTCGCCGCGGCGCTCGCACTTGCGGTGTTGGCGCGGCGGCGTGCGGCACCGACGACGCGGCTCGCGGCGTATATCACCGTCTACGCGGTGGTGCGCTTCACGCTCGAGTTCTGGCGCCTGCATCCGCCGGTCGTGATCGGGCTGTCGTGGCACCAGTTGCTGGCGATTGCACTGTTCGCGCTGGCCGCGGGCACATGGTGGCGGCGGCGCTGAGGGGATCGGGGCACGACGGTGGTCCACAGGACCGCGTGGCACGCGTTGCAGCTGGAACTTTCTCCCCGCCGCGGCGGCCGTCGCTCGGAGTGACCCGCAGCACACGGGACGATCGAAGCCACTAGGATTCCCGAATGCGAAGGACCCTCCTCGGCATCTCCCTCATCCTCGGACTCGGCTTGCTGCTCGCCACCACGACCGGACCACAGAATCCGAAGCAGGATGGCTACGTGGTGGTGATGAGCAAGCCGATCGTCCACGGCAGCTGGCGCGCCGACACCAGCTACGTCGAGAACCCCAGGCTGACGGAGATGTTCAATCAACTGGCCAAGGACGGCCTCGTGCCACTGTTCACTCAGATCTCGACCGAACTCGGCAATCCGCAAGCGCTGCCACAGGACCGCCTGATCGTCGTCTGCCGGCGCAACTGAGAGGCCGAGAAGAAATCCAGCATACGGCCTCTCAGAGTCATGTTTGGCGGCTGCCTTCGCAGCCGCGCAGAGCCTTCGAGAGATTCTCTCTCAGGCTCTGAGGGGATCCAGGGCCGGAAGGCGGGCCCACAGACCTTCCATCACGTCGGTTGCGGCACGTTCCCAGCATGTCCAGAACGAGCGCGCCGCCGCAGCCGATCATCCCGAACGCAGTGACTGTTCTCGTGGCCCGCTACGCCGACGAGCACTCGTAGTAGAGGCTCACGGCGAAGGCGAGCCACAGCAGCAGGCACAGCCAGAACGCGTTCGGCGACGTGCGCATGCCCGCCGGGGTCGCGTCGCTGCTGACCATCATCAGCAGCGGGGCGAACACGGCCACGCCGAGCCCGATCGGGACGAGGGCGATGGCGGCGACCTTCGGGGCGACGAGGCCACACGACGTGGCCACGAACGGCAGGAGCGCGAGCACGAGCAGGGCGAGGCTGCCGCGCGACGCGGTGACGGCGCGTTGCGGGTGGACGCCCGGCTCGGGCGAAGTGTGCGCCGCCGCGAGCACTTCGCCGGCGCGCTTGCGCAGCGACCGGTGCATCGCGAGCAGCGGTGCGGCCAGCAGCGCCGTCGGCAACGCGGCGGGCACGCTGAGGAGGGCGACCGGCACCGCCAGAACAAGGCCGCCGTAGCAGACCCCGGTGCAGAGGCCGATCGCCGTCAGCAGGAGCAGTGCGAACTGCTGCTGGCCGGAGCGGGCGGAATCCGGCCTGGCGACGATGCGCAGGGCCTGGGTGGTCGCCCACAGACCGGCGGCGGCGGGGGCGAAGACCAACGACAGGATGTCGTAGCCCGAAGCGAAGCCGAGCGTGATGTAGAGGTCGTGCGCGGCGAGCACCGCGAACCCCACGGTCGCCAAGGACGCCGGCAGCAGTGCGGCGCCGAGCGACCACTGGTTGGGCCGCAGAGGCTCGGTCGTCGCCATGCGCTTGCTGCGCGAGTAGTCCCGGAAGCAGATCGCCAGCAGCCACCCGGACAGCAGGCTCAGCACGACTCCCAGTGGCCACATGGCCTCGCATCGTAGCCGCGCCGGCGTGGCCACGGCGCGTGGGGAGTGCGACGCCTCGAAGCCGCGCCCACTTCGTCGCCGCGGCGGGGCTTCCGGTGTTGGCGCAGCGGCTCGTGCTGTTCGGCCTTCGGGTCCTACAGCCACACCGCGGCGTGGCACATGCCGAAGGCGAACGCCAGGAGCCAGAGCAGGATCTGCCCGATGGCGGCGAGATGGCCACGACTGTGCATTGGCGTTGCGATTCCGCTGATCGCGAGCAGCAGCGGCACCAACACGAACAGCGACAAGGCGAGGACGGCGAGGCTTGCTGTTGCGGTGTCTTCGTCGAGGACCCCGGTGGCGGCCGCGGCGAACGGCAGCAGAGCGGCCGCGAGCAAACCCAGGCTCGCTCGGGATGCGAGAGTGGCGAACGTCGGTCGCAGGCCGAGTTCGGGGGCGGTTCGCGCGGCCCGTTGCAGGTCGACGGCGCGCATGCTCAGCGGCAGGTGGAGGGTCATCAGCAGGACCGCGAGCAGCAGCGAGAAGACGAAGAGTTCGAGCATGGCGGGGGTCATCTCGAACCGAGGAGGACGCCGTAGCAGCAGGTCACGGCCAAGGCCAAAGCACTCGTCAGGAACAGCAGGAACCCCTCGTTCTCGCTGCGGGCACCAGCCGGCACCGCGACGAGGCGCAGGGCTTGGGCCAGGGCGGCGAGTCCGCCGACCAACGCAGTCGAGACGGCGGACGCGATGGGCAGCTCGGGCTTGCCGAACGCGCCGAGGTCCACCAGCATCGCGTAGACCGCGACGGTGAGCGCGAGCGCGGCCACGACCGTCGCCGCCACGAGGCAGGCGGCGCGCGGTCGCCGTGGGTCGGTCGGCAGCAGGCGTCGCCCGCGGACGATCGAGGTGATCACGCTGGCCAGGCACCAGCCGGCGACGAGGGTCAGCAGCAATCCCAACCGCCACATGCGGGCGGGATGTTAACGGGTGGTTACCAGTGCGGTTCTCCGTGTGCCGCCGCGGCACGGCCGCCCAACTCTGGCTGCCGCGGTCCAGCAGTTCTTCCCAGTTCGCGACGCGCTGTCGCCATCGGCGCCGAAGGGTCGGCGAGGGATTGGAGGGGGGCGTTGCCACCCCGAGGCAGGGCGAGGTAGTGTCCCGAGCCCTCGCCCGGTCCCCTGCCCAACGGGCGTTCGTCTTTCCCCTCGAAGAGGTCCTTCGTGCGTTCATCCTCGTTCTTGCTCGCGGCCATCGCCGCCGCCATCGCCACGCCCACCGTGCGTGCGCAATGGGTCACGTTCCAGGACCAGACCGCGTCGCGGTTGGTCGCCAGTGCCGCTCTCGTCGCCAACGACACCCAGGAGAAGGACTACGCCTGGGCCGACTTCGACCAGGACGGTGACACCGACCTGGTGATCGTGCGCAAGCAGCCGTTCACCTCGCCGGGCAAGTTCCCGAACGTCCTGCTGATGAACGAGTCGGGTGTGCTCACCGACCGTACGACGCAGTACGCGAGCGCGTCGCTGATCGCCGGCAGCCAGGGCATGCTCGATGCGACGAACGACCGCGACGTGGTCTGCGCCGACGTCAACGGCGACGGCTGGGTCGACATCGTCACCTGCACGACGCTGACGGCGACGGATCCGCAGTACATCCGTGTGCCGCGCGTCTACATCAACCGCGGCAACAGCGTCGGCGGCACCTGGCAGGGCTTCCTCTACGACGATGCGCTGCGCATCGACGACACGCCGTGGGGTGGCCACCACCGCTTCTGCGCGGTGGCGGCCGGTGACATCGATGGCGACGGCGACCTCGACCTCTACTTCGGCGACTACCAGCAGGGTGGTTCGCGCCCGAACGACATCGACGACCGTCTGCTGCTGAACAACGGCCTCGGCTACTTCACCGATGTCTCCGCCGCCCGCATGACGGCCGAGATGCTCGAGTCGTCCTTCGCGATGCGGGTCGCGATGCACGACATGAACCTGGACGGCAAGCTCGACATCCTGAAGAACGACGCGTTGAACGCGCCGCAGGGCATCTCGATCAGCTACAACAACGGCCCGTCGCCGGGCTTCTTCAGCAGCTACCAGATCGCCTACGCGTTCACGCCGTACCACTTCACCGTCGGCGATCTGAACAACGACAACCTGCCCGACATGATCGTCGGTGACGACGGCCAGGATCAGTTCATCCTGCACCAGGGCGTCGTCGGCGGCCTCGCGACCTTCGGACCGGCGACCCCGTTCACCTACCAGGGTGGCGGTGGCGACGACGGCTTCCCGGGCAACAACATCATCGCCGACCTGAACAACGACGGTTGGAACGACGCGGTGATGGCCGACGTCGACGTCGACATCGCGGGCTGCGGCCGGCGCTGCAAGATCTTCCGCAACCTCGGCAATGCGCCGAACGTGACCATGCGCGAGGAGATCGTCGCCGGCGCCGTCGGCGGCATCCCGACCTCGAGCCTGGTCGGCACGTTCGACGTCGCCGTGTTCGACATCAACGGCGACGGCTGGAAGGACATGGTCATCGGCCGCTGCACGGGCACGCAGATCTGGATGAACCAGCCGCCGACCGGCGTCACGTTCTCCTACGTCGGCGGCCTGCCGTCGATGCTCGCGCCGGGTTCGGTGCGCACGCTCGACGTCAACGCGGCCGGCATCGGCGGCGTCGTCCCGCAGGCTGGCACCGGCAGGATCTACACCTCGATCAACGGTGGCGCGTTCACCATGGCGCCGATGGCCGACATCGGCCCGGGCCAGTTCCGCGCGACGCTGCCGGGCATGCCGGCCTGCGGCGGTGACCTGCGCTTCTACGTGTCGGTCCAAGGCCAGAGCTCGACCGTCTACACCGATCCGCCGGCGGCGCCCGGGGCTGCCTATGAAGTCGTTTCGGCGGTCGGCACCAGCGTGCTGCTGAGCGAGAACTTCGAGGGCGCTGTGCCCGGCTGGACGGTCAACAACACGGCGGTCACCTCGGGTGGCTGGGTCGTGGCGACCCCGATCGGCACGACGGTCGGCGTCGAGTTCGCCAACCCGAACGAAGACGCCGAAGCCGATCCGGCCGCCACGCGCTGCTATGTCACCGGCAACGGTGTCGTCGGCGGCACCGCCGGCGCGGCCGACCTCGACGGTGGCCCGTCGGACCTGATCTCGCCGACGCTGAACTTCGCCGGCACCGACGGGTTCATCTCCTACCGCCGCTGGTTCTTCCGCAGCAACACCACCGGCAACGACGCCATGGTCGTGTCCGTCAGCAACGACAACGGCATCAACTGGACGACCGTCGAGACGGTCACTGGTCCGGGCACGAACCAGTGGCTCAGCAGTTCGTTCCGCGTCAGCGACTTCGTGACGCCGAACAACTCGATCCGCGTGCGCTTCCGCGTCAGCGACAACCCGAACAACACGACCACGGAAGCCGGCATCGACGTCTTCCGCGCCGAGACGTTCGCCTGCACGCTGTGCCAGGAGAACATCGGGCTGCAGGGTCCGGGCACGTCGACGTTCTCGATCTGCGGTGGCGACCTGTCGACCGGCTCGCCGGCGACGTTCGCGGTCCAGGGTGCCGAGCCGTTCGCGACCGGCCTGCTGGTCGCGAGCCTGTTCAACAACCCGCAGCCGCTGGCCGGCGGCATCATCGTCGATCCGGGTGCACCGCTGGTCTTCCAGCTGCCGATGGACGGCGCCGGCAACTTCATCGTGCCGGGCTTCCCGGGTGGCTTCGGCAACTTCACCCTGTATGGCCAGGTGATCACCAACTGCGCCGTCGGGCCGCAGGGCTTCTGCTTCAGCAACGCGCTGCGCATCGTCTTCAAGCCGTGATGCACGCGGACTGACCGCGTCGCGCGATTGCTGCGCGACGCAACCACTCGCCGCCCGGGCTGCGCACTTCGGTGCCGCCCGGGCGGTGTCGTTTCTGCTATCCTTCGCCGCACGTTTCACCGCGCGCGGCGTGCTGCCCTCGTCGTGCTCGGTCCCAATCCGTCGTTGCCCATGCGAACCAACGTCCTCTTGTCGCTCGTCATCGCGAGCTTCGCCGCTTCCCTTTCCGCCCAGTCGCCGCAGCCGAAGATGGGCGCGCCGCTCAGTGGGCTCTCGCCGGCCGAGCTGGTCCGCTTCCAAAACGGTCGCGCCGATTTCACGCGCGTCATCCAGGTCGGGGACGGGCTCGGCCCGATCTTCAACCAGACCAACTGCGGTAGCTGCCACAACAACCCGATCGGTGGTCCGGGCAGCATCAAGGTGTTCCGCTTCGGCTTCGACGACGGCAAGAACGGCTTCGATCCGCTGACGGCGCTCGGTGGCACGCTGCTGCAGGGCCAGACGATCAACATCGCGGCCAGCGAAGTGATCCCGCCGCAGGCGAACATCGTCGCCCAGCGCGTGACGCCGTCGGCCCTCGGTCTCGGCCTGATCGAAGCGATCGCCGACGCCGACATCGCCGCGCGCGAGACGACGCCGCCGAGCCCGACGGTCAGCGGCCGTGTGCACTGGGTGCACGAGCTGGAGAACCCGACCGGTCCGCTGCGTGCTGGCCGCATGGGTTGGAAGGCGCAGCTGGCGACGTCGCTGAGCTTCTCCGCCGACGCCACGCAAAACGAGCTGGGCCTTACCAACCGGCTGCTGCCGACCGAGAACGCGCCGAACGGCAACGTCGCGCTGCTGAACCAGTACGACACCGTCGCCGATCCGGAAGACGGTCCGAACGCGCAGGGGCTGCACTTCATCGACCGCATCGACGACTTCCAGCGCTACCTGGCGGCCCCGCCCCAGACGCCGCGTTCGGGCATGACCGGTGAGGCCCTGTTCAACCAGGTCGGCTGCGTGCACTGCCACAGCACGAGCTACACGACCATCAACGACCCGGGCCTCGAGCCGGCGCTGCGCAACAAGGTCATCAAGCCGTACTCGGACTTCCTGCTGCACGACATGGGCACGGCCGCGGACTTCATCGCCGACGGCGATGCCGGCATCCAGGAGATGCGCACGCCGTCGCTGTGGGGTGTGCGCAACCGCAATCCGATGTGGCACGACGGGCGCGTCACCGGTGGCACGCTGCAGGCGCGCATCCTCGGCCCGGCCGGCGTGATCGCGCAGCACAACGCGTTCGGCAGCGAATCGGTGCCGTCGGCGACGGCCTTCCTGGCCCTGTCCTCCGCCGACCAGCTGCGCGTCGTCGCGTTCCTCGACTCCCTCGGCCGCGCCGAGTTCGACGGCAACGGGGACGGCGTGCGCAATCGACTCGACCTGCCGGGCTTCCTGCAGGCCTTCGCCGCTGGTGCCACCAATCCGGACCTGCCGAGCGCCGTCTACGACTTCGACCAGAACGGCTTCGTCAACAACCAGGACCTGAACGTCTTCGCGACGGTCTACGAAGAGGACTGCAACAACAACGGCATCTCGGACCTGCAGGACGTGCTGAGCGGGTTCAGCGCCGACTCGAACTTCAACCTGGTCGCCGACGAGTGCGAGTTCTGCCAGCCGAACCTCGGCTTCTCCGGCGCCGGCACGCTGGCCATGCGCATCTGCGGCGACAACCTGGCGCTCGCCAACTCGCGCGGCACGTTCGAACTGAGCGGTGGCCCGGCCAACGCCTTGACGCTGCTCGCGATCGGCATCGGCAGCAACCCGACGCCGATCATCGGCGCCGAGATCCTGGTCCCGATGATGCCGCTCGCGGCGCTCGTCGACTTCCTGACCACGGACGCCAACGGCCGGCTGCGCATTCCGGTCTTCGGCGGCGGCAACCTGCCGGTCAGCTCGTGGGTCTTCCAGGCGGCCGCCTTCGACGGCGTCACCTGGGACTTCAGCAACGCGCTGCAGGTCGACGTCGGCGGATTCTGAGACAGCTCGCCATGCTGGCGACCTGTCTCAGGCCTCTCGAGACGCCGCGACGCGTCGTTCCGACGACGGCGAAGGGACGCACCAGGCTCCGCTGCGCCGTCTCCGAGTTGGGCCAGCTCGCCATGCCGGCGACCTGTCTCAGGCCTCTCGAGACGCCGCGACGCGTCGTTCCGACGACGGCGAAACGACGCGCTCGGCTCCGCTGCGTCGAGACGCCGCGACGCGTCGCATCGCAACGCGCATGAGCGCCGAGCCGGTCGCGCTGCGCTTCCGTCGCCTCGAGTGCAAGTACGTGCTCGACGCGGCGACCCGCGCCGATGTCGAGTCCGCGCTGCGGCCCTACCTGCGTCTCGCTGGCCACGCGAAGGACGGCGACGGCACCTACGCCGTGCGCAGCCTCTACTTCGACGATCCGGTCTGGTCGGCGTTCCACGCCAAGATCGACGGCCTGCGATCGCGGTCGAAGTTCCGGTTGCGCACCTACGCGCGCAGCGAGCACGACCCGGCGCCTTGGTTCCTCGAGCAGAAGGGGCGCCAGGACGGTGTCGTCTGGAAGCATCGGGCGCCGCTGGCTCGCCCGTTCGACCCGTGCCTGCGCGGCGAGGCGTTGACCGCGGCGATCCTCGCGAACGTGGCGCCGGGGCCTGTGCGCGACCGCTTCGAGTTCGCCGTGCTGCGGCAGCGCATCGCGCCGGTCGTGCTCGTCGACTACCTGCGGCGGCCGTACGCGGGTGCGTTCGCGCCGGACTTCCGCGTCACCTTCGACGACCTCGTCACCGGCACGGCGACCGACCGGCTGTTCGGCTCGATGCCGGTGCCGCGCCAACTGCTGCCGGGCAGCAGCGTGCTCGAGATCAAGTTCGCGCATGCGGTGCCGGCGTGGTTCCACGCGGTGGTGCAGAGTCGCGAACTGCAGCGACGCTCGATTTCGAAGGTCTGCAGCGCCATCCTGACGTTGGGCCTCGCCCAGGCCCGTTGATCGCGTTCCGATGTCGCTCCCGCTCTTGCCGCAAGATCCCGCCGCCCCCGTTCCGTCCGTTGCGCCGGCGGCTTCCGTCTTCGACGCGGACCTGTCGACCATCCTGCTGCGCACCGCGATCGCCGCCGGCCTCGGTGTGGTGCTGGCGGTGATCTACCGACGCACGCACAAGGGCCTGTCCTACTCGCAGTCGTTCACGCAGACGATCGTCTACATCGCGCTGATCGTCGCGCTGGTGATGCTGACGGTGCGCAACAGCCTGGCGACCGCGTTCACGCTGGTCGGCGCGCTGTCGATCATCCGCTTCCGCACCGTCGTCAAGGACACGCGCGACACCGCGTTCGTGTTCGCCGCGCTGGCGGTCGGCATGGCGACGGGGCTCGGCTACCTCGACCTCGCGGCGATCGGGGCGGTGGCGGTGGCGCTGCTGGCGGCGGCGCTGCACGTGACGAACTTCGGTGCCGTGCACAAGGCCGGCTTCGTGCTCCGCTTCGTGTTCTCGCGCGCGCAGGACAGTGCCGCTTACCTGCAGCTGTTCGAACGGCACGCGCGCCGCGCCACGTTGCTGCAGGCGGAGCCGTCGGCCGACGGCGGCAGCCTGCGCCTCGTCTACGACGTCGACCTGCGCCAGGGCCAGCGCGCGGAGGACCTCGCCGCCGAGCTCGGGCGGGTCGTCGGCGTGTCGGAGGTGTCCTTGCTGGTGGCCAAATCCGACCTCGACTTTTGAGCCGCGCGGGGGACGGGCCTCGAACGCCCGGTAGGAGCCGACGACCGCGAGCGGTCGCGGCGCCACGGCGACGGTGGCCTCGTTGCCAGGGCGCGATGGGCGCAGTCGCCGCGGACGGCGGGCGCGGCGCGGCTCTTGAAGGAACGGTTAAGGAAGGGCCAAACGATTGGACGTGCCGTCGCGGGCGCTGGGTGCGTGGCACCATTCTTCCGCCGTGATCTCCACCCTTCGTCGTTCCGTTCCGTTCGTCGTGGCGCTGGCCGTGCTCGGGGCTGCCTGCAGCAACGGCAGCAAGGCTTCGGCGCCGGCCCTGTCCGCCGACGTGCGCCTGAGCGCCGACAATGCCACGACCGCCGCGGCCGCCGTCTATCGGACGAGCCTGCTGCCGCTGCGGGTCGCGCGTGTGCTCGCTGGCTTCCTGTCGCTCGAGCCGGAGGAAGGTGCGGGCGGTGGCCTCGTGGCCCGCGAGGTCCAGGGGCCGGACGGCGGCACGGCGATCTTCACGTGGGACGATCGCGACGGCGACCGCACCTACAGCACCGGCGACGCCTTCGCGGTGGCGTGCGACCGCTACCTCGAGTTCGGCCTCGACTTGACCGGCAGCGCGTCGTTCGAGGGCTGCAACATCGTCGGCGAAGTGGTGGCTGGCCTGAACTGGACCATCGACGCGACGCTGCGGCTCGCCGGGATGGAGGTCGTCACCGGCAACATCACCGAGCAGCTCGAAGGATCGTTCGTGTTCGCGCGCGAGAAGCGCCAGACGGTGAACCTGCTGTCGCTCGATCCGCTTGCGGGCGCCGAAGTGGTCGCCGGCTCGCGCACGCTGCTCCCCGGCTACAGCCTGGTGCGCAACGACTACGTGACCGACTTCCGCATGGGCCTGTTCGTCGACGGCGCGATCGACGACGCGACGCTCGGCGGTCGACTGACGTTCACGACCGAGCAGCCCCTGCTGGGCCTGGGCGCGTTGCCGGATCCGTCGAGCGGCGAACTGGTCGTGCACGGCGGCGGTGGCACCAGCGTGACCCTGGTCCCGCTCGACTTCTTCACGCTCGAACTGCAGGTGGACGACGACGGCGACGGCGAAGTGGACGAGGTCCTGCAGGCGGAGTGGGCGAGCCTCTGAGCCTGCTCGCCCGCTGGGCGACCCGGCTCAGGGCTTGCCTGGACGACGCAACGCGGGGTCCGTCGCCTTCGAGAGCGAAGCACTCGTGCCCGCTGCGTCGTTTGCTCGAAGGCCGGCGCTGAACTGGGAACTCTGCCCGCTTCGGGATCCTCGCCGCCATCGACCGCAGGGGCTCAACAGCGACGGCGGGCCGCGCCATCATCCCGGTCTGCCGCGGACCGGCCCGCGGCCCACGTCGTTCTCCCGGAGGTCGCCATGCTGTTGAAGGGTCTCGTCGTCACCGCTCTCGTCGCTTCCGCTCCCATCGCCGTCGTCGCCACGCAGGATCCGGCGCCGGCCACAGCACCCACGGCGCCGGCCGCCGCCGCGAAGAGTGCTCCGGACTGCTGCGCTGTGCCGTCGACGCAGGGGGCCGCGGCGGCCCGCGCCGAGGCGGACTCGCTGCAGAAGTTGCGCGCCGAACTGTTGCAGGCGCAGCGCGAACTCCAGCAGTTGCGGCAGCGGCTCGAAGGCGCGCTCGACCAGCTCGACCGCCAGTTCGAGCCGCAGCGCGATCGCGACTGTTCGCCGTCGCGCGGCCGGGCGCTGATGTCGCACTACCAGTGGCTGCGTGACCAGGGGCACGAGCAGCGCGCTGGCTCCGTGCTGGCCAAGGTCGTCGAGCAGGTAGGCGACGACAAGAGCCGTCTTCGCCACGCAGCGCAGGAGCTGATGAGCGAACGCGAGACCGCGGGGCGCTTCGACGACGTGGCGTTGGCGCTGGTGCAGCGCATGGAGGCGAACGGCGGCCTGCAGCAGCACCACCAGTTCGAGACGGCGGCGCTCGCCTACTTCCTGAACGGCAAGGTCGGCGAGG
>VYME01000975.1_pt1 | contig 13840 bp, 18 predicted proteins | sample 5115281 | NCBI WGS metagenome assembly VYME01 (sample SAMN12291780, study PRJNA351875) | freshwater metagenome | isolation source: freshwater lake | place: USA: Michigan, Wintergreen Lake | collected 2013-08-08
AGAACAGAGTAAATCTGTTAAGGCAGGTGCGGAACCCCGCAAGGGAAAGAAGCAGAAACCTAAATCGTGAGGTTTGGGAATCACCGTCCGTTTTACGGCGGTGAGGATGTCAAATTAATCCTTGTCAAGAGAAAATAATTCCACACCGAAAACTGAGGCGAAAACTCTCGATAAATCTCGCTGTACTTGCATAAGACTAATATTAGGCAGAAACTGCTGTAAACTGCCCACGGGTTTATTAGCAATCCCACAGGGAATAATCTCGGCAAAACCGCTTAAATCTGGACAAACATTGACGGCAAAACCATGATAGGTAATCCAATGACTAACTTTAATACCGATCGCCGCTATTTTATACCCTTCTACCCATACCCCCGTCAAACCCCCGATTCTTTCCCCCGACAATCCATAAATAGCGATAGTTTGCAGGATGACTTCTTCTAATTGTCGCAAATACCAGTGTAAATCCTGCTGATAATAGCGCAAATTGAGGATCGGATAGCCCACTAATTGCCCCGGACAGTGATAGGTGACTTGGCCTCCTCGCTCGATTCTATACACTTCTTTGTCGGTTTTGTCAAGATTAAATTTAATAAACTTAATATCTGAACCGGTACCGAGGGTGTAAACGGGGGGATGTTCCAGCAGCAGCAGCACATCGGGTAAGTCAGGATTAGCAATTCTCGCCTCCACCAGCGATCGCTGGTGCGACCACGCGAGAGCATAGGGAGTAATTGCCTGAATTTTTAGCTCACAGAGACGAGGTATTTTTTGAGCATTCATCGAGAGATGTGATTGGTCAAATTATTTAAGAAATGTGGAAGATCACCAAGGAAAATTAACAGAAGGGAAGCATAGATGTGGGGTAGAATAGTAAGTGCTAATCTAAAGTTATCCCATCTATCATCTCTTGGGATAAATATACACCAGTTTATCCTCATCAGCACCAACAAAGCACCAGAACAACGCTAATTCAAGTCTGAATTGTCCCAGGGATTTGACTTTGCAGATGCCTATCGTATCTTTAACTTACCGATGGTTGTTGAATTAGATGAGCGAGAGAATTATGGAGAAGATCGCTTTGTTGCTATTGGTTTACTAGATGACTGAACCTGACGCTCAAACAATTCGTATTATATCTTTAAGAAAATCATTATCTGATGAACAAAAATATTATGAACAATATCTCAAAAACAGATTGGAATAGAATTGATGAAATGAAAGATGAGGATATTGACACTTCTGATATTCCTCCTCTATCAGAGTATTTTTGGGCTAAAGCACAACTGCGAATGCCTAATCCTTCTGTTACTGTAGAAGTTGAAGTCGATCCAGAAACTTTTGCCTGGTTTCAGGCCCAAGGAGGAACGGCACAACAACAAATGTCTGTCGCGTTGAAAATTTATGCCCAAGCGAATAAGGTTTGTTCTTCATCTACAACTACTAATCCCTAAAAGGAGATAGCTGTTTTATTAAGTGAGAAAGTGTGATTCGCAAACTTGACTCCTTCTTAACAAAAATTGACCTAGAAACTATTGACATTGTTGGTGGTGTAGTCTAAAATATTAACAATAAAATCATCAAAAAATGTTTATGAAAACTGTTGACAAAACTCAGTTAAAAGATAATTTACTAGAATTGTTACAAAATGTAGAGTTAGAAGGCGAAGAGATTGTAGTGATCGAGGGGAATAAGCCAGTGGCGAGAATTTCACCCTATCGAAAAAGTCATTCAACTGCGGAATTATTTAAAACTATGCGAGGAAAAGTTCGGTATTTTGAAGATTTAACTACTCCCACAACTGAAGAATGGCAGCAAGTATAAAAATTGTTCTTGACACTTGCGCTTTAATTTGGTGGAGTTTAGATCCAGATAAACTTTCTCCAAGAGCCCTGTCAGCTTGCGATCTTATGGAACAGGAAAAAAATGGTCTAGTGCCATCAATAGCATTCTGGGAAATAGCCATTAAGATTAAAAACCAAAAATTAGATTTAGGTGTGGACATTGATGACTATATTGCAGCGATCAAAAGGTCTGATGTTATCCAGATTATTCCCATAGATGAGAACATTTGGCTAGAAAGTGTTAAGTTACAATGGGAACATCGAGATCCAGCAGATAGAGTGGTTGTGGCAATTGCCCAAAAAAATCAAGCTCCTATTATTACCGCAGATCAAAAAATAGCTAATTTCTATTCTTCAGTAATTTGGTAAGCTGTTGTGCATTTAAATTGGGTATGGACAAGGGGCTTAAGCTTCTTGTCTCAACGGTTTTCAGCAATGAGGAGGATTTTTGTTGACTAATTCAAGACACCCCTTCCCTAAAAAAAAATCTTCTTGATCTTCCCCCCTGTAGGGGGGGGGTAGCTGTTTTATTAAGGGAGAAATGTGATTCGCAAACTTGACTCTTTCTTAACAAAAATTGACCTAGAAACTGTTGACTTGGATTGGCAGTTTTGCCATACTGTGAAAAACCAACTGATTGGAGGAAATTCCACCATGAAAACCAAGAAACTGACACCCCGCAATGCTGCTCCTGTCCAACGGGAAAATGCCGCTACCGTCTCTCGTGATGGCAATGCGATCGCCCCCCTGGAATGGGATGCGCGGGATTCGCGGTATCCTTTTGCGGGAGACGACGCGGAGTAATCCTCCCGATTCAAGCATCGAACTTCAAATCATGTCAAAAGTCTTTTTCTGCTTGCCAAGGCGCACGGTTGCTCCCTTGTAATTGACGCACAATCCTTGTTAATTCAGGGCTTTCTGTTACCTGGCACGCGGGAGAAGCTTTTGAGCGAAGTGATTAAAAAAGTCGGGGATTTTCTTAAACTCTGAGAATCAAAATCAAAGATTTACATATCTCGCCGACTTTTCATCTTTAATCTAACACTTGAAATTATGATAGTTGCTGAGATTCAAAAAAACTCCCTCAAAGAGCAAAGAATACAATTTATCCGTAATCATCAACAAGCTTTTGATGTTGAGCCGATTTATCCTCTGCGGCTGTTTGAAGATTTTGTTATGGAAGTTGAAGGCGATTGTTCAATCTTTAGCTTTTTTTCTGCAAGTTGAAAGCCGTGTTGGTGTTCAATTAGATTATTCATTATTACAGAAATTTTTAGGACATAACTTTGACTTTAGCAAACTAACAGTTCTTAGTATGTAGGTAGGTACTACTCAAAAAGAATTAGAGAAAACGAAGATTGACAATATGCGGCTTTATTATTACAAATCATTCAAGATGGAGTAAAATTGATGTTAATAACTAAACCTCGATTTGAAACCTTCGCTGAATATCTACAATATGAGGATAATTCAGAGGGATTATATGAATTATTTAACGGCGAATTGATAGAAATGCCACCAGAATCAGGACTTAACTACCAAATTGCCAATCGTCTTTTCTTGGTATTTGCCTTAATGCTAGGAACTGATAGAATCAGAGGACATGGTTTAGAATTAGAAGTCAGAGGAGAACCTAAAAACCGTTATCCTGACTTAACAATTATTCGAGAAGAACATATTAAACTACTCTCAAAAAGAAATACTATTCTTCTTTCCATGTCACCCCCTTTATTAGTTATTGAAGTAGTTAGCCCTGGTGAAATTCAAAGAGAAAGAGATTACATAGCCAAAAGAATCCAATATCAAGATTGTGGTATTCCTGAATACTGGATAGTTGATCCCCAAACTCAAACAATTTTAGTCTTAGAATTAAGAGGAAATACTTATACAGAAATAGGTAATTTTAGCAATGATGACTTAGTAAAATCATCTATATTTAATCAACTAAATATAAAAGTTTCTCAAGTATTTAATTAGGCAAATTAAATACTATGATTACCGCCGAAACCATTACCTTAAACTTAAAATCCGTCAATTTAAGCGATGAGCAATTTTATCAACTTTGCCATAGTAACGACGATTGGCGAATTGAACAAACTGCCGAAGGAGAATTAATCATTATGCCCCCAATTGGTGCTATTAACAGTTTGTCCTGATTTTGTGATAGAATTAAGGTCGCGCACTGATTCTTTAAGTCAACTCCAAGAAAAAATGCAGGAATATCTTGATAGTGGCTTAAGAGTGGGCTGGTTAATTGATCCCATTAGTCAACAGGTAGCAATCTATCGCCAAAATCAGGCTAGTATGTTTTCTGACTGCTATTTTTCAATTTTATTGGTGAGAGTTCCGACCACATCAATACCGAGGGTTTGATGGACACTGGCGAGGAATTGATTGACGATTTCGGGATAGACTTTAATCAGGGTAGCGAGGGATTTCCCATCACCATTATCAACAATATTAACTCGCTCGAGGTGTAAGCGTTTAGGAATTTTGATCGCTTCTTCTAGGATAGTTTCTAACTGTTGAATCAAGAAAATTGCTGATGCTTCGCTGCCGGTGTTTTGCCAAACTTCCGCGAATAATTCGTTAACCAAGGCTTCAGCTTTAGCATTTTCTTCAAAAATTGCCGCTTGTCCTCTAGCGCGGAAAGTTTCGGCTTCCTGCTGCGCTTCTGCGGGTAAAACTTCATCTGCTTGGAGACGTAATCTTTCTAATTCTGCTCTGACCTGTTGAAATTTTTCTTCAACTATAGCACGTTTTTCCTTAGCGGCGGCGATAGTTATTTCTTCTTCCGATTTTGCCTGTTGTTCCAGTTTTGCCTTTAACTTTCTCAATTCGTTTTCTTGCTCTAAAATGATAATTTGATCGCGGGTTTTAGCTACGGTTGCTTGTTCCTCACATTCCGCGACTATTTGTTCAGCTTCATTGAGTGCATTTGATTCAGCAATTTCAGCATCACGCATGACTAAAGCGATTCTTTCCCGTCCGAGGGAGTTAAGATAATCCACGTCATCGGCGACATTTTGAATTTTGAGAGTATCAATTTCTAAACCGAGTTTAAACAGGTCTTGACTGACGTTACTGGTAATACTTTCGGCAAATTTTAGGCGATCTTCGTTCACTTGTTCGGGGGTCATTGTTGCGACTACACCCCGCAAGTTTCCTTCTAAAGTTTCTTTAGCTACGCGAATAATTTCTGCTCGATCTCGATCTAAAAAACGTTCGATCGCATTGCCGACTATTTCAGGTTTAGAACTAACTTTCACGTTAGCAATTGCCACTATATTCAGGGGAATATTGCCCTTAGAATAGGCATTTTTAATCTCAATTCTGATCGGGGTTGTGGTGACATCCATGCGTTTAACGGTTTCTAAAATTGGAATACGAATCGCCCGGCCCCCCGATATCACTCGATAACCTGCATCTTGTCTATCTTTTGATTTGCGTTTCATCCCACTCAGGATGACTACTTCATTGGGTTTACAAATACACAAAAAAGAATTGATAAACCAAATCGCACCAATCCCCAGAAATATCAATAAAGCAATGGGAACACTATTCCCCAATAAATTACCAGCACTGTTGTTGTTATTGTTGTCGTATTGATTGGGATTGATTTGGATGAGATAGGAATTATTTTGACTATTCATAGTTAGTTACCCTTTGGTCTAGAAGAAATTACAAATCGCCTCTGATATACTTTTCCGCAATGACTAAAACTTTATTGTCTTGGCAATTGAGGATAAATGCTTGATCCCCGACATTAAATTGTTCTTCCCCTTCCGTTATCGCTACTATATCGATCAGACTATCCCCGACATTAACTCGCACTTTCCCCTTGCTATTTTTATCGAAGGGGATTTGAACAACTCCAATTAAACCGATGAGAGATTGATGATCGACGATACTATTTACCTGTTGGTTGCAGCGTCTTAACTTGACTAAAATTAGGAGTAGAATGGCCAAACCAATACCTACCCCTAAAGAAATTAAAATGATTGTGAGCAGTTGAGCATTCATAGTTTAGTTATTTACCGTTATGGTTGCCCCCAATCTAATTACTGTTAACTAATTCGAGACTTCGGCCATTTCAATCACGCGATCAGCATTATCTTTGACCAAAAAATTTAAAGGTTTATTGCGACGAACTTTATACTTTAAGCGTCGTGATTCCACCCGCATCAGAATTTGTTCTAAACAATCGTGATCAAAACAAACGTGACGATGACGATCCTTATAACCCGCAGTTGCCCCAGCAACGATATGCAGTTGGGTATTTTTCTTTAACTGATACCATAAACCCTGGGGTTGATCTCCCAAAGAAGTATGAGCAGTAGTCGCAGCCGGATTACTAGACATATAAAATGGGTCAATCATATTATTGCCCATCGTCTGCTCATAATTGTAATAGTAATGGAGGGGAACATCGGCCGTGGGTAAATTTAAAAGTCCTTCATAAAATTGTCGGGCTGTCTCCAAATCTGTCACCATGATTGTATGAACTTTTGGGGCGCTGGTTAGAAACATCCACATGGCTAAAGCATAAGCGGCCAGAAGCATAACCATAATCCCCTGGGTGGACAGGAGAGTATCAAGGGGTAGGAAAGCGCCGAAGAAAAGATGATTTATCAACACTGATGTGATCCTATTGCCTAAGAATTTCTATCATTCCCTAATTATAATCACGACGCTGAAACTTAAGTGAACAGGGTGGGGAGTAACCGAGTTCTGTACATTTGTATTAAAATGCTCCCTACCCAGTTTAAATACAGTACAATTTGCCTCAAATTCTCCCTATGGGATGAATAAATGATGAGATGATGACATTGCGGACGGAAATATGAGGAATTAGCGGAAATGAAAGCGTATATTGGAAATAGAGCCATCCCTAGAAAAGTGAGGTACTTTTATGAATTCTTTTGCGCTTCCCGTCTTTCTGCAATCAGGTTTAACCCTACTGGCATTTTTAGTGCTGGTTATCCTGATGGCCTAAATCTTAATCCGTCTGTGACTTCGATCGAGCAGGGGACGATCGATAGCGCAGACTAGATCTTGATAGACAGTTAGCATCTGTTCAGCGATCGCCGACCAACTATATTGATTTAAGACTAAATCCCTGGCATTTTTCCCTCGTTGTTGGCGAATTTCAGGATTAGTGATAGCCGTTGCCAAAGTATTAGTTAAATCCTCAAGCTGACAAGCTGTCACCCATCCCGCAGCCGCTGCTGCTACCGCAGGATGCAGATCCACCCGGTCGGAGATAACCACGGGAATTCCGGCAGCCATAGCTTCTGCCACTGCGATGCCAAAATTTTCATAGTAGGAAGGTAAAACAAATAAATCGGCCCTAGCGAGGAGGTTATTTTTTATTTCTCCGGTCACAAATCCGGTAATTGTTGTATTTTTGCCCAAGATTGACCGCTCGATCTGATTTTTAATCCGATTTTCGTACTCCCGATCCTGGGGATTGCCTCCTGCTAAGACAAAATGAAAATCTAGGCCCTTTGCTAACAACCTTTCTAAACTGGGCAGCAATAAATCTAGACCTTTTTTCGGGTCAAGACGGGACATATAGAGGATGATCGGTTTATTTTGGGGAAGATCAAAACCGTTTACCGGTAGAGCTTGTGGGTCAAAAAAATCTACCCCTAGGGGGATGACAATATCCTTAGTTTTTATCTTAAATCTTTCGGCGATTTGACACTCCTGCTGACTGGTAAAATGAACGGCCGCCGCCGCCGCTAAATTGGGTTTTTCCAGAAAATTGGCATATATTTGTTTAAGTTGCCGTTTTTTTTGCAAATCTGCCGGATCGAGGGTGCCTAGGGGACGGAGAATATAGGGCAGTTGACGGTAACGAGCGATCGAAGCTGATATACTGCTCACTGGCGAGAATAAGGCGTGAATATGGGCGATATCGTAATCTTTTGCCCTATTAGCCAACCAAGTAAACAGATCAAGAGAAAATTTATAGCGGCGAAAGGGAGAACAGCGAAAATAATAGATTTGATAGCCATTTTGACTAACAGGGACCCCTAAAGGCACATCTAGGGGTGCTTGTCCCGTGTCACCATTGGAATCGGTGGTAATAATAGTCACCTCTTGGCCTAGTTGGGCCAAGGCCGCTGACAAACCGAGTACCATTTGACTAGGGCCACCATAAACAAGGGAAATCGAAGGAACAATCTGAAGAATTTTCATCGAAAAATTGGGTCAGAAACCCCGTCCTTCTAGGTTGGCTTTACTGTTAAATACTAGCGCATTTGCACGATATATGCTAGAAAGTGCCACTTAGAGCGACTCTAAGACCAGAACAGAGTAAATCTGTTAAGGCAGCTGGGAAACCGCTCAAGAAACCCCAAGAGGATATCAAATTCAAAACGAATATCAAATTTAGATGCACAATAGCTTATCCCTCTGATTTACCAGTTATACTAAATCCGGTTATTAAAAACTGATTATTTATTACCCCTTTTGCATGAGTGCCTTTTGCCTGTCCTTATAAGTAGCCTATGCTCAACGGATTTAGTATAAGCAGTTATCAGTGGTAATCGGTCAAAAGTGAAAAAACAGCAAGAAACCGCCATTTAATAAGTAGGTGGGTGTTAAAAATTGTCAGCACCCCCCTTCTAGGGGCAGGGGGGATCACTTAATACTCAAATCTGATAACTGCTCACTGAAAAGGCTAAAGGTTAACCATTCATCGATAAATATTTAGCCACCGATTGCACATCTTTATCACCCCGTCCAGAGAAATTAATAACAATGCGAGGACTACCAGTTACTTGCGGGCAAAGAGTTTCTAAATAGGCTAAAGCGTGGGCAGTTTCTAGGGCCGGAATAATCCCTTCTAAACGGGAAACTCTTTGAAAAGCTTCTAATGCTTCCCGGTCAGTGACACTGTAATATTCGGCGCGACCACTATCTTTTAAAAAGCTATGTTCTGGCCCGACTCCGGGATAATCTAAACCGGCACTAATTGAGTGGGCCTCGATAACTTGACCTTCGCTATCTTGTAATAAATAACTCATTGCTCCATGTAGAACCCCCGGTTGACCTTGGGTAAGGGTGGCGGCGTGTTTTCCGGAAGCGATACTTTCCCCGGCAGCCTCAACACCAATTAAACGCACGGAAGCTTCTTTAACAAACTCATGAAATAAACCCATAGCATTAGAACCACCCCCCACACAAGCGAGGAGAATATCTGGTAAACCGCCCCATTTTTCCAGACTTTGCTGACGAGTTTCTTGACCGATAACCGCGTGAAAATCGCGCACCATCATCGGATAGGGATGGGGACCTGCCACAGAACCAAGGATGTAGTGAGTGGTTTCGACATTAGTTACCCAGTCGCGAATCGCTTCCGAGGTGGCATCTTTCAGGGTTCCTGTCCCGGCGGCCACGGGTTGCACCGTCGCCCCAAGCAGTCTCATGCGGAAAACATTGAGTTCCTGGCGTTCCATGTCGTGAATTCCCATATAAATCACGCATTCTAGACCAAAACGAGCGCAAACCGTAGCGGTGGCCACGCCGTGCTGTCCTGCCCCGGTTTCGGCGATAATTCGCTTTTTACCCATGCGTTTGGCTAATAAAACCTGACCGAGGGCGTTATTAATCTTGTGGGCCCCAGTATGGTTTAAATCTTCCCGTTTCAGGTAAATTTGCGCCCCAGTACCGTCAGCTTTGGCATAATGGGCGGTGAGACGTTCGGCAAAATATAAGGGACTAGGTCTACCGACGTAATCCTTGAGCAGTTGATTTAATTCTTCTTGAAAATCGGGGTCGTCTTGATACTGATTATAGGCCGTTTCTAGTTCACTTAAGGCTGGCATCAGGGTTTCCGGGACGTATTTGCCCCCGTAGCGTCCAAAACGCCCAAAAGCATCGGGATACTGGGTTGCTGTGCCGGCTGAGGCGGCATAAATCGGCGTGATAGTCATGTAAATCTTCGATGAGAGACTATGTCCATTATAAATCTAAGGGTTTAGTCTCTGGGTTAACCTGAGTTCCAGGGCAATCATCGCCTAACCCACTTAATAATCAAAGGGTGAGCATTGCCCACCCTTTGACGGGAGCATCTCACCTTTGTAACCCCTAAATCAGGTTTTTATGTCAAGCTATTTTGAAAGCCTTGCTAGAAACCAGTTTTATGGATAAGTATAATTACTCACTTGCATAAATGCAACTTTTAACACCTGTCCTAATAGTAATAACCATTTTAATTGCGTCATCGGCCAGGGACAGGCAGCATCTATTGAATTGGACCGCAAAGAATTAGGAACTAGACGATCATGGAAGTAATAATAGTATAATTCCTGAGAGCGATCGAGGGATAATCCTAGCTTTAATTGTTGGCTAACTTCAATTAAACGGGTGATTAGGCGGGCATCTTCCTCCGCCGTTAAAGGATCGCCATCGTGTAATAATTTCCCAAGAGATTGCCAGAGCAGACTTTCTAAGGTTTGACGCGCTTCGGGAATGTTTAATTGACAGTGTAAATGATTGGCTTCCTTAGCAATAGCCAATAATTGATCGAGATTATTCTCCGTTGCTTGCCGCTGCTCAAAATCTTTTTCTAGGGCATTAATCACCTGTAAACAACGGTGAGAAATGGCAATATCGGCCGCTACCTGTAACTCTTGAGGTACGGGCAGCTCATCCCGTTGGAAAGCCGCTAAAATGCCGTAATTATCCCGATAAACTTGGGTGTATAATTGATCGAGACGTTTTTTAGTTTCGGCTGTCACCTTCTGCATGATCCGGTGTCTTTCATCGGCAAAAAGATGGGGTAAAGCAAAAAAGTTTTCTCCCAATCCGCGCCCCATTTCTACGATCATGGTCGAGACACTGGCCTGTTGTAAAGATTCAAAGAGATGATCCTTAAGATTGGTATAGATTAACCGACTGTTAAAAGGTTGAATGCAGCAGTAAAAATCCCAACCTCCTAAATGTAGAACAGCAAAGACAAAATGTTCACTTTCTTGGGTAATTTCTGAGGTTAATTCCACCTGTCCCACTGCTAAAGTTAAAGACCCGATCGCTTGTTTTTGATAATCTAATTGACGGGTATTGTAACAATAAATCCGATGATGACCGGGATAATTGGTAAATAGGGAACTAATAGCGTAATGGGCCGCCACCCGTTCCAAATCGACCCGCGCAGAAGTGACCAATTGTCGATAGACATCAGCCCCATCTTGATATAACTTAACGTTACTGGGGGCGAAAGCTAGACGACTGAGGAAATTCATTTCTAATTGAATTCCAGCCACTTCTCCAGCTAATTCCAGGGACCGGCCAGCATATCTCAAAATTTGCGTACCTTCAGGTCGAGAAATTTCCTCAAAAAACCATCCACAACTGGTAAACATCAATAAAGCCTGTCTTTGCATTTCTAATAAACGCAAAGCATCGATTTTCTCGCTTTTACTCAGGTTGCGACTTTGATGCAGGGCGAGGAAATGTTCGATCGCGTCTGGGGATCGATCTAAAATAACTGCAATGTAGTCATCCCTTGTCTGCCAAGGATCGCGGAAAAATTCCTGTCCTTGAATCTCATATACCTTAATCAACTCATCTCTGAGCCAATTTAGGGACTCCCGCAGGGGTTTACGCCATTTTTGCTGGTAATTTCCCCCTCCCCCGCAACCACAGTCATCCTGCCAACGATTTACGCCATGGACGCAACTCCACGCAGTCACGGGTTTTAATTCCACTTCCCAAGTGGGGGGGCAAATACTGAGATAATGGGCGAAATTGGTGACTGTCCAGCCGTTTTTAGGGAAAGATTCCGTAAAAGCATAGCTAAGACATTTCTCTGTCCCCTGTTTGTGGTGGCCGAAGGTTTCCCCATCGGTAGCGACGCTGATTAACTGGGAAGGACGATGATCCCCTTTAATTGCCTGTCCCAGACGACCGACGAGAAAATCACTGCTGGCTAGGACATCATTAAAGCCCATATCGCGAGAAATTGGACCATCGTAGAAGAAAATATCCAGATAACGACCATCGGGGATGTAACAGCGATAGGGACGGGTGGGATCGATTTGACCTCCGGCCACCGCGTGCCATTGGGGATGGGGATCTTGGTCGCTAGGGAAAGGACGACAGCGCAGGGCCTGGGAAGGGGCTAAAATGGTGAATTTAATCCCTTCATCGATTAAAGCTGTCACTGTGGCTAAATCAATGGCTGTTTCCGCTAACCACATTCCTTCGGGATCGCGACCGAAACGGTGCTGAAAATCGGCTTTTCCCCAGCGAATTTGGGTGTATTTGTCCTGTTTGTTGGCTAGGGGCAGAATGATATGATTATAGACTTGGGCGATGGCGTTACCATGACCGTTTAAGCGTTGACAACTTTTTTGATCCGCTGTCAGGATGCGTTGGTAAACTTCGGGATCATGGGATTGCATCCATGACATTAGGGTGGCCCCGATGTTAAAGCTGAGATATTCGTAGTTATTAACTATTTTGATCACTTCCCCCCGGTCATTGTAAATGCGCGCAAAAGCATTGGCACGATAACACTCGTGATGGATGCGTTCATTCCAATTATGGAAGGGATGGGCGCTCGGTTGCCGTTCAATTCTGTCTAGATAGGGATTTTCTCGCGGTGGTTGGTAAAAATGTCCGTGAACCGTGATATAAACTCCGTGAGCGGTTTTCAGGGGATCGACCCCCGTATCGGTATAGGAATAAAAGGTTGTAGAAGGATGTTCAACAAGATAAGTCATAGAAATGCCTAGAAAATCGTTTTTTTTTGAGCGAAAATAGCTGTAGAATGTAGCGACCTGATGTTTAAAAAAACTGAAAACCTTGCCGTTTTTCACGGCCTTGGGGTCACAATATCATGTTTTGTGTTCCTAGCAAAGCTAGGGTTAACAATTCGCAACTTCTCTATACACAGCACAAAGTAATACTAAATTTTGTAACAAAATCTAGCTTTTCCCGGTAGGCTGTTGACTATCTAGGGCTGACTGACCATCCTTTGCCATCAGCGTTCTACCCTAGGAGAGATGCGATCGCTCTTACCCCTGCCCCAAAAGCGATCGCCATGCCCAAAAAATTGCTCCTCCCAAAAACGATCGCCCCTCCTTATCCCCAAAAAGTGATCGCCCTCTGCGTTCCTATCCCAAGCAATGGCAATTTTAACGTTTAATCAACAAGATGACAGCGATTACATTGAGCCTAGTCATAATGAAATTTACAACTGATAATAATAATTTCTGTTTCTGTAATTTTATAAACTAAGCGATGTTCATCATTAATGCGTCTTGACCAATAACCCTTGAGTTGATGTTTTAAGGGTTCAGGTTTACCGATTCCAGAGAAGGGATGACGCAATATGTCGTCAATTAAATCAACGATTTTTTTATAGAGTTTTTTGTCTTCTATCGCCCATTCATTGAATTGTTTAAAAGCTTTCGGATCAAATACTATATTTTTCACGCCATTCTTTTACAGTAATTGTCACTAAGTTTTCTTTCTTTTCTATTCTGTCAATAGCTTCGGATAATTCACGCTGATTGGCTTCTGTTGAAAGAAGATATTCAGTTGTATCGGGTTCAGAATCAGATACTAAAATAATAATATCCACATCTGTTCCTTCTTCTAGTTCCGCAGAATAAAGCTCTATTTTTCCTTCTCTGCCAACAATTCCTTTCTGTTTAATCGCTCTAATCATGATTTTTTCTCTTAAGATGTCAAACAATTATGGCTATTATATCAAAATCAGCATGAGTTAGAACTGATGACAAGAAAAGCGATCGCCTCTCGTCATCACAAAAATCGCTATCTCCGAAGGATTGGCTCTCCCAATAATGATCGCCTCTTTACCATCTATAAAGCGATCGCCTTTGATCATCAATGTTTGTGACGAGTTACCAAAATTTTGGGTTAAAGCCCCGTCCTTTTAGGACGGCTTTATGTGAAAATGAAATTGGTTTGAATCCCCTGAGTGGGCGGTAGTGAATGGCTCGATTGAGTTGAACCCT
>VYME01000444.1_pt1 | contig 13816 bp, 11 predicted proteins | sample 5115281 | NCBI WGS metagenome assembly VYME01 (sample SAMN12291780, study PRJNA351875) | freshwater metagenome | isolation source: freshwater lake | place: USA: Michigan, Wintergreen Lake | collected 2013-08-08
AGTGACTGAGCTTGACGTTACGCCTGCTTTTGAGATTACCGAGGAAGGCTTGGCAGCGTTGGTGGAAGCTGAGGCGGTTGAGCCGGATCTTCAATCCGTGGGCATCGCGGCGGAATAGAAGGTTATATCTGACTTCCAATGAACGGTGCTGCGCGCTGGATAATCGGCGCGCAGCATGTTTCCTAGAGATGTTTTGCCAAACATCCGCCAGATGCTATTGTCCCAGCATGGCTATCCCAGATTATCAAACACTCATGCTTCCGGTTCTTTCCGTTGCTGCTCAAGGTGAAACCCGTGTCCCAGAAGCCGCAGAGGTGATTGCAAATCAACTGGGGCTTACCAGCGACGAGCGTGAGCAAATGCTGCCAAGTGGAACACAAAGGCTTTTGCACAACCGGATCCATTGGGCCAAATTCTATATGACTAAGGCAGGCCTGATAATAAGCCCAAAGCGTGGGCTATTTACCGCAAGTCCAATCGGATACGATCTGCTTGCCACGCGACCAAGCCGAATCGACGTTGAAACGCTTAAGACCTATCCGGCATTCGCCGCATTCCACGAAGCAAGTTCGGCAGGATCAGGCCGCAATCATGCTCCAGCAGTCGAAGCTGCTTCAGTTTCGGCTGCCACCCCAGAAGAACAAGTTGACGCGGCTTACTCGGTTCTCACTGCAGCACTAAAAGCCGAACTCTTGAACAGAATTCTCGAGCAGACGCCAACGTTCTTTGAGCGTGTCATTGTCGATCTGCTGGTTGCCATGGGGTATGGCGGTTCCCATGAAAATGCTGCCATGCGACTTGGCAAGAGCGGCGATGGTGGCATCGATGGCATTGTCGACGAGGACAGACTTGGTCTTGATCGGATTTATCTGCAAGCTAAGCGCTATGCCATTGGTTCAAGCGTTGGCCGGCCAGAGATCCAAGCCTTTGTAGGAAGCCTTGTTGGCCTAGGCGCGACCAAGGGTGTTTTTGTGACAACCTCAAGCTTCAGCACCCCGGCCATGGAATTTGTGCGTGGGCTCCAACAGCGCATCATTCTTATCGATGGCGCGCGGCTCACAGAATTGATGGTCGAGTTTGGGGTAGGTGTTCGATTAAGTCGCACAGTCGAGTTTAAGAGGCTGGATGAAGACTTCTTTGCCGACGACGAATAAACACAACGTTCGAATCTTGAGATTGAATGGATCCGATAATGGGCGGCGCAAGTTCCAAAGTCTGAACGTATTCTGGGCTAGGCCTCAAGGGCACCGCTTAATCAAAGCTGTCCTTGCCCCCTGTGCACTCGCACCGTTGGTGAATCGACTGCAGTTGCGCGTTGATTAGAAAATACCTTCTGAGGGGACGGTTCTTCCAAATGGCTATTTGGCAGCAAATAAGCTATTTTGGCAAATTATAGAGTTACTAATGTGGCTTTTTTGGCTACTACGGCAATTTTTTTTAATAATAATAGTTATTTTCTCGGTCTGGTGTCTATTTCTTGGTTGGATTACAACCTCTGACATGGCAGACGCCGACACCCATGGAAGGGGAATTAAATGGTTGATGTAAATGGGAAGATTGTGAAGCGCCTTCGAAAAGAGGCGAAAATGACACAAGAACAACTCAGCGACAAAGCAGACATTTCGGTGTCCACACTTAAGAAGATTGAGGCTACACCGGAATCTGAGTTCTACGATTTGCGCTCAGAGACGGCGAAGAAATTGTCACGTGCGTTAGATGTGCCGATTAAGGCGCTAAGTGACGAAAAGGCTTATCGCATCGGCTCAAGTACCAATGATCTTAACTATGAACTGATCGCCTTACGGTATGGCGTAACTCAAGAATGGCTGCATGAGTATGCACCCCTGATGTTTGCGGTTCTTGCCGAAGAGGCTACGACGCATCTGAAGAGCATCGCCCAAAAGATCGATAGTCATCTTGACGACCTACTAAAGATTTCCGGGCTTGTCGGAGAAGATTTCCAAGAGTCAATTTTCGCTGCGCGGAATAGCAGAACGATTGCCTCGTCAAAAGCTATTAAAGGGATCCTGGCAGACAATCAGGCAAAAATCGCGATGCTGGATGTTCCACATCCATTGCTAGACAACTTCGATCCTGACGACAGTCTTGACCTCTCCAAATTCTCGCCTGACTATCAAGCTCTACCGGCAGTGTTACAGTTTCTCATCCATAAAGGCAGGCATTGGGACACAGATCGAGAATGGATGACTCTTTCAGCCTTAGGGGTCACCAACGCTGATGCAGACTTTGGTCAGATTACTGTAAGCTCAAACCCATACGATATGCCCGACGGATACTGCCCTCCGTTGATTGCTAGCATTTCGGCTCTTGAGCAACTCATCGCGGGGAAATCTGGTCTGAATTGGAACGACCTTTCTGACGCTGGAAACCCAAGTAGGCTGTTATGGGCATTTCTAAATGGCGAAGTGAAGGTGGCCGATATACCGCCGGAGCTAATGAGCGATGATCCAGAGTCATTCGCTCGCCGATCGGAATGGTTGAAGGAAAAGGTCGCCCGTATCGACGAACAAGTTGTCTATCAGTCATTTTAAGGGGCAGATCAGATGCTCAAACCTACAAAACATGGAAGGCAGCGCTGCTCGCAGCGTGGTCTTGATCCTAATGTCCTCGAAGTTGCCTCAGAAATTGGTTATTATGTTGATGGTAGAGGCTATCTGATCCGCGCCTGTGATCTTTCAGATGAGGTCTCAGCCACAACGCAGGAGTTGAAACTAGCTAAGCGGAAAGGTTTAGATCAAATCGTTCTCAATGACCGGTTGGCGGCTTTGAGAAAGATAAGGGGCGTCGTGCGCATTGTTGTTTCAAATGACAATCATCTAATCACTGCCTACCGCGCCAATCGAAAAGACGAACGTGCATTTCTGAGAAGTGGCCGCAAGTAGCAGGTCCGCTTGTTGGCAACATGACATTGGGGGTTCGAGCGCAGACTAGTCTCAGAGTCCTCGCACCCCATCGGCCCAAAATCCCTGCACCCCTGCCAGTCCGCCCACAACCGTTTGGTCGTCCGCTACGCTTCCGCCCCGGTCTGGACAAGGCGAAACTACCGGGGTGCGGGCAGGCTTTCAGGGGTGCTGTTTGTTGATCTCGGCCGATGGGGGCGGCGCGAGCTCATGGTGAGTATCGCGTAACGCAAAATCCCATCGGCGGAGGTATCCGCCATGTCACTTTCAATCACAGCATCTCGTAATTCCCGTTATTCATCAGCGTCCGATGAAGTTCGTCTGACACCCCACGAGCGTGTCACAGCCCAGATTAGTTCTCTTCTCGAACTTGGTGTTCGCCCCTGGATCAAGCCTTGGGATGATATTCCACCGCCTGATGCCTTGGTCTTGCCCTTGCGTTCCTGCGGGACGCCCTATCGCGGCATGAATATCATCGCCCTGTGGGCTGCCTCTTTGGAAAGTGGCTTCAGGTCACGCCATTGGTTCACCTTCAAACAAGCCCTAGCAATGAAGGCATGTGTCCGAAAAGGTGAGCGCGGGTCTTTTGTCGTCTATTATACCGAAGTTGGCGATAAGTCAGAAGGTGCTGGAAAGCCTACTCGGGTTCCCACGTCCAAGGGCGCCAAGGGCGATGAAATTGGTGAAACCAGGCGCATTCTGCGCGGCTATACCGTGTTCAATGCCGAACAGATCGAAGGTCTGCCTGAATCCTTCTATGCGGCTCCTGAAGCGCCAGTTGTTCGACCCCCTCCGATCACTATCATCGAAGATGAGACCCGTTGGGCTTCTCTCTTCGCGCGGATCCCGGTGACCCTTCGCCATTGAGGCAATCGGGCATTCTACTCCAAAGCTGCAGACTTCATCCAAATGCCCCTTCGCGAGGCTTTTCGCGATGGCAGCCATTATTGGGCAACCCTTGCCCATGAGACCGCCCATGCCTCGCGTCATGAGACCCGCCTCAACCGTGACTTCGGACAGACCCGCTTCGGCGATGCAGGCTATGCTTTAGAAGAGCTCGTCGCAGAACTTGCTAGTGCATTCATTGGAGCCCGTATCGGCCTGCCCGCCGATCACCTTGAAGATCATGCAGCCTATATCGATGGATGGCTTAAAGCCCTGGGCGATAATCCGTCAGCTTTCCTGGTTGCGGCCAGTAAAGCACAGGCTGCCGCGGATTGGGTTTTGAAGGAAATGGGGGTTGGCTAAGGCCTTTTTGTTTTGGGAGCTAGGGTGGCCTTTCAGAGACGCAATTCAAAGACAAAAAAATGCAGCAGGAACCGACAACGTTTTTTGAGGGAAAAGCGGCCTTCTGTCAGTTATGGATCAGGCAAGGTCGCTGTGCCAGCTTACTTCCGCAATACCAAGAAGAGCTGCAAACTTTTGATGAATCAGCTGCGTTTAAAGTGACAAAATTTCCGCCTTGAAATCAGTCATTCATTGAGGCAATTAGGATTTACGGTTGAAGGACAAAGAATGATTGATTTACACGAACGCCTGTCTGAGTACTCCTATGGTTTTGGCGTCACGCGTGAAACAGAGAAGCTATTGTCTTCAGTCGGAATCCGGGCAGTCCCATTTCTTCCGAGCTTGATCCATGAAAAAGAGCTCGGCTTCGACGTAGGATTTAAACGCCCTGGTGCAGCGCTGTTACTGCAATTCAAGCTCGGCCATTCACTAAGGAACTTTCGGCGGACCAATCTTGCGTTGCCACCCCCCTTGTTGGATCGGCCTTACTGGCGCTTTAGCATTGATACGTCAGAGCTTGATGGACAATATGAGACGCTTCTGAGAGCGGAACTGGACGGTGCGGAGGCCTATTATGTAGCGCCGAGGTTTTCAGACTGGACTCACTACGCAAAGTTTTTCGACAGCCAACAAGTGCTCGAAAACTCACTTTTAATACAGCCATCAGAAATTCGGAAAGCCCTAGAAGTCAAAGGGGATCCTGATGGCCCGCATAGGATCGTATATGACCAAAGCCGAGTGCATGTGTGCTCCGATCCCATGCAAATCTCTGGGGTCAATAGCAGCGATCTGATTAACAAGGTCTCTAACGCATTGCGAGAACGAAAGCAGCCACTAGGCGAGCTCCTTGAGCAGGTGTTCAAAGGCTTTGAGGATCGATCCTCCGTGCGCCGTATTTCGGATTTAGAGGAACCCGAGCCTACAAGACCCGGGCTTGACAGCATTGCATACAGTACCTCTAGAGAGCTTTCTTTCCGCTCAACTGTTGAACTAGCGCGATCTCAAAGAGCAAGGCGGCTCGAGAAGTTTCTGGACCTTTCAAGGTCTCGGGAGCGCGCGGTGGCTGCGGCAGTGGGGTTGGAGCTTTGGGCGCTCGGCGTCCAGTTGGTCGTTGCCGTTGAGGACGACCAGTAACGACGTGGCGACTATGGACATCCCGGAGTTCAGTTTTCCATTTGCTGATCGTGAAGGCAATTGTTGGTTTGGCAACTTTGGGGCGGCAAAGTCCAAACAACATGCAAAATGACACCTTACACGGACAGTTTACTCTAGACGGATGTACGAGCTCCGAGACAAGTTTCTAGGCTATAAAGCTTTTTTTTAATCTTGTGGTTGCATATAATTGCTCAAGGAGATTTGCGCTATGGCATTTGAAGAATTGCTTAGGTGGGCTGGAACACGTGCCAACTGGCAGCAAGACGCTCTCAGACGAATAGCACTTCAGGCCGAGATAACTGACACTGATCTTGCAGAACTTCGCGATCAGATCGAAAGGAGCGCTGGTCTTAGCGCCATGGGCGGGCCTGCAGCCTTACCGCTCACCGTCGACCACTTGGGTGCAGCAGCGGAAGACGCTCCTGCAACCGTCCTTGCGTCATTAGGGCCGGTCGAGAATGTTGACCGTCTCGAACCTGGCCAGCCACCGCTTCGTTTTGCGGTTAATGGCGTGACGCTGATTTACGGTGCTAACGCGAGCGGGAAGAGTGGCTATTGCCGGATTGCCAAACAGCTGTGCCGCTCGTTGAGCCCAAGCACCTTGCGAGGTAATGTCTATTCAGAGGCACCTGACGCACCACCGCGCGTGCAATTGGCATATCGAGTCGGAAAGGAAGGCAGGAAGCTCGAGCAGGTTTGGGAAGTCAACCATCCTCCACCTTCTGAGCTTTCTCGGATTTCTGTATTCGACAGCGCAACCGCCCGGGTCTATGTCGACAAAAAACGCAAGATAGAGTTTCTTCCCTACGAACTCGACATTATGAACAAACTTGGCTTGACCTGCCGGGTGCTTGATACCGGCTTTCGGGACCGCGAAGAAGCGCTTAATCGCGCCATAGCCATCCCATTGCCATCGGGTTTCTCAAATAATACCCGCGTCACCGAACTGGTCGCAAAACTGGTGCCCCAGACGGCGCTCGACGAGTTGCCATCCGAGGAAGACATCCGGGCGCTGGCGCAATGGTCGGATGCAACACAAGCGGAACTTGAGGCGCTGACCGCAGAACTAGAAGGGGATCCCCGCCGTATAGCGCAAGTCCGGCGTCAAGCGAAACAGGCGCTGGAGACAGTCAAAGAGGAAGTCGAAAGTATTGGACGTCACATAAGCGATGAAGCAATTGCAGAGATCCGTGCGAAGAAAGTGAATGCAATCGAAAAGAGCCGTGCCGCAAGGGCTTTTGCCCGTGATCTCTTCGGGAAGCAGCCAATTCCAGATATCGGCTCTGAAACCTGGAGAGAGATGCTTAGATATGCACGCGACTTCGCCGAGACCGTTTTCGCAACCAAGTCACCCCCGCAGCTGGCTTCAGGCGGCCTGTGCGTTCTATGCCAACAGGACCTTAGCGAAGATGCTGCCGCCCGGCTGACCGAGTTTGATAATTACATCACAGGGCGCATTGCGGCCGACAGCGATGCCGCTGCCAAGGCCTTTGACGACGCAAAGGCCGAAATCATGGCGCTTCGCGTGGCGGAGAAGAATGTCTCGGAGGCGATCCTGGCCACTTATTTGTCCTTAAGCGAAGAAGCATCAGCGCGCGGGCACACGATTCTATCGTATTTCGAAATAGCCCTAGCGCGCTTAAACGCTATAAAAGCGGTCCTTCTGGAAGAGGATTTAGAGCTGCTTGGCAGCTTGGAGGCGCTACCTGCTTCTCCTGTCCAGCTGATTGACGAGGAAATTGGCCGCCTAGAGGCCGAAGCCGTCGAATTTGAGCGGCAAAACCGCGACGTACTAGCATTACTTGCGCTTAGATCGCGAATTGCGGAGCACCTCGACCGGAAAAAACTTAGCGAGCAGGTCGAAGTTTTCGTTCTGCGCCGTGCCCAGCTCGAAGAGCGATGCCGCATTGCAATCTGCCGGAGCGACTGCCGCCTCACAACAATTACACGGCGCATCACAGAACGCCGAAGGCAGATCTTGACGCCCAACCTCAAATCCGCGCTCAATAGTGAATTAAGGGCGCTGAAGCTCACCCACATACCCCTGACTCTGTCAGACCACGGCGACGATGCCGAGAGTATCGTTGAAGTTGCCTTGAGCGCCCAGGAACGTAAAGTTGCCAACAGCGACGTACTCAGTGAAGGCGAGCAACGCTCACTCGCGCTCGCGTGCTTCTTTGCTGAACTAAGTGAAGTTGGCGCTAACCACGGCATCATTGTGGATGACCCAGTCTCCTCTCTCGACCATTCACGAATGGAAGCTGTTGCTCGCCGCTTGGCGGAAGAGGCGGGCAAGGGTCGACAAGTTGTCGTTTTTACGCACAATATCGTCTTTCACCATATGCTATTCAGTGAGGCCCGACGCGCAAATGTGGCACGCCATACAGAATGGATGAGCAGCACTGGTCAAGATCGTTTCGGGCTTATAGATGAAGCGCAGAAGCCGTGGCAAATGAAGAAGGTCGGAGAGCGCCTTCAAGAAATCGATACTGAAGTGCGGGGTTTGGAGGTAATGGGCTATGATCCATTGGACCAGCGCTTCCGTCCGTCGGTAGTTGCCGTATACACGAAGATGAGAGAAACTTGGGAGCGTTTGGTTGAGGAGGTACTATTCAATGGCGCGATCCAACGCTTCCGCCCAGAGGTAATGACACAACGATTGGAGGAAGCTTGTTTCGACGTTAAGGCTGACTACCCCGCCATCTTCGAGGGTATGAAACGTTGTTCACATTATTCCGGTCATGATCCAGCGTCAGATTTGACGCCGGAGCTACCCGCTCAGAATGTCATTCAGACGGACTTGGTTGAGTTAAGGGATTTCTGCGCAGCTGCCACCAAACGCCAGAGGGAGCTTCGTAAAGAGCGCAGGTACGAAGAAGGTATTGAACCGGAGCTTCTGTAGCGAGATGTCTACTGCGACTGCAACAGCCTTGTTGCCAGGACCATTAAGCTTCCTCGAACTAGGTGACCTGTTTGTATGCCGTTAGGTCTTGGTTTGCTGAATTGGGCACTTGCAAAGCGGCGTGGATAGGTTGCCCGATCTTTCATGGTCTTGCAGTATTGATGTTTGTTTGATCTTACCTACGAGTACATTTCGATTTCATTGTCCTGCCGGCGTTAGCTGCTGATCTCTTTTTGGTTTGACCTCCCCATCTCACATTATTGCCCGTCTCGGGAGACGCGTTGACGTGGCTTAAAAACTGCCTCCGGCGGCGTGTCCCACCATTCTTCGAATTCAAGGGCCCGAGTTGTCGCTACGCTCCTGCCCGCGCCAAGCCCTTGTGTGCCACCAGGTCGGTTTCCTCCCCTCGCCTTGTTCCGGATGCTGTTACGCCCCGTCGCCACCGCGACCCCCGGACCGGGACACCAACGGACGGGACAGCTTCAGACCAAACGGAGAAACCACCATGGATAAGGCCAATTTCGAAATCGTTGGAAACGTCGGCAAGATTGAGATCAAGACCTTCGGCAAGACCGGCAAACTCGCAACCCTCAGTGTAGCCACCTCAGAGCGCTGGAAGACCGAAGACGGCACCCAAAAGGACCGCACCTACTGGCACCGCGTCACTGTCTTTGCCCCCGCTATCATCGCCCGCATCGAGTCGATGGTCCAAAAGGGCACCCGGGTTCGCCTTCTCGGTCGCATCCGCCCCAGCTCATACGATGACGATCAAGGCCGCACCCGCTACGTCATCGAGTTTGTCCTAGGCCCCTTCAGCGAACTTGAAGTCCTCGCCCGCGGGAAAGCCAAAACCGAAGGCTCCGATACTGAAGCAGACATGCCGATGGAAGCGGTTGTCTAGTCACTTCATCAACGCAAAGTCGCCCAAGGGCGGAGCCTAACAGCTCCGCCCTTTTCGCGTGCTCGGGTCTAGGCTTGGCTTCGGTTGCTGTTCTCCTTGGCCCTTAGAGGCTTTGCACTTCGGGGATGCTTGTTCTAGGCAGCCTGGTCAGAGTGGGACAGGCGTTTGCGAAAGTGGGACAGAGTGATTTGGATTTGGGGGAGTTTTGCCAGATACACATATTCTAACACCCGGCGCTTTTTTTGACCTGGAGAAAGAATCCATGAGTGCCCTCACAATTCGTCTGCGATCTGACCAGCATGAGCGTTTAAAGACACTCGCTGCCCACCTTAAAATCAGCATGAACAAACTGGTCGGAGAGCTAGCAAGCCGGGCAGTAACCGAATTCGATAGTGAATTGCGCTTTAGGGCACGGGCGGCACGTGGCAATCCATCGACCGGCTTGGACCTGTTGTACAAGTTAGATACTAGCTTAACTCCCTGTCCGAAATCCGGGGTCCACCTCAAAACTGAGTTAACCCGGATTCGGAGCCTTGGCTAAGGCTAACTTTGCCTTGAGTTTGGGCAAGATGTCGGTTACAGGGCCCCTGTCAAATCGGCAATCCAAAGGCCCAAGGGGATATGTTCATGACTGTATCAGCACGCGCTTTGCTTTTTGCGATGGGCGCATCCGCCTTCGCATTTCCTGTTTTCGCGCAAAACGCGCCACCAGCTCCTGCAGCTGCTCCTGAGGCCGAAGTCGTTGTTGTGACGGGAACGCGCGAGGCCGGGCGCACGCAATTCCAGACATTGGCACCCGTTGATGTGCTGTCAGCTGCTGCTTTGGATCAGACTGTATCATCGGAAGTCGGCGACGCTTTGGCGGCCACGGTTCCGGGTTTTGTGCAACAGCGCTTGCCCATGGCCGATGGCGCGACCTTTGTTCGTCCAGCCTCTTTGCGTAACTTATCGCCAGATCAGACTTTGGTTCTTGTCAACGGCAAGCGCTTCCACCGCTCTGCGGTCTTGGGGAGCCGGGGTGCGCAGGCCCCTGATTTAGCCCAGATTCCAGGCCTTGCCATTAAGCGCATCGAAGTGCTGCGCGATGGCGCTTCGGCCCAATATGGGTCTGACGCGATTGCTGGGGTTATCAATATCGTGCTTGATACGACCCCTGGGTTTCAACTCAATGCTCAGGTTTCTGAATATTACGAGGGTGACGGGCGGAAAACCCAAATCGGTGGCCAAGCTGGCTTTGAAATCCGCGATTCAGGCTTCTTGGTCGTCAGCTTAGAGCTGAATGAAGGCGAAATTACTTCGCGCTCGCGCCAGCGTCCTGATGCAGCAGCTTTCCAAGCCGCAAATCCATCATTGGTGGTGCCAAATCCAGCGCAACGCTGGGGTCAACCTGAGTTGTCAAACTGGCGCCTTGGCGCGAATCTCCAAATGCCGATTAATGACACGATTGATGTTTATGCATTTGCGACTTTAGGAGCAGGTGAAGGTAAGACCGACTTTAACTATCGCCTGCCAAGCCCAACAGCCAATGCCGCCGTCTATGGCATCACCTCGGTTTTTCCAGGCTATGATTTACGGACCCGTTTCCCTGTCGGCTTCTCGCCCATATTTGGCTATGAGGACGAGGACCGCCAGATTGTTGGTGGTGTTCGCGGCGGCAGCGAGAAGTTCACATGGGACTTTAGTGTGTCCGAAGGTGGCAGTAAGGTTGACTATAATTTGTCAAACACCGTCAATGCGTCGCTTGGTCCCGCAAGCCCCACGAGCTTCAAGCCCGGCATCTTGGAGCAAAACGAGCTGAATGTGAATGCTGATTTTGTCTATCAGTTGGCCGTTCCTGGCCTCGCAAAAGATGTCAATCTGGCTTTTGGTCTTGAGCGCCGCATTGAGACCTATACAATCAAGGAAGGCGAAAGAGCCTCTTGGGTCGTAGGGCCGGGCGCAATTGCAGGCTTGGCACCCGGATCAAACGGCTTCCCGGGCTTTGACCCCAAACAAGCGGGCGAATGGGATGTTGAGAGTTTTGCGGGCTATGTCGATGGCGAATTCTCCCTGACGAATGCTTGGACAGTTGGAACGGCTATCCGTTACGAAGACTTTTCGTCCTTTGGCGAAACGGTGGACGGCAAAATTGCCACCCGCTATGAATTCACCCCTGATTTCGCGATCCGCGGGTCCTATTCCACGGGTTTCCGTGGACCGACACCTGGCCAGATTAACTCAACGACTGTTGTGCAGGGCCTCGATACGCTGACAGGCCAAATCTTTAACCGGGGCCGCTTGTCATCCGCTGATCCGCTGGCCGCTAAATTAGGGGTTAAACCGCTTGAGCCCGAAGAGTCTGAAACAATCAGCGGCGGGATCACATGGCGCAGTTCATTCGGACTGACCGGTACGATCGATTTATATCGTATCAATGTTGACAACCGATTTGCTGAATCGCGGGTGTTCTCACGGGCGGAGATTGAGGCGCTTGGACCTAATCCAAACCAATATACCGGGGTGTTTTTCTTCATCAACGCCTTTGATACTGAGACCAGTGGTATTGATATTGCGGGCTCTTATGCGTCCAGCATCGGCCCCGGTCGCTTGGACCTTACCGCTGCCTTCAACTTCAATGAAACAGAAGTCGTAGGCGGTACAGGGTCAGTGGTCACAAGCCTCGACCAAAAGCGTCGTCTTGAAGAAGGGCGGGGGAAATATGGTGCGACTTTGGGTGCCAATTACACGCTCGATAAGTTCCGCTTTTCAGCCCGCGCGCGCTATTATGGCTCATTTGCCGATGCGGCCACCAATGGTGCAGGCGATATTTTCCAAGAGATTGGTGCGATCACCTTTATCGATGCGTCGGTGCAATATGAGGTCAATGAGAACCTGACGGTTCGCATTGGTGGCGAGAATATCTTTGATGCTTATCCAGACGAAGCAACGTTCCAAGCCAACCGTGGTTTGATCTATACACGTAACTCAAACTACGACACCGATGGCGGTCAATATTACTTCCGGGTTGAAACCAAGTTCTAATCCGGGATTGAACAAGGCGGGGCATTTTATGGTCGACAATCATTTAGGCCAAATGTCCCGCCGCTCTTTCACCAAAGCGGTCGCAACTAGCCCTTCGCTCATGGGTCTGGCAGCCCATACCGCATCAGCGGCGCAGCCCTCAGCTGACATTGCCGCTTTGGCTAAAGATGAGACCTATTGGACCCAAGCTGTCGGACAGCACTACACGCGAAATCCCGACTTTATCCAATTGGAGGCGGGAAACTTCGGCTCAATGGCAAGGCCTGTAGAGCGCGCCTATCAAAGCCATATTGAGCGGGTTAATCAGCAAACTTCCTATTTTTCACGTCGTCAGTTTGACCCATTACTGGTCCCTATCCGCCAGAGAGTGGCAGCATCCCTGGGCGTGGATGCAGAAGAAATCGCTTTCACCCGCGGCTGCACGGAATCGATGCAAGCCCTGATCAGCGGCTATAACAAATTAAAAGCTGGAGACGGTGTCCTAATCTGCGACCTCGATTATGACGCCATGCAGACCGCTATACGCTGGCTCAAAGTCAGGCGGGGGGCGCAGATCATTGAGATTGGGATACCAGAACCTGCGAGCGTCGCAGGCATTTTAGACACCTATCGCGCAGCGTTGACCGCCAACCCACAAGTAAAGCTCATGCTGGTGACCCATGTCAGTCATCGAACTGGTCTCGTGATGCCAGTCGCTGAGCTTGTAGCACTTGCTAAGTCGCGCGGCGTCGATGTGCTTCTCGATAGTGGCCATGCTCGGGGCCAGTTAGACTTTAATTTGCGTGATCTGGGGGTCGAGTTTGCGGGTTTTTCCGCCCACAAATGGATTGGCGCCCCGGTCGGCGTCGGTGTGCTTTACATAAAAAAGGCCCGGCTCGACGACATTGACGATTATATGGACATTGATGCGCACGCGACCCGCCAGATAGAGACCAAAATCCATACAGGCACAGCCAATTTCGCGGCCTTTCTCGCGCTCAAGGACGCGCTTGATTTCCACGAAGCCATTGGAGTCAAAGCCAAGGAAGCCCGCCTGCGCTATCTGCGAGATTTGTGGACAACCCAGCTTGCCGATCATGAAAGGATTTCCGTCCTAACACCCTCCGATCCGCGACTGACCTGCGGGCTGACGTCATTTCGGTTTAAGGGCGAAACCACTTCGGCAGCAAACCGAGCACGCGCTGCCAAACTGTTGAGCGATTTCAATATTTTCACAGTTCACCGCAATGGTGTGGCATCTGGGGCCTGCGTTCGTGTGACGCCCACGATGTTCACACCAAAGAGCGATATCGACCAACTCGTTACCGCCCTAGTGCGCATGGTACGTGACGTTTAGCGACGTTTTGGCACTCAGCCGATAAATGCCCACTCCAAGGTCAACACGATTTTGATCTAATTTTTTTGTGCGACCTGAAGATACTCCAGGCACTCCTAATCGCTTCTACCCTTGATCTCAGTCATAGCGGCAACACGCCCATCTGTCGTCGGAAGCAGGACGTTGCCGATACCCTTGCTACGCGTCTCCAAGTCGACATGACCAAATGGTGGGCACCAACTTCGGACTTCTTCATGGGCCTAAACAAGGCTCAGATCGCAGATGCGATCATGGAAAGTCCTGCAGTTTTGGAA
>VYME01000756.1_pt1 | contig 13720 bp, 10 predicted proteins | sample 5115281 | NCBI WGS metagenome assembly VYME01 (sample SAMN12291780, study PRJNA351875) | freshwater metagenome | isolation source: freshwater lake | place: USA: Michigan, Wintergreen Lake | collected 2013-08-08
CCGCGATGTGTATCGTGGCGTCCGCTACGCCGATGGCATCGAAATCCCCGCTATGTCACCCACCCAGAAAGCCGCCGCCTGACGCGCATTTACACACTTCTTGACGAGACCTCGCGCGCCTCGCGATAATGCGATTGTGGTCTTTTCCGGACGGCCAAGAATCAAGGGTGCGGGCTCTAGCCTGCTTTCGTTCAGCATTTACCGGCCAGAGCCACCTAAGGTAATCTCGCAACGCCCAAAGGGCAGACTGAGGGTTATGCCGTCATCACCCCAAACAACTGACAGACATGAAGCAGCGGACTAAAGCTGGCAGCCGGATCCGTCAGCGCGAGCTTCAGCAGGCGAAGCATTTGCAGGAGAAGATCGCTCATTGCCCATCTCCTAGACACGCCAGCTCTCCTCATAAGTATTCCAGTACTTCGCCCTTGCCCGAACGCCCGACGAAGAAGGTACCGCAGATCGTTCCGCTCAACGGGTAGGCAGTGATCTACAGGACAGTCGGCAAGCCAGCGCCCGCGAATACCATGGCTACGAAGCTCATTGATAAGTGCAGTCTCCTCGCCTGGAATCAGTTCTCCGTGACGATATCCGAATTCAGGTGAGAATGGAAATGTAAGGAGGAATTCTCTTCGCACGCAAAAGTTTGCACCGAAGGGAACTTGATTTGGAGCAAATTCACGCGAGGGCGAGCCTAGTTCAAGGCAACTATATACCCACCCATGCGATTGCAGGATGTGATGCGTCCATTTCCGGTGCGGACCATCGAAACGAGGGATGATTGGTCCGCCGAAGAATCCGTAGCAGGGGTTATTCTGAACTTCATTGAGGTATTTGGTGAAGAAGTCCCCCGTAATCTCAACATCGTCGTCGAGAAACAATACCCAGTCGGAGCGGGCCAGCTCTACTCCCAGGTTTCGCGCGTGGGAAAGGCCTGCAGTTGGCTGGAATGCATAACTGACACCTTTGTCTTGGACCTCTTGGACCACGCCTCTGGTGTCGTCGGAACTCGCATTGTCGATCACCAGAATCTCAAGTTGCTCAAGAGATTTGGGGTCGGCCGCGAGCAAAGAACGCAGAGTCAACCGCAGTCGTTCGCAACGATTCCATGTGCAGATGACCACAGAGAGTTTCGGGACCGCAGCGCAACTAACGTTCACAAAACCCTCCCTAGCATCCGAGCAGATGTCCGGTCACTTCCCGTATCTGCCGTTCAGCGGAGAATTGGGCAACGGCACGCTCGCGAGCGGCAGCACCATATTGGGACCGCTTTAGATGGTCCAATGCCAGAGATGAAATTGCCGCGGCCAATGCAGCCGTGTCGCCCGGAGGTACCCGTAGGCCGGTCTCGCCAGGAATGACAGCCTCTTGAAGGCCCGGGAGGTCACTCACTACTAGAGGTAGTCCCGTCGCAGCCATTTCAACTGCAGATACCGTGAAGGAGTCCCATCCGGTGCTCGCAATGACGCCAATGCTCGCACTTTGCTGCAACAGCGGAATATCATTTCGGTAGCCAGCGAAGGTTACTTGAGCTGCGGCCTTGTCGTCGCCAAAGCGGAGCGAAAGGCGCTGTGCGTCCTCTCGAGTATTTCCGGCGAGGACAAGATGCAATCGTTCTCGTACGCTACTGGGCAGGCTAAGAAATGCATCAATCAAGACATGCACGCCCTTTCGCTCTTCCATATGCCCAGAGAAGAATACAATGTGTCGATGTCGCGGTATGTCGAACTGCCGGTGTGCGTAGTCCGATCCTACAGACGGCCGAAATAGGTCGCAATCGACGCCGATGTTGCATACGGATGTCTGTCGTGCTGGAATCCCAGCACCTAGAATCGCCCGATTACGCATCCCCCTTGATTCGAAAACGAAGTGATCGGGGCGCGAGAACGTCAACAGATACTGAACACGTCGAAGTGGCCGGAGAAACCAAGGGTAGGTATCACTGATCGACGCGCCCCAGTATGACACGATCCGCTTGACTCCGGCCGATCGCAGCGTGCGCGTCACAGGGGCATCTACGGGAAGATCGAATGCAAGGACGTGAGTGATCATCCGCCTACGGACCCATGTCTCGAATGCGCGGAGCTCCACTGGACTAGCGGCGTACTTTACCTGGATTACATCTGCTCTTTCATTTTCGAGATGCTTGGGTCGCCCCTGCGCCAAGTCACTATAGGCATAGTGCACAGCGCCATCCTCTCCGGCCACATTGCGTGCTGCCTGATGGAAGATCCTCTCAAGGGTCGCTATGGCATAGCCGGTGTTCGACGCACAATGAAAGAGAAGCAGTACATTGCGGGGCATCAATGTGCCCCGCTTGTACTGACGGAGGCAACTACATTCTCACCGGGGATGGTTGCCGTTCCGACGCTATGAACGAGCTTCGCAAATGCAGCATTCGATTTCCGAAGCGACTCGTACGATCCCTCTCCAACAACGCGACCTTCGTCGAGCATGATGACGTGGTCTGCCGCCTGAATGGTCGTAAGGCGATGCGCGATCATCACAACTGTCCGTTCTTGACGCAGATCAAGAAGCGTATCAATAACTTCCGCCTCGGTCCGGCCATCCAGTGCGGATGTTGCTTCGTCGAGAATGAGATAGTTCGCATCGTGGTAGAGCGCCCGAGCGAGTCCTATGCGTTGACGCTGGCCACCACTCAGAAGGGCGCCACGCTCTCCTACCCGGTAGGAAGGCCCTTCGGGTAGTGAGTCTACAACTGCCGACAAACGAGCATGATCCAAAGCTCTTGTTAGCCTGCCCTGATCGGGCGCTTCCGCCGTGCCGAACGCGACATTCGCCGCAATCGAATCGTCGAGCAGAAAAATCGACTGCGGCACGTATCCGACCGACTGAAACCACTGGCGACCCATTCGTGACACGTCCTCGCCGCCAACGGTGACACGCCCCTGCTGGGGTCTGAGCAGGCCGAGTAAAAGGTCCGATAACGTGCTCTTCCCTGAGCCGGAGTGGCCTACCAGCACAGTAAGGGAGCGGGCGCGTATTCGGGTGGATAGTCCCCGCAGCACCGGTTCTGGCATCTCTGGATATCTGAACCACACGTCTTCGAGGACAATATCTGCCGGATACGGGGGAGGTAGCATTTCCGTAACTGTGGCTGTTTGACTCTCCGCTCTTCGGCCCTCAAGGACATCCGGCAGAATTTCGTCAATGACTTGAACGTTCGCCCGAATCTGAGAAAGTGACTTGAAGATGGATTGTCCGGCCGGCAAGAGGCGATAGCCGGTCATTGCGTATACACTCAAGACACCTATGATCTCGGCGGGACCGGTGCCGGCACGCAGCTCATACACGGCGATCAGGAGCAATACGGAAAAAACAATCGTTTCCAACACGAATCTCGGCACGTCGGCGAGCATGCCGACAATGGCTTCAGAAGCATACCCACGGTTCGCAATATCAAGGTACTGCTCCCGATATCGCTCTTCCGTGCCGGAAAGCCGAATTTCTTTGAGGCCCCCAAGACTCTCCTGAAGCAGCCGCTGCTTTAACTTGCCGCCCTGCCAGAGGCTGTCACCGTGAAAGGCCAATCGCTTGCGAACAAGCAGGAACAACAAACTGTATCCACCGCCAACGAGCACGCTAAAGATGATTACGACTCTTGGCTGATACAGGAGCAGGCCAAAAACAATTACAAGAACGATGGCCCCCTGACTCGCAATAGTCATTAGCGGCTGCATTACATTGTACGCGAATCGTGGGGCCCCAACGGAGATCTTCGTAATGAGCTGAGACGAGTTCATACCCGCCAGCTGCGCATAATCCCGACGCAGAAAGCAGGTCAATAGATCACGTTGTAACTCGGCGCCGAGCCCCAGCGATACGCGAAAGGTCATCCACACCGTAATCGCCGCCACTAAGTTTGAGAGCGCGAGGGCGATGATCATCAACAGAGCGAAGGCGATCAGGGCCTGTGTGTCACTAGTGAACCCTGCGGCGTTGTATATGCGGCTGGCAAACGCATTGGTGTGGAGGATTTGCGGGCGCGACAAGAGCGCTACGAATGGCGCCACCGAGCCAGCTCCCGCCACTTGGAACAGGCCGGCGAGAATAAAGAAGGCTTGGATGAACGGATATCGGCGACGCTGAGAGGGCGACAGCATCTGTCGCAATGCTCTCAGTAAACTCATGAGGCTCAAAGCATCCACCCCCTTAGGCGCGCACGGAATCCTTTATCAGAAAGGCCGGCCGGCACGTTCCAACGCGGGATGCCGTCCCGTCTTACGGCACCACGAATCCAGCCCCCGCTCACACGGAGGCCAAAATCCGCCGCAATCGCTGAGCGCGGCGGGATGCCATAAGGGTAGGCGACAACCGGAATGATCTGCACGTTCGGTAAAGTGGCCAGCCAATCGGTGCACGCCGCAACCTCCGCGCTGGCAGCAGCGGGGTCGAGGGCGCCAAGATTGGGATGATGCATCGTGTGATTGCCAAGGGTAACCAATGGAGAAGACGCAATGGATTGGAGCTCCGTCACGGTGGCAATGCGCGCCAGAGTGCGCAGCGGTTCCATGGCGTCCGGCACCGAACCGGTGACTCCGCGCCCTTCCCGCTCCCAAAGGAATGTTTCCCGCTCTTCATCACTCCACGTGCCTGCCTGGGCCCGCAGGTCCCAGACCGGCACCGTATTGAGCAGTGCCGGGGCAACGAAAACCGTGCACGGAATGCCCGCCGACACACATCCAGCCACGCCTACGGACAGCGCGCTTGCGTACGCATCATCGAACGTGATGGCAGCTCGGCGTTTCCTCGGGGCATGCGTCGTGAGCAACTCCATAAGCGAAACGATGGAGGCCTCCTGGCGGATCACGTCGAGTTGCGCCAGAAATCTATCCGCCGACAAGTGGAGCGACCGATCGCCAAAAGCATGAGAGCCGTGTGGTACCACGTTGTGGTACGAAAGAATGAGCCCGTCGCCGTTCCTGGAGCGCCGGGGGGCATACACCAGCGTTTGCTCCACGACGTGACGGACCATTGAACGCACCACGCTCACGGAATGCCGCCAATCAGTTGGGCGCCCAAGGGGGTGGTTACTGCCAACGGGAGCCTCTGCCACACTTTTACGGCGGTGCCGTAGGCCCCTTGATCGGGCGCAGGCGGTGTGCCGTCACGCCCTGCACTCAACTGATACCACGGCAACAACTCGTCCCGGCTTCCCCATTGTTTCTTGAATTTGTGTGTCCCGGACCCTTCGCTGCAGCGGCCGAAGTTGAACACATTGAAGCCCCGCTCGCAGGCACGACGGATGAACGCGCTGTACAGCGCCATGTTGGGCGAAATCTTCTGGTATCGGCGCAATGCCGATGCCCAGGAGATCTCCACTTCGGTGCCATTTTCGATGGCGAAACCGGCCGCAACGGGTTCCCTCCCCAAATATGCGACGCCAATCCACGCCCGGTCTCCCAGCGCATCGGCCAAACGTTCAAAGAAGCGCAGCCCGTGCGCGGGTGAACCAAGGTCGCGCATGTGCTCGGCAAAAACCTGGTGGTAGGCCGCGGCATGCTCGCGGCCAAAGCGCACCACCACCCCTTCCTTTTCTCCACGCCGCACCTGACTTCGCAGCTTGCTGTCGAACCTCTTGAATGTTGCGCCGTAGTCGTTCGGGACGAGGTCGAGCACAACCGTGATCTTTCGATTCACCGGCGTAAGTGCCGTCTCGATTGGCTGTCGCGAACGGATCTCCAGCAGTTTCGCACCCTGCGCCAGCTCCGCAGCCCGCACTGTAAGCGCACGCTCCGCGGCCGCGTCACCCAACGGTCCGCCGTAGCTCACGAATGGCAGCGATACCAAGTAATGCCCAAAAATCAGCGACTTCACGCGCACCAACGGCAACACGCCACGCAGCTCGGTTCCGGCATATGCCGCGAGATAGGGCGCCTCGTGCCCATACACCTCGCGATACACCTCGCGCCACTCCCACCGGTGAAAGGTACTCCCGTGCGGATGCGCTTCCACGAAGGCGTTCCACGTCGCCGCGCTTGCTTCTGTCGCTTCGACAATGGAAAGACGTTCTGTGCTCATGCCGACCGGAACAGCTGGTGAAATGACGTGAACTCGAACCGCTCGAGGAGGGCGCGCAAGCGATGTTCGCACGCACCCAGCCCGCGGTAATGCCGCACACGCGTGAGTAGCCCAACCGGCAGCCTCGGCTGCTCCGGATCGACTTCCCACGGATGCAGATAAAACACCGCCGGCTGCCCGCTCTTCAGCACCGCATCCAGCCCGCCATGAATTAGCCACGCCGGGAACTGACGAAACCACCCGCCCCCGGCCACCGGCACCTGCACACCGGCTACCGGCCATACTGCCGGTGGATACTCGTGCAAGGCCCCCGCCTCTGTGTGCAACACATGCGGAACCCGCGCACCACTCGCCGTGCCGTACCCCGGCCTCGCAATGGGGAAACGGCTCGAATCGTATTGGTAGCCTTCTTCAACTAGGACACGCGCGGCCCACGGCACCTCATCTGTGAGTGAAAACGATGGAGCGCGGTATCCCGTAACCGGCATGCCACTCACATCTTCGAGTACGGCACGGGCGCGCTGCACATCGGCGCGAAACTCCGCTTGGGAGAGCGTGGGTATTCGCTGGTGCCAATACCCGTGCGAGGCTACCTCGTGCCCCTGCTCGGCAATTCGGCGTACCAAGGCCGGGTAGCGGTCGGCTACCCAGCCCAGCGTAAAGAAGGTGCCCGTGGTGCCGGTGTCGGCGCAGAGCGCCAGCAAGCGGTCGGTGCTGCGTTCGACTCGCGACTCCAGCGTATCCCAGCTGGTGCGGGACACATGCGAGTCGAACGCGCTCACCTGAAACCAATCTTCCACATCCACGGTGAACACTGCCTGCGCCCGGCCGTATCCGGCCGGGCGTACCTGCGAGGGGGCAGTCACCATGGTCGTAAGGTCACTTGCGGATGCTGTCCTTGCGCGCCCGCGGGAACTTGTCGGACAGCGTATCGGTGTACTGACGCTCACCTTCGCCCACATAAATCTGACGCGGACGCGCGATCTTCTGCTCCTTGTCCAGAATCATCTCTTCCCACTGCGCCATCCAGCCGGACACGCGCGCCACGGCAAAGAGCACCGTGAAGAAGTCCGTGGGGAACGCCATGGAGCGGTAGATGAGCCCGGTGTAGAAGTCGACGTTGGGGTACAGCTTGCGCGCAATGAAGTAGTCGTCGCTCAGGGCAATGCGCTCGAGCTCGAGGGCAATCTCGAGGTCCTTGTCCATGCCCACCTGTGCGAACACTTCGTCGGCCAGCTTCTTCACGATGCGGGCACGCGGGTCGTAGCTCTTGTACACGCGGTGACCAAAGCCCATGAGGCGCTGCTCGCCCTTGCCGCTCTTCACCGCCTCAATGAACGCGGGAATGTTCTTCTTGTCGCCGATGTCGCTGATCATGCGCAACACCGCTTCGTTGGCGCCGCCATGCAACGGACCAAAGAGCGCGGCAATGCCGCCGGCGACCGCCGAGAACGGGTCGACGCCAGATGAACCAATCGCGCGCACCGCGCTCGTGCTGCAGTTCTGCTCGTGGTCGGCGTGCAGAATGAACAGCACTTCGAGCGCCTTCACGAACACCGGGTTGGCTTCGTACTTGGGCTCCGACATACGCGCCACCATGGAGAGGAAGTTCTCCGTGTAGCTGAGATCGTTGTCGGGATAGATGAAGGGCAACCCCTTCACGTGCCGGTACGCAAACGCCGCAATGGTCGGCAGCTTCGCCATGAGGCGAATCATGCTGATGTAGCGCTGGTGCGGGTCGTGAATGTCGCGCGCCTGCGGGTAGAAGCTCGACAGCGCCGCCGTAGCGCTGCAGAGCATGTTCATGGGGTGCGCGTCGTACCGGAAGCCTTCGAGGAACTTGCGGATGTTCTCGTGCACATACGTGTGGAACGTGATGTCGTGCACCCACGTATCGTACTGCTTCTGGTCAGGCAGGTTGCCATGGCGCAGCAGGTACGCCACTTCCAGGAAGGTGGCGTTCTCTGCCAGCTGCTCGATGGGGTAGCCGCGGTAGCGCAGAATGCCTTTGTCACCATCAATGAAGGTGATGGCGCTGCGGCACGACGCGGTGTTCATGAACGCCGGGTCGTAGCTCAGCGTCCCGAATTCACCGGCTTCGCGCTTGACCTGCTTGATGTCACTCGCGCGGATGTACGTGTCCCCTTCGGGGCCTTCCGTACGAATGGGCGCGCTGTACGAGTTGCCGGTGCGGCTATCGCGGATGTCGAGGGCATCGGGCGCGGACGCGCCGGGGGCTGCAGTGGTGGGCTGGCTCATCGGAGGCTGACTACTCCAGGCAACGCTGGGGAGATTGGCAAAACTGCGAGGACACGCGGAGTGCGTGTCCAAGGTGTGCGTACTCAAAAACTAAGGGCGTGCAACGCGCCATGCGGCAGTGGTCTTCAGGGCACATCCAACTGTGTCGCCAGCGTAAGCACGAAGCCCAACGCCGCCCCCGGCCGCCCCTCTTCGCTCACGTCCTCCAAACGGCTGTCCATTGCCGCCAGCAACTGCTGGCACATGGCAATGCCCAGCCCTGCGCTCGAGAGCAGCGGGTCGCTGGGCAGCTGCCCCGGCCGCAACAACTGCGCCTTGACCGCCGTCGGGAGTCCGTGGCCGGTATCGGTAACCACAAACCGCAGCTGGTCGTTACCGGCGCCGCTCACCGACACCGTCACCGACCCGTGCGAGGTGAACTTGAGCGCGTTCGTCACCAGGTTGAGGAGCACGCGGTGCAGCGCCCCGGGGTGCCCTACACGCCGGTCGGCCGCCGGCCCGCTCCAGCGCAGCACCAGCTGCTTCTCTTCGGCCATAGGGTGCACCAGCGCCCGCACCCCCTTCCACACCTCGGCGACACTGAACGGCACGGCTGCGGCCTGCGCCACATCGCGCGACGTGCCACGCGCCACATCGAGCGCGTCGTTGGTGAGCGACACCACACCAAACGTTTTCCTGCTGTGGCGTGACGGGGCCTGCGTGACCGCTGCGCAGGCGCTCGATAAGCATGAGCATGGACGACAGCGGCGAGCGCAGGTCGTGCGTGACGCCCACCAGCAGCGCCAACGCATCGGGGAGCGCAGGGTGTGCCGGCGCGACGCCCTCGGCGGGGCTATCGACCAGCACCCGCGCCCCTTCGGCCACCAATGCCGCAATGGCTTCGGGGCTGACGTCGGGGGCACTCTGGGTGCTGCTCAGCGTGCCGCTGCGCGTACTGTTGGTGGTGACCACCGGGGAGTTGGTCATTGTACGCAACAGGTCAGTCGGCGGTGCCCGAGAGGGCGTCGCGCTTGAAGCCGTGCTTCTCCATAAGGCGGTAGAGCGTGGTGCGGTCAATGCCCGCCAGCCGCGCCGCCTTGGACATGTTGCCACCGGCGCGCGTGGTGAGGCGCGCCAGGTATTCCTTTTCGAAGTGCGTGATGAGGTTGTCTTTGGCGACGTGGAACGCCTCGTTCATGATCGCCGCCGGGAGCCCCGTGTCCGCGGCCTGTTCGGCCACGGCATCGTCGTACACGGGGATGTCGTCGGGGGTGATGGCGCGCCCCCCGTCGGCGATGACCGCCAGATGCTCGATGACGTTTTGCAGTTCGCGCACATTGCCGCGCCACGGCCGCGACTGCAGAAACGCAATCGTTTCCGGTTCGAAGGCGGGGGCTGGCGCACCGCTGGCGCGGTGCCGTTCCCACGAGCGCTTGAGGAAAAACTCGGCCAGCAACGGAATGTCTTCGAGGCGCTTGCGCAGCGGCGGCAGCTTGATGGGCACCACGCGCAGCCGGTAAAACAAGTCTTCGCGCAGCAGCCCTTGCTGCACGCTGTCCTGCGGGTCGCGGTTGGTGGCCGAAATGAAGCGCACGTCTACCACGGCGTCCTGCGTTTCGCTGCCCAGCCGGCGTACCACCCCGTCCTGCAATACGCGCAGCAGTTTGGCCTGCAGCGGCATCGTCATTTCGGTGAGCTCGTCGAGGAACAGCGTGCCGCCGTTGGCGACCTCCAGCAGGCCGGCCTTGTCGCGATCGGCGCCGGTAAAGGCGCCCTTGCGATAACCGAACATTTCCGACTCGAGCAGGTTGTCGGGCATGGCGGCGCAGTTCACCGGCACCAGCTTTCGCTTCGTGCGCCGGCTGTGCTTGTGAATGAACTGGGCAATCATCTCCTTGCCCGTGCCGCTTTCGCCGCTGATCATGACCGAGGCGTCGGTGGCGGCCACCTTCTGGGCCAGCTCCACCGCTTTGCGGAACAATGGGGACACCCCCAGCAGCGCCATCTGTTCGCCGCTGCCGCTCTGCGTCATCAAGGCCGAGGGCTTGATGATTTCCCGGTTTTCACGGGTGGCGGCGCTGGCGTGCGCGGCTCGGCCCACGAGGACCTGCAGGTGGCTGGCCGAGAAGGGCTTGGGGAGGTAATCCCAGGCGCCGGCGCGGAGCGCCTCGATGCTGGACTGGACGGTGGGATTTCCGGTCATAATGACCACAATGACGTCTTTATGTGCTTCGACGGCCGCCTTGAGCACCTCCATCCCGGAGATGTTGTTCATGAGCAGGTCGACGAGCACGAGGTCGAAGCGTCGACGGCGGACGAGTTCGAGGGCTTCGTCGCCGCGGCTGGTCTGCGTGACGTGGTGTCCGTCCATTTGCAGGACGGAGGCGCATCCCTCGCGGAGGGTGCGGTCGTCGTCCACGACCAGAATGCGCATGCCCGTGCCCTTGTCGGGCACGGTTGCGGCACCAGCGTCGGCGAGGAATGAATCGGTCATTGCGTGAGCGGCGAAAGAACGACTGCGAGGACACGTGCCGTTTGCCTTGGCCACGGTTTTCGCGGCGCGCGGCAAACAGGGGCAATATCATGCACAGCGGCGACCGGACCTATTGCAGCGCTTCCGTGTCGCGTGGGGTTGAGGCATTCCGGCATACATCTTGTTGGCGAGGCGACGTCAGCAGGCGAATTACCGTGGTTCGGGGCTCCCGTCAAGGGATTTCCGTTGCCTTTTGTCTACAGTCGTCGTGTCGTGACTGCAACACTATCACAAAGGTCACAGTTCTGTTGCTAAGGTGCTGCGGTGCTTGTGCGCTTACGCATCACCGTGTTGCCTAGCAGATTCATAGGCCGTCATTAGCCAGACATTACGCCTGTTCCCCACTCCGTCATTTCTCAATGTCCGGACCGCATATTCAGCCAGTAGCCTCGCGCGACGTCGCGCTCGAACCGTACCGGGAAGGTGCGCCGCCCAGCGATTGGGGCGGTGGCGGGCAAGAGGCGGCGCCGGAGCCCAAGGGGCCGAGCCTTGGCCGGTACTTGGCGGCCATCAATCGATTCAAGTGGCTGGTGTTGCTCATCACCGCGCTCGGTGCGGCGGGTGGTGTGTTTGCCACGCGCTTCATTACGCCGGAATACGAGGTCCAGGCGACCATCCTGCTCGAGCAGGGGACCGGCGTACAAGGCGCCGGACCCATTCAGGCGCAGCAGCTGCTTGAAGCATCCGGTTGGCAGGATCTTTTGCGGTCGTATGCCATTGCCGATCCGGTGGTCAACGAACTCGCCCTCTTCGTCACGCCTGCTATCGATAGCGACAGTTTGCTGTTTCAGAGCTTCCGCGTCGAACAGGGCCGACTTCGCGCTGGAGACTATCTGCTCAAGGTATCCGGCGCGCGATATACGCTCACCAGCAAGGCCGGTCTTGACTTCGAAACGGGAGCGGTTGGCGATTCCATTGGGCGCCCGATTGGCTTTCGCTGGCAGCCTTCTCGTGCACAGCTGAACGATCGAAAGGAAATCGCCTTCAGTGTGCAAACGCCGCGCGAAGCGTCCATCACGTTGATCAAGCGGCTGGGGCTCAAGCTGGAGAATGGTTCGAACTTTGTGTTCCTGAGCCTCACCGGCCCCAGTGCGGTGCGTACGGCGGCCACGTTGAATGCGTGGGTTGAGCAGTTTGTGGCGGTGGCCACCGCGTTGAAAAAGAAGAATGTCGCGTCGGTGGCGGGCATTCTCGAAGGCCAGCTGGATTACACCGCGAAGGCGCTGCAAGATGCCGAAACTGCGCTCGAGAGCTTTCGGGTTAGAACCGTCACAGAGCCCACTGAGCGCCAAACGGTTCAGCCGGGCATCGAGATGACCACCAGCCCGGTGTTCGCGAACTATTTTCGCGACCGGACAATCGCCGACAGCTATCAACGCGACCGTGAAGCACTCGAGCGCATTCTGAATCAATCGAAAGAGGGGAGCCCCATCACGCGTGAGGCGGTGCTCTCCGTCCCCATGGTGAGCGCCGATCCCGCCGCCGTGGAGTTGACAAAGTTTCTTACGGAACAGGCAGAGCGCGACTTCAACCTGCGTCGTCTGCGCGAGAGCTATACGGACGAATTCCAGAAAGTGAAGGAAGAGCAGGCCGCCCTTTCGGCGTTGCGTACTCAGTCGGTGCCGAACGCGTTGGAGGCGTACATCAATCAGATCAAGCTGCGCGAGCGCAACCTCTCCGCAACCATTGAGCGCAGCAGTAAGGATTTGCGCGGCATCCCATCGCGCACCATTGAAGAGCAGCGCCTCAAGCGCCAAGTGGAAATGAGCGCCGCGATGTATCAGAACCTCAGTCTGAAGACGGCCGAGGCCAAGTTGGCGGATGCCGCGACGGTTCCCGATGTCAGCATTCTCGATCCTGCCGTCGTTCCGTTCAAGCAGACCCGTAATACCGCACCAGTGATTATCCTCGGCGCAACCGGTGCCGCTCTGGCGTTAGCGCTGTTGCTGGCGATTCTGCTCGATCAGGTGGACAAGCGATTCCGATATCCTGAGCAGGCAACTGATGATCTGGGGCTCTTCGTCCTTGGCGTTGTCCCCGTGATTGACAAAAAGGGTCGCAAGAACAACGCCGATCAGGCGGCTCAGGTTGTAGAAAGCTTCAGAAGCATTCGTATGAACGTGCGGTATGCGGCAGATCCGACTCGCCCGCTTACGATCACCATTACCAGTCCCGGACCGGGCGACGGCAAGAGCCTGATTTCATCGAACCTGGCATTGAGCTTTGCGGAGGCAGGAGCCCGCACGCTGCTCATTGACGGCGATATCCGGCGCGGAGATCTGGCTTCGACATTCAAGATTCCCGCCAAGCCTGGTTTGGTGGAGTATCTCGACGGCACTGCCCTCATCGCGGAGGTCTTGCACCCCACCGAGGCGCACCCAAACCTTACGCTGTTGCCGGGGGGAGCTCGACGTCGGCGCGCCCCGGAACTACTGGCAACACCTCGGCTCAACCAGCTGATCAACCAGATGGCTGCCGAGTATGATGTGGTCATCGTTGACTCGCCGCCGCTCGGCGCAGGCTTCGACGCCTACGCGCTCGCTACCGCTACGGGGAACATGGCGCTGGTTCTTCGGGCCGGAATCACCGACAGGAAGATGGCAGCGGCCAAAATGGCGGTGGTCGACACGCTGCCCGTTCGCGTCATGGGCGCTGTGCTGAACGGCATCAAGATGACCGGCGCATATCAGTATTATTCGTATTATCAGGATTACGCAGCCAAAGACGAGGAGCCGGTGGGCAAGCTGTCGAGTGGGAAAGAGGTGAAGGGGCAGGCTTTACCAGGGGGGCGGTCATGAAGATGGCTGGCCCGGCGTACATTCGAGCGGCGACCGTCATCGCATTCTTGGCTTGTCAGCTTTCACCGCGAGGCGCGCCCGCGCAATCGGCGCCGCAGGCGGGCGCGCAGCG
>VYME01000447.1_pt1 | contig 13716 bp, 10 predicted proteins | sample 5115281 | NCBI WGS metagenome assembly VYME01 (sample SAMN12291780, study PRJNA351875) | freshwater metagenome | isolation source: freshwater lake | place: USA: Michigan, Wintergreen Lake | collected 2013-08-08
CGCGGCCCCGGCCGCGACTGGCAACTCGCCGACGCCGACGCGTTGCTGCAGCCGGGCCTCGATGGTGCCGACCGCGCGCGCGGCCACGAGCTGTTCCACGCCGTCGGCTGCGCGCGCTGCCACTACTTCGCCGGCGAAGGCGGCAACCACGGTCCGGACCTGACCAGCCTCGGCAACAAGTTCGGGCCGCGCGACGTGCTCGAGGCGGTGCTGCAGCCGAGTGCCGTGATCAGCGACCAGTACCGCGGCCAGGTGCTGACGAAGAAGGACGGTAGCTCGCTGTTCGGCTACGTGCAGCGCACGTTCCATGGCGACGTCGACGTCTACGCCGTGATGCCTGCCGCTGCCAACGCCGAGCTGGTGCGGGTGCCGGTCGCCGACGTGCAGAAGGTCGAGCCGGCGAAGTTGTCGCCGATGCCGAGCGATCTGGTCGACGCGTTGTCGGCCGACGAACTGCGCGCGCTGCTGGCGTTCCTGCTGGCGCGCGGCAAGTCGTAGCGCCGCACGATGCCGGCGGCGCGCCGTGCCGCGCTTCAGCTCGCCGTCGCGATGGTCGCGGCGTTCGGGAGCGGCAGGCCGTTCTCGCGGCAGGCGTCGACGAACGCGTGCTGCATGCGCCGGCGCAGCACGAAGAACTGCAGCGCCGCGGCCCCGCCGCAGCGCGCGGTGGCCAGCAGTTCGTAGCCGATCGGCGTGACGCTCTGCAGCACGACGGTGACCTCGCCGAGCTGGTCGGCAGGCACGATCTGGGCGAGGCTCGAGCGCAGCGACGCCGCGAGCTGCGCCAGCATTGCGTCGAGCGCCTTCGCTTCGTGCGTGCGACCGAGCACCAGTTGCGCATCGGCGACGAAGCCGCGCGACAGGTTGCGCGGTGTCTGCTTCAGGAACTCGGCGGTCGGGAAGCTGCGCTGGGAGCCCCAGTGTTCGACGACGACGGTCTCCGGCGTCTGGGTGCGCACCGGGCCGAAGGTGCCGTCTGCCAGCAGCACGACGTCGCCTGTGCGCGTCGGGAACCACGGCTCGTCGGGCGCCGACGCGCGCGAACGCTTGCCGACCAGGAACTGCAGCGGCACGCGCAGCACACCGCCCTGCAGTTCGGGGTTCTCCAGGCGCGTGTAGAAGCGCAGCGCCTGGATGCGGAACGGCAGGCCGTCGACCAGCAGGCGTTCGCCTTCGCGCACGCCGCCGACGTTCAGCAACAGGCGCATCTGCTCGAAGAACTGCGGCAGCGTGCGCACCAGCACCCAGCCGGCCCCGGTCAGGAACACGATGCCGAGGGCCAGCAGCAGCCAGTCGTTGCGCACGTAGGGCACGACCAGGGCACCGGCGATCGCGGCGACGACGACCAGGATGCGCAGCAGCACCTCGAGCAGGCGCAGCGAGAAGCCGCGTTCGCCGCGGCGGCGCAGCAGGCGATCGGTCAGCGTGCGCAGGCCGAAGAAGACGACGACGAACACGCCGGCCGTCAGCAGCAGGCTGAGGCCGCTGCTCTGCAGGAACTGGCGCACGGCGTCGGTGACGTTGCCGAGCAGCGACGTCTCGTCGTCTTCGAGGCGCAGCAGGTTGGCGCGCAGCACCAGCAGCTCGTCGTATTGGCGCGCCACCAGCGGCCGCCAGCGTTGCGCCAGTTCGCGCTCGGCCTCGGCGCGGGCCGTCGAGTTCGCCGGCAGTTGGTCGCGCGTGCGTTCGACGGCGCGTTTCGCCGCCTCGGCGGTGGCGAGGCGCTGGCCGACCTGCTCGATGCGGCCGCGCAGGTCCGACACCTGGCGTGGTCCAGCGGTGGCGTCCTTCAGCGTCTTCAGCAGCGGGCGGATCAGCTGTTCGAGTTCCTGCTGCAGGTCGAACGAGCGCGCCGACGGCTTCTCGAAGTCGGCGACCTCGAGCTGGGCCGCGAGGCTGGCGAACTGCAGCTCGAGCTTCTGCACTTCGGCGTCGAGCTCGGCGAGGCCGGGGGTGCCAGGTGCCGCCAAGGCGCGCTGCCGTTCGCTGCGGCGCTCGGCCAGCACGGTGGCGAGACGATCGAGGGCCTCGGCGGTGGTCGCATCGAGCGGGCGCTGCGGCGCAGGCGTCGGCGGTTGCTGCTTGGTCGGTTCCTGGGGTGTCGCGGCGGTGGGCGCCGGCGGCGGCTCGACCTGGCTGGCAACGGGCGACGCGAGGGCGACGGCGAGCAGCAGCGTGCGGACGAGCATGCCGGCACGCTATCGCGCCGTGTCAGGCCGGGCACTCACCAGAGCTCGGCGAACGGCACTTCGACGTCGGGCAGGATTGCGAGACGCAGCGACTCGGTGGCGATGCGGGGCGAACCGAACTTGCGGCCGTCGTGCACGAACTGCGTCACCGTGTGCGCATCGCCGTCGACGAGCCACAGCTCTGGCGTGCCGACGGCCTGGTAGCGCAGGCGCTTCTGGTTGCGGTCGCGGGCAGCGGTGCTCTTCGACAGGATCTCGATCGCGAGGTCCGGCGTGCCGAGCAGGCGCGACGGCAGGATGCGTTCGTAGTGCGTGGGCAGCACGACGATCACGTCGGGGCGCACGATGTCGTGCGGGCCGAGTTCGCAGTCGAGGTCGGGGAAGACTCGGCCCAGGTTCGCTCGCTGTACACGCTGGAGCAGCTCTGCCGCCAGGATCAGCTGGATGCGCTGGTGCGGGCTACCTGCGGACGGGCTCACGACGACCTCCCCGTCGAGCACTTCGTAGCGTTGCCCGTCGTCGGGCAGCAAGACGTAGTCGTCGTAGGCGAGCTTCTTGGTCGGCATCGTGGCAGCTGGTGGGTTGGTGCGGATTCTGGCCATGGCATCCTAGTTCTTCCTCTGCACCCGACAATCGGGGGCAGAGTGCTCTGTGTCCGCTCGCGCAGCTTCGGTTACAGAGAAGGCCAGAATCGTCGACGCGTCACCAGAGCTCGGCGAACGGCACCTCGACGTCGGGCAGGATCGCGAGGCGCAGCGACGTGGTGGCGGTACGGGGCGAGCCGAACTTGCTGCCGTCGTGCACATACTGCGTAACCGTGCGTGCGTCGCCGTCGACGAGCCACAGCTCCTTGGTGCCGGCGGCCTGGTAACGCAGGCGCTTCTGGTTGCGGTCGCGCGCGCCGGTGCTCTTCGACAGGATCTCGATCGCGAGGTCCGGGGTGCCGAACAGACGCGTCGGCAGGATGCTCGTAGTGCGCGGGCAGCACGACGATCAGGTCGGGGCGCACGATGTCGTGCTTGCCGAGTTCACAATCCACGTCGGTGAAGACCTTGCCGCGTCGCTTGCGGCCGATGCGCAACATCAGCTCGGTCATCAGCTCGGCCTGCAGGCCCTGGTGCGGAGTGCCGGCGGCAGGACTCACGACGACCTCCCCGTCGAGCACTTCGTAGCGCTGCCCGTCGTCGGGCAGCAGTACGTAGTCGTCGTAGGCGAACTTCTTCGTCGGCATGCTGCGTTGGGTTGGGTGGGTGCTTCCTCTGGCCATGGCATCCTAGTTCTTCCTCCGACCCCGACAACCGGGGCCGAAGTGCTCTGTGTCCGCTCGCGTCACCGCGGTCGCACTCCACCCGGAATTCCGTCGCTGGCTTCGTGCGCGGCATCCGCTACACCAGCGCCCGATGAGCGAGATCTCGACCAAGCCGCCGAGCGGCATGCGCGACTTCCTGGCCGCCGACGTCATGCGCCGCCGCCACGTGCTGGCGGTCGTGCAGCGCGTCTACGAGTCGTTCGGCTTCGTGCCGCTGGAGACGCCGACGATCGAGAACCTGTCGACGTTGCTCGGCAAGTACGGGCCCGAAGGCGACCAGCTGCTCTACCGCATCCTGCACCGCCGCGAACGACTGCAGCGCGCGCTGGCGTCCGGCAGCCCGAGCGAGCTCGAACTCAGCGACGAAGGCCTGCGCTACGACCTGACGGTGCCGTTGGCGCGCGTCGTCGCCAACTACCGCACGCTGCCGGCCTACTACAAGCGCTACGCGATCCAGCCGGTGTGGCGCGCCGATCGCCCGGCGAAGGGGCGGTTCCGCGAGTTCTACCAGTGCGACGTCGACATCACCGGCACCACGAGCCTGCTGGCCGATGCCGAGGTCGCGGGTGCAGTGGCGAAGGTGCTGCTCGAGCTCGGCTTCACGGACTTCAAGATCCACGTCAACCACCGCGAACTGCTGCGCGCGTTCGTGACCGCGGCGGGCCTCGCGGCCGAGCAGGAAGCGCCGGCCCTGATCGCGCTCGACAAGCTCGACAAGGTCGGGCGCGACGGCGTGCTGCAGGAACTGGTGCAGAAGGGCTTCGCTGCCGAGGTCGGGCCGCGATTGCTCGACGCACTCGAACGCGCGCGCCAGCCCGGCGCGCTGGGGGAGATGGCTGCTGCCGCGGGCCCGTTCCAAGCGCCGGCGCAGTCGCTGCAGACCTTGTTCGCCGCTGCCGCCGAAGGCCCCGCCGGCCCACACCTCGTCTTCGACCCGACGCTCGCGCGCGGCCTCAGCTACTACACCGGCCCGATCTTCGAGATCACCTGCCAGGGCCTCAGCGGTTCGATGGGCGGCGGTGGCCGCTACGACAACCTGATCGGCATGTTCCAGAAGCAGCCGATTCCGGCGGTCGGCTTCTCGCTCGGCCTCGAGCGCGTGCTGCTGGTGATGGAGGAGCGAGGCATGTTCCCGCCGCTCGGCATCGGCCCGCAGGTGCTGCTGTGCCGCATGGCCGACGTGCCGGCGGCGGCGGCGATCCGCGTGGCGACGCAGCTGCGTGCGCAGGGCCTGCGCGTCGAAGTGTTCGCCGACGACAAGGCGATGGGCAAGCAGCTCGGCTACGCCGACACCATCGGCGCGCCGTTCGCCGCGATCCTCGGCAGCGCCGAGCTCGCCGCCGGCACGGTGGCGCTGAAGGACCTGAAGGCGGGCACGCAGGTCGCGGTGCCCGTTGGCGACGTCGGCGTGTTCGTCAGCAAGCGCAGCTAGCGGTCGCGGCCGCCGGCAACCTCAGCCGCCGACCGGCAGCGTCAGCACCGGCGAGCGACCCTTGCCGGACGCCGACTGCAGCGAGAACAGGAAGTGCAGCAGGTTCAGCGACGCCTTCGACGCATGGTCGGTGTCGTCGACGTAGAACCAGTGGCCGCGGTGGTAGACCGCCACGTAGGCGCTGGCGGGGCGGCTCGGGGCCGAGCGGATGCGCATCGTGCTGCCGAGCAGCGTGCGCCAGTCGAACGGCGTGCCGTCGGCGTGCCGGGTGACGGTGACGAGCCCGGCGGCGACGTGATCTTCCGGAGCTTCGACCGCCTGCGACAGGAAGTACAGCAGGCCGAGCAGCGAGCGGCCGCGCATGCCGATCTCGTCGGGGGCGCGGTGGAACGGGAACTGCGTCAGCTGGAACTCCTCGCGCCCTGGCTCCAGCGCCAGCGTGCGGCGCACCGCCTGCAGGTCCGCGTGCCGCGGGCTCGCCGGATCGTTCGGCGCGCGCAGCCAGAACACCGGCTTCTGCCCGGGCGGCATCGTCTCGCCGGCGACGTGCTCCCAGTTCATGCCGAACAGGCCGTTCTCGGCGAGGCGCTGGAGCTGGGCGGCCAGCGCGAGGAAGCGTTCGTGGTCCGGTGGCGCCGCCGGCGTCGGGCCGGTCGCCGTCGGCGCGTTGTGCACGTCGTTGATGCGCTGCACGCACAGCAGCAACAGGCGGTCGACGCTCCAGCCGGTCTGCGCGAAGAACAGGATCGAGCCGAGTGGCATCGGCGACAGCATGCGCTGCGCGAACTCTTCGCCCTGCAGTGGCAGGTAGGTGATCGTCGGGCGGTTGCCGAGCAGCAGGCCGAGGCTCGGCGACACTTCGTCGTCGCCGTCGGCGGGATGGAGCTTGGCGCCGAGGCCGAGGCTGCGATCGAACGTGTAGCTGGTCACGACCGACGTCAGCTCCATGAACAGCGGCGTGTCCTGGTAGCGCAGGCGCACCAGGTTCGACAGCATCTGCTCGTCCTGCGAGGCGCTGATCTCGCGGTTGTAGTTCGGACGCTCGGCGCGGATCGAGCTCGGACCGAACTGGCTGGCGCAGCCGGCGAGCAGTGCCAGCAGTGGCAGGAACGCAGGACGACGGGAGCGGCGCATGGGGCCGATGCGACGGCCCGCGCGCTGCGTTGTCCAGGAGTTCGTGCGCGGTCGCGCGGCGCGGTGGACGGCGTGCGCAGGGAGCGCCAAGATGCGCGCATGACCGCCGACTCGTCGCCGCTGCGTCCTTCGCCGACTGCGCTGCAGCCGGAGGAGCAAGAGCTGGTGGCGCGCATCGAAGCGGCGCTGCAGGCCCAGGACGGCGAACGGCCGCGCGCGTGCCTGTTCTCGTTGGCGCAGCAGCGCGAGAACCTCGATCGCTTCGCCGACCTGCTGGCGCGCTACCCGTCGCCGCTCGAGGAGCAGGTGCTCGACGGTCGCCGGCGCGGCCTCGACACGCTGGTCGAGGCGATGCTGCACGCCGACCAGGCGACGTTCCCGTTCCGCGCGCCGACGATGGCGCTGGTGGGGCGGGCGATGAACATGGCGCAGATCAACTTCCTGCGCATGCTGTGGATCCTGTGCGCCGGGCTGCCGGACAGCGACGAAGCCGGCGAACTGCGCGAGCTGGCGGCGCGGCGGCTGCGCTACTCGGTGCACACGCGCCTCGTCGAAGAAGTGCTCGCCGACCTCGCCACCGACGCCGTGCTCGACCGCACGCTGCGCGCGCGCGCGGTGCGCAACCTGGCCCAGCTGTGGGGCAACCGCCTGACCTGGCGCGTGCACACGTTCTTTCCGATCCTGGCGGCGACCTGGGAAGCGCGGCAACGCGTGCGCGTCGTCGGCGGCACGCTGCAGGGCAACAGCGAACTGATGCAGTTGCTGACGCAGGGCGGCGAGGAGGAGTTCGTCGACCTGCTGCTCGACCAGGACTACGGCGAAGGCGAGCTGCTGGCGTTCCGCGAGTTCCTGTTCGGCACGTCGTCGGAAGAGCTCGAACGGCTGGCCGCGCGCATGGCCGCCGAGGGCCTGAGCAGCATCGAGCTCGACAGCAAGGTCGACGCGACCGCGCGCGACGCCGGCTCGATCCTCTACGAGTTCTTCCGCACGCGCTTCATGCAGTGCAGTGCGCGCCGCACGGCGAAGCTGCCGGGGCCGCGGCACACGGCCGAGGGCTACGTGATGCTGGCGTGGCTCGCGCGCCAGGACGGCGGCTCGGCCTGCTGACGCTCGGCCCGCGCCCGCATCCCGGCGCGAACGACTGCGATCGACGCCCAGCGATCCGCACGCTGCTTACGCCGTGCTTACGAGGTCCCGCGTCGCCCCGCCTAGGGTCAGCGACTCCCAGTTGCTGCCTTCCATGCCCCCTCGTGCTGCCATGTCGACCTCGCTCCCGAACCCGCGGCGCCTTCCGCTCGCTGCGCGCGTCCTGATCTTCCTGCCACTGCTCGGCCTCGCTGCAGCCTGCGGCAGCGAGCCACGAACGCAGCCCAGCAACCCGCCGCCGGCCGACCAGCTGCAGGCGGCGGTCCCGCCCGCGGCCGCGCCCTCCGTCCTGGCGGAACCGATCAGCACCTTCGTCCGCCGCATCCACGAGGATGCCCGCGGTCGCCTGTGGCTCGGCACCAACGGGGATGGCGTGGCGCGCTGGAACGGCACGCAGCTCGACTGGTTCGGGCCCGCGAACGGGCTGCCGGGTGTGGCGGTGCGCGGCTTCGTCGAGGACGCCGCCGGCAACCTGTGGATCGGCACCGAGGCCGGCGTGACGAGGTACGACGGCCAGCAGTTCCAGCACTACTCGAAGCGCGACGGCTTGCCGGACGACGACGTGTGGTGCCTCGAGCTCGACCGCACCGGCACCCTCTGGGTCGGCACGCTGCAGGGCGCTTGCCGGCTCGAGGGCCCACGCTTCGTGCCGTTCCCGCTGCCGGAGGGCATTCCGGATCCGGATCGGGGCGTGACCAGCGCCCGCATCGTGCACGCCATCACCGAGGACCGGGCTGGCAGGATGTGGTTCGGCACCAACCGCGGCGCCTTCGTGTTCGACGGCAAGACGCTGACGAGCTACAGCACCGCCGAGGGTCTGCCGGACCGCAACGTGAACTGCATCCTCGAGGACCGCACCGGCCGCGTGTGGTTCGCGACCCATCATGCCGGCGTCTGCTACCTCGAGGGCGGCAAGGTCACCGCCGTCACCGCCGCCGACGGGGTGCGTGGCGTCGAGGTCTGGGACCTGTTCCTCGATCGCGAGGGCCGCGTCTGGTTCCCGGTCGAGAACGACGGCGTCTTTCGCTTCGATGGCCGTAGCTACCGCAACTACACCGCGGCCGACGGCCTCGCCAGCAACGCGATCCAGTGCACGCACCAGGATGCCGCCGGCAGGATCTGGTTGGGTGGGTACCGCGGGCTGTTCCGCGTCGAGGGGGAACGGGTGGTTGCGGTGACCGCAGCGGGGCCGTGGCGGTAGGGCTCAGCGCCGCGCGTGGGTGAGTGGGCTCTGCTGCCAGCAGGAGCTGCCGGAGCGGCGTCACACCGCCGAGGGCCATGTGATGCTGGTGTGGTTCGGCCAGCAGGATCAGGGTTCGGCTTGCCGAAGGTTCAGCCGTTGCGGCCCGGTTCACCGGTGTGGGCGTCGATCAGGAACGGTCCATCGCCGAGCATCCAGACGGGGCGCAGCCGTATGCGTTCGCCGGTCTCATTCGCCGACTCCCAGATGAAGGTGAGCGTGAGTGGGACCTTCGAAGGGAGCGCCTGGCCCTGTCCGAGGGCCGAAAGCACGCGCCCCACGGCGAGCTGAGCTGCAGCGGGCGACAGAAGATCGCGTTGACTGCCTTCGACCGGAGTGAAGCGAGCGATGTCGATCGAGCCGTCCACCTCGCTGCGCCCGCGCAAGTAGAGAACGGCAGTCCGGTCGGTGCGGATGCCCCGCCACGTCTGCGTGAAGACCACCGTGTGGCCCTTGTCCCAGTCATAGCTCGGCTGGTCTCCGCCCGAGGCGCTGTGCTGAATTCTGTCCACGACGAGGTCGGTCTGCTCCGGGAGTGGGCCGAAGTGTGTCGTGAGCCAGGATCGCAGGTACGCAATGGCGTCGGCGTCCGTCGGGAACGGCTCCTCCCCGTTTGCTTTTGGGGGCCCATCCATGCGTACCGTAGCGGAGCCGTACGTGAACTCGAAGCGATCGCGGTTGCGCAGTGGCGGCAGGACGTCCGCCCACAGCTTGGGCAGCTCCGTCGGCTCGCTCGACTTGGCATTCGGCGCGGGCGGGGCTGCCGCAGCGGGGGAGTTGCACGAGGAAGCGAGCAGGCTCACGGTGAGCAGCGTCAGGAGTCTCTGGGGCATCGTGCGGATCCTCGGTTGGGTTCAGTGCGCCGCCAGCCACGTGCGACCGTGGCCCATCGCCACCTCGAGCGGCACCACCAGCTGCGCTGCGCCCATCATCGCGTCCTTGACCAGCCGTTCGACTTCGAGCCGTTCGTCGTTCGGCACGTCGAGCACGAGCTCGTCGTGCACCTGCAGCAACAGCCGCGCGCGCAGCTGCCGCCGCACGAGTTCCTTCTGCACCGCCAGCATCGCGCGCTTGACGATGTCGGCGGCGGCACCCTGGATCGGCGTGTTGACCGCCATGTTCTCGGCGGCGATGCGCTGCATGGCGTTGGTCGAGTCGATGTCGGGCAACGGGCGGCGGCGGCCGAACATCGTCCACACCTCCTTCTTCTCGCGCGCCTGCTGCAGCGAGCCGTCGAGGTAGCGCTTCACGCCGGGCAGGGCGCGGAAGTAGGCCTCGATGAACTTCTTCGCCTCCGGCGGGCGCATGCCGGTCTCGGCCGCGAGGCGCGACGGGCCCATGCCGTACATCAGCCCGTAGTTGACGATCTTCGCCTGGTTGCGCAGCTCCGGCGTGACCAGCGCTGGCATCATGCCGTGCACGATCGCGGCGGTGCGCGCGTGGATGTCCTCGCCGCGCTGGAACGACTCGACCAGCGCCTTGTCGCCGGAGACGTGGGCGAGGATGCGCAGCTCGATCTGCGAGTAGTCGGCGGACAGCAGCTCGTGCTCGCGATCGCGCGCGACGAAGGCAGCGCGCACCTTGCGGCCTTCGTCGGTGCGGATCGGGATGTTCTGCAGGTTCGGGTCCTCCGAGCTGAGGCGCCCGGTGGCGGCCACGGCCTGGTTGAACGTCGTGTGCACGCGCTTCGTCGTCGGCTCGACCAGCAGCGGCAGGCTGTCGACGTAGGTGCCCTTCAGCTTGGTCAGCAGGCGCCACTCGAGCACGAGGGCGGGCACTTCGTGGTGCTTGGCGACCTTCTCCAGCACGTCGTGGTCGGTCTTGTACTGGCCGGTCGGCGTGCGCTTGGGTTTCGGCAGGTCGGCGAGGCGGTGCACTTCGAGTTCGTCGAAGAGCACGAGGCCGAGCTGCTGCGGCGAGCCGAGGTTGAACGGGTGGCCGGCGCGCTCGTGCACACGTGCTTCGAGCGCCTGGATGCGCTGCTGCATCTCGTGCGCGAGCGTGGCGAGGTGGTCGCGGTCGATGGCGATGCCTTCCCACTCCATCGCGTGCAGCACCGGCGCCAGCGGCATCTCGAGCTCGCGGTAGAGCGCGGCCGTGCCGAAGCGCTGCAGCCGTTCGTGCAGCGGCGCGTGGAGGCGCAGGATCAGGTCGGCTTCTTCGTCGACGAACGACGCCACCAGCGCCGGGTCGACCTCGGCGAACGTGCGCTGCTTCTTGCCGGTGCCGACGAGGTCCTTCGGGCTCTGCTTCTTGAACGCGAACTCGCGCAGGGCAAGCGCCTCGAGCGAGTGCGAGGTCGTGCCCGGGTCGCTGCAGTAGCTCATCAGCTCGACGTCGTCGGCGATCGTCGGGGCCGGCATGCCGCCCTGGCGCAGCGCCGCCAGCAGGCGCTTCTGGTCGTGCACGACCTTGGCCGGCGATGGGGCGGTGAGCACGGCGCCGACTGCGGCGAGCACGCCACTGCGGCCGTCCGCGTGCAGGGAACTCGCCAGATCGAACGGCACGTAGCAGGCCTGGCCGGGGGCCCAGGCGAACGCGAGGCCGCCGAGCTTGCGGCTGCGCACGCCGCCGGGGCCGAGTTCGCCGGCGACGGCGATGCGTTCGCTGGCGGTGAGCGTCGCCAGCAGCGCCTGGAACTGCGCCCGGTCGCGCACCACGTCGTAGCGCTGCTCGACGTGGGCCTCCGGCGCCTTGCGCGCGGCGAGGTCGGCGAGCAGGTTGGTGAACTGCAGCCGCTGGAACAGCGGGCGCAGCTTGTCGGCATCGGGGCTCGGCGGCGGCAGCGCGTCGACGTCGATGGCGAGCGGCACGTCGAGGCGCAGCGTCACCAGCTGCTTCGACAGCCGCGCGAGGTTCTCGTTCTCGGCCAGCGACTTCTGGATCGCCGGCTTCTTGACCTCGCTGATCCGCTGGTAGATGCCGTCGAGGCTGCCGAACTGCTTCAGCAGCTCGACGGCGGTCTTCTCGCCGACCTTTGGCACGCCCGGCACGTTGTCGGAGCTGTCGCCCATCAGCGCCAGCAGGTCGATCATCGCCGTCGGCGGCACGCCCCACTTCGCGGTGGCGGCTTCGGCGTCGACGATCTCCGGCTTGCTGGTCGAGCTGCGCAGGTTCCACAGCTTGATCTGGTCGTCGACGATCTGCAGGAAGTCCTTGTCGCCGGTGACGACGTAGACCTCCATGCCGGCCTGCTTGCCGTGCATCGCCAGCGTGCCGATGACGTCGTCGGCTTCGTGCGTGTCGCACTCGACGATGCGGATGCCGAAGCCTTCGGCCGCCTCGCGGATGTCGGCGAGCTGCACCTGCATCTCGTCCGGCATCTTCTCGCGCGTCGACTTGTACTCTGGATACAGCTGCGTGCGCTGCAAGGCGCCGCGCGGGCCGTCGAACGCGATCGCCGCGGCGTCGGGCTTCTCGCGTTCGAGCAGCGCGCGCAGCGTCGCGCAGAAGCCGTAGGTCGCGGCCGTCGGGTGGCCGCTGCTGGTCGTCAGCGGCGAGCGGCCGGTGCCCTGGAAGGCGAAGAAGCTGCGGTAGGCGAGGGCGGTGCCGTCGATCAGGAAGAGCCGCTTCGGCATGCTGCCGTTGTAGGCAGCACTGCGCTGGCGCGCGACGGAGAATCCCTCACGGCAGCAGGCAGTGCGCGTAGCCGAGACGCTCGGCGGCGTCGGCCAGCGGGCGTAGCGCGCCGCGATCCGCAGCACTCCATTGGAGCAGCGTGTCGCCGGGGCGGGCCTGCTGCAGCAGCGGGCGCAGTTCGCGGCGCGGCGCTTCGGTGCCGGTCATCGCCGCGGTGAAGCCGCCGAGGAACGCGCCGAGGCACAAGCCGAGTGGAATGCCGATCGAGTACAGGCCGCCGAGCATGCCGCAGGCGGTCAACACGCCGTTGACGATCGCGCCGAGCCCGGCGCCGCCGGCGACGGCCAGCAGCAACCCGCGGTGCCATTGCGTCGCCAGCGGATCGCGTCCGCTGCGCACGAGGCTGTGCAGGTGGCAGGCGTCGTCGGCGCGCGGGTAGCTACGCAGCGCCACGGCCCGAGCCGCTGCCGCGGACTCGGTGGCGACGGCGACGAGAAGGTCGTCGGCTGCGGCCCCGGGCGGCAGCAGGACGAACAGCGCGTTCACTTCGGGCTCTGGACCTTGGGCGGATCGCTCGGCAGCGGGGCCTTGGCGTCCTTGCCCGGCAGCAGCAGTTTGAAGGCGAGGAAGCCACCGATGAGCAGCGCGGTGCCAACGATGGTCACCATGCCGAAGCGCCGTTCGATGAAGTCCTTGATCGGCGGGCCGAAGCGGCGGAACAGCCAGGCGACCAGGAAGAAGCGCGCGCTGCGGCCGATCGCCGACGCCAGCACGAACATCGCGAAGTTGGTGCCGAAGACGCCGGCGGTGATGGTGATCACCTTGTAGGGAATCGGCGTGAACGCGGCGACGAACACGATCCAGAAGTCCCACTCCTTGTAAAGCTCGCCGACCTGGTCGAACGTCTCCTGGCTGAACACGTAGTTCAGGAAGAAGCCGTTGACGAAGTCGAGGTTCCACAGGAACGCGCCGATCGCGTAGCCGCCGATGCCACCCAGCACCGAGGCGATCGAGCACCAGGCCGCGAAGCGGTAGCCCTTCTGCACGTTGCCGATGCACAGCGCGATCAGCAGCACGTCCGGCGGGATCGGGAAGAAGCTGCTCTCGGCGAAGCTCAGCACGAACAGGGCCGGCATCGCGTACGGCGTCTCGGCCCAGTGGAGCACCCAGTCGTAGAGACGGCGGACGAGGCCGCGCTTCTCGGGCGGCGGCGAAACGGGAGCGGAAGGCGAGGAGGTCACGAGAGCGTCAGGCGAGGTGGCGAGTGGGGGAGGTGTCGCCGGTGGCTTCGGCGACGAGGTCCAGCAGGTCGAGCTGCACCGGTCCTTCTTCGCCGGCGCGCGCGATGCGCGGCGCGAACTCGATCGTCCAGGTGCCGCGGTGCGCGCGCAGTTCTTCGAAGCGCTTGGTGCCGCGCACGAGGCGCGCCGGCAGCAGCTGGCCGCCGTGGGCGAGGCGCAAGCGCACGTCGCTGCCGCGCACGTCGACGAACGGCGTGCCGGCGATGCGCACGCCGTCGGTGCGGAAGCGCGGGCGCGGATGGCCGTTGCCGAACGGTCCGAGCATGTCGAAGCGGCGGATCGTGTGCGGGTCGAGCTCGGCGAACGTGGCGTAGCCGTCGTGGCTGCCGCTGTCGTCGCGGCGCGGCTGCAGGGCGCAGGCGGCGGCGAAGCGTTCGCGGAACACG
>VYME01000655.1_pt1 | contig 13675 bp, 7 predicted proteins | sample 5115281 | NCBI WGS metagenome assembly VYME01 (sample SAMN12291780, study PRJNA351875) | freshwater metagenome | isolation source: freshwater lake | place: USA: Michigan, Wintergreen Lake | collected 2013-08-08
GCCGCCGCCGCCGGAGCCACGCCACCACCCGCGCGCACTTCGGCGAGCAGATCGGCGAGCGACGGCAACGCCCCCGCTTGTGCCATGCGCACCAGTGCAACCTCGAACACGACGCCGCGGTCCTCGAGCCGGCGCAGGCGTTCGCGGCCGAGCAGGCCGGCGGCGATCATCGCATCGAGTCGATGCGGTGCGGCCGCGGTCGCCAGCGCGGTCAAGCGTTCGCGCAACGCACCCGACAGCGGCACCAGCCCAGAGTCGGCGCCGTCGACCTTCAGCAGCAGCATCCAGCGCAGCACCTCGACGATCTCGCCGAGCGCTTCGCGTTCGTCGGTGCCGTGCTGCTGCAGGTCGCGCGCGAAGTGCAGGCCCGCCTTGGCATCGCCGGCGAGCAGCGCTTCGCAAACGCCGATCGTGGCGTCGATGCCGACGCGCGCCACCAGCGTGCGGTAGGCGGCGAGGTCGAACTTCGCACCGAGCTCGCGCGCCAGCGGCAGGACGCGTTCGAGCGCGGTCTCGGCGTCGCGCACGCCACCGCGCACCGAGCCCGCGATCTCGGCCAGCACGTCGTCCGGGATCGCCACCTTCTCGCGGTCGGCGATGCTGCGCAGGCGCTTCTGCAGGTCCTTCTCGCCGACGCGGCGGAACAGCAGCACCTGGCAGCGCGACCGGATCGTCTCCGGCACCTTGTGCAGCTCGGTCGTCGCCAGCACGAACACCACGCGCGGCGGCGGCTCCTCGAGCGTCTTCAGGAACGCGTTGAACGCGTTCTTCGTCATCATGTGCGCCTCGTCGAGGATGACGACGCGGTAGCGCGAGGTCATCGTCGCGAAGCCGACCGTCTCGCGCAGGCGCCGCACGTCGTCGACGAGGTTGTTCGACGCAGCGTCGATCTCCATGACGTCGGGGTTGCTGCCGTCGAGGATCGACAGGCACTGCGTGCACTTGCCGCACGGCTCCGGCGTCGGGCCCTTCTCGCAGTTGAGGCAGCGGGCCAGGATGCGGGCGCTGGTGGTCTTGCCGACGCCGCGGCTGCCGGAGAACAGGAAGGCGTGCGGCACGCGGCCCTGCTGCAGCGCGGCCCGCAGCGACGTCAGCACCTCGTCCTGGCCGACCAGCTCCTGGAACGACTGCGGCCGGAAGCGTCGGGCCACGACCTGGTAGGGAGCGTCGTCCTGTTCGTCTCGCGCTGCCGCCATGCGGCCAGTGTGCAGCGAGCCGAGCCGCGAAGGAAGACGGCAGCGCGGTTGCGCCCGCCGCAGGCCACGGCTACAAGCTTCGTCCCCATCCACCGCCCAGGCGCGCCGACCACGGTCGGCCCGAGCAAGCGGAGTTGTGGAGAGGTGACCGAGCGGCTCAAGGAGCTCGCTTGGAAAGCGAGTGTAGCCCACAAGGCTACCGGGGGTTCGAATCCCCCCCTCTCCGCCATTTCGCACGGCTCGCGAAGGTGGGGCCCGCCGGGTCCCGAGCAAGGGGGCGGCGTGAACCTGGTCAGGTCCGGAAGGAAGCAGCCATAAGCGTGCGGCTTCTTGTGCCCGGGGTGCCTGGTGGGATCCACCTTCGTGGGCCGTGCGGTCCTTTTCTGTCGGCTGGTCCGGCCCGTGTGGTCGGCCAGCCAACGCACTCGACCAGCGACCGCATCCGTGGGAAGACGGCTCCGGGAAAGGGCCGCGAGGAGAGTCATGCTCCTCCTCGACGTCGCAGCCGTCCAGGGCATCATGGGTCGCGTGCCTGGAGGCCAGCAGCCATGAGCGTTCCGATGTCCATCGCGCAGCCGGCGCCGACGCCAACGCCGCCCGAGTTCGCGGCCTACTTGCGCCAACGCGGCTGGCAACACCAAGGCAGTGACTCGCACTGGAGCCGCTTCCAGAAGCCGGGGCCAGGTGCGGCCTACGAGCTGGAGGTGCCGCTGCGCCACGACGCCGGCGACTACCCTCGAGCCGCTCGGACCCTGCTGGAGAACCTGTCGCGGCTCGAGCAACGGGATGCCGCCCAGATCCTGCGCGACGTGAAGGCCGTGGCCCTCGACATCGTGCGCATCGGCATCGTCAGCGCCGCCACCCGCGACGGCCGCATTCCCGTCGAGGCCGGCCATCGCGTGTTCGAGGCCTCCCGCGACCTGCTGCTGGCGGCGGCCTGCGCGGTCGACCAACCCCGCGCGGCGTTCCCGAACAGCAAGACGAACGAAGCCAAGGAGCTCGTTCGCAACGCACGCTTCGGGCGCAGCGAGATCGGCAGCTACGTCGTCACGATCGAATGCGAGGTGCCGCCGAGCCTCGGGGACGGCGGCCTCGACGAGTCCGACCAACCGATCGAGCGCCGCACGTCCGAACGGCTCGCCACGGCCGTGGCAGCGCTCGGCGACGCGGCGCGCGAATCGGCGAGCTCCGGCAGCTTCGCGCCGTTCGAAGCCGGCGTGCGCTTCGGCGTCAGCGCCAACCTGTGCGAAGCCATCGCCACGATCCTGCAGGCCACCGAAGCCGAGTCGATCTGGACCTCGTTGTCGTTCGCGAGCAGCCGACCTCGTCGCGGACCACCGCCGGCGCGCGTCGAGTTCGGCCAGGCCAGCCTCGGCGTCATGCGCGAAGCGGCTCGCCGCCTGCGGGCCTCGGCGACCTATTCGGCCTTCGAACTCTCGGGGATCGTCAAGACCCTGACCAGCATCGACCCGACGGCGGGAGGCGAAGTCGTACTGTCGTCGGAGATCGAAGGCGGCTGGCGGCGCGTCGCGATGCACGTCGGAGCCGAGACCTACGCCAAGGCGATCCGGGCCCACGAACAGCGGGAGACGGTGCGCTGCGTCGGCGACCTCGTGCGCGTCGGCCGGGTGTGGACGCTGCAGAACCCACGCGAGTTCGAGTCGCTCCCCGACGCCTGAGAGCCCGGGAGCGCGGCGGGCTCGGCGCCGACCGGCGAACGCGGATTTCGCAGAATGTGTGTCAGGTCGCGCCGGGATCTCGCGGGAAGGGAGTGCCGCCAGCGCGGCATCCCTCCCTTGCACCGATCCGTAACGCCATGACCGACGCACCTGCCCTTCGCCGTTCCCTGCTCGCCCTCGCCGCCCTCGCCGCCACCACCCCGCTGCTCGCCCAGCGCCAGACCGCCGTGTTCAACGGCGTCTTCGTCGGCGGCGCGTTCGGCAAGTCGCTCGTCGCCGCCCCCGACCGCAACGGCGACGGCCCCGATCTTCTGGTCGGCATCCCGGAGTGGTTCAACAGCGCCGGCCGCGCGGTGTGGCTCAACGGGCAGAACGGCCAGGTGCTGAGCGCCGCCATCGGCACCGGCGCTGGCACGGCGCTCGGCCTGACGCTGGCGCCAGCCGGCGACCTCGACAACGACGGTACGCAGGACTACGTCGTCGGCACGCCGAACGCCGACTTCAACGGCATCGACTCGGGCCACTGCGCCGCGATCAGCGGCGCCACCGGAGCCGTGCTGTGGACGCGCAATGGCGCGGCCGGCCACCGTTGGGGCGAGAGCCTGGTTGCGGTCGGCGACATCAATGGCGACGGCCGCAACGACATCGCGGTCGGCGCACCGCGCACCGACTTCGGCCTGGTGTCGATCCTGAGCGGCGCCAATGGCACGACCCTGCGCGCGTTCGCCGGCGATCCGTTCACCCGCTTCGGCACCGCCCTCGCCCTGCTGCGTCCGCTTGGCACCGGCCCGGTCCGACTGCTGGTCAGCGAGCCGATGCTCGCGGCGACCGCCGGCCGCATCTGGCTGATCGATCCGATGCAGCCGCCGGCATCCTCGGCCGTTTGGCAGAACAGCGGCGCCATCGGCGAACGGATCGGCGAACGTCTGTCGTCGCTCGGCGACGTCAACGGCGACGGCACGCCCGACTTCCTCTGCTCGCGCAGCAACGGCCGCGTCGACGTGCGCTCGGGCACCAACGGCTTCGTGCTGTCGACGATCAGCGGCCCGGCCGCCGACGACTTCGGCTACGCGTTCGCGGGCGCTGGCGACATCGACCGCGACGGCATCCCGGACATCGCGATCGGCGCGCCGGGCACCAACATCCAGAACGGTGCGGCGACGGTCTACTCGGGCGCCACCAACGCCCCGCTGTTCAGCCTCGCTGGCGCGCCTGGCTCGCGCTTTGGCGAAGCGATCGCCGGCGTCGGCGACCTCGACGGCGACCAGTGGCCCGAGGTCGCGATCGGCGCGCCCTACTACTTCCAGTCCGGCGTCGGTGGCGTCGGTCGCATCACCGTGCACAGCCTGACCGTGGCGGGCCTCGCGACGCCGTTCGGCACCGGCTGCGCCGGCAGCCTCGCGCAGACGCCGCAGTTCAGCACCAGCGCCTTGCCGCGCCTCGGCCAGACGTTCAACCTGAGGATCACCCAGGCGCCGGCGAACACCGTCGTCGCGTTCGCGCAGGGCCTGTCGAACACGCTGGCCGGCGCCGTGCCGCTGCCGGTCGACCTCGCCGCAGTCGGCGCCCCGGGTTGCTCGCTGCTGATGTCGAACGACGTGCTGCAGGCAGGTGTCACGAACAGCTCTGGCGCCGCCATCCTGCCCTTCGCCGTGCCGACGACGCCGGCGCTCGCCGGCTTCCGCTGGTATGCACAGGGTGCGGTGCTGACGTCGGCGAACGCGCTCGGCTTGCTGACTACGAACGGCGTCGAGCTGCGCGTCGGGCACCCCTGAGCTGCCGTGAACGGCGGCCGGCGCGGGTCAGCGCGCACTGCCTCATCGTCGGCCGTCGTCCTTGGTCGACCACACCGACCTTCTCGACACTCAGCACCTTCTGGCCGCGCAGGAAGCGATTCCGTTCTTCCGTCGCTTCGTCATCACCATCCATCGGGATCGTGAACACGCGCGCCTGCATGGTTCCGCTGCGGGCCTCCGGGCCTACGCCGCAGGCCGAGCTACGCTCTGGTACTTGGCTCATGGAAGAACTGGGGCGCACACGACCCGGAACCCGAAGTTGTCGCCCATGTTCGCCGGGTTGAGGAGGCTGCGGAACGCGGACCGGCAGAGGCTGGAGACGCTGCCCCAGCTGCCGCCGCGGATGACCCGGAAGGGGCCGCTCGAACTGAGCACATACGGATCCGTGACGGCGCCGGCCGGGTAGTTGGGGGACCAATCCCACCCATCGAGGCACCACTCGAAGACATTGCCGTGCATGTCGTAGAGCCCCCACGCATTCGCGACATAACTGCCCACTACCGCGGTCTGCACCCCACCCGGGCTCGAGCAGTAACTTCCGGTGTGGTTGCTGTAGCTGAAGTTCGCTTGCCCGCAGACCAGCGTTGCCCCGTAGTAGAACTCCGTCGTCGTCCCCGCACGGCAGCAGTACTCCCACTCCGCTTCCGTCGGCAACCGGTACTCGTATCCCGGCGGCAACCGACCCGCAGCAGCTTCCTGGACCGTCAGCGCATCACAGTAGGCGACGGCTTGGATCCACGTCACCCGCTCCACGGGCCGGTTGGCAGCATTGGGCCAGGACGCGCCCTGGAAGTAGGACGGATTGCTGCCCATCACTGCCTGGTACTGCGCCTGCGTCACCTCGTTTCTCCCCATCCAGAACGGTTGGCGAATCGTCACCTGATGCACGGGGCGCTCCTGTGTCTCGGAGAAGTAGGGGTTTCCCGTTGTCGCATTCGACCCCATTTGGAACGTCCCCGGCGCGATGGCGACCATGTTGAGCGCTGGGTTCAGTGAGCCTGACCAGACCGTGGCCTCCACGTCATTGCTCGCCCAGTACAAGTAGTTGCTCGCCAGATCGATGTCCAAATCCTGCACGTCGTAGGTGAACCCGACCACCGCCGACGTGTTCGGGATCGCGAACGGCACCGAACTCTGCTGCCCCGAAGCCCCGAGCAATCCCGCAGCCTGGAACAGCACGAAGAACACGTCCACCCGCGTCAGCCCCACCGGCACGAACCCCGGAATCGGCAGCGAGAACGCGTTCGGATTGCGCAGCGTCCACAGCTCCAGATAGACGTTGTTGGTCGCCGTCGCCGGATAGCTGTAGCGATACTGCGCCGTCTGCCCCGCGACCGCTGGCGTGACCGTCGTCATCGTGCGCAGGCAGTTGCCCGACCAACCCCACAGATCACTGCGGAACCCGGCACTGTCGCGCCCGCCGAACCACAGCGAGCGCCCCGCCTGCAGATCGAACGCGGCCATCACGCCGTGGCGCGCCGAAGGCTGGGTGCCCACCACCTGCGTCCACGTCGTACCGTTCCACCGCCACGAGTCCGCGAAGATCGTCTGGTAGTTGAACGTCGTGCCGCCCTGCAGCATCGCCTCCCCGCAGAGCGGGTCGAACGCCATCGTGCTCTCCCAACGCGCCGGCGGCGACGTCGCCGGGGCACGCTGCGTCCACGTCGTCCCGTTGTAGGTCCACGTGTCGCCGAACTGCGTGCCGAGAGCGCCACCGCCGAACAGCACCATCTCCGCGCGCTCGAGGTCGAACACCATCGCCGGCCCGCGCCGGATCGACGGCTGCGTCGGCGCGTTCACCTGTGCCCACGCGACCCCGTTCCATTCCCACGTGTCCTGGTGGTACGTCGTGTTGGGCCCGGCACCGCCGAAGAGCACCGTGCGCTGCCGGATCGGGTCGTAGGCCATGCCGAAGTCGCCGCGCGGGCTCGGGCCCGTCGTAGCGACCTGCGTCCAGCCGAAGCCGTCGTACTCCCAGGTGTCCCCGAACCCGATCGCGTCCGGGATCGGGTTGCCCGGGCTCGGCTGGAAGCCGCCGAACAGCACCATGCGTTCGCGGCGCGAGTCGTAGACCATGCTGTGACCCCAGCGCGGTGCGGGCACCGTGCCACCGAGCTGCTGCCAGCCAGTGCCGTTGAAGGCCCAGAAGTCACCGAGCGGCGCTGCCGTGGCGTTGTAACCACCGAACAGCACGGTCCGTCCCCGTGCGGCGTCGTACGCCATTGCCGCGCGGTTGCGGGCGATCGGTGCTGGGGCCGCAGGGCTGGGCGTCATCGCCGCCCAGGATTGCGCCATTCCGTGGGTCGCGAGACAGCAGAGGACGAGAAGGGCGAACTCAATCCGAAGACGAAGTCTGGGCATGGGTTGGGTTCGAGAGCAGGTGGCGACGGATCTCCCGCGTCCGTCGGGCGGCAATGGAAGCGGGCTTCGCTCGCATGGACAAGGTCCCGATCGCGTGGCTGGGTCCAAAAGGCCACGGCCAGACGACCATCCCCATGCTCGGCGCGAGCAGATGCCAGTAGGTGACGGCGCTGCGCAAGCTACCACGGACCTTCGGGCTGCAGTTCCGGACACGACACCCTGGCCATGACGAGCGAACCAGAGGCCGCACCCCAGCATCCGTCTCTTGGCGAAGCAGGAGCAGCCGACCGACCGCCGTCAACGCAGCGTCGTCGCCGCCTCGTCGCCGCCGAGGAAGCGCCGCGGGAGTGCACTGCGCAGCAGCGTGGTGACCTCGTAGACGGAGCCGCCCGGCCCGATGCGATCCTCGGGCCACAAACGCTCGCTTCCCTGCGCGCCGAGCAGCACCACTTCGTCGCCGAGCATCGCACCCGCGACTGCGGTCACGTCGACGACCGTCTGGTTCATGCTGACGACGCCGACGATCGGCGCGCGCACGCCGCGCACCAGCACCGGCGCCCCGTTCCACAGTTCGCGCAGCAGGCCGTCGGCATAGCCGAGCGGCAGCAAGGCGAGGCGCGACGGGCGCGTGGTGACGAACGTGCCGCCGTAGCCTACCGGCGTGCCGGCCGGCACCGTGCGCAGGCCGACGATGCGCGCCTTCAGCGCCAGCGCCGGCCGCAGTTCCACGGGACCCGCGGTCGCACCAGAGCGGAACGGATCGAAGCCGTAGATCCCGCCGCCGATGCGCACTGCGTCGAGGTGCGCTGCCGGCAGCGCCAACGCACCGAGCGTATTGCACGCGTGACGGCGCACGCCGCGCAGCGCCCGCACCGCATCGACGACGTGGGTGAACGTCGCCAGCTGTGCCTGCATCGCCGCGAGGTCCTCAGCCGTGGTACCGGTCGCAGCGAAGTGCGTGTAGACGCCGGCGATCGTCAGCCGGCCGCGGTCGTGGATCTGGCGCACCAGCGTCGCCAGCTGGTCCGGGGCGACGCCGTGCCGGCTCATGCCGGTGTCGACCTCGATCTGAACCGGCAGGTAGCGCCGCGTCGCCGCCGCCAGCGCCGCGGCGACTTCGCCGCAACCAACGCTCGGCAGCAGCCCGTGCTGCACCGCGAGCCCGGCTTCGCTCGGTGCCAACGGCCCGGCGATCTGGATCGGCGCGGTGAAGCCCGCCTGCCGCAGCTGGGCGCCTTCGTGCACGTTCGCGACCGCGAGTTCGTCGGCGCCGCTGCGCAGCGCCGTGCGCGCGATGCGCACCATGCCGTGGCCGTAGGCGTTGGCCTTGACCACGGCGACCAGGCGGCAATCGCGGGCGAGCAGCGAACGGCAGGCGCGCACGTTGTGCGCGACCGCTGCCAGGTCGACGTCGACCCAGGCCGGCGCCGCCAGCGCCGGATGCGTCTCGAGAGGAATGCGCAGCATGCCCTACCGCCGCGGCGGAGCGTAGCGAGCCCGGGGCGACAGCGCTCGCGCCTCGTCGCGGCGATTTCGCCGGTGCCGACGGCGGGAAGTGCCGGTGCCGCGGGTCGGTGGCGCAACGGCGGGCCGGGTGCGGAAAAGAGCGTGTGTGGTTCCGGCGCGACCGCCGCTGTCGACCCTGCCGGCCGCGACCACCTGGTCCGCGGCCGCCCATTTCCCCCGGTTACCCATGCGCACAGCACTGCTCTGGACCCTTCCCGCCCTGCTCGCCGCCCTGCCGGCGCAGGAGCCTTCGAGCCGCCCCGCCGCCGAGCAACCGCCGGTCGCGGCGATCGCCGACACCCCGGACGACGAAGCCGATCTCACCGCGCGGGCGTTGGCGGCCCGCGACCGCCTCGCCGACCAGCGCCAACCCCGCGTGCTGTTCGACCAGCCCGAACCCGGTGGCCCGCTGTGGGCCAGCGGCACCAGCTGGAAGGCGGGCTTCGACAGCACCGGCACCACGTTCGTGCCGTTCTTCGGCAGCGACGCGCCGCGGAACTTCCCGCTGCGCCTCGAGCTGGCGTCGGTGCAGGTCGGCGGCGAAACGCTGCCGCTGGTGCCGGGCACCCCGCGCGTCGAGGACGGCGTCGTGCGCACCGAGCGCGGCAGCCTGACCGAGTGCATGCAGACCGGGCTCGAACGGCTCGAGCACTCGTTCGTCTTCCGCACGCTGCCGAACCGCGGCGCGATCGCGCTCGACCTCGCGTACTCGACCGAGCTGCGGCCATCGACGATCGAGGACGGCGTGCGCTTCGCCTGCGAACACGGCCACGTCGACTACACGCACGCGGTCGCCGTCGACGCCAACGGCAAGCGCCTGCCGCTGCCGATCACCTGGACCGACTCCGGCCTGCACATGGAGATCCCGGCGTCGTTCGTGGCCGAAGCGGCGCTGCCGCTGGTGCTCGATCCGTTCCTGAACGCGTGGTTCCTGCTCGGCTCGGGGATCCCGCAGCTGCAGCGCGAGTCGGACGTGGCGTCGTTCCAGGCGCTCGGCGGCCGCACGCTGCTGGTCTGGCGGCGCCAGTTCAGCGCCTCCGACGGCGACTGCTATGGCCTGCTGTTCGACGGCAACCTCGGTCTCGTGCAGACCGACTTCGTCATCGACAGCTCGCCCAGCCACGACGTGCTGAAGGTCTCGTGCGCGGCCAACAACTACGCGCAGAACTTCCTCGTCGTCTACGAGATCCGCACCACGCTGTTGTGGTGGATCGGCGGCCGCACGGTGGCCGCCAACGGCGCCCTGGGCAACCCGCTCACGATCGAGCGTGAAGGCGTCGTCGGCATCAACGGCAACAACCTGCATCCCGACGTCGGCAGTGACCCGACCTTCGGCGTCGGCCGCTACACGGTCGTGTTCCAGAAGACCGGCGTCGGCTTCGCCGACATCTACATGAGGCAGCTGTCGAGCAACGGCGGCCTGGTGACGACCAACGCGATCGCGCTGTCGACCGACCCGGCGTTCGAGCAGAAGCCGTCGATCTCGAAGTCGTGCGGTCAGGTGACCGGCGACCAGCGCTGGCTCGTCTGCTGGCAGCGAACCTTTGGCAGCGCCCCGTTCGACCAGGAGATTGTGGCCAGTCGCCTTCGAGACGGCGACGTCGCTCGGCCAGCCGCGCGACATCATCCTGAGCCTGCGGAACAGCGGCGGCGGCCAGTTCGCCTCGACGACGGTGAGCAACAGCGCCCCGAGCGTCGACGACCGCGACCCCGAGTGCGACAGCGACGGCACGCGCATCCTGGTCGGCTACACCGGCCGAAGCCTCGCCGGCCAGCCGACGGAGCTGGTGGCGCTGCTGGCGTTCCTGCCGGCGACGAACACGTTCCGCTTCGACGTGCAGCCGATCGGCCTGCAGACGTCGGGCTCGGACGCGAAGTCGCAGGTCAGCGTCGTCGCCGACTTCAGCGGCGGCACGCTGGCGTCGCCGCGCTACTTCGTGTCGTTCACCAACGAGACGTCGAACACGTTCCATCTGGTGAACTACGGCGGCTGGGCCGGCGGCACCAACTTCTACACCTACCGCGGGCTCGCCTGCGGCGGTCTCGGCATCACGGCGACGGGCTCGTCGGCGATCGGCCAGACGACGACGATCACGGTGGCGAACGGCCCGCTGTCGGCGACGGTCATCGGCACGCCGGGCTTCATCCCGCTGAACGCGCTCGGCTGCAACTGCGTGCTGGGCGTCGACAACTCCTTCACCGGCCCGAATCCGCTGGTGTGGACGATCCCGAACAACCCGGCCTTCGTCGGCCTGCAGTTCTCGATCGCCGGCTTGAGCATCCAGACCAGCCAGTGCCTGAACCTGTTCGACGTCAGCGACACGATCGACTTCTCGATCCGCTGAACGGACACGACGTCGCCGACGCGCACGCAGCGCCGGCGACGCGATCCTCGCCGGGCGGCCCACGTGGCCGCCCGGCGTCGTTTCCGGAGAGGACTGACGGCGCACGGGCATTCCGCAGCGCTCGCTCACCGCCGACGTTGGCGACCGTAGAGCGCGCAGCTACCGTCCCCACCGAGGCCCATGATGCTCCGTTCCCCGCTGACGCTCGCGCTCGCGAGCGCCGTCCTGTTCGCCACCGCCACCGCGCAAACGCCGATGCCCGCCCCCGCCCCGCAGTCCCCCGCCAGCGACGACCCGTTCCTCTGGCTCGAAGACGTCGGTGGCGACAAGGCGCTGCAGTGGGTGCGCGAGCGCAACGCCGACAGCCAGAAGGTGCTGGCCGGCGACGCGCGCTTCGCCCCGCTGCAGCAGCGCATCCTGTCGATCCTCGACAGCGACGCGCGCATTCCCTACGTCGGCAAGCACGGCGAGCACTACTACAACCTGTGGCAGGACGCGAAGAACCCGCGCGGCCTGTGGCGGCGCACGACGCTGGCCGAGTACCAGAAGGAGCAGCCGACGTGGGACGTCGTGCTCGACCTCGACGCGCTCGGCAAGCAGGAGAACGAGAACTGGGTGTGGAAGGGTGCGTCGTGGCTGTTGCCCGAGCGCAACCGCGTGCTGCTGTCGCTGTCGCGCGGCGGTGCCGACGCCGTCGTCGTGCGCGAGTTCGACATGACCAAGCGCGCGTTCGTCACCGACGGCTTCGTGCTGCCGGAGGCGAAGAGCAACGTCGGTTGGAAGGACAAGGACACGATCTACGTCGGCACCGACTTCGGCGCTGGCTCGATGACGTCGTCGGGCTACCCGCGCCTCGTCAAGCTGTGGAAGCGCGGCACGCCACTCGCGGACGCCAAGCAGGTCGCCGAGGGCAAGGTCGAGGACGTCTACGTCACCGGCTACCGCGACCAGACGGTGGGCTTCGAGCGCGACTTCGTGATGCGCGCGCCGACGTTCTTCACCAACGAACTGTTCCTGCTGCGCGATGGCCAGCCGGTCCGGATCGAAAAGCCCGACAGCGCCAGCGCCGGCGTGCACCGCGAGTGGCTGCTGATCGAACTGCGCGACGACTGGCAGGTCGGTGGATCCGGCAGTGGCAAGACGTGGCCGGCGGGCTCGCTGCTGGCCTGCAAGCTCGACGCGTTCCTCGCCGGCGAACGCACGTTCGACGCGCTGTTCACGCCGAGCGAACGCACGTCGCTCGCCGGCTACTCACCGACCAGGAACCACATCCTGCTGAACGTGCTCGACTCGGTGAAGAACCGCGTCTACGTGCTGACGCACGGCAAGGACGGCTGGCAGCGCGACCCGCTACCGGGCCTGCCGGAGTTCGGCACCATCAGCGCGTCGGCGGTCGACGACGAGACCAGCGACGACTACTTCCTGACCATCACCGACTACGTGACGCCGACCAGCCTGTGGCTCGGCGCGATCGGCAAGGGTGCGCCGAAGCAGCTGAAGAGCCTGCCGGCAATGTTCGACGCCACCGGCCTCGAGGTCGCCCAGCACGAAGCCAAGTCCACCGACGGCACGCTGGTGCCGTACTTCCTGGTGATGAAGAAGGGTGCGCCGCGCGACGGCAGCAACCCGACGCTGCTCTACGGCTACGGCGGCTTCGAGGTGTCGATGACGCCGGGCTACAGCGCCACGGTCGGCGCCTCGTGGCTCGAGCGCGGCGGCGTGTTCGTGGTCGCGAACATCCGCGGCGGCGGCGAGTTCGGCCCGCGCTGGCACCAGGCGGCGCTGAAGCAGAACCGCAACAAGTGCTACGAGGACTTCGCCGCGGTCGCGCGCGACCTGATCGCCAAGAAGATCACCAGCCCGACTCACCTCGGCATCCAGGGCGGCAGCAACGGCGGCCTGCTGATGGGCAACATGACGGTGATGTATCCCGACCTGTTCGCCGCGGTCGTCTGCCAGGTGCCGCTGCTCGACATGCTGCGCTTCCACAAGCTGCTGGCCGGCGCTTCGTGGATGGGCGAATACGGCAATCCCGACGATGCGAAGGAGGCGGTCTGGCTGCGCCGCTACTCGCCATACCACAACGTGCAGAAGGGCACGAAGTATCCGAAGGTGCTGTTCACCACGTCGACGCGCGACGACCGCGTCCACCCCGGCCACGCGCGCAAGATGATGGCGCGCATGCAGGAGCAGGGGCACGAGGTGCTCTACTACGAGAACATCGAAGGCGGCCACGGCGGTGCCGCGGACAACAAGCAGGCGGCGTTCATGAGTGCGCTCGCCTACACGTTCTTGTGGCGCACGCTGCAGTGAACACGCGCCAGGAACGGACGCGGCACCCGCGCTAGAACGTGCCGATCGTCACCGCCAGCGCGTTGCTGGCCGTGAAGGCGGCGATCGTGCCGTTCGCCGCCAGTTCGACCGGCACCAGCTGCTGGTGCAAGACCTGCCCGAGCAGCGACGGCGCGACCGGCAGCACCAGCTGCGTCGTCACGCTGCCCGCCGTCGGCAGCTGCACGTCGAGCACGTCGGGGGTGACCAGCAGCGCACAGCCCGGCTGCCCCTGCAGCAGGATCGTCGACAGCGGCACGTTGGCCGTGCCGAGGCCGTAGACGCCGACGACGAAGCCGACCGGCGGCATGCCGGTGCCGACCGCGGTGAACGTCGTGCCGAGCCACGGCAGCGTGCGTGCGGCCAGCACGTTGGCCCCACCCGCACCGACGCAACCCGCACCCGTCGGCACCGCCAGCGCCGGGCAGGTCGGCGCCAGCAGCGCCACGTTCGACGAGACG
>VYME01000450.1_pt1 | contig 13667 bp, 12 predicted proteins | sample 5115281 | NCBI WGS metagenome assembly VYME01 (sample SAMN12291780, study PRJNA351875) | freshwater metagenome | isolation source: freshwater lake | place: USA: Michigan, Wintergreen Lake | collected 2013-08-08
CGCGAGAACGTGCCGCGCAGCCGCCCGACGCTCGCCAGGTCGTAGGTGCCGACGAACCCCGCCGCCGCCGGGTTGTCGAAGCGTTCGATCAGTGCGGTCGAACCGGCGAAGAGAGCCGTGCTCTCACCGTTCGACGTGGTGAAGAGGCCGTTCGGCGCGGTCGGCGACGGGAACAGCGCCTGCGAGTAGGCGATCAGACCTGACAGCACCGGCAGCCCCGGGATCGTCAGGTTCAGCGCGTAGCTGCCGGTCGCGTCGAGTGCTCCTGCATCGAGCGCGAACAGGGACGGCGACAAGCCGAGTTCGAGCGTCTCGCCGAGCACGAGGCGCGGCCCGGGCGCGAAGTCCGTCAGCAGCACGAACGCCGCCGACGGCTGCCCCTGGATCGTGAACACCGCGCCCGCGGACGCTGGGCCGCTGACGTTGACCGCCGGCGACGCGGACAGGGATTGGGCGGAGAGAACGCTGGCGACGGAGAGCGCCGCAGCGACGGAGCAGGCAGAGCGAAGGTCCATGCGATTGCCGAGAGGGCTGGGGTGTGGCCCGCGGGTGTGGAGCAAGGGGCGGACCGTTCGCGCAAGTCGTGGATTCGCACCGCGGCGGTTCGGGTGGCGCGCAGGGAGGCGAGCGAAGGCGCTCTGCGGGTGCGCGATCTGTGTCGGGCACCGTTCGGTCCTGGGACGAGCGCGAAGAAGCGCGTTCCGCCGCCTGGAGCACGCCGGGCGTGACCGAGGTCCAGAACGACATCGGAGTCCGCTCGTGACCACCACCCTCTCGGCCTCGTCCCGCGCCACCGGACCGCGTCACGACACGGTGGTCTGGGTCCACGACTCCCACGCCGCCGCCGAGGCCGGGATCAAGCAGCTGGAGCGCGGTGGCTTCGACATGGCGAAGCTGTCGATCATCGGCAAGGACTACCACACCGAAGAGCACGTGGTCGGCTACTACAACGCCGGCGACCGGATGAAGGTGTGGGGCAAGTTCGGCGCCTTCTGGGGCGGCTTCTGGGGCCTGCTCACTGGCTCGGCCCTGTTCGTCGTGCCGGGCCTCGGCCCCCTCATGGTGTTCGGCCCGCTGGTCGGCTGGATCGTGGGCGCGCTCGAAGGTGCGGTCGTCGCCGGCGGGTTCGGCGTGATCGGCGCCGCGCTGTTCAGTCTCGGCATTCCGAAGGACAGTGTGGTGCAGTACGAGTCGGCGCTGGGCGCGAACAAGTTCCTGATCGTCGCGAACGGCACGGCGGAGGAGCTGGCGCTGGCGCGGCGCATCCTCGGCGTTGCGGATGGTGAGGTTGGTGAGGTTGCGCCGGCCGCGGCGAGCTCGTAGTCGCCGGGGGCGGGAGCGTCGGTGAAGGAGAGCGGTGGCCGGCGGGCTGGGAGCGATCCCGGCGGCCCGCGGGCGTCGGCAAGGGCGCGCCGCATCCGCGAGAAGACAAGTCACGCAGCTAGGTCTGGCTGTCGTGCAGTCGCCGGCACCGGTCGATGGCAACGCGCTTCGGAACTGGCCGCGTACTTCGAACCGGCACCCCGGTGCGCTCTGCCCGAGGCGTGGCTACAAGGAGCTGCGTCGAGGCCAGCATGCCGGAGAACATCGAACTCCTCACCGCGCACCATTTGCCCTACCGGGTCGTCAACATCATCGAGAACGCGCAGGATTTCGTTCTCCTGGTTACCGCCTACCTGACCAGCTGGACGCACCTGGACCATGCGATCAAGACCACGATCGCACGCGGCGTCCCGATCAACCTGGTCATGCGGGCGCCGGACGGTGCCAAACGCGATCGGGAGAAGCGGGAGCAGGAGGCCGAGGACCTGCGCCAGCTCGGAGTGAAGGTCCACTTCGTCGAACGCCTCCACGCCAAAGCCTACGTGAACGAGAAGGAGGCGATCGTCACCTCGTTCAACCTCGTCAGTGGCAGCAATGAAAGCATCGAACTCGGGGTCCTCATCCAGGATCCAGTGCTCGTGCGCGATTGCGTGAGCAAGGTCCAGGCCTACTGCCCCGACCTCGTGGCCACCAAGGCTCCGACACCGAAGGCCAGCAAGGCTGCGAGTGCGTCGAACCAGAAGCCCGAAGTCGAAGCACCGGCATCCTGCATCGGCTGCTCGGACCCGCTGCCGTTCAACCCGACAAGGCCGATGTGCCTTTCGTGCTATCGTTCGTCCAAGAAGGGCGAGGACCTCGCAGCGCTCGAGAAGCGATCCTGCCATCGGTGCGGAAAGCCGGGCCCGGCAACCCTGGCTCGCCCGATCTGCCCGGAGTGCTGGAAGTCCCTGCCCAAGGACCTGCAGGACAGAATCACGGCGTCCTTGGCCTGAGCCGCAGCCTGAAGCCCTTTTCGGGACGCCCATGTCGATCGCGACTTTCTTCAAGGGCATCGCTGGCGAGCTGCTGAACCGGATCGGCCACCGCCTGTGCCTGCCTCGCGCCCAGTATCACGGGTTCCACAACATCGTGATCCCAGGCGGCAAGGGCACGACGGAGCTGGACCACGTGATCGTCTCCTCGTTCGGGATCTTCGTCGTCGAGACCAAGTTCTGGTCCGGCACGATCTACGGCAGCGAATGGGACAAGCGCTGGACGCTGTTCACCCACCGCTCCAAGCAACTTGTCTACAACCCGCTTCGACAGAACTTCGGGCACGTGAAGGCACTCTCCGATCTGCTCGCGATCCCAGTCGACCGCATAGGCTCCGTGGTGGCCATTCGCGGCGCGAAGTTCAAGACCAAGGTCCCGAAGGGAGTCGTCCTCGGAGGCTACGCCTGGCACGTTCGTTCGGCGCAAACCGCCAAGTTGGACGAGACCGAACTGCAGAGGATCGTCGGCATCCTTCGGTCGGACAGAGTCGGCCGAGGATGGGTCGCCCGGCTGCGCCACAGTTGGTTCACCAGAGCCCGTCACACTGACGCCGAGCCCGATACCCACCAGCTGCCTCACGACGTACCCGTGGCCCAAGAGGACGCGGAGAGTCGGCCCAGCGAACCGACGACTCCAGTGCCAGGAGCGCCTCCCGTTGAAGGGATGTCGCCGCCCGAGCATGGCCGCGAAGCGTTCTGTATTGGGTGCCATTCCATTCTGGCCTTCGAGCCTTCACGCCCGATGTGCCTGACTTGCTATCGCTCGTCGCGTCGAGGAACGAATCTCGCCTCTTTGGCGCGCAGAAGCTGCCATCGGTGCGGCGAACGCAACCTGGGGACTCTGGCGAAACCCATCTGCCGCCCGTGTTGGGCACAACTCCCCAAGAGCGCGCAGCAGGCGATCATCGAGTCACTTCGCTAGATCGAAGATCGAAGTCGACGGAGAGCAGGCAACGCGAGGCGGCGATCCGCAAGATCGGTCAACTTTGGGCTACCCACACTCTCGACAGGTAGCGGAAGAAGTGGTCGGGCGAGGTGACTTGAACACCCGCCCCCCGCACCACATTGCGCTCAAGTCTATGTAGATAATGTGTTTACGGGTTCCGTGCACATCGGCTCTCAGCGCGGTTCGGGCGGCTGGCAAGCCCTCTTCGCCCCGCACACTGGCACACAACGGTTCACGACACTGAGCAAGCGGCCCGAACGCCGCCCGGTTGATGGCCACCGGCACCGCGAAGCCCAACGGCCGAGCCACACCGGAGGAGCCGTCACTCCGGAACCACGCTGTCCTCGTCTTCCTGCGGCATGTAGGTCAGCAGCTCTACGGCGGTCATCCGGTCATGCTCGATCGTGATCGCCGCGTAGGGACCTGTCATACCGCAGGCCAAACAAGGGTGCTCAGCGACGCCAGAGATCCGGATACGCCCCGGCCTCGAGAGTGACGGCTTGCGGCCCGGCTTGTTGAAGCGCGGAACCATGTCCCCCACCGCGTGGTCATTCTGCCGGACATCTCCATACTTGAACTGCACGCGCCACGTCTGCGAAGCACAACAGTGTGGGCACGACAGGTCTACGATCAGTCGGTCGTACGTTCCCATAGGTCGGCAGGAGCTACGGCAAGCACATGGGTCGAAACAAAGCAGACACCTTGTGCAGGAGTCACGGCTTTGCCTGAGCGAATTGTTCAATCAGGTCAATCAACTCTACCACTTCCGAAGGAACGCATGACCTTACAAAGCTCGCAATAATTGACGGCGCAGAGATCGATACCCCGTATTGCGCTTCAAGCGACTTGTTAAGATCGGCGATAAGCACCTTGCCGGACACCAACATCCTTCGCTTTTCAGCATCCTCCCATGCGCCCTCAAACGCTTTCATCACTGACCCAGCGATCGTGCTCGCGTCTTTTGACGGATCCTTACCCTTAAAGTAGTGCTGGCCGGCTGCGATGCATTGCGCCATCGCATCAATCTTCATGCCGGCCAAGCAACTCCCTAAGACCTGACCTGCACCAGGATACTCTGCGCAAGCCTCACCGGTCCGCTCGCTTCTATTGCGCAATCTGGCCCGCACCGCCGCATCAATCGCAGCGTCTACCAACAAGAAGTTCTCAAGCTCCTTCCTCTTATGAACCACGCTAAATCGACATATCTTCCCAAGGTCGCGAAGCATGTCGGCGCACTCTTCGGCGCACCTATAGTCCCTGTCGAAGATCGCCATGCTGACGATTTTCTCGCCTAGCGTTGCCTCAATACCACTAACCATGTCCCTGACTCCACTTGGACGACACCCCCCAGTCGGTATAACAGCAAATCCTGACCTATTAGCAACATTACTCTTGCCAAGAATGCGCGCAAACCCGGCAAAAACCTCAAAGTCACCGCCCTCTACAAATAGAGCGCGCCGGGTCTTACCCAGCTGAGTCAAGACATACCTAGCATTGGACCCCAACAACCTAAACACCCCCGGAATCTCCCCCACCTTCTGCACTCGCTTCCCACGCACACTCCCTTTGTTTACTAATACGATTTCGCCAACCTCGACCTCCGATATAAGCTCCGTCGAATGCGTGGCCAATATGACATCGCATGGCATTTCTCGAAGGATACCCACCAGCTGCCGCTGGAGATCGCTATGCAAGTAGATGTCAGGCTCATCAATTACTAGAATGGACGAGTCGCGAGCAGCCACCACATATGTTAGCATTTGACACCAGACCTGGAAACCGAATCCGGACCAGTAGATCTCTCTATCGATACGATCCTCGCATGCAAACATGCTCAGCTTCGCCTTCCCCCCTTGCTCTTTAGTTATCTCTGGCTTTTTTACGTCCATGCCAGGCCAAGTTCTCTTCACGAGATCGCGAAAAACTTCAAAGTCTTCTTGGAAGTGCCACCAGATGTTCCGAAAGTTCCTTGAGGCCTTGTGATTCAAAAGGGCGTCCCGCGCGGCCTCCTGCTCATACAACATTTCGTGATGCTCAACCGGACCGAGAATTGGCACGTGCGCGACGCGACACGAGAACACCTTCTTAAAGTCAGCCGGCTTTCTCACTAGAGCTCCATCAGCATGCATATAACATACGCCAGCCTTAGGAAAATAGAGCACCAAGCTAAGATTTCCGCGCATCTTAAAGGTGACTATCGCCGGCTCGCTATCGTCGTAGTTATGAAACACATTCTCGCCTGCGACAGGTATATTGGCGAGGCTGACTGGCCAGCCATGTGCCTTACCATCAGGTCCAGGGCACAACTCTGGACTGCGGCTCGAGGCGCGTCGCATTCCTTCTGAAAGAATCCTGAAGGCAGCGAGAACAGTCGACTTGCCCGAGTTGTTCGGACCAACCAGCACATTCATTTCCTTGATTGCGACGGCAAAGCTCTTGAAAGCCTTAAAGTTCTTGAACCGTACCTCTTGAAATCGCGGTGTGTCGGTCATGAGCAAACTCTCGGTCCTGCAGATTCCGAATACTAGCTTCCACTAGTGCGAGAAGAACCCCCGTGAGACCTAGTGGGGGCTCTCAGTCTCCCCCACCCGGCGCCGCACTGCCAGGGCCCGCATCCTCTCCTCCTGCTCCCGGCTCAGCGGCGTCAGCTCCCCGTCCAGCACCGCATCTACCGCCCGCACCACAGCCGCCTCCGGCAGCCCGCCCGGCGCAACGCCCGATACCCCCTGTGCCCGCAGCTGGACTCTCAGCATCCCACGCCCCGGCTTCTTGCCGTTGCGCTCCCAGGCGAGCACGTGCGCCAGATCCTCTCCGCCCGTGCTTGCGGCCTGCGCCTGCCCGACGAACGCCGCCGACCATTGCAGGCGCGGCCACTTCTGAGAAGCCGACCGCGGCCCGGCCGGCATGCGCAGATCCACGAACGCGACCAAGAACGGGAGCGCGCATCCAGCCAGCGACTCCCCAACCTCACGCCCCTCCACGATCCGTTTCGCCAGCATCGTGGCGTAGCGGTTGCGACACTGAAGCTCGACCCGGACGGACCGGATCCGCCCATCGGACTCCCACTTCTTGTCGTAGACCCGCAGGCGACAGTCGCTCAGAACACTGCCCAGCCAGAAGCAGCCGCCCTTCCGCCGATCCCAGTTCCAGTTGTCCGGCCTGATCCGGAACACCACGCACGGCTGCAGGCGACCGTGCTCAACGCTCAGGTTCTTGCCGACACACGTGGTGCCGAACTTCCGCGGCGAGAACCCCTTCGCGAAGTCGTCGAAGGCGATGTCCATGCGCGAGACCTTCACACCAGGGTCCGCCAGTGTCCCGGCCAGCAGCACCAGCAAACGTTGTGTGCCTGCCGCACGACAGTAGACCTCGGCGTGCCGCCAGTAGCCGGCGATCACGTGGTCGACGGTCAGCGCCTCGACCGCGGCCTGCCCGCCGGTCGCTTGCCACTCGGCGACCGCGCGCCGGTAGTTCTGCGCCGCGGCTTCGCTGCCGTAGGCGCCGAGGTAGACGAAGCGTCCGCCCAGCTTCACGACCGCCTGGCCGGAGCCCTTGTGGTGAATGCACGCCGGCACCTTGCTCGGCGTCGTGCTCGGAGAGTCCATCGCTGCGCTGCTCCCGCGGTGTACGGCTACACCGCGAACAGGCTGCTCTAACTCGCGCCCGGCACCGTGCCGGGGAGCGCCCAACTGGGCTCTCGACAAGCAGTTGAAGATGGTCGGAGCGAGAAGATTTGAACTTCCGACCCCCTGCACCCCATGCAGGTGCGCTACCAGGCTGCGCTACGCTCCGACCCTAGACCAACGTTCGAGACCTTGCGGCCTCAGGGGAGCGAGGATGGTAGCGGGCGCCACCCGCGCAGCAAGGGCCGAGACGAACGCTCTGCCGAGCCAGCCGAGCCAACCAAGCCAGGCAAGCAGCCGAACCCAACCGAGCCCGACCAACCGAGCCCAGCCGCCGCGGCCAACCACCCCGCTAGCATCCGGCGATGCGCAGTTCGCTGCCCACCCTCGCCGCCTTCGCCTCGCTCCCACTCCTCGCCCTGACCCTCGCCCTCAGCGCCGCGCCCCTCGCGAGCCAGGCACCGACGCAGGCACTCCCCGCCTTCACCGGCTACGCGCACCCGGACGCCGACGCCATCGAGCGGCGCGACGACGGATCGGTGCCGCGCTGCGACGGCGAGCTTCGCTTCTACGTGCAGTTCGCGACCGCGGGACCCGTGACGGTCCGGATCGAACGCACCGCAGCAGGCAAGGAGCAGCCCGTGGTCGTGAGCGTCGCGGCCGTGCCGGCGGACGGCGCCAACGCGACGAACGAACCGCTGGAGCTGCCGAGCGCAAACGACACCGTCGGCCCCTTCGACGTCACCGTCGGCAGCCACTGCCTCACGCTGCGCACCAGCGACGGCTCCCCACTGCGCGACCTTCGCGCACTGCACCTGACCGGCCCCGCGGTCGCGAACGCGCACGCGAACACCGCCGAGCGCCGCAACGCCGCGTCCGTTCATCTGGGCTACGAAGTGCCGAAGGAACACCGCGACGACGTCGCCTGGTTCTACGTCGAACTGACGCCGCGCACCGATCCGCTGTGGACCTACTACATGGCGACCGGCTGGCACCGCGGCTACTTCGGCATGCAGGTCAACTCCGCGCGCGAACGGCGGCTGATCTTCAGCGTGTGGGACGCCGGCGACGAAGCCGTCGATCGCAAGAAGGTCGACGCCAAGAACCGCGTGACGCTGGTCGCCAAGGGCGAACGCGTCTACGCCGGCGACTTCGGCAACGAAGGCACCGGCGGCCACAGCCACCTCGTGCACGACTGGCGCCTCGGCGACACGTTCCGCTTCCTGCTGCACGCGCAGAAGGACGGCGAGGCGACGATCTACAGCGGCTACTTCTGGTTCGCGGCGGAGAAGCGCTGGGGCCTGATCGCCAGCTTCCGCGCGCCGAAGGACGGCAAGCTGCCGCACGGGCTCTACTCGTTCTCCGAGAACTTCCACGGCGGCAACGGCGATGCGGCGCGCGACTGCGAGTTCGGCAACGCCTGGGTGCGAACGACCGCGGGCACGTGGCTGCCGCTGCGGTCGGCGAAGTTCACGCACGACGGCACCGGCAAGGACGTTCGCCGCGACCGCCTCGGTGGCGTGCGTGGCAACCGGTTCTTCCTGCGGCACGGCGATTTCGCGACGCCGCCGGCGGACGGGCCGATGCGCTACGGCCACGCGCTGCAGGTCGCGAAGAGCGGCGGCGAGCACCCGCGCGACGACGAGTTGCCGACACCGCCGACGGCAACGACGCCGCGCTGAGCGCGATCACGCCATCGCGAGCTTGCCCTTCGCCAGCTGCGCGTCGACGCTCAGAGTCCCGGCGCCGCGCACGATCAGCCACAGCAGCCCGACCAGGAACGGCATCGGCGTCACGTCGGCGAAGCTCTTCGCGAACACGAAGGCGGGGCCGAAGTCGCCGCGGTGCGCGGTGGCGAGCGCGACCAGCATCGTCGACACCAGCAGCAGCGCCGCGTAGCGCGTGCCGAGGCCGAGCAGCAGCAGCAGCCCGCCGACGAACTCGATCGTCGCCACCATCGGCGCCTGCACGCTGGCGAGCGGGATGCCGAGTTCGGTGAAGAAGGCGATCACGCCGTCGAGGTTGTTCAGCTTGCCCCAGCCGGTGACGACGAAGGCCTGGCCGAAGACGAGGCGCGTCAGCAGCAGTGCGGTGGGTTCGAGCTGGGGAGCGAAGCGATCGACGGTGGCGGTGAGACGAGCGAGCATCGTGGCGGGTTCGTGTGCGGAGAGGGAAGGCGCGGCTGATACGGCGCCACACTCGCAGCGTTCCCGGCGGATCCGCGGCGACAACGAACGCGAAATCGCGGATCGCGGCGACGAGGAGCTCGTATCCCCCGCCCGTTCGTCGGCACGACGCCGGCGTACGAAGCAACTCTCGCGATCCCCCACTCCGCTCATGAAGAAGCGCTCCTCCACCCTCCTCGCCGCCGCCGTCACCGGACTGCTGCTCGGCGCCACCACCACGCTCGCCTCGTGCGGCAGCGATACCAAGACCACGAACAGCGTGAACGCGATGGCCGACAAGCACGCCTGCAAGGGCATGAACTCGTGCAAGGGCGCAGGCGGCTGCAAGGCTGGCGACAACGGCTGCGCCAGCAAGAACTCGTGCAAGGGCAAGGGCGGCTGCGCCACGGCCGCGCACCACGCCTGCAAGACGCACAACAGCTGCAAGGGCCAGGGCGGCTGCAAGTCCGGCGACAACGGCTGCGCCGGCAAGAACTCGTGCAAGGGCAAGGGCGGCTGCGCGGTGCCGGTCAAGCACTGAGACTCGTCGAGCCTGGACGCGACGCGCGTGATCAGGAATCCGGTCGCTCGGTGACCGCACGGTCCACCGGCTGCGGCAGCGGGCGCTTGCTACCGCCGCGCGCTTCCCCAGCGAGCAGCGTGGCGACGTCGTCGTAGGCGTAGACCACCGGCGGCTTGTCCTTCGCCAGCCCACCGGTGTCCGCGGTCGGCCCGTAGGTGCTGTGCAGCGAGCGCCCGAGCACACGCAGCAGCGTCGTCTGCTGGCCGCGATGGTGCGCGGTGTGCGCGATGCGGCGCACGAGGATCCAGGTGCGCGGCCGCGGCACTTCGAAGAACGCCACCGTCGTCTCCCACCACGCGTCGTCCTTGCTGGCGAGGGCTTCGCGTCGGAACTCGGCCGCTGCCGCATAGTGGCGCAGGAACGCTTCGCGCGTCGGCTGCGCCGGCAGCACCTCGCCGGGTGCCTGGATGCCGAACATGCCGGTGAACCAGCCGTTCTCGCTCTGGCACTGGTGCACCATGTGCTCGCGCAGCGTGCGACCGCGGCGATCGCCGGCGCGCGGCCGCACGTCGAGGTCGGCGTCGTTCGCCATCGACCAGACCGAGAGCACCTTCAGGATCTCGGTCGCGTAGGTGTCGACGAGGAACGCGTAGCGGCTCATCGGCACATGCTGTCCGCGCAACAGCAAGGCGGCAACGGCCGGTCCGCCTGCTTCATGGCGCGCCGGTCACGGCGTCTGGCGCGTGCGCTCGATGCCGTCCTCGGCGAGCGCCAGCAAACCGATGCCGGCGCCGAACACGAACTCGAGGTCGGTGCTGCCCACGGCGATGCCGTTGCCGCTCCAACCCAACGAGATGCGCAGCCGGATGGTGTCGGCGAACAGCTGGTCGACGAGGAGGCGCGGCTGGTCCCAGAACCACGCACCGTAGACCGCCATCGTGCCGACGACCGGCGACGAACCGATCGGCTGCTCGAGCACGAACGGCCGCAGCTCCGGCACCGCCGGCAGCGCGCGATCCCCCTGATTCCAGACGAACACTCCCGTCGACAGCGTCTCGCGCCGGCTCGCCAGCAGGGCCTCGCGGCCGACGAACAGTTCGCCCTGGAAGTAGAGGATCTGCGCACCCTCGGGCCAGTCCACGCGCCAGCGCCGGTCGGCCAGCGCCACGAACGCCGAGTCCGCGGGCACGGCTTCCGCGACGAAGGTGAGGCCGCCGCCGAGGTCGACGACGTCGTCGAGCGGCGGCAGGTAGCTGGCGAGCGACGCCACCGGCCCCGGCACCACGCGGTACGCACCGAAGCGATCGATCGTCGTCGTCATCCTTCGCGCCGCGACGTCGACCAGCACCGGCGGCCGGTCGATGGTGACGCCCGCGAACTCGGTGCGGGCCACGACGTTGCCCGGCGCCGTTTCGTAGACCTGTTCCGGCCGGTACGGCATGCGCAACACTGCGAGCTGCGCCAGCGCCAACGACTCCGGCTCGACCCGGTACACGAGGCCCGGTTCTGGCAAGCTGACCAGCAGGACCTGCGGCTCGATCCCCGCGATCAGCCGGACCTCGGTGGTCGCGGCCAGCGCTCCCGGCGGCACCACGAGCTGCAGGCCGGCATGCTCGCCGGTGTCGACGCGCAGCGTGCCGCCGTCGCTGCCGATCGACGCCGCGACCAGCACGGTGGAACCTGCTTCGCTGCTGCGCGAATGCGCACAGGCCGTTGCGATGGCCAGCAAGGCGATCGGCACGACCAGACGACGACGGGGCAGGTTCATGGTGGGCGTGCTATCCGTGGCGCGACGCCCGGTCACGCGGCCTCGACGCACGTGCCTACGTCCAAAGGCAACCTAGGGGAAATCCCGGACCTCGAGCTGAAGCGATGCCGAGGCGAGCGTCGATAGGGCGCGAATCCTCGACGAGATCCAACAGTCCGGGGAACGCCATCCGATGCTCATTCGCACCAAGCTGCTGATCAACAACCTCGGCCTCGCCGGTCTGGCCTTCACCGCGGGCCTCGTGGGCATCCTCGGTCTGCGCAACCAGATCGACACGATGCACGCGATCGCCGGGCCGTTGTGGCAGACCGCCGACGCATCGATGGAGCTGCACCTCGCCCTGCAGGCGCAGCAGCTCGCCGTGGAGTCGATGAAAGCGGACGAGGGCGAGACCTCGGTCCAGCAACAGCGCATCGCCGCGGCGGCCGCGGACGCGCAGAAGCACCTCGCGGAGCTGGTGCAGTTCGGCATCGCCGGCGCGGGCGAAGTCGCCGCCTGCAAGCAGGCGGTCGCCGACTTCGACGCCCGGATCGTCGACTTCCTCGCCGCCCACGGCGACTGGGCCAAGGCCCGCCGCGCGATGAAGGCGAACACCGACACGTTCCAAGCGCTCGGCATGCAGATGGAGGACAGCGGCGACGGCGCCGTCGAGCAGTTCGAAGGCGATGCGAACAGGGCCCTGACCTGGCAGCAGGACGTAGCACCGGCGTGGGAGGCCGCCGATGGCTGTATGGAAGGCCGCATCTACATGCTCGAGCAGGTGCACTGGCTCGACAAGCTCGATGCCGGCGACAGCCAAGCGTCGACACAGCTGACCAAGGCCCTGGAGACGCAGAAGGACGCGTTCGCGCGCATCGCCGAGATGCCGTTGTTCCAGGGGCTGCGCAGCGGCGGCCGCAAGCTGCTGGACGTCTACCGCGAGGAGCTGACCGCGCGCACGGAACTGCTGCCGAAGTACGTCGCCGAAGTCGCCCGGTTCGCCGCCGCGGACAAGGCGCTGGACGCCGCGATGGACCGGGTCGGCGAGCTGCTCGCGAAGCTCGAGTCGTCGGTCACCGCGCAACAGGAGCAGCGGCTGCAGGCCGCCAACGGCACGGCCAGCTGGCTGAACGGCCTGCTGACCACGACCGTGGGCATCACCGTCGCCGCCGGCATCGCGCTGGCGTTCCTGCTGAGTCGCTGGCTCGGCCGCCGCTTCGACGAGCTGCACACGCGCGTGCGCGACATCGCCGACGGCGAAGGCGACCTGCAGAAGCGCCTCGACGCCGGCAGCAACGACGAGCTCGGCCGCATCTGCGGCTCGTTCAACTCGTTCCTCGAGAAGCTGCAGCGCACCGTGCAGCAGATCGCCGACAAGGCCGAGCGCGTCGCGCACTCCGCCAACGAGACCACGGCGACCGCGCGTTCGCTGGCGCAAGGCGCCGAAGCGACGCGTTCGCAGTCGACGCAGGCCGCCGCCGCCGCCGAGCAGATGGCGGCCAACATGGCGACCGTCGGTTCGTCGAGCGACGCGATGACGGCGACGATCCGCAGTGTCGCGGCCGCGGTCGAAGAGCTCACGGCGAGCATCGGCGAGGTCGCGAAGAGCGCCGAGAACTCGGCGCAGATCGCCAGCTCGGCGGCGCAGCTGACGCGCGCCAGCAACGAACGCATGGCTGCACTCGGCACCGCGGCGAACGAGATCGGCCGCGTCATCGAGTCGATCCAGGACATCGCCGAGCAGACCAACCTGCTGGCGCTGAACGCCACCATCGAAGCGGCGCGCGCCGGCGAAGCGGGCAAGGGCTTCTCGGTCGTCGCCAACGAGGTCAAGGACCTCGCACGCCAGACCGCCGAGGCGACGATGGACATCCGCAAGCGCATCGAGCGCATCCAGTCGTCGACGACGGCGTCGGTCACTGCGATCGGCGAGATCGACCAGGTGATCGCCAAGGTCAGCAGCTCGGCGCAGCAGATCGCCGGCTCGGTCGGCGAGCAGCGCAGCGCCACGCAGGAGATCTCGGCGAACCTGGCGCAGAGTGCGCGTTCGATCGAGGCGGTGCACCAGAACGTCGGCCAGAGCGTCGCGGCGACCAAGGAGATCAGCAAGGCGATCGCCGAGGTCGACGGCCAGACCCGTTCGACGGCGTCGGCCGCCGAAGAGGCGTCGGTCGCCGGCAAGCAGCTGACCGACCTGTCGCACGACCTGAAGCAGCTGGTCGGCCAGTTCAAGGTCTGACGCCGACGCCGCGGCCCGCCTCGCTGCGGGCTCGCCGGCGTGCAGCCGCGCCGCCGCGGTCGATCCGCCT
>VYME01000452.1_pt1 | contig 13646 bp, 10 predicted proteins | sample 5115281 | NCBI WGS metagenome assembly VYME01 (sample SAMN12291780, study PRJNA351875) | freshwater metagenome | isolation source: freshwater lake | place: USA: Michigan, Wintergreen Lake | collected 2013-08-08
AGATGATCAGCCTGCTGGAGGCCGGTGCGAAACGGAGCGGGCTGACGCAGATCGAAGCGCGGCTTGCCGCTGTCGACGACGTCAGACTGCCCGCCGGCTCGATCGACCTCGCGATCATGGTCGACGTCTACCACGAGCTGGCCTACCCGTACGAGGTGATGACGAGCGTGATGAAGGCACTCAAGCCCGGTGGCCGCGTCGTCTTCGTCGAGTACAAGGCCGAGGATCCGGAGGTGCCCATCAAGCGGCTGCACAAGATGAGCGAAGCGCAGATCAAGCGAGAGGCCGCCGCCTTCGCCCTGGACTGGGAACGCACCGTGAGCACGCTGCCTTGGCAGCACGTGGTGGTGTTCCGCAAGCGGTGCTGAAGGCCCGGCACGCAGGTCACCGATGACCTTTCCCACTGCATGAGCGACACGATGATCCAGTCCCTTGCTGTCCTGACCACGGCCTTGCTAGTTGGCGCCGACAGATTCTTGACCCACTCTGCCGCCCGCAGCTTGACCCAAGCAACGCACAGCGCCTGTCCCAGCGGCAACTGCCAAGAAATACTGCAGGCGGAGTTGAACAACCGGGTCAGTATGGAATCGCCAAAGCCCACCCCAAACGGGTCAATTCTCGGTCGGCGTCAACAGCCCTGCCGAAGTCGGGTGACGGCAAGATCATGAAGAAGGAGGTGCGGGAGATGCCTCCGAGGCGCGGAGAGATCGCGTTGCCGGCGGCCGGCTGACGATCAGCGTTGCCTCGAAGGGTCCTCGAGGAACCGCCAGTTCGTGCGGCGGGCCGCAATCTCGAGGATGAAGAACAGCAGCGCGGCACCGGCGCACGCGGGCCACAGCGGCCGGGGTACGGGGCTGCCACCCCCGGCGGGCGCGAAGATCTCGTCGCTGCCGGGAGCGAACTTGCCGCCGGTCCGTTCGCTCAAGACCTGGAGCAGCCGGATGTCGGCGGGACCGGGCTGGAATTCGTCCTCCGTGGCGTAGTGAAGCGTGCGGGCACCGACCCTTGCGATCTCCGATGCCGGCAGACCAGGGCCGGCCTGGAGTTCGAACCGGTACGGGGCCGGTGACCCTGCCAGCAGCGCGATGCGGGCGACGTAGGTCCCCGGCGCCGTCTGCCTCAGCGCCACGTCCGCGCGCGTACCGTCCGGCCGCGTGATTCGGGCGTTCGGCGACAGTCCGTCGCGATAGCGCCCGTCCGGCGTGAGCGCGGCGAGGCGCAGAAGCCCCCATCCCCCTTCGCGGGTGACATGCCATCCGAGTTCGGGTGAGCCGGCACTCCGTCCGGCGTCGCGCACCACCTGCGCCCAGAACCGGGCGTAGCCTGGCCAGGCCAGCCAGTCGCTTGCCCAGCGGTTCCTGGCGTCGGACAGGAAGGCCACGGTCTTGCCCAGGCCGTAGCGGGTCTCTGCCAGGACAGGGTCGCCGGGCCTCGCTTCCAGCAGCACTTCGGAAAAGCGTTTCGGCTTGGTGGCAACGTATCCCTTGAGCGCGGGGCCCGCCGCGAAGTCGAGACCGGTCAGCGTCCCTCCGTTGCTTCGCACCACCGGCCTGAACGTTTCCTCCACCAGGGACGTGCCGAGCAAACGACGTGCTTCGGTCACGAACAAGGCCGGAATCTCGCTGTCCTGGTGGGCGACGTAGCTCTTGCCGCTTCCCAGTTCCGCCAGCGCGGCCATCAATGGCACGTCGGGCTCTTCACCGATCGACAGCGTGGAAAGCGTGATGTTCGCCGCTGCCATGTCGGCGACGAGATCCTCGAGCTGGCGGCTTCCCCCCTGAGCGCTCGAACCGTCACCCAGCAGCCGCTCGATGTGGCTCGCGCTGTAACCCTGCTCCTCGAGTATCTTCCGGATGTCCCTGCGGGGAGGATCCCTTCCCTGCCTTGCCGACGGGCTCGGCGGCGCGACGGTATGGCCATCCGACAGCAGGATGACGTGCTTGGTGCTGGACCGGGAATCCTTGAGCACCTCGAACGCGCGGACGAGGGCTTTGCGGATGTCGGTCTGGCCACCGCTGGACAGGCTGCTGATCGCGTCCTCCGCGCGCCTCTTTCCGCCCACCTCTGCAAGCGGAAACACATCGCTCGGCTGCGAATCGAAGGCGATGACAGCCAGCCGCTGGTCGGATTCCATCATGTCCAGGGTGGCGAGCGCCGCTGCCTTCACCGACTCGAGCTTGCCGCCCAGCATGCTTCCGGATCTGTCGATGAGCAGCAGGAGATCGAGTTCCTTCGGCTTGCGGCGGGCTTCGAACTTCACCGGCAGCAGGCGCTCCACCGCGCTCCCCTCGAACGCGTCCTTGCCATGAGTGTTCTCTCCTGCGACGAACACCAGACCGCCGCCGTCGTCGCGAACGAACCGTTCGAGCTGGCTGCCCGCCTCGCCGGCAAGCAGCGCGGCCGGAACATCGTTGAGCAGAACCGTGTCGGCGCCGCGCAAGCTCGCCGCCGGGTCTCGCGCGAACTGCGCCGCGGTGACTCGCGCGACCTCGACACCCTGGGATCCGAGGGCTTCGGCGAGATAGTCCGCCCCGATGGCGTCGCCCTCCACCTGCAGCACGCGCAGGCGGGGAGCCACCCACACGCTGCCCCGCCAGGTGTCTGCCAGCTCGCCGCGTGGCCCCAGCAACACCTGGATCTCCCGGCTACCACCTCGCTCGAAACGATGTTCGACGGGAATCTTGTTGTGTCCGGCAACAAGAGACACCTGGCGATCGAACAGGGTCTCCCCGGCTGCGACGACCTGCACACGGGTTCTCAGTGCGGCACGCGCGTGCAGCCGCACGTACAGCTTGACCGGCTCGCGCTCGCGCACGCCCTCGGGAACGTCGAGTCCAGCGACCCGGACTTGCCATCCCGACAGTGTTGGAGCCGGAAGGGAGAACAGACGTACGCCTTCTGACTGCAGGCGCGGCAGTGCCCGCCAGACATTCCCATGGGTCTGTTTGCCATCGGTGATCAGTATCAGGCGTTTGTCGTCTCCCGGTGCGAAGCCGAGCAGGGACGCTTCGATGGCACGTTCCAGATCCGTGGCAGTCCTGTCGATCGTTGCAGTCCCTTCGGCAGGGCTCGCGGAAGATGTCTGCAAAACTCTGTCGACCTCGTCCAGATCGTGCAGCAGGCGGGCCTGATGCCCGAAGACGACATAGCCTTTGTGTTCGGGACGAAGATGTTCGTTGGCCCGGCGCGCCCATTGCACCGCCCGCTGCAGGAATTCGGGTTGAACGCTGGCGGACGCGTCGAACGCGTAGATCACGCCAAGCGAGTGCGAACGCGTGTTGACGAACGGAGCAGCCAGCCCCAGCGCCACGAAGGCCAGGGACAGCGAGCGGAGCGCCGTCACCAGCCAGATCCGTCGACGCCCGCCCGACCCGGCACGACGCTGCGCAAGCCACCACGCGAGCGGAGCCGCGAGCAGCAACCACAGGGCCCAGCCATTCGCGATGCCGACGTCCGGATTCATTCGGTCAAGCGGCGGCTGAACGCGACCCACTCGCAGGCGAGCAGACAGAAGGCCAATGCCAGCAGCCACACCCAAGGCTCCGGCCAGTTCCGCCGGGGCACCTGGAGCGCCTCTGCAAGGCTCCCCTCGCTGTGGAGGGACCTTCGATTGATCTGGGGCAGGAGCGGATCGATCGCATTGGCGATCACGACGAGCTGCTTCCGGCCGTCGTCGACCACGTAGACGCCGGGGCGGGATGCTTCGAACAGAGTGCCCGATTCCGTTGTCGTCGCGGCGACCTGCACGCGCCCCCCTTCGCTGACCCTCGCACCCGGAAGCGGGGCTTCGATGTAGCCGAGACCTTGGGTCACGACGTCGGGACTCTCGATCAGCCGGTCCAATGCGTTGCCCAGGAAGATCGGAAAGCCGGGTTGCAGCGGAAAGCTGGAATCCTGTGGGGAGAACCCGACCGCGATCCAGCGGGAACGGGCGCGCCCTGCCATGATCAGCGCGCCGCCCGCCTCTGCATCGCGCGAAGTGCCCGCCGTGACCACGCTTGCCCCGGCGGCGCCCTGCCCCACGAATGCGTTTCTGGGACGCACGCTGGCCCAGTCCACGCCTGCCGTCAGCGGATCGGAGTCGTCCCAACCCGTGACCACCGCGGGCGCCAGCGCCTTCCAGCGAATGCCGAGCCAGGCCGCAGTCAACGGACGAAAGAGAAGAGCGCCGGCGGCGGGGGGAGTCCGCGGTGCATCCCCATCGAAGACGTAAGCGTCAGCCGACGGGAGCTCCGACCCCAGGCTCGGAGAGCGCACGGTCAACGCGATTCCGGGAAGGGAGCGCAGTGATCCCTCGAGAACGGCGTTGCCGCGGGTGACGAGGACAACGCGCCGGACTCGATGCGCCGACACCACGGCATACGCGGTATCGTCCAGATCGAAGGCGTCCCCTGGCGCCGCGATGCGCGCGCGTAGCGGACCCTGCTCCAGACCGCTCACATCGAGGGTCAGGTTGACGGTGGAAGCCCCGGCGACGTGCAGCTGCCGCTCGACGCGAAAGCCGGCCGCGCCGACCACTTCCAGCGAGACGATTTTGTCTGCCTCCGCCCCATTGGTGATCTGGAGGAAGGCGCTGTAGCGGGTGGGATCGGCCGGCAGCGGACGCGCGGTGAATGCGGTGATGCCGACGTTGTCGGCGGAATCGAAGACGGAGTGCACCGTCATGGTCTCCGGCACGTCGCCCACCCCCACCCCGTCCGTGAACAGATGAGCACGTGTGATGTCCGTGCCGGAAGGCAAGGGCGGGACGCGCGTGCGCGCATCGGGGGAGAGTGCCAGACGGTCGAGCCGCTCCACGGCCAGGTGCGCGGGAAGAAAGCCGCTGAGCGGTGCGCGCCCGGCCGTATCCAGCAGCAGGACTTCTGCGCCTTGCCCGGTCTGCTGGATCAGGCGTCGCGAAGCATCGAGAGCATGTTGCCAGCGAGTACGTCCGTCCCCGGTGCGCGCGCCCATCGACGCGGCATTGTCCAGTACCACGACAAAGCGCTGCGCAGCCGGCTGCAGTGCGGGCAACTTCAGATCCGTCAGCGCCAGGACCAGGCAAAGCCCGATCGCCAGCGCGAGCAACAGCGACAACAGCCAGCGCCAGCGTCGCTTGGGAACGTGCCCCGTTCCCACGACCCGCTCCCACAGGAGGGTCGACGCGACAGTGATGCGTTGCTTGCGTGGTCTGATCAGGTAAAGAAGGCCGATCGAGACCGCGACGGCGGCCATCAGACCGATGGCACCCGCCGTCGAGAGCCAGGCAAAGTTCAAGGGTACGGCCTCGGCGGCATGCCGCGTTCAGGAATAGGAGCCGACAACGCGGGGGCCGCGATCATGGGCATGGGAGGCCCGGAGCATCCGACGCATTGCAGCTGCCATCCATGATCGGGGCTCAACGTTCCTTCCCGTGCTCGGTCAGGAAATAGCGTCGGACCGACGCGCGGTACGCGACGGGAATCTGCTCCCGCGCGAGCGCCGCGTCGCTGGCACCGGTCCGCACGGCACGCACCGCCGACAGGCCGGTACGGGCCGTCCCCGCTTCTGTGGCGGTGTACGGACTTTCCTTTCCATGCTTGGTAGAGTCGCCCGCAGCTACTTTGTCATCCAGGCGCTGCATGCGTGTGGCGAGTCGCGCCACGGGCGAACTCTGCACCGGTTCTCCCGAGGTCCCGGAGAGTTCGGCCGGCGGAGTACCCTCGCCTCCGCCGGTTCCAGAGGCGACGGTGACGGCTTGAAGCGCTTCGCTGTCGCTGGGCTGGGCCTGCCCCCTTATTTGCGATTCCTGTCCGGGAGGGGTGCCGTTCGCCTCCTTCGAGTGACCACCCCCTCCTCCTTCTCCCAGCTTCGACAGAGCGTCCTTCAGCGCACCGATCTCGGTGTCGAGGCGGTCTGTCGGCAGCTTGGGGGCCCTTTCCTTCTCCCCCGCCTGCTCGTCCTCCGTCCTGTCGGCAGGCTCTACCGCGTTCTTCCTGGGCGGGCTGCCATCGTCCGGCAGACTTGGCAATCCTGCGGAGAGGTCCTGCCCGGTCCGCACCATGCCGTCTCCGACCGGGTCACGCGAATCCGAAGACGCCGCCGCGGCATTCGCCACCTGGGCCGCGCGCTCCACCCATTCCCGGACACGGTCGGTATCGCCCGATTCGATGGCGCGCTTCAGTTCGGCCAGCTCTGCGCCGCTGCGCAGATTCCTAGCGAGCGCTTCGGCACGGTTCCATACGGATTCGTCGACTCCGGCGCTGGCGGCCATGGCCCTCGCCCTCGATGCAATCTCGTTCGCCTCGGTGTCGTCGCCGGAGCGTGGCTGCACGTGGAGGCTGCGAATGACACCCGCACTTTGATCGGCAGTGCCCCCCGCACCGCTGCCGACGAACATCAGCGCCAGGACCGCGGCCCCGAGCCCTGCTACCGACGCAAGGCTGCGCGGCGCGCGCAACGGAAAGACCGCACGGACGTCGAGCGCGCTGGTCGTCCGTACGGCCCGCCCGAGCAGCAACGCCTCCCAAGCGGAAGGCGTCTGCTCTCGCGCGAACCACCATGCGCTGATCAGTTCGTCATTCAGGCGACAGCGTGCGTCCGCGATAGCTGCAACTGTCTCGAGAGAACGACCTTGCATGCAGCGCCAGCCCAGCCACCCGATGGCGGCAGTACCGGCGAACAGGAAAAAGGGGACGATCGCGGTCAGTACCGATCGCGGCACCCTCGAGCGCTCGAGGAGCAGGTACAGAGCTGCGCTTGCGAGCAAGGCACAGGCAGCCCGAGCCGCATCGCGCAGGCAGTCATTCGCACGCAAGCGCCGCGCGCCGCGACTCAGCCATTCGAACAGCAGGTCGCGCTCGGACGTCGAGGTTTGAACGGTTCGCGGTTTCACTGGGGCCAGGGGTGCGGGGGCGATGCCGTCGGTCGGTCGCTGACGTGCCGGACGATCATCCTCGAGCACCGTACGATTCGCCGGAGTGGCCTGTCACGAAGTGGAGCGACGACCGTATCACACGCCCCGGTCGAACTCGACGAAGGGCGAATCGCGAACCGGCGCGCCGCATGGGTCGAGGTGCGGCCGTCATCGCCGCGGTGGATTGGCGCGCCAGAACACCGGCCGGCCCGCGGCGATCGATTCTTCCTGGTGCAGGGACGGCACCATGTCGTAGGCGTGTTCGTTGAGCTTGGCAGTGAGTTCCTTGACCCGATCCGGATGCCTCGATGCCTGGTTGTGGGACTCCTCCGGATCGTTGTCGATGTCGAACAGTTCGATGCGGCTCGGCAGCGACGCGTGCAGGATGAGCTTCCACTCCTCCGCGCGGATCGCCCCTGAGAAATCGTCCACGTTGAGCAGGATGTCATTGCGATCGATCCGCTTGCCTTCGGCGATCACGGGCCATGCGTTTTTCCCATCGGGCTTCCTGGGCTGTTCCAACGCAGCGCCCGCGAGAGTGAGCAGGGTGACGTACATGTCGGTCACGTGCAGCGGTTGGGTCACGATCGTTCCGGGCGGGATCCTGCCCGGCCACGACGCCAGTGCCACGACCCGCAGTCCCCCCTCGTACAGGCTACCCCGGCCTTCGCGTTTGCTTCCGTTGTCGGCGGCCGGCCGGTCGGTGTCCCGGTCACCCGTGATGTAGCGCAACGGCACCGCGCCGCCGTTGTCGCTGTGGAACACGATGAGGGTGTTGTCCAGCATGCCGCGCTTGTCGAGCGCGGCGACGATGCTGCCGACCGCGGAGTCCAGTGCCGTCACCGCCGCCGCGTAGCTACGGCGAGCATCGTCCGGAACGTTCCGGTACGGATCCAGGTATGACCTCGGAACACCATGGAACTGCGCCGGCGTGTTGAAGGCCGCCATCAGGAAAAGCGGCGCGGACCGGTCGTGCGCGGAGATGATCCGGTCGGCCTCTCGCGCCAGCAGATCGGTCACGTAACCATCCTCCTTGACGTGCCGGTCGTTTCGATACCAGTCTGCACTTGCGTTCTTGCGCAGCTGCGGGTCCACGCCGCCGGACAGCGAACCGTAGAACAGATCGAAACCGCGCTGCCCTGGCCAGTACTCGCGCTTGGCGTGGCCAAGCAGCCAATGGCCCAGGAAGGCGGTCCGATAGCCGCTCGCCTTGAGCGCCTGCGGCAAGGTGCGCTCTTCCGTCGGCAGGCCATAGCGGCTGGAAGGCTCCAAAGAGAGCGTCTGCAGGCCGTAGCGCATCGGATAGCGGCCCGTGAGCAGCGCAGCACGCGTCTGCGTCGAGAAAGGCTGCGAGTAGAGCGCGTTGAGTACCGCGCCACCGGTCGCAAGAGTGTCGAGGGTCGGCGTGCGAATGTTCCCGCCGTGAAAGCCGACGTCGTTCCATCCGAGGTCGTCGGCGAGCAGATAGACGATGTTGGGGCGTGCCGCCGCCAGCATGGGAACGGCCGTGCATGCGAGTGCGATCAGCAAAGCGCACCACGCACGACCCTTGCCAAGAGCCCCGGGTCGCGTGAGATTGAGGTCCATCGCCCTCCCCCATTCATCGATTGGCTGGATGATACCGTCGCATACGACATAGGAGGGTGGGAGCGCCAGCCTCAAGAAACCATGGGCCAGGATGCCTCACTCGAGGAAGGCGTCGAACTCGTCCTTGATGAATCGAGGCAATTCCGATCCAGTGCTGGCCTCGGTATGCGCGACGAAGCCCGCATGCTGCTGCATCAGGCGGTAAAGCGTGGCCTGCTCGGGCCGGTCGCGCTCGTGAAGCAGCGTGCCGCTTGCGGCGTCGCCCAGCTCCGGCATCGCTAGAGGGAGCATCCGGCCGCACGGACACACCGTCGCCAAATACAGTTCGTCAGTGCGGTCTAGACACCCGCCACAGCCCCGCCGGCCGTGACTCACTCCGTTACCTCACTGATGCCTCTACCTCGTCCCCGATACGAGATGCAGCCCCCTACTCCCACTCGATCGTCGCCGGCGGCTTCCCCGAGATGTCGTACACCACGCGATTCAGCCCGCGTACTTCGTTGATGATCCGGTTCGACACCTTGCCGAGCAGGCTGTGCGGCAGCTCGGCCCAGTGCGCGGTCATGAAGTCTTCGGTCTGCACGGCCCGCAGCGCCACGACGTGCTCGTAGGTGCGGCCGTCGCCCATCACGCCCACGGAGCGCACCGGGAGAAACACGGCGAACGCCTGCGAGGTGCGGTCGTACCAGCCACTGGCACGCAGTTCCTCGATGAAGATGGCGTCGGCGCGGCGCAGCAGGTCCGCGTACTCGCGCTTCACCTCGCCGAGAATCCGTACGCCGAGGCCGGGACCGGGGAACGGGTGCCGGTAGACCATCTCGCGCGGCAAACCCAGTGCGACACCGAGTTCGCGGACTTCGTCCTTGAAGAGTTCCCGTAGAGGTTCGAGCAGTTGCAAGTGAAGTGTGTCGGGGAGTCCACCCACGTTGTGGTGCGACTTGATGTTGTGGGCCTTCTTCGTCTTCGCACCAGCGGATTCGATCACGTCCGGATAGATCGTTCCCTGCGCGAGCCACTTCACATTGGTGAGCTTGGCGGACTCGCGCTGGAAGACGTCGACGAAGATGCGCCCGATGATCTTGCGCTTCGCCTCGGGATCCGTGACGCCGGCGAGCGCACCGAGGAACTCGTTCGAGGCGTCGACGTGGATCACCTTCACCCCGAGGTGCCGGCCGAAGGTCTCCATCACCTGCTCCGCCTCGTTCAGTCGCAGCAGACCGTTGTCGACGAAGACGCAGGTGAGCTTCTGGCCGATGGCCTTGTGGATCAGCGCAGCCGCGACCGAGGAATCGACGCCGCCCGACAGACCGAGCAGCACTTCGTCGTCGCCCACTTGTGCGCGGATGCGACTCACGGCCTCATCGACGTACGCGGGCATGGTCCAGTCGGCGCCGATTCCGCAGATCTCGTGCACGAATCGCGAGAGGATCGCCTTGCCCTGACGCGTGTGCGTGACTTCGGGGTGGAACTGCACGGCGTAAAGGTGGCGCGATTCATCGGCCATGCCGGCGATGGGCGTCGCCGCGTTCGACGCGATCACCTTGAAGCCCGGGGGCAGCTCGGTGACCTTGTCGCCGTGGCTCATCCAGACGTCGAGGAGGCCATGGCCTTCGTCGTTGCCGCGGTCCTGGATGTCGCGGAAGAGCAGCGAGTGGCCGCGCGCGCGGATCTCCGCATAGCCGAACTCGCGCGTCTTGCCGTTCTCGACGGTGCCACCCAGTTGTGCAGCCATGGTCTGCATGCCGTAGCAGATGCCGAGCACGGGGACGCCCAGCGTGAAGACGCGTTGCGGTGCGCGCGGCGTGTCGTCCTCGGTGACGGAAGCAGGCCCGCCCGACAGGATGATGCCGCGTGCACCGAAGGCCTCGACGAACTCGTCGGACACGTCGAACGGATGGATCTCGCAATACACGCTGGCCTCGCGCACACGCCGGGCGATGAGCTGCGTGTACTGGGCACCGAAGTCGAGGATGAGGATCTTGTCGTGCATGGCGCGGCCTGACGAAGGGCGCAGCGGACGCTCGATGCCGCCGCCGCGCGAAGTTCAAGGAAGGTGGACTGCTCGTACCAGTCGAATTCGAGGTTCGCCGCCCGGGACGACAAGGCGCGGGCTCCGTCGCCACGCGCCTGCCCGGTCAACCGACGGGCTCACTCCACCCGATAGTTCGGCGCTTCCTTCACGATCTGCACGTCGTGCACATGGGACTCCTTCACGCCCGCCGAGGTGATCTCGACGAACTGCGCGAACTCCCGCACGGCGTCGACCGACGGGCAGCCGAGATAGCCCATCGACGCGCGCAGCCCGCCCACCAGCTGGTGGATGACGGCACTGACCGGGCCCTTGTAAGGCACCCGACCCTCGACGCCCTCGGGCACGAGCTTGTGCGTGCCCTCGGCGGCATCCTGGAAGTAGCGATCGCTGGATCCCTGCTGCATCGCGCCGAGGGAACCCATGCCGCGATACGACTTGTAGGAGCGCCCCTGGTACAACTCGATCTCGCCCGGCGCTTCCTCGGTGCCGGCGAACATGCCACCCAGCATCACGGAATCGGCACCGGCGGCGATGGCCTTCGCGACATCCCCGGAGTAGCGGACGCCACCGTCGGCGATCATCGGAATCCCCGAGCCCTCGAGCCCCGAGACGACATTCTGGATCGCCGTGATCTGCGGCACCCCGACACCGGCCACGATGCGCGTCGTGCAGATCGACCCGGGACCGATGCCGACCTTCACGCCGTCGGCCCCGGCATCGACCATCGCCTTCGCCGCGGACGCCGTGGCGATGTTCCCGCCGATCACTTCCAGCTGCGGGAAGTGCTTCTTGACCCAGCGCACCCGGTCGAGCACCCCCTGGGAATGGCCATGGGCCGTATCGACGACGATCACGTCGACACCGGCATCGACGAGCGCTTCGACGCGTTCGTCCGTCCCCTCGCCCACCCCGACCGCGGCGCCGACGCGCAGGCGACCGAACTGGTCCTTGCATGCGTTGGGATGCTCGGAGGACTTCAGGATGTCCTTCACGGTGATGAGGCCCTTCAGCTCGGACTCGTCGTTCACGACAAGCACGCGCTCCAGGCGGAACTTGTGAAGCAGCGTCGTCGCTTCTTCGAGCGTGGCGCCCTCCCTCACCGTCACCAGGCGCTCCGCGGGCGTCATGATGTTCCGTACGGGCTGGTCGAGATTGGTCTCGAACCGGAGGTCGCGGTTGGTGACGATGCCGACCACCTTGCCGCCCTGCACCACCGGGAGCCCGGAGATCCGGTGCTGGCGCGTGAGCGCCATGACGGCGCGGACACTCATGTCCGGGGCGATCGTGATCGGGTCCTTCACGACACCGCTCTCGAAGCGTTTGACCTTGGAGACCTCGGCCGCCTGCTGGGCGGGCGTGAGATTCTTGTGGACGATCCCGATACCGCCTTCCTGCGCGATGGCGATGGCGAGACGTGCTTCCGTGACCGTGTCCATGGCCGCGGACAGGAGCGGGATGTTGAGTTCGATCAGGCGGGTGAGGCGGGTCTTGAGCTGAACGTCCTTGGGCAGAACGGCCGAGTGGGCCGGGACGAGCAGTACGTCATCGAAGGTCAGCGCCTTCTGGATCACTCGCATGTTTATGATCCCGAGCAAAGAACCTATTATAGGTCACACCCCTCTGCGCACGTAAGCGGCATGCCGTGCCGGGCGTTGCCAAGGGCACGTCCGCCAGTCGATCGCTTGCGCCTCACCGATGCCATTTCTGCGAATTCTCGTCCTAGCCACTGCAGTCGGCCTCGCGATTGCCGATGTCCAGGCATCGGACCCGGCGAGCGAGCTTCTCGGGCGTGCGGAGGCAACGGTGGCCGAGGCACGGTCGAAACAGGCGCTGTGGCTCGAGGCGGCACGCGCGATTGCCGCGGCACAGGCCGCACTGAACCGTGGCGACTTGGCCGAGAGCGAGCGTCAGAGCCACCGGGCCATCGAATTGTCGGAACTCGGGATGTTGCAACGGGAAGGGGGAACCGGCCCGGCCGTCCCCCAATCCAGGAGAGATCAATGAAACGGATTGCATGGTGCCTCGGCGCGGTGCTCGCGCTGTCGGCGGGGGTCGCCTCCGCAGAGATCTGCCGCTGGAAGGATGCCAACGGACGGACCCAATACTCGGACAATCCGCCTGCGGGAGCCAAGTGCGAAGGCACGATCCGGGCGACGCCATCGGCGCCGGCAGCGGCGGCTGGCGGAGACCCCGCCGCGGGCCCCAAGAGCTACCAGGAAAAGGAGATGGAGTTCCGGAAGCGTCGGCTGGACAAGCAGGAGGCCGAGAAGAAGGCGCAGCAGGAAAAGGAACAGCTCGCTGCGAAGAAGGCGGCCTGCGACAGCGCACGCAGCCGCGTGGCGGGCCTGCAGCGTGGCGGGCGGGTGGCGAAGTACGACGCCAACGGGCAGATCATGTTCCTCGAGGAGGCCGACATCGCGAAGGAACTCGCCGATGCCCAGCGCACGGCCGACCAGTCCTGCCGGTAGCGCGAACGTTCGTCCCCGGGGGTCAGACTTTCCGGCGTCGGACGGCTTCCCTCCGTCGGCGCGCTTCCTTGGGGTCGGCGGTGAGGCCGCGGAGGAACTCGAGACGGTCCCCGTTCCTCAGGATGGTTTCCGGGGTCACCACCCGACCCCAGACCCCCACGTTGCTCCGATCGATGCCGGCCATCGCGTCCGGCCCCATCAGCGACTCGGCAGACGTCAGGGCCTCCGCCACGGTGGCTCCCGTCGGCAACGACAGTTCCCGAACCACCTGCCGTTCCCGCATCGCACAGACCATCTCGATCGTGATCGGGCCTGTATTCACGCGCGCCGGTACACCTGTTCGGCCCGGCTCACGAAGGCATCGACGAAGCTGCCGGCGATGTGATCGAACACCGGCCCCACCAGCTTCTCGAGGATGCGGCTGCTGAATTCGTAGTGCAGACGGAACTCCACCTTGCAGGCGTCGTCACCGAGCGCGTGGAACTGCCAGGTGCCGTCAAGCTTCCTGAACGGCCCCTCGACCAGTCGCATGTCGATGCGGTTCGGCGGCGTGTTGATGTTCTCGGTCGAGAAGCTCTGACGGATCCCCTTGAAGTCGATGGTGATGGCAGCGCGCGTTCTGCGCTCATCCCGCCCGTGGACGACGGTGCCGCCACACCAGGGGAGGAAGCGCGGATAGTCCTCG
>VYME01000458.1_pt1 | contig 13526 bp, 7 predicted proteins | sample 5115281 | NCBI WGS metagenome assembly VYME01 (sample SAMN12291780, study PRJNA351875) | freshwater metagenome | isolation source: freshwater lake | place: USA: Michigan, Wintergreen Lake | collected 2013-08-08
ACGCTGCCGCCGGACCAGCGGCAGGTGCTCGAACTGGCGCGCCTCGCCGACCTGCCGCGCGCCGAGATCGCGCAGCGGCTCGGCCGCAGCGAAGCGTCGGTGCGCAGCCTGCTGACGCGGGCGCTGAAGGCGCTCGCGGAACGACTCGCCGACGGCGGACCGTCGACCGGCTGAGTTTTTTCGCGGCGCGCGCGACCGGCGAGCGCGAACCGGACTGGAACCCGGTGGAGCCATGCGCGGATGCAGCGGCTCAGGTTCCTTTGCTCGGTTCCGTTTCCCATGCCCAAGCTCAAGTTCGGTGCGGCCGTCCTGGCCTGCTTCTCGATTGCTTCGTCGCTCCACGCCCAACGAACGGATCCGCCGCCGGACGGTGCCGCGAACCGCGTCGTGCAGGACGCGGCGGCGCGAACCGCCGCGGAAGCGGCCTGGCTCGAGTTCCGGAGCCAGCACCCGGGCCCGTGGCAGGCCGATTGGTGCGTCGCCACCGGGACGCCGCGCGCCATCTACGGCGCCGGGTTGCCGCTGACGGACTGGCGCGGCAACTCGCTGGAGGAGGCGCGCCGCCAGGCGAACCGGCTGCTGGCCGAACAGGAACGCCTGCTCGGACTCGGCGCGAGCGACTTCCGCGAGATCATCGGCCAACGCATCGGCCGCAACTGGTCGTTCGTCTTCGACCAGTTCTTCCGCGGCTTGCCGGTGATCGGGGGCCGCGCCGACGTGCGCGTGTCGATGACCGGTCGCATCGCCATGTTCGGCAGCAAGGCCTGGCCGATCGCGCCGGACTTCGTGGTGACGCCGACGATCTCGCTGGAGACCGCGGAGGCCATCGCCTGGGCGACCGCCGCGGTCGAGCCGCCGGCGAACCCGCAGCCCGGCCGGGCGCGCGCGAGCCGGCTGGTGATCTGGGGCGACGTGCACGCGACGAAGAGGGTCGAGCCGGTGCTGGCGTGGGAGGTGCCGGTGTCGGCGCTGCAGGCGGGTGGAGCGGGGCTGCTCGGGCGCTACTACGTCGATGCGCAGACCGGGGCGGTGCTGCGCTACGAGAACGACAAGCATGATTGCGGCGACCCGGGTTGCCTCGGCGACAGCACGCACGGCGTGCCGGCGCCGATGCCGATGGCGACGGAGTCGGCGACCGCTGCCGGGCCTTCGGTCGTGCCGGCGATCGCGACGGACGCCGCGGTGCCGGTGGCCCATTCCACTCCGGCCGATCCCGCCAGCCCAGCCGCATCGCCGCCGTTGATGACAACGTTGCTCGTGAGCAGTTGGGTTCGCGGCGGAGTCGCTGCGGACTCGCCTCTCACCTGGCCGATGCTGCGTGGCATCGAAGTGCAGGCCGGCGGGCAGACGGTCTACACCGATGGCTTTGGCATTGCCGAATTGATGCTGAGCGCGCCGACCAACGTCACGATCGTGCTCAAGGGGCGACGATGCCCTCTCGTGCAGGGAGCTTCCGCGCCAACGGTCTCCACCGTGCTCACGCCGGGGTTCTTGCAGATGGTCCTCGTCGCCGACTCGTCGGCGACCGACGAGCAGATCGCCCACACGACGACCTACTACACCGTGGACCAGGTCAACGAGTTCTGCCGGGCGATCCTGGGCAACACGCCGCAACTGGCGGTGCTCGACAACATCCAGGCGAATGTGAACATCGGCGGCTACTGCAACGCGCAGTACGGGGGCAACTCGATGTTCTTCTATCTGCCGCACGCCGGGTGCACGAACACCGCGTTCTCGACGGTGATCGCCCACGAATGGGGACACGGGCTCGACTACGAGTACGGTGACATCTCGGCCTGGAACGGATTGGGTGAGGCGTGGGCGGACGTCGTCGCGATGTACTTCTACGACCATCCGGCGATCGGTCTGGGCTTGTTCGGAACGCCCACTCCCCTACGGACCGGGACCAACACGCACCAGTTCCCGCAGGGTGCCGGCCTGCACGAGCAAGGGCAGTCGTTCATGGGCTTCGCCTGGAAGCTGCGCGACCGCCTCGCGACGCTGCTGGCGAACCGGCCACAGGCCATCGCCCTGACGAACGACATCGTGCTCGCGACGATCGCAGCGGACGCGGACAGCCAGCCGGACGCCGTGCTCGAGGTGTTCCTCGCCGATGACGACGACGGCAACCTCGCCAATGGCACACCGAACTACGCTGCGATCCAGTGGGCGGCGGCCCAGCACTCGTTGCCCCATCCGGCGATCCTGCCGCCCAACGACGATTGCAGCGGCGCGCTGACCGTCTTCGACGGCCTGAACGGTCCCTACGACAACACGTTCGCGGCCTCGGTCATGCCGTATTCGTCGGACACGGCGGATCTGTGGTTCGTCTACACGACGGGTGTGGCGGGCAATCTGACGGCCAGCACCTGCGGCCACACGGCGATGAACAGCACGCTGCAGATCTACTCGGGCACCTGCGGCAGCCTCACCAGCCTCGGCTACAACGACGATGCGTGCGGCTCGCAGTCGCAGCTCACGGTGGCCGTTGCCCCGGGAACCTACTACATCCGCGTTGCAGCCCGCGCGTTCATCAACCAGCCACCGAACCCGCCAGGCTGGGTCTACACGCCGGGCTCGTTCCAGCTCTCGATCACCGGCCCGACCGGCGGCGCGGCCTCGCACATCTATTACGGAATGGGCTGCACCGGCTTCTACGGTGTCCCCTACCCGTACATCTACGGCGCCGACCCGAAGTTCGGCACCACGGTGCCGATCACCACGGATCCGTACTTCGTCGGCTCCCCGGTGGGCATCGTCGTACTCGGCATCTCGTGGTTCCTTCCCGGCGTGCCGCTCGACTTCCTCGGCGCCCCTGGCTGCCAGCTGCTGACCGATCCCCTGGTCCTCGTGCCCACGCTGCGCGACCCGTTCGGCCGGTTCAACTACGCGCTCTACGTGCCGCACGACGCCGCCCTGCAGAACGCGACCGTCTATGCGCAGACGTTCGTGGTCTCGCCCGGCGCGAACTTCCTGGAGCTGACGTCGACCGACGGGCTGGGACTGACGATCGGCAACTGAGAACGGCGGCCCACGCCGGCGCCGAGGTCCCTAGGGAACTCTCCGGCGTGCTATGGCAGCTCGATCCACTTGGCTGGACAACCAGCACACGTTGCACGGGGGCGCGGCAGCGAAGTGGAGTGCGGCGCACTGCAGGTGCAGCGCAACATCACCCAGGCTCCTTCGCGGCCGAACGTGCCGCGCCGAAGCCCCACCTCATTTGGCGCGATCGGGCTGCAACGAAGCGTCGATGCGCATCGCACCCCGAACGACTTCGCCAGGTTGCTTCGCTTCGACCACGACCGCGTGGTCGAGCAGCAGCCTGCGCACGCTGCGGTCACTGCCGTCCAGCAGGTACGGAACGACGACGTACACACCGAGGCGCGGGACCGGGCTCCGGAACCTGCCTTCGTGCAAGGTGAGGGTCGAGAACATGCGGTCGGCGTCGTCTGCTGCTTCGAACTCCGCCAGGGCCATCGGCCAGCGTCGCTTGGGGTTCGTCCACATGTCCTGTCCGCCGTCGCTCTCGAGCGCGTCGCTCACCGGCTCGCGCCGTTCGAGCAGCAGCACCTCGGCCCCCAGACGATCGGCGGGAACTCCAGGCGCCTGCACGTCGACCTCGAGAACCGGAGCGGCTGGCAGGTCCATCACGATCTCCTGGTCCGCCGACAGCAGCGCCCGCGTTGGCGGACTCTTGTGGGGGCACAGGATCGCTTCGAGGCTGCCTGGACGACCGAGGACCCTGGCCCAAGACCGATCGATTGCCGCATTGCGCCACGGCCCCGCCTGTCCTTGCTCGCGCACGAAGAGCGCGTGCTCGCCGGGCCAGGCGAACCACTTCGTGAGGCGCAGGTAGAACTCGGCGAGCTTGCCGCGCAGGTCGACGGCCACCTTCAGCCCGTCGAGAGTGCGTTCGAATCCCTCGCCCGGCTTCGTCTGCAGCATCGTCAGCCCATCGCAGACCACCTCGATGCGCCAGTCCTTGGGGGCGAGCCGATCCGCCGGCAGCCGCTCGGCATACTCGAGAAGCCCCGCGCGAGACCGCGCGCCGCAGAGCGAAAGCTCGGTGCCGTCGACATGCACGGCGCGCACCGAGGGAAACCAGTCGATCCACGGATCCACCAAGGCGGCGTAGCGAAGCATCCGCGGCCGCTCGAGGGCGATCTCGACGTCCTTCGCCCCCACCTCGATCGTGCGCTCCTTCTTGGGCCAGGCCCAGTTCGGACCGGACACGGAGAGCGTGCGAGATCTGTCCGACAGCGTGTAGGCCCTGGGCAGCTCCCAGATGGCGAACGTTCCGTCGGCCGCCGTAGGCACGATCGAAGGCACTCCGCCGACCGACACCTCGCCGCGCACGGGCAGACGGGTCGCTGCATCGACGAGGCGCCCGGAACAAACGAAGCGCGCCGGCTGCAGACGCAACCGGCCGAGGTCCAATCGGGTGGCTTTCTTCTCCTCGCCGACCAAGGCGCGGCGCACGACGAGCTTCTGGTTCGGCACGAAGAGCGCCACCTCGGGCTCGCTCGACCTCCATTCGACGCCGAACTGAACACGCCCGAACTCGTCGGTGCTGGTCCAGTCCGAACCGTACGAGTGTTCCCCATGAGGTTCGGCGAGTGCCGCCACTGCGCGCACACACGGGGACCCGTCGGGACCTTCGAGCACCGCGGACACCTTCACGCGAGCGTCGGCCGAGACGGCGTTGCCGTCGTGCAGGTCGACGCGGACCGTCTGGCCGTCGCTCGTCGGACCGTCGACCTCCCACCTACCCGACGAATCGTAGAGCAGCCAACGATGCCCGAGCGCCGCCGGATACGAGGTCCAGATCCCGCCGCGACTCGCAGTGGACTCCCCCTCGAGCAGGATGGGAAAGGCGTCCTCGGGCTGGAGCAGGCAGGCCTGCAACCGCAGCCAAAGGCCGTCCCGCGTGTCCTTGTCGATCCAACGATGCGCGGCGAGCAGGCCGAACGGTGGGCATCGGAGCACGATCGGTTCCGGCTGCGGACGACGCAGGTCGACTTCGACGAACGGTGCCTCGGCACCGGCAACGAGCGCGCGCAGGCGCAAGGTCGGCTGTGCGCGGTTCCAGCTGCAGAGGCACTGCGCATGGTGCAGTGTGAGTCGACCGTCCCCATCGCTCACCCCCGCCCGGGTCGTCCCCGCACGGATCACTCGACGGAATCCGTCGAGCTCCTGGGCCCTGCTCTCCGCAGGCCGAGCTTGGACAGGCACGCCACGGCGCGGCTTGCCGTCCTCGCCGCGCACGATCATCTGCACGGTCCGATCGGGCGCGATCCAGAGGATCGGGTCCCCGACCAGAGGATCGTCGAATCCGAGCACCGCTGCACCGAATCGTTCGCCAGCTCGGGCGACCGCGGTGATCGCCGCCAGCCCGGTCGGCAGGGATGCCACGCCATTCGCGTCGGTGAGCACCCGCGGCAGGGCGGCGAAGGCCAGTTCCAGATCGACGGACAGATCCTCCAAGGCGACGCCGTCGTCCAACGAGCGAAACGCCAACGCAGCCTTCGGCACCGGCATCGCATTCTCGTCGAGCACGAGCACACGCCGCCGAGGCTCACTGACGGGGTCTGGTTCCTGCGCCGACAACGCTCCGCCGGCGAGCAAGATCGTCACGATGGCCACCGCTCGGCGTCGCTTCGTCATGGGGCTCCTTCACAGGGCGAGAGTCAGCGGATGTTCGTCGTGTTCTACCGCCGCGGCACGAACCAGCACGAGCCGTGCTGCTGCATGCCGATGTGCGGGTAGTAGCTGGCCGCCGTCGGAGCGGCGAGCAGGATCAGCGACGTGTGGAAGCCACCCGCCGCATGCGTGCGCAGCACCAGCTCCTTGCCGATGCCGCGCCGCTGGAACGCGCGGTCGACGGCGAGGTCCGACAGGTACGTGCAATAGTGATAGTGCAGTGGGGGCTGTCGCTCCCGCATCGGGTGCGCCAGACGAGGTTCTGGGGTTGCTACGCAATCTCCCCGAACGTGGAGCGGCGGAGCTGACGTCGTCGCAGTGGCGGCGTGCGAGCCGTGGTGAGGCTAAAAGGTGAGGCTAAACTCCGAGCAGGACCTCGCCGGAGCCCGAAGTCACCGCACCGAACGGATTCGCCGCCGGATCCAACACCAACCCCTGCGCATGGAAGCGGTAGCCCGCGAGTGTCGGCGCCGCAGGCAGGCTCCAGTGCAGCAGGCCGATGCCGTTCGTCAACACAATGGCACTTGTCCATTCCGCGCTGGTGAACCCTTGGCATCCTGGCATTCCGATCAGCCCAAGGTCCACCGGCAAGCTGCCGCCACTCCAAGTCACATTCGACAGTCCAGCCGCCAGCAACCCCACGCCGGTTCCATTGCCGTAGGACAACCGCAGCGTGAACGTCGAGCCGAGTTGCGGCAACGAGCCGACCTGGGGCAGCAGCATCGGAGTACCCGACGGGCCGGCGCACCCGGCTCCACCTGGATTCCACTGCGCAAGCGCAATCGGCACATACTCCCAAGTGTCTCCCAGGTATGCGGTTCCACCAGCACCTCCGCTGAACATGACACTGCGCCGGCGCGCCACATCGTAGACCAAGCGCATGCCAAAGCGGGGGCTTGGCCGCGGCGAGGTGGTGTCGGCCCGCCAGCTACTGCCGTCCCACAGCCACATGTCGTTGTTCGGCAGGCCACCGGTCGGTGAAACCGCGGTGAGTCCACCGAAGATCATGACCAGCATTCGGTCTGCGTCGTAGGCAGCAGCAGCAGACATGCGACGGGGAGGTGACGTGGCGGGGAAACGCTGCTGCCAGTCGGTCCCGTTCCAAACCCACGTATCATCCATGGACACCCCGTTGCTGCCGCCGAACATGACCACGTTACCGCGCGTCAGGTCGCCGACCAAACAGCAGGACCAGCGAGCAGGTGGCACGGTCGCAGGCATCCTCTGGATCCAGGTCGAGCCATTCCATTCCCAGGTGTCGCCGAGGGTCGTTGTCGACAATCCGCTGCCCACCGAGCCACCGAACAGCACCATGACGTTGCGAGCGGAATCGTAGGCCATGCCAGCGTCGGCACGTACCGTGGGGCGAACAGCTGTCGGACGCAGCGCCCAGTTGGTGCCGTCGTACTCCCATGTCTCATCGCTGTGTCCGCCGGAAGTCTGGCCACCGAACATGACGACCCGGTTGCGCACGATGTCGAAGGCCATTGCGGGGTTTCGCCGGGGCGATGGTCTGTTCACGGGAAAACGTATTGTCCAGCTCGTACCGTTCCACTCAAGGGTGTCGTTCTGGAGCACAAAGCCCACAGGGAAACCATAAGGGAGGTTATAGGAGCCTCCGAACACCACGGAAACGCCACGGCCGGTGTCGTGGGCCATGCCGTAGTCGCTGCGCGGCAAAGGGCCCGTTGGAGTCATCAGCGACCAACCAGTTTGAGCGACCGCTACTCCTGTCATCAGCACAGCGACGAAGAATTGTTGCATCATGGACAGCTCCGGCCAGCAATCCTCCACTTCCAGGCGCAACTGTCAACCCGCATAGGCAATAGAAGCCCTGCGGGTCGAAGCGTTCGGCCGCAAGAAGTCGGCGGTGAACGCCACGCGCACGCCCCAGTTCGTCAGCATCGACCACAGCGACGGCAGCTCGAGCACTTCGCGTAGGATCGCCGCCGCCGAACTCTCAGGAACGATCCAGAAGGTTCGCGTGGGCGGACGACGTCGCGACGATCGTCGATGTGCTCACGGCGACTGCCGCGATCGGGCGGGTCGCGATGGGCACACGAGCGCCGCGAACGACTAGCGCTCGAGCCAGCCGTCCTTCGCCAGCTGCGTGACGAGTGCATCGACGGTCTGCTGCAGGTCGCCGCGCCGCACCGCCGCCTGCACGAGCCCGACCGGGAGCATCGGCAGCCACAAGAAGGTCTTGCCGCTCGTCCGCACGCTGTAGGTGCAAGCCTGCCTGCCGGGCGCGCTCACGTTCGCGGTCAGCGAATACTCGTCCTGGGCGAGGTCCGGGATCAACCCGAGGGTCAGCGCGAACCACACGCCGCCCCCGAACACTCCCGACTTGGAGCGCAGCTCGAACGCGCAGTGCAGACCGTCCACCGCCTTCGTGCGCGTGATCGAGCCGAAGGACCCCGTTCCCTCCAGTGCCGCCCGGAAGAGCGCGGTCTGCTCGGCGAGGTCCTCGCCGTCGAATTCCTCTGCCCACTCGGCGTCGGCCCCCGGCGAGAGGAGTCGCGGATCCTCGGTGAAGCGGAGGTCGAAGCCGAGCGCCGGACGCGCGGATCTCGCGTGCACCAGGTCGAGGTCGGGCGCGGGTTCGACGGTCGCCCACGTGCAACCGTTCGCGAACAGCAGGGCGAGGAGAGCGGCGAAGCGGAGGCAAGTGCCGTTCATGGTGGTGATCCTGCGGCATCGAGCCAGCGGTCCGCGACCATGCGCGAGACGAGGGCGCGGGCGAGTTCGCGCTCCGGCCCGCACAGCGAGTGCGAGCGCAGCGTGCGCGTGGAGTCGAAGCCGACCGCGTCGGTCGTGATGTGGCCTTCGAGGCGGTACGTCGACGGCTCACGTCCTGGCCGCGAGACCACGGCCTCGATGCGCACGATCTCGCGCTGCTCGTGCGAGAGCTGCCCGAAGGTCAGCAGGATCGAGAGCACTCGCCGGACTTCGCGCGCGGGCTCGCGACCCGACACGACGGTCAACGCGCAGTGCAGGCCCGGCCCCGGATCGCCTTCTGTCACCTCCACGAACTGCTGCGTCGCCAGCAGCGCTAGGCGGTAGCGACGGAGCTCCTGCTGGCCGAGTTCGCGGTCGCGCGGGTAGAGGTCCGTCGCCGACAGGTCGCCATCGACGTACGGCGCGTAGGTCGACTGCACGGTGATCGACAGCGGCACTCGCTGCGACGCCTCGCGCATCGGCAGGGCTGTGGGCGGCGGCTCGATGGTCATGCGGTAGGACGCGCACCCAGCAGTCAGTGCGGTGAGCAGCAGGGGAACGCAGGGTCCGCGCATGCGAGGAGGCCTCCGAGAGGGGCGCGAGCGTAGCAAGCCTGGGCCCGCGCACCTCGACATCGGCGAACTTCCGCACCCTCCAGCCGGCGGCTGCCTCCGGTGGCCGTTCGCAACGCGAACCCGACCCCGCAAGCTCACGCTCCTGCCGCGGAGCGCGATGGCGATCACCAGCCGCTGTCGTCGACAGTGACCTGCCGCGCCTTGGCTTCGAGCTCGACCAAGGCTGCCCGCAGGACGGCCTCGTTGCCTAGAACGCGCCCACGGTCAGGGTCAATGCGTTGGTCGCGGTGATGGCCACGAAGTTCAATGCAACATCGACCTCGAACGGGACCATCTGCTGATGGAAGACGGCGCCCACCAACGACGCATTGTTTGGCAGTGCCGTCGACACGGTCGCCGCGCCCGTGGTGGAAATCACGAGGTCGACGAGGTCAAGCGACACGTTGAGGTTGCAGCCAGGCTGGCCCTGGGCAAACACCGAGGACAGCGGCTGGGTGAGCGTCGAGAAGCCTGTCACGATCACGACCAATGCCGACATCGGCATGCCGGTGCCGCTGGCGCGGAACGTCGATCCGATCCACGGCAGATTGTCAGCGGTCAAGGAGTTGGCGCCGCCAGAACCCGGACAGCCCGCAGCAGCGATCGTGGCCGATGCCGGACAACTCGTCGTGAGGACGGCGAGACCGGCGGAGGGAAGCCCGCCAGCCGTGAAGAAGAACCCGCCCGCAAGGAGATCCCCGTTCGCGGCCATCTTCAGGGAGGAGACAATGCCACTCGTACCCGAGCCCAGCGCCGACCAATTCGTGCCATCCCAACGCGCAATGTTGTTGGCGGGCACACCACCCGCGGTCGTGAACGATCCACCCACCACCAGATCCCCGTTCGGGACGGTCGTCATGGCATAGACGACACCGTTCGCTCCTGCTCCCATTGCCGCCCAACCCGTGCCATTCCATCGCGCGATGCGATCGACCGCCACACCACCCGCGGTCGTAATGGAGAATCCCGCCGCCACCAGATCCCCATTCGGCAGCGCCGCCAGGGCGGAAGCCGCGCTGTTCAAGCCTGTCCCCATCGGTGACCAGGATGCGCCATTCCAACGCGCGATGTTGTTGGCGGGCACGCCGCTGACGTTCGTGAAGGACCCGCTTGCCACGACATCCCCGTTCGGCAGGACCGTCAGGCAGTTCACCGAACTGCTCGTCCCAGCACCCAAACCCGACCAGCTCACGCCATTCCAGCGAGCGATGTTGTTGGCTGGAACACCACCGATCGCGGTGAAGCTCCCGCCAACGACGAGGTCCCCGTTCGGTGCCACTGCGAGAGCCTGCACGAAGTTGCCCACTCCTGATCCGAGCGCCGACCAATTCGTACCGTTCCAACGCGCGAGACTGTTTGCCGGGACACCGCCCGCCGCGCCGAAGTAACCGCACGCCACGATGTCCCCGTTCGGCAACGTCACCAAGGAGTCGACCCGAGCGTTCATGCCCGTGCCCATGGCGAACCAACCCGCACCACTCTTGCGCGCGATGCGATTGGCGAACACGCCGCCGACCGCAGTGAAATCTCCACCGATGACGAGGTCTCCGTTCGGCAACGTCGCCACCGCGCGGACCGGCGCGTTCACACCCGCGCCCAAGGCCGACCAGATCGAGCCATTCCAGCGAGCGATGCAATTGGCGGGTGCGCCGCCAGCGACTGTGAAGTTGCCGCCGGACAGGAGGTCCCCGTTGGCCAGCGCCGCCAACGCGTAGACCCCGCCGTTCGTTCCATTGCCGATTGCCGACCAACTCGCGCCGTCCCAAAGCGCGATGCAATTGGCCGGCACGCCGGCGGCCGTCGAGAAGGACCCGCCTACCACGATGTCGCCGTTCGAGCGAACCGCCAGGGAAGCGACCGAGCCACTGAGCCCAGTCCCCAGAATGGACCAACTCGCGCCATTCCAACGCGCGATACCCCTGGTGGGCACGCCGCCCGCCGGCGTGATCGTGCCACCCACCAGCACATCCCCGTTCGCAAGTGTCGTGACAGCTGCCGCCAGGCTCACCTCTTGGCCCATCGCCGACCAGGCCGAGCCATTCCAGCGGGCAATGCCGTTGGCGGACACGCCACCCGCAGCCGTGAAGTCACCACCGGCCACGATGTCCCCGTTCGGAAGGGCCGTCAGCGCAAACACATTGGCACCGATCATGGTGCCGCTGGGGCCGATACGCGTGAGCCCGTTGCCCAATGCCGACCAGGTCGTGCCGTTCCACCGCGCAATGCCGTTGGCAGCCACGCCACCAGCAACCGTGAACAATCCACCTGCCACGATATCCCCGTTCGGCAGCGCTGTCAGAGCCAGGACAGGGGAGTTCACGCCGGAGCCCAACGCCGACCAACTCGTGCCATTCCAGCGCGCAACACGGCTGGCGGACACGCCTCCGGCCGTGAAGAAATCCCCACCCACCACAAGGTCGCCGTTCGGCAGCGCCGCCGCCGCACGAGCAACGGAACCCACCCCCGAACCCAGCGGTGAGCAGACACCCGACTGCGGATCATAGGCAGCGACGAAGTTCGCCGGTGTCGCGCCGATCCCGTAGAAGAAGCCGCCCACCAGAATCACCGGCTGTTGCGGACCCGGGCCATCCCGATCCCATGGCACCATGACGCGAACCTGTGCATCAGCACCAGAAAAGGCCGCACCTTGCAACCACTGGATCGCACATTGCGCGGTCGCACACTTCATCCCTGCAGCAACAGACAGGAGCAGCACGAGCAAGGAGGGGCAGCGCAGGAAAGGCGGCAACAGGCGCATGGTGGATCCTCGAGCGGTTCGTGAGACGGTAGTCAGGCCGGCGAGAACGCGTCAAGCCGCCAATCCGCGAGCAGGCGGCGCCGTTCCTCACCAGGCGTCTTGCAGGCCGCGAGGAGCAGGGGCTGCACGAGTTCGGTGCGAGGGCAGCGACGACCGCACGCACCTCGCCGCTGCGAGTCACTTCACGGCCACAGCGAGCCGCAATGCCAGCCGAGGCCGAGCGCGACCACCGCAGCGCCGAGCAGGCCGGCCCCCGCAACGAACCAGAGGACCCGCCGGGCAGCACGCACGTTGGCGACAGGAACCAGGGCGACGGCGAGCAGGCGACTCGCCGACGCGACGGCCGCGACCACGATGCCGACCGCCACGACCGGATCGGGAGCCATCAGCTGGGTCAGCAGGTGCAGGATCGGCATGCCGACGACGCAGGCAACGACGAAGGGGACCAGCGTCGCCGCGAACGAATCCCGCGCGCGAAGTGGCAGCAGGAGCTGCAGCGACACGGCGATCGCCGGCCAGGTGAACGCATAGGAAGTGCCCGGCAACCAGAACGCCGCGACGGCCCCGACGATCCCCCACAGCACCGCTGCTATGGCGGCGCGCAGCGGAGCCTGCTGCACGTTGGCGTCGATGCGCGGCAGCGCGCACGACACGGCGAACGCGACCGCACTGGCGAACAGCAGGGCAGCGCTCGTCGTGTTGCCGGCGACCGGTCCACGCGGCAGCAGCTGGCCACTTGCCCACCGCAGGCTCCAGGCGGCGGCGACGACGAGGGCGAGCAGCAGGGCGACGCCGACGACGTGACGCAGCAAGGCCCCGACGACGAGGCGCGGGCCAGGGCGCAGCCGCCAGACGGCACCGGCGCTCAGCGCGATCGCCAGTGCTGCGAACCACGGTTCGAATGCGCGCGGTGTCACGACGAAGCCGAAGCCGCAGCAGTCGAAGAACGTCACGTCGTCGCCGCGCAGCGTGCCGAGATCGGTGTCGCCGAGCCGGCGCGCCAGTGCCGCCGCACAGTCGGCCATGTGCTGCACGCTGCGCGGATCGAGGTTCTCCGGCGTGTCGTGCGGCGCGTGGTAGGCGCAGCTGCCGCGCGCGAGGGCGAGGTTGAAGCCCTGCGTGCCGCGCTGCAGGAAGATCGACAGGTCGGTGTCGTTCGGCAGCAGGTGGTAGACCGCCTCCGCGAACGACGACCCGGCCGGCCGCGCCACCGTGTCGGCGAACAGGCGCACGCGCGCGCCGTTGTGCGGCCCGAGCTCGAACAGGTAGGCCGGCCCGCCATTGCCGATCGCTTCGAGGTTGACGACCGTCTTCACCTTCGCCACCCGCGGGTCGGTGCGCGCGAAGGCCAGGGCGCCGAGCATGCCACGTTCCTCGCCGTCGGTCAGCAGCAGCAGCACGTCGTTGCGCGGCCGCCAGCCGGTCGCGCCGAGCGCACGCAACGCTTCGATCCAGCTGACGACCCCGACCCCGTCGTCGCCAGCGCCTGGCGAACGCGCCACGGAGTCGTAGTGCGCCAGGAGCAGCACGGTGCCCGTTGGCGCCGTGCCGGCGATCGGCACGACCAGGTTGAACAGCTCGATGCCGAGCACGGCGCGGTTCTGCTCCGCCGCGTAGCCAGCCGCGGCGAGCTCGGCCACCACCAGTTCGCGCGCCTTCCGATGCGGCGCCGACCCGACCGGCCGCGGCTCCGCCGCCAGCTTCTGCAGCACGGCCATGGCGCGCGCGCCCGAGAC
>VYME01000459.1_pt1 | contig 13499 bp, 7 predicted proteins | sample 5115281 | NCBI WGS metagenome assembly VYME01 (sample SAMN12291780, study PRJNA351875) | freshwater metagenome | isolation source: freshwater lake | place: USA: Michigan, Wintergreen Lake | collected 2013-08-08
CACGGCCGCGGTGCGCGCGGCCTGCGCTACGAGGCTGGCGGCGACCGTTCCGACGACGAGGCTGGCGAGCACCAACGCGGACGCCGCCAACACCGACCGATGCTGGCGGGCCCAAGCCCGAAAGCGGTAGCTCCACGGCGACGGTCCGGCCTCGACGGCGAGGCCCCCAAGGAAGCGCCGCAGGTCGTCCGCAAGTTCGCCGACGCTGGCGAAGCGCCCCGCCCGATCGACAGCGAGCGCCTTGGCGACGATCCAGTCGAGCGGGCCGCGCAGGGTGCTCGGATCGATGCCCGCGGTCGGATCCACGCCGGCATCGCTGGGGCGCTCACGCAGTGGCGCCGCGACGATCTGCAGCTGGCCGGCGAGGTCCATGGCGTCGAAGTCGCCTCGGTCGCGCGCACGTCGACCGGTCAACAGTTCGAACAGCACGAGCCCCAGCGCGTAGACGTCGACCCGAACGTCGAGGTCGCCGGGGGACGTCACCTGTTCCGGTGCCAGGTAGGCGACGGTCCCGGCGATGCCATGCGTCAACGCCGCCTCGTCGCCATGCAGGGCCCGCGCCAGACCGAAGTCGATGACCTTGACGACGGGCGACTCGCCGCCGGTAACCAGCAGGTTGCGCGGCGTCACGTCACAGTGCAGCAGACCGCGCTCGTGCGCGTGTTGGACCCCGGCACAGGCCTGCAAGAACAGCGCGAGCCGTGCGCGCAACGGCAGTTGGCGGCGGCGGCAGAACTCGGGCAGCGGCACCCCGTCCGCGACCCACTCGAGCACGAAGTAGGGGCGCCCTTCCCAGATGCCGGCATCGAACACCGCGGCCACGTTGGCGTGCGCCATCGCGGAGAGGGCGGCGAGTTCGTGGCGGAAGCGCACCACCCCCTCGGGCTCGAGCTCGCCCGTGCGCAGCAGCTTGACGGCGACCCGGCGACCGCGGGGCTGCGGGGCCTCCGCCAGGTAGACCGTGGCCGCGCCGCCCTGCCCGAGACGGGCGAGGACCTGGTAGGGCCCGACCCGGGGCGGCAGTTCGTCATCGAGTTGCTGCATGCGCGAAGGCGATTGTCCGAGAATCTGCGGATCTTTCACCCCGGGGCAATTCCTCGGCGGCACCGTCGGCGCACCGGCCAGAGCGCCCCGACAACCGACCGACGGCGACTCAGGCCATGGCAGCCGGCGCGTGCACGAGCACGTTGCGCGCATACAGCAAGGCGAACCCGGCGCGCAGCGCGTTCTGCATCGACTTCGAGCCCGGCTGCGTCGTGACGACGCACAGGTCGCAGCTACGTGCGGCGCGCGCGAGGCGGTGCGCGAGCAGCGCGGTTTGCACCCCTCGACGCCGATGCGCCGGCAGCGTCGATGCGCCGCACAGCTGGGCGATGCCGTGCTGCGTGCGCATCGCCGCAGCACCAGCCACGTGGCCATCCCGATGCGCGAGGAACAGCTCGACCCCGGCCGCCGAGGCGAAGTCGCCGATGACCCGTTCGAGCACGGCGCGATCGAAATCCTCGTGGGCCGGACCTTGCGCATCGGGCACCGCGAAGCCGGTGACCATGACGTCGAGCCAACGCGGCAACTCGGTGGTCGGCAGCGTGGTGACGGTGATGCCGCTCGGCGGGGCGGTGCTCACCGCCATCGCCACGGTGAGCCCGTGGCTGAGCACGTTCTCGACGGCGACCAGGCGGTGCCCACGCTCGGTGAGGAACACGCCGAGCTCGGGGTCGGCGAGCGTGCTCAGTTCGACCTGCACGGGCAGACCATGCTGCGCATGCGCAGCGAGGATCGCCGGCTAGGCGGTCGCGTCGAACGGCTGGAAGCCGAGGCCGGCGACCTTGTTCAGTGGCGAGCCCGGTTCGGTGATCACCGCCAACCCGCCGCCGATCGGCAACGTGATGACGTCCGGGAGCCGCCGCTGCACGCGGGCACAGGTGGTCGCCAGCCAGTCGACTTCGGCCGCTTCGATGCGCGCGGCGAGCGTTCGGTCACAGAACAAGGGAGCCTCGTGCGCGGTATCAGGCCTTCTGCACCACGATCCGAACCGGCCGACCATCGCCACTGCCAACCTTGGCAACCGCGACCTCGCCGCCAATCGTCGCCTGCCGCGTCATCGTCGTCGCCAGCACTTGCGACTCGATGTAGTCGCCATGCTGCACCAGCACCGCCGCCGTCGCATCGTCGGCTTCGAACTGCAGCGCGATGCGGTCGCTGACGTGCAGGCCCGCGTCCTTGCGCGCCTGCTGCACGAGACGCACGAAGTCGTTGCGTACACCTTCGGCTTCCAGCTCCGGCGTCACCGTGGTGTCGAGCACCAGCACGACGTCGTTGGTCGACAGCGCCGCCGCGGTGATGCCTTCCTTCGGCACCAGCTGCAGCACGAACTCGCCCTTCTCGAGCACCGCCCCGCCGATCTCGGCGCGATCGCCGACGAGCTTCCACGCGCCCGAGCGCGTCGCCGCCAGCACGTCCTTCATCTTCGCGCCGAGCTTCGGCCCGAGCGCCTTGGCGTCGATCTGCAGGCGGAACGAACCGAACGCGGTGATGTCGCTGGCGAAGGCGACCTGCTTCACGTTCGTCTCGTCCTGCAGCAGGTGCACGAACGGCTGCATCGCCGCGGCGTCGGCGCCGGCGAGCACGACCTTCGGCAGCGGCAGCCGCGTGCGCAGCTTCTTGCTCTCGCGCAGCGACAGGCCGACCGAACACGCATCGCGCACACGGTCCATCTGCGCCACCAGCTGCGCGTCGAGCGGCAGCTTGGAGACGTCCGGCCAGCCGGCGAGGTGCACCGACTCGCCGCCGGTGAGCCCGGTCCACACCTTCTCGCAGAGCAGCGGCAGCAGCGGCGCCGCCGCCTGGCACAGCAGCACGAGGCACGTGTAGAGCGTGTCGTAGGCATCCTGGCGATCGGCCGGGCCGGTCTCGCCCCAGAAGCGTTCGCGGCTGCGGCGGATGTACCAGTTGTTGAGCGCGTCGAGGTAGCCGGCGACCACCTGGCAGCTGCCGGCGAGGTCGTACTCGTCCATGCAGCGCTGCACCGACTCCACCATCGCGCGCGTCTTGCCGAGCACGTAGCGGTCGAGCACGGCGGTCTGGTCGCTGCGCAGCTTCGCCTTCACCCCGTCGGTGTTCGCGTAGAGCGAGAAGAAGTAGTAGGCGTTCCAGATCGGGTTCAGGACGAGGCGCACGACCTCGTGGATCTGCTTGCCGTCCTTGCTGATCTGCAGGTCGCCGCCGCGCAGGATCGGCGAGCTCATCAGGAACCAGCGCAGCGCGTCGGCGCCGGTCTTCTCGAACAGCTCGACCGGATCCGGGTAGTTGCGCAGCGACTTCGACAGCTTCTGGCCCTTGTCGTCGAGCACGACGCCGTGGCAGATCACGTTCTGGAACGGCGGCTTGTCGAACAGGCCCGTCGCCAGCACCACCAGCGTGTAGAACCAGCCGCGCGTCTGCGCGACATACTCGACGATGAAGTCGGCCGGGAAGTGGCTCTCGAACCAGGCCTTGTTCTCGAACGGGTAGTGCACCTGCGCGAACGGCATCGAGCCCGACTCGAACCAGCAGTCGAGCACTTCCGGCACGCGCCGCATCGTCGACTTGCCGGTCGGGTCGTCGGGGTTCTTGCGCGTCAGGTTGTCGATGAACGGCCGGTGCAGGTCGGTGACCTTGACGCCGAAGTCGCGCTCGAGCTCGGCGATGGAACCGTAGACGTCGACGCGCGGATACTTCGGGTCGTCGCTCTTCCACACCGGGATCGGCGCGCCCCAGAAGCGGTTGCGCGAGATCGACCAGTCACGGGCGTTCTCCAGCCACTTGCCGAACTGGCCGTCGCGCACGTGCTCGGGGATCCAGCGGATCGTCTGGTTGTGCGCGATCATGCGATCCTTGATCGCGGTGACCTTGACGAACCACGCCCCCGGGATCGCCTTGTAGATCAGCGGTTCGCGCGTGCGCCAGCAGTGCGGGTAGTTGTGCTCGTAGGTGACGTGGCGCAGCAACACGCCGCGGTCCTTCAGCACCTTGATGATGTCCTTGTTGGCCTCGAACACCTGCACGCCCCGCCACTCGGGCACCTCGGCAGTGAAGCAGCCGCGGTCGTCGACCGGGCAGACGAGCTCGATGCCGTTCGCTTCGCAGACCTTCTGGTCGTCTTCGCCGAAGCCCGGCGCCATGTGCACGACGCCGGTGCCCTCGGCGGTGTCGACGAAGTCGCCGCCGAGCACGCGGAAGCAGTTCTTGCGGCCGGCGAAGTAGGGGAACAGCGGCTCGTAGGTGCGGCCGACGAGGTCCTTGCCCTTCAGCGCGCCGACCTGTTCGAAGCCGTCGAGTTCCTTCTTGTAGGCGGAGATCGACGCGGCGCCGATCACGTAGCGCACGTCGCCCTTCTGCACGATCGCGTAGTCGATCTCGGGACCGACGGCGAGCGCCAGGTTGCTCGGCAGCGTCCATGGCGTCGTCGTCCAGACCAGGATGCGCAGCGGGCCCGCATCGCCTGGGCGCGCGTGCAGCGTGAACGCGATCGTGATCGCCGGGTCCTGCCGCGGCCGCGTCGCGTCGTCGATGCGCGTCTCGAAGTTGCTGACCGGCGTCTGCAGCGCCCACGAGTACGCCATGACGCGCTGGCCTTCGTAGACGAGCCCCTTCTGGTGCAGGGTCTTGAACGCCCACAGCACGCTCTCCATGTAGGAGAGGTCCATGGTCTTGTAGTCGCGGTCGAAGTCGACCCAGCGCGCCTGCCGGGTCACGTACTTGCGCCACTCCTGCGTGTAGCGCTGCACGCTCTTCCGGCACGCGTCGTTGTACTTCTCGAGGCCGATCGACTGCACCGCCTGGGCACCGCTGAGGCCGAGTTCCTTCTCCGCCTCCATCTCCGCCGGCAGACCGTGGCAGTCCCAGCCGAATCGCCGTTCGACGCGGCGACCGCGCATCGTCTGGTAGCGCGGCACCACGTCCTTGACGAAGCCGGTCAGCAGGTGCCCGTAGTGCGGCAGGCCGTTGGCGAACGGCGGGCCGTCGTAGAACACGTACTCGTTGGCGCCGGCGGGCCGCTGTTCGACCGACCTGGCGAACGTGCCTTCTTGCTGCCACTTCGCCAGCACCTCCTGCTCGAGCTGCGGGAAGTTCGCTTGCGCCTGGACCTCGGGGTAGTGCTTGCTGGCTGGCTTGGACCCGCTCATGAGGCGCGGCAGTGTGGCCGCAACGCACGGGCGAAGCAACGCAGCGCGGCGGCCCGGCGGACGAGCGGATCGACTGCGTCGTCAGCGACCGGCGACGTACGACTGCAGCACCCGCGCCAGCTCGGCGAGCCGGACCGGCTTGGCCAGGAAGCCGTCCATGCCGGATTCGATGCACGCTTCGCGATCCTGCGTCGACACGTTCGCGGTCATCGCGACGATCGGCAACCGCTGCCGGCCCTCGTGCATCGCGCGGATCCGGCGCGTCGCCTCGAGGCCGTCCATCTCCGGCATCTGGCAGTCCATCAGCACCAGCTCGAACGAGTGCTGCTGCACGGCCGCGATCGCCTCGATGCCGTTGTTGGCGATGTGCACGCTGTGGCCCAGCGATTCGAGCATGCGCCGGGCGACCGTCTGGTTGACCGCGTTGTCCTCGACCAGCAAGACCACCTGCGAACGCACCGACGTCGGCGCTGGCCGTTCCGGGTCGGCGGGCGCCGCGAGCGACGATTCCAGCAACTGGTGCAGCTCGCCGGGCCGCGGCGGCAGGCGCAGGCGACCGACCACCCGCGGCGGCAGCGGGGCCGCGAGTTGCTGTGCCGTGGCGGTGACGACGACCCGGACATCGGCGAGGCCGTGGGCCGCGGCCAACTGCCGCAGCGCCTGCTCGCTGCCGCGATCCGCCACCAGCAACCAACGTCGTCCGGCCGGCAGTCGGCGCAGCGGGTGCGTGGGGTCGGCATCACCGCGGCACGACGCGACCGCGGCACCCAGCCGCAGCAGCCGCACCTGCAGCGAGCAGACGCCGGTGTCGGCGCCGGCCACGACCACGAACGAGTGCCCCGCCAGCGTCAGCTCGCCCGGATCGGTCGGACGCGGCTCCAGGTCGGCGGAAAACCAGAAGGTGCTGCCGTGCCCTTCGCTGCTGTTCACGCCGATCGCCCCGCCCATCGCTTCGACCAGGTTCTTGCAGATCGCGAGGCCGAGGCCGGTGCCGCCGAACTGCCGGGTGGTCGACGCGTCGGCCTGCGCGAAGGCATGGAACAGCCGAGCCTGCTGCTCGCTGGACATGCCCGGCCCCGTGTCGGTGACGGCGACTTCGACGGCGCCGGGATGCCCGTCGGTCGGCCGGCCGATCTCCACCGCGATCGTGCCGGTGCGGGTGAACTTCAGGGCGTTGCTGACGAGGTTGAGCAACACCTGGCGCAGGCGGCCGGGATCCCCGCGCCAATGCCGCGGCAAGTCGAGGGCGATGCGACACTCGAAGCGCAACCCGCGGCAGGCCGCAGGCTCGGCGAACAGGTCGACGACCTCGTCGACCGTGCGGTCGAGATCGAAGTCGACGTGCTCGAGCTGCAGCTTGCCGGCTTCGATCTTGGAGAAGTCCAGGACGTCGCCGAGCACCTGCAGCAGCGCGTCGCCGGCGGCGACCACGGCATCCGCGTACTCGCGCTGTTGCGGCTGCAACTCGGTGCGCAACAGCAGCTGCATCATGCCGAGCACGCCATTGAGCGGCGTGCGGATCTCGTGGCTCATCGTCGCCAGGAAGCTGCTCTTGGCGCGATTGGCCGCCTCGGCGCGCTCGCGTTCGCGCGCCAGCTGCTGCATCGCCACGAGGGCCGGCGTGCGATCGTGGAACACCATGACGCCGCCGGTTGCCCCGTCGCGATCGGCGATCGGATTGACGACGAACGCGATCGGCAGCTGCGAGCCGTCGATCGCGACGAGATGCCCCTCGTCGACACGCAACGAGCCAGCCGTGCGCGCCCGGCGCAACAGTTCGCCGCTGCCCGGAGTCTCGGCGCCGCCGTCCGGCAGGTCGATGCGCAGCAGGTCCAGCAGGCGCCTCCCGCGCAGCGCCTCGGCGCTCTCGCCGAACATGCGAGCCGCACTCTCGTTCACCAGGGTCGCGGCCCCGGTGGCGTCGAGCACGCAGACGCCGTCGCCGATGCCAGCGACGATGGCGTTCGTGCGCTCCGAGTCGGCGGCGGCGCGGCGCTCGGCGGATTGGCGCAGCTCGTCGTAGAGCTGCTGCATCTCGCGGCTGGAGACCTGCAGCGATCGCTCCAGCAGGTAGCGGTCCTGGTCGGCGTCGTGGTAGACGCGAGAGACGCGCTGCAACAGGTCGACGAGGCGCTCCGCCGGCAGCTGGCTCGCCGCTGCGATGCCGAGCCGGGCCAGTTGCCGCTGCAGCAGCGGGTGCAAGGCCTCCGCGGCCGGATGCGACAGCGGCGTCACGCCGGCCCGTGCTCCGCGATCGTCGTCAACGTCATCGTCTGGTTGTGCAGCGCACAACTGCCCGAGCCCTGCGGCGACAGTTCGCCGTAGGAGTAGAAGCCGACCTGTTCGGTGCCTTGTGGCAGCGCCGCCAGCGTCGCCTCCACTTCCTCGTCGACCCGTTCTCCCAGTACGAGGCGGCGACCGACGCAGCTGATGGCGATGGCCAGCGTGGGGCCGTTCCCCGCCGCGGCGACACCCTGCGCCGCAGCCCCTGCACCGTCGACCAGGCGATCGAAGTTGGCGCGCATGAGCTGGGCCAGCGAGCCTTCGGGCACGTCGCCGGCGAACGTCATCGACTGCGCCGCTTCGTCGACCGCGAGGATGGTGCGCACGATCTGTTCGTGGTCCGCCGACCGCCCACGCAGGGCGAGTGGGAACAGCAGCCCCGTGGCAGGCAGCCCCTTGGCGCGCTCGCCGAGGTACTCCTTGTAGAGGGCCAGCGCCGGGCGCCCGTCGAGTTCGAACAGCACGTTGCCGGCACTGCGCGTGATGCGGCGTTCGGGGCCGAAGATGTCCCACCCACCGCGACTGCTGTGGCCGATGCGCAGCGAGTCCCCGTAGAGCCCGACCGCGCCGACGATGCCCGCACGCGGCAGCCCGTGATCGAGACTCCAGGTGCTGTGGAAGCGATCGCCGTCGCCGGCGAGCCCGCCGGTCACCACGACGCCAGCTGGCACGATGCGGTTCAAGCCGTCGACGAGGCGCGAGCCGTTGACCTTCGTTCCGTCGCAGAGGACGAACACGGCGCGCAGATCCGGCTCGGCGACCAGCTGCCGCGCGATCTCCTCTCCGGCCGCGAGCGAACCGTCGCCGTCCGCGACGCTGGCGAACGCCGACCGCAGCGAAGCCCGTTCGAAGCGCACGATGGCCAGCGACAGGCTGTCGTCGTGCACGGCAGCACCGTGGATCTCGCCGGCCGTCGAACAGCCGATGTGGTGCGAAGTCGGATAGCGGCGGCGCAACTCGGCCCACGGGGAATCCCCGCTGCGGAAGCGCGGCGACGCGAAGCCGAGGACGAGAGTCCGCGGCGAGTCCAGCTCCGGCAACGGCTCGGACCAGCCACGGCCGTGGTGATAACTGCGACGCTCCAGCTGCATGGGCACCCTCGGCGCCGTTTCGGCACGGCCCGCTGGCCCCCTTGAGGTGGTTCGTTCGGCCGGTGCCGGTCGACGATCGCAGGCACACCGTCGGCAGCACGCAGTCGTCACGTGCCGAGTTCGCATGCAACCTGCGGCACGGCACACCGAACTCGGCCACGAAGCGAAGGAACTCGACGCCGAGCCCGCTCGCCGCGCCGCGGCGACGCCGCGGACATTTCCGGGACGAGAGTCGCTGCGCCGACGTCGTCAGCCCGGATGCGAGGGGAACACGGCGCGATCCGGGCGCTGGTGCAGGCCGTGCCATCGCGACATTGTGCCGCACCGCGTCGGCGCGACGCTCGCCGAGCGCCATCGACGCAACCACGGGCCCGGGGGCCTGCCGCCACTTCGATCGGACCTTCACTCGCGACCACGTCAGCTGCCGTAAGCCGTGGCGCCTGCCGCGGCGCCGGAGCTCCAGCATCAAGGAACGACCAAGGATCCGTGCGTGCGTCGACTGCACGCGCGCGAACTTGCGTCGACGGACCGAGTCGCGAAGCAACGCGCCGCCACCAGCGCCCCTTGGCAGCACCGCCGACCTCGCTACAGCCGAGAGTCGCCCCGCTCCGTCTCGTCGTTCGCTTCCGGCCACTCGGTTCGTGCCCCACCACCGAATGCCAGGCCCGGATTGCGTACCCGCGGCGGCGCGCCGGCGACCTCGTTCCGACCTCGTCTCCGTTGCCTCGTCCCGAGTGGTGCCACCATGACCGACCAGCCTCCCGCCGTGCCGGACGGCTTCGACTTCGATCCCGCCTTCCTGCGCGACCCGGCCTTCCTGCCGCTCTACGTACACGCCGTGCGCGCGCCGCGTCTGTCGCCGTCGCGCCGCGCCGAGCTCGCCGACGTCAAGCCGTGGTTCCGCCTCACCGGGGCGCCGCCGGACCACGTCGAACGGAAGGCCCACACGATCGCGCTGCCCGGCGCCTACGCGCTGTTCGCCGACCCCGAGCGCCAGTGCCACGACCTGTTCGGCGAGGCGCGGCTCGTGCTGCCCGAGGAACTGCTGAACCGCCACCTGCTGTTCGTCGGTCCGCCGGGCGTCGGCAAGACCACACAGGCGATCCTGCCGCTGGTCGCCGCGCTGATCGCCGACCACAAGCGCAGCGTCGTCGTGTTCGACCCGAAGGGCGACCTGTTCGGCATCGTGCGCGCGCTGAGCAAGCAGGCCGGCCGGCCGGCGAAGCGCGTGCTGCGCCTCAACCTGACCGACCCACAGGGCAGCCTCGGCTGGAACCCGCTGCGGCGCGGCATGGACCGCACCGAGGCGCACGGCATCGCCAGTTCGCTGGTGCTGGCGGTCGAATCGAAGAACTCGCACGACAGCCCCTACTGGCGCAACAACTCGATCGAGCTGATCGCCGCGATCGTCATGGGCCTGTCCGACGACGAGGACGAGACGCTGTCGCTGCCGCGCGTCACCGAGATCCTCGACCTGCCGCGCCGCCAGCTGCTCGACTGGCTGCACGCGCACGGCGCGCACAAGTTCGCCGGCTTCCTCGAGAGCGGCAGCCACAACGCCGAGACGTGCCTCAGCGACACCTGCATGCGCCTCGTCTCGCTGCTCGACCTCGACCTGTGCGCGGTGCTGTCGGCGGACGAACTGCAGCTCGCCGACCTGTTCGACGAGCCGACGGTGCTGGTCGTCGAGATGGACGAAGCGCGCATCGACCGCCTGCGCCCGGTGTTCAACGTCATGGTGCAGCAGATCCTCGACCGCGGCATCGAAGCGGCGAGTGCGCGCCCCGACGCGCGGCTGCGCTTCCCACTGACGATGGTGATCGACGAGTTCGGCTCGGCGATCGGCGCCATCCCGCGCTTCCCGACCTACCTGAACACGCTGCGCAGCCGCCGCATCGGCGTCGTCGCCGCGGTGCAGAGCCTGAGCCAGATCCACGCGCTCTACGGCGACGGAGCCGGCACGGTGCTGGCCGGCTTCTCCAGCAAGGTGTTCTTCGCCAACGTCGAGTGGAGCGACGCCGAGTTCCTCAGCCAGGCGTCCGGCACGATCACCGTCCAGCTGCCGACCGAACCGGGGCAACCGCCGCTGTTCGTCACGCGCCGCACCTACCTGCCGGAGGACATCGCGCGTCCGCCGGAGCATCCGGTGCTCGGCCGGCCGGTGACGATGCTGCTCGCCGACGGCGTGCTGATGCAGGTCTACCTCGCGCGCGCACAGACGCGGGAACCGCTGCGCAGCCTGATGCTCGCGCGCGGCCGCCAGCAGCAGCGGCCGCGGCGGCGCAAGCCGCTGTCCTACGTGCGGAACGGCGACGAGCCGAAACCGCAGAAGCGCTTCACCGACGTGCGCGGTGCGAGCCCGGCGCAGATCCAACGCTGGCTCACCGACGCCGAGGGCCAGCTGCTGCTGACGGTGGCGCCGCCGGCCGGTCGCGAGCTGTGGCTGCGGTGGAAGAAGGAGCACTTCGCCAAGCCCGCCGACGCGCTGCGCTTCCTCGAGGAACTGCGGCATCGCAACGCGTCGCTCGCCGACCTGCTCGCCGCCCACCGCGGCTCGGCCGGCGACCATCCCATGCTGACGCTGCGCTACCTCGACTACCTGCTCGAACGCCGCCGGCTGCAGCTGCCGCCGCTGCCGCAGCCCGAACGCGACGAGCGGGAACGGCCGCGCGATCGCGACGACGGCGCGAACGGCAGTGCCGACGCTGCCGACGGCTGAGGCCGCCGCGATAGCATCGCGAGCGATGGTCGCACCCGATCCAGAGCACGACGACGCGGACGCCGCCGACACGCACGGTGGCGGGCCCGGTGCGCGCAACCCAGGCGGTGCGCACACCGCCGAGCACGCGCTGCTGCGCTGGGTCGACGCCGGCGAGTGCCCGCGCAGCGAGCCGTATGCGTGCCCGTACTTGCCGGGCCGCATGGCGCGCCAGCGCGGCTTCCGCGTCGCCGGCATGCCGGGCGAGCTCTACCACGAGCTGATGGAGCGCGGCTTCCGCCGCAGCGGCGACGTCTTCTACGCGATGGCGTGCGACGGCTGCCAACTGTGCGTGCCGATCCGCGTGCCGGTGGCGACGTTCGCACCGAGCAAGAGCCAGCGCCGCGCACTGCGCAAGAACGAAGACGTCACCGTGCAGGTCGGGACGCCGACGTTCACGCCGGAGAAGTTCGCGCTCTACCGCCGCTACCTCGCCGAGCAGCACGGCCGCGGTGACGACGCCGATGGCGCGAACGGCGGCGGCGAGCGCGAAGACGAGTTCCGCGCGTCGATGTACGGCGCGGTCGTCGACACCGTCGAGGTCACCTACACCCTCGGCGACCGCCTGCTCGCCGTCAGCCTGCTCGACGTGTGCTCACGCTCGGTGTCGGCGGTCTACCACTTCTACGACCCCGGCGAAGGTGCGCGCAGCCTCGGCGTGTTCTCGGTGCTGATGGAGATCGAGTACACGCGCCAGCTCGGCGTGCCGCACTACTACCTCGGCTACTGGATCGAGGGCGCGAAGACGATGCAGTACAAGGCGAACTACGGCCCGCACGAGCTGCTGCGCGCTGGCCGCTGGCAGCCGGCGAACTGACGCGCGGCGCCACGCCGACGCGAGTTCCCGCACGGCGCATTGGTCGGACCTTCATGGCGCGAGCACGGCCTCCTCATCGACCGGCCTAGCCTGCTCGGCGCCGAGGAACACGGCACGACTCCGTCCTGTTCCAACCTGAACCGATTCCGCCAGAGCTGACCCGCATGCACACCAACCTCCGCTTCGTCCTGTCGACGCTCGCGCTGGCGGCCTTCGCCGTCGCGCAGTCCCCGTTCACCCCAGGCAACCTCGTCGTCTCGCGCATCGGCGACGGCAGCGCCGTGCTGACCAGCGCGGCGACCGCGCGCTTCCTCGACGAGTTCACGCCGGCCGGCGTGCTGGTGCAGACGATCCCGCTGCCGACCGCGCCGAGCGGCGGCAACTTCGCGTTCACGGCCTCGGGCTCGGCCACGTCGGAAGGGTTCGTCTCGCAGAGCGCCGACGGCCGCTACCTGATCCTCGCCGGCTACTCGGCCGTGCCCGGCACCCTCTCGGTGGTCTCGACGACCTCGGCCGCCACGCCGCGCGTCGTCGCCCGCGTCGCCCTCGACGGCACCGTCGACACCTCGACCGCCCTCAGCGATGCCTACTCGGGCAACAACATCCGCAGCGCCGCCAGCACGAACGGCACCGACCTGTGGACCGCGGGCACGGCGACGACCACCGGCGGCGTGCGCTACACCACGTTCGGCGCCACGACGACGACGCAGCTGAGCACGACCCCGACCAACACGCGCGTGGTCAACATCGTCGCCGGCCAGCTCTACACAAGCGCCGCTTCGGGCGCGTTCCAGGGCGTCAGCACGGTCGGCACCGGCCTGCCGACGACCAGCGGCCAGACCACGACGCTGCTGAACGGCTTCCCGGTCACCTCGGGTCCGGGCGCCTACGACTACTACTTCGCCGACGCCAACACGCTCTACGTCGCCGACGATCGCTCCTCGGCCGCCGGCGGCATCCAGAAGTGGGTGCTCGCGGTCGGCACCTGGACGCTGGTGCAGACGCTGAACCCGGCGACGAACATCGGCTGCCGCGGCCTCTCGGGCTTCACCGAAGGCGGCGTCACCACCCTGTTCGCGACCACGACCAACAACCTGCTGGTCAGCGTCGTCGACACCGGCCCCAGCTCGGCGTTCACCACGCTGGTCACCGGCGTCGCCAACACCGCGCTGCGCGACGTGCAGTTCGTGCGCACGCCGTCGAGCGTGACCTACTCGGGCACCAGCTGCGCCAACAGCTTCGGCACCCCGACGGTCGCCGTCGGCGGCGGTCTGCCGGTCGCCGGCAACGCCAGCTTCGCCATCAACGCCGGCAACTGCGGCCCGGCCAACATCACCGTGTTCCTGCTGCGCTTCGGCCCGGTGCTGCCGTTCGGTGTGCCGCTG